>WNGJ01000477.1_pt1 | contig 43138 bp, 44 predicted proteins | sample 5400611 | NCBI WGS metagenome assembly WNGJ01 (sample SAMN13153375, study PRJNA577476) | soil metagenome | isolation source: 40 cm soil or saprolite under Garry oak tree replicate 1 | place: USA:California | collected 2016-06-15
GCGCCAAGCTCCACGAGACGACGTTCTCGGTCACCAACATCGAGGTGGAGCTGCTCGACGCCATCAAGAAGTTCAACGCGAGCGCGGCTCAGCGGACGTGCAAGAAGTGTGGCGCCGTCTTGCCCGTGCCCGCCGGGGCCGCGTCGCCCTGATTCCGTCGCGACATCGAGGGCGCCCCGGCTGTGCCGGGGCGTCTCCGAGTGCGGGGGTATGGGGGGCCCGTCGGGCCCCCCATCCTACATATCGGTGTATTTCACGTCGCAGCGGTAGGTCTTGTATTCACCGACGAAGAACGGCTGGAGCGGCGCCATGATCTCCCGGTAGAGAGGGCTCTGCTCATACGCCTGCATGTCGGCGGGGTTGTCCCACAGGCTCACGGCGAAGCCCGTGTCCTTGTCGGCTGCGTCTTGAGCCAGCCAGCGGCCGCGCAGCCCTTTGAGCGCCTTGCCTTTGGTCAGGACGTTCTCGCGGTAGGTACGCTCGTACTCGGCCCACGTGCCCGCCCGAAGCTTGCCCCAGGTAATGCGGATCACCATGGCTGACCTCCTTGAATGAACAACGTGGAGTGCCGATCGGGTGATTAGACGCCGATTGACTGATTAGACGCCCGCCACGATCGATTTGCCAGCCCAAGCCCCCGGATCACGCGAGCGGGCGCATGAAGGTCCCCGGGTCAGCGCGCGAAGTTGTCGATCAGGAAGCGCGAGATGCTGTGGCGCGAGGGCAGGCTGGGGAGATTCGAGCACGGAAACCAGCGCGCGTCTTCCAGCTCCTCGGCGTCCACCTTGATCTCGCCGCCCGCGTAGGTGGCGACGAAGCCGACCATCAGCTGGCTCGGGAAAGGCCAGTTCTGGCTCCCGACGTACCGGATGTCCTTCACGTCGACGCCGACCTCTTCCTTCACCTCACGCGCGACGCAGCCCTCGAGCGATTCGCCGTTGTCGACGAAGCCGGCCACGAGCGCGTAGCGGCCCGGCGCCCAGACGGCCTTGCGGGCCAGCAGCACGCGGTCGCCGTCGCGCACGACGACGATGACCGCGGGGTGCAGGTGAGGGTAGTGCTCGTACTTGCACCTGGGGCAGCACTTGCCCCACTCGCCCGCCAGGCGCTCGGTGGGCTCGCCGCAGCGGGGACAGAAGCCACTCGTCGACTCCCACCAGAGGGCCTGCATGGCCATCCCGCCGAGCGAGAGGAGATCGTCGGGCAGACGCGTGCCTGCCATCGGCACGAGCGTCTCGCGCTGGAATTCGTCCGGGACGACGGCGTCCTTGGGAAGCGAGGCCACCCAGCACTCGGTGTCGCCGCCGAGCGTGCCGAGCCAGATCGGCTCGCCGAGCGCGCCGTCGAGCTTGGCCGGGCGCCCGCCCGTCGGCAGGCAGAAGCGGTCGCCGTCCGGAACGACGAGGAGCTTCTGGTCCTGGACGATGAGCCAGTTGCCGCGCTCGCTCGGCGGCTTCGTCCCCCGCTTGGCCGGAACGAACGCGCCGTGCAGGCAGTCGATGTTGAACGGCAGGTAGACGCTCAGAGGCGTGGTCATGAGCCGAGGAGTCCCACGTCGCCGGGCTGGCCCGGGCGTGCGGCCACCACCGGCACGCGCTCGCCGGCCGGCGCCTCGACGCCGAGCTTCTTGAGGGCGGGCATGACCTCGCGCGCGAAGAGGCGCATGTTGGCCTCGGCATCCTCGTACGCCATCCCCGCATAGCTGAAGACACCGATGTAGTGGCTGTTGCCGGTGCGCGCGTGGATGTCGAGGATCTTCTCGTAGCATTGCTCCGGCGTGCCCCAGACTTGAAGGTTCATGAAATAGTCGATCACGGTATCGGTCCCATACTGCGCGATCTTCTCGGCCATCTTGCCGTAGTACTCGTAGCCTTTCGTGCGGGCGAGATGATCGCCCTGGAAATGATAGTGGTCGAGGACGGTCTGGTAGTAGCCGCCGATGAAGCGGCGCGCCATCTCCTCGGCGCGCGCCGGACTCGAATCGCAGAACGTCCACCCGGCTGAGACCGGCGGCGGCGGCGCGCCGCCATTCAGCTCTCGGTAAACCGTGCGATAGGTCTCGAGCTCTTTCGCGACTTCCTTCCAGGGCTTCTGCGGAATGATGAGGATCCCGACGCCGAGCTTGGCCATGACGGGCAAGGACTCCGGCGAGACGGCGGCCGCGTACGTGCGGCCGCGAAACGACTTGAACGGCGCCGGCCGAATCGCGGCGCGCGGCTGCTTGACGAAGGTACCGTCGTACTCGCAGTAGCCCGTCTCGAGCCCGCCCAGGAGCATCTCGGCGGATTCCACGAAGCGCTGGCGCGACTCATCCATCGAGAGCCGGAAGCCGTCGAACTCGACCTTGCCGGCGCCGCGCCCGAGGCCGAGGATGAGCCGGCCGCCGGAAATATTGTCGAGCATCGCCACTTCCTCGGCCACGCGCATCGGGTCGTGCCACGGGAGCACCACCACCATCGAGCCCAGGCGCGCGCGCTCCGTGCGGCCGGCCATGTAGGTCAGGAATTGCAGGACGTCCGGGCACATCGTGTAGTCGGTGAAGTGATGCTCGACGCCCCAGATCGACTCGAAGCCGAGCGGCTCGGCGAGATCGGCGAGCCTGAGCTCGTTTCGATAGACTTCCCGGTCCGTTCGCGCCTTGCCCGGGTTCTGGAACACGGCCGCCATTCCAACGTGCATGGGACGCTCCCCCTTCGCCGTTGTATTATTGCGCCGATGAGCCCATTCGATCCAGCCCCCTACTACGAGTTCCGCCAGGCCTCCGATTTCTTCTTCCTGACCGGGTTCGACGAGCCCGACGCCGTTGCTGTCTTCAACCCGGCTGACGCCAAGGAGCGCTACGTTCTTTTTGTACGCCCCCGCGACCGCGAGATGGAGATCTGGAACGGCCGCCGCGCGGGTGTCGAGGGCGCCATCGCCACCTACGGCGCGGACGCCGCCTATACGATCGACCGGCTCGACGCCAAGCTCCGCGAATACATGGTCGACCGGCCGGCGATCTTCTACCGCCTGGGTAGCGGCGGCTTCGACGGCCGGGTCACGCGGCTGGTCGGCGATCTGCGGGCCGCGCGCGCCCGCGGCTATGCGGCGCCGGTCCGGATCGAGGACCCCGGCCCGATCCTGAACGAGCTGCGGCTGCGTCGCTCGCCCGCCGAGCTCATGCGCCATCGCCGCGCCTGCGAGATCAGCCGCGACGCGCACATCGAGGCGATGCGGTACGCGCGGCCCGGGCTCTACGAGTACCAGGTGCAGGCGGCGCTCGAGTACGTGTTCCGCGTGAACGGCTCGCCGCGCAACGGCTATCCGTCGATCGTGGCCTCGGGCGCCAATGCGTGCATCCTGCACTACAGCCAGAACAACCGGAAGATGGAGGACGGCGACCTGCTCCTGATCGACGCCGGCTGCGAGTGGGGCTATCACTCGGCCGACATCACCCGCACGTTCCCGGTCAACGGGCGCTTCACCGCCGCCCAGCGGGCGGTCTACGAGATCGTCCTGCGCGCGCAGCTGGCGGGCATCGCGGCCGCGCGTCCGGGCCACCGCTACGAGACGGTGCACGAGGCGGCGCGGCGCGTGCTGACCGAGGGGCTCGTGGCGCTCGGCGCGCTGCCGCGCGGGGTCGACGAGTCGCTCGCGATGCACCACTACCGCGAGTTCTACATGCACGGCACCGGGCACTGGCTCGGCATGGACGTGCACGACGTCGGCGACTATCGGATCGACCGGAAATCGCGCGTGCTCGAGCCCGGCATGGTGCTCACGGTCGAGCCCGGACTCTACTTCGACCCCGAGCGCGAGACGGCGACGTTCCACCTGCGCGAGTACAGCGAGGACGAGTCCTGGGAGCGCCGCCTTCGCCTTGGCGCCGGCGCCGCAAAAAAGATCGAAGAGGAAGAGAAGGCAAAGGCCGAGAAGATCACGCACCCAGTCCCGCGCGAGCTGCGCGGCATCGGCATCCGCATCGAGGACGACGTGCTGATCACCGACTCCGGCTGCGAAGTCCTCACGGCGGGCACCCCGAAGACGGTGGACGAGGTCGAGCGCGCCTGCGCCGAGCCCCCGCGCCTGCCGCGCCCCTGATCCGCCGGGCGCGCACCCTCTTACACCGATCGGGCGCTGAGGCTACCGACCGAGCACGCCGCGAAGCGCGCCCTCCAGGGTCGGATAGCGGAACCGGTAGCCACTCGCCTGAAGGCGCGCGGGCACGACGCGCTGGCTGGTCAGCAGTAGCTCGTCGGCCATCTCTCCCAGGGCGAGCCGTGCGGCGAACGCGGGCAGAGGCACCAGGGTGGGACGCTCGAGCACGCGGCCCAAGGTGCGGGTGAACTCGGCGTTGGTCACCGGCGCCGGTGCGACAGCGTTCACCGGTCCGCGAAGGGCATCGGTCGCGAGCGCATGGCGGATCGCGCCGACCACGTCGTCGAGGGCGATCCAGCTCATCCACTGCGCGCCGTTGCCGATGACGCCACCCATGCCCAGTCGAAACGGCGTCAGCATCTTGGCGAGCGCGCCGCCGTGTTCGCTCAGCACGACGCCCAGCCTCAGGTTCACCACGCGTATCCCCTGGGTGATCGCCGTGGCCGTCGCGGCTTCCCAGTCGCGACCAAGCTCGGCCAGAAAGCCCGTGCCCGGGCGGCTCTCTTCGGTCAGCATCTCGTCTCCCCGGCTGCCGTAGTAGCCGATCCCCGAAGCGCAGACGAACACGGCGGGCGGCTTTGCGAGCCGGGTCAGTGTCTGGACCAGGAGCCGAGTGGCGGTCGTGCGGCTCTCGCGAATGCGCCGCTTTTTCGCCGACGTCCATCTGACGCCCATGATGCTCTCGCCGGCACGAGCGGAATCACGCGATGCCCGCCGGCCTCGAGGGAGGAGATCAGCGCGGAGCCGATCAGGCCGCCGGCTCCGGTGACGGCGACGTTCACGCCATCGCGCCGCCGTCGACGGTGTAGATCGCGCCGGTGATGTACGCCGCGTCGGAGCTCGCGAGAAACGCGACGAGCGAGGCGACTTCCTGCGGCTCGCCGAAGCGGCGCATCGGAATCGTCGCGGTGAGCCGCTCGCGCTTGATTTCGGTCTCGAGCTCTCGGGTCATCGGCGTCTCGATCGGGGCGGGACACACGGCGTTGACACGGATGTTGTGGCGGGCCAACTCGAGGGCCGCGGCGCGCGTCATGCCGACCACGGCGTGCTTGCTCGCGGTGTAGGCGATGATGTTGGGCGAACCGCGGAGCCCCGCGATCGAGGCGGTGTTCACGATGGCCCCGCCGCCGCGGGCGCGCATCAGCGGCGCGACCACTTTCATCCCGAGCCAGACGGCCTTGAGGTTGACGGCGATCACCCGATCGAACGTCTCTTCGGGGTAGTCGACCAGCGGCTTCAGCGCGCCGAGAACGCCGGCGTTGTTGAAGAAGACGTCGATGGAGCCGAACCGATCGACCGCCGCCTTCGCATAGCGCTCGGCGTCGGCGAGCCTCGTCACGTCGGCGTCCACGGCGAGAACCTCGCCGTCGACCTTCTCGACGGCGGCCACGCTCTGCCGAAGCGTCGCCGCGGCCAGATCGACGAGGACCACGCGCGCTCCCTCCGACGCGAAGCGCACGGCCGCGGCGCGCCCGATACCGCCCGCGCCCCCGGTGATGAGCACGACCTTCCCGGTGAACCGCGCCATCATGCCAGGCGCCCATCTTGCTCTTGGCGCCGACTCGACGCAAGCTTGGGACGACATGACCGAAGACGAAGGCTTGAAGGCGCTGCTCGGAGGCGACGCCGCCGCGGCGGCCCGCGCCGAGTCGGTGCTGTGGGAGATGTGGCATCGCTCGGGCGACCGCGAGATCGACGCGCTCCTTCGCGAAGGCGTGGCCGTCATGGAGCGCCGGGACCTCGCCGGCGCCGAGGCCATCTTCGCCCGCGTGATCGCGCGGGCTCCTGCGTTCGCCGAGGGCTGGAACAAGCGTGCGACCGTCCGCTACGTGGCCGAGAACTACGAGGGCTCGATCGCCGACTGCGAGGAGACGCTCACGCGCAACCCGCATCACTTCGGCGCGCTGTCGGGCGCCGGGCTCTGCTACATGGCGCTCGGCCGCCACCGCGAGGCGGCCGCGATGTTCCGGCGCGCTCTCGCGGTGCATCCACGTCTCACCGGCGCCCGCCACAATCTCGCGGTGGCTCTGGGCGAGGCGGTTCGCGGTAACGGTCATTGACTTTGTGGGATACTGACGCGCGCCCGGGAGGGGACGCAGCAAAATGATCGCGCAGACCGCCGAGGTCCGAGAAGCACACCGATTCGACGTCGCCGCGCTCGAGCGCTACCTGCGCGCCCACGTCGAGGGCTTCAGCGGCTCGCTCGCGGTGCGCCAGTTCCGCGGTGGCCAGTCCAATCCGACCTATCACGTGTCGGCCGGCGGCCGCGAGTACGTTCTGCGCCGGAAGCCGCCGGGCAAGCTCCTGCCCTCGGCGCACGCCGTCGATCGCGAATACCGGGTCATCACGGCGCTCGGCAGGGCCGGGTTTCCCGTTCCGCGGACGTTCGTGCTGTGCGAGGACGACTCGGTCATCGGCACCGCGTTCTACCTCATGGATTGCGTGCACGGACGGATCTTCACCGACCCGGCGATCCCGAGCGTCACGCCGGGCGAGCGTCGCGCGATCTACGCGTCGCTCATCGACGTGCTCGCGCGGCTGCACACCGCCGACTGGCAGGCGCTCGGCCTCGCCGACTTCGGACGCCCCGGCAACTACTTCGCGCGCCAGATCCACCGGTGGACCCAGCAGTACCGCGCCTCGGAGACCGAGAAGATCGAGTCGATGGAGCGGCTCATCCCGTGGCTGCCCGAGCACATCCCGGCCGGCGACGAGACGACGCTCGTTCACGGCGATTTCAGGCTCGGCAACGTGATCATCCATCCGACCGAGCCCCGCGTCGTCGCCGTGCTCGACTGGGAGCTCTCGACGCTCGGCCATCCGCTCGCCGACCTCGCCTACTTCTGCCTGCCCTATCGCTTCACGCGCGAGTGGGAAGGGCTCGCCGACAAGAACCTGACCGAGCTCGGGATTCCGAGCGAGGCGGACTACGTCGCCGACTACTGCCGGCGCGCGGGGCGCGGTGCCATCGCCGACTGGGAGTTCTCTCTCGCGTTCGCCATGTTCCGGCTGGCCGCGATCGCCCAGGGCATCATGGGACGCGTCGTCGCGGGCACCGCGAACGACCCGAACGCCCAGGAGCGCGGCCGCCGCGCCCGACCCCTCGCCGATTCCGCCTGGGCCCTGATCGCCTCCCGCCTCTAGCCTGCTCAGTAGTCGTAGATGCGTTCGATGGTGGCGCCGCGGATCGTCAGCTCGGTCAGGACCGCGCGCAGCGAGGCCACGCGCGCTTTCACCGCGATCCGCGTTGCGCCCGGATTGGTCAGGAGCGGCTCCTTCAGCAAGATTTCGGCCGTGCCCAGCTGAACGTCGAGAGCGCTCGGCGCCATCGCGGTCAACAGAATTTCGTCGTTGCCGGCGAGCTCGAGGAACTGCACGCCCTGCTTCACCAGTCCGATCACGATCGGCGTGAAGGCTTCGTGGCGTGGGATCGTGACGATGAAGGACCGGGCGTCCACCGGCTTGATCTTGCGGATCCGGTCGTCGTCGAAGATGCGATCGGGCGCCTCGGCGATCCAGGCGTGGATGACCAGGTCTTGCGGTTGCTGGACCGGGTGGGTGCCCAGTCGGATGATCCCCGCATACGTCGCCTTCAGCGAATATTCGGCGCTCAGGGAGAATCGTCGCTCCCACTTCCGGATGACGTCGAGGCCCCACAGCGGAGTCTCTCTCCAGAGAGCCTCGAGTCTTCCCTCGAAGGGGAAGTCGTACCACGGGACCGTGTGCAAGAGCTCCGCGTACTGGCGCGCGGTTCGGCGGGCGAACACGTCCTCTTCGGTGTGGTAGAAGCCGATGCCCTCCGTGACCACGCCGACGGTGTTCTCGTAGGAGCCCTTGATGGTGTTGTCGACCGAGAACCCCAGACCGGTCAACGCCAGGATCAGATGCGTGCTCGCATCGAACGCGTAGACGCGCTTGGTGGCCCGACACGCCGCCGAGTAGTAGCGCCAGTACTGTCCGATGGCGGCGAAGTAGGGAAACCGGCTCGGCGCGTGCGATTTGACGAACGCCGCGTACTCCTCGGCGCTGTATACGACGTACCACTCCGGCAAGGTGAGGAACGTCGCCGAGCCTTTGCGGAGATAGCCACTCACGTCGCCCGTCGCGCGCACGATCTCGGGCGAACGCTCGCTCGGCTGTGTTCGAACGCTGAAGCAGTGCCCGCCGATGAATCGGGCCGGGACGGCGACTGCGGCGAGGCCGAGCACGGCCACGAACGCGACCGTGAGCACGAGGACGATGCGGAAGCGTCGCCGGATCCGACGCGCCACTACTCTAGAGTCTCGTCTCCTCCGAGTTGATGTTGCTTTATATCACGGGCGCCGCGGTGGACACCGGCCCTTGTTCGTCGACCGCGCGCGCGGTCACCACGTAACGCAGCGGGCCGCCGGGCACGAGCGCGTCGAACGGATAGCAGGTCATCAGCACGAGCGCGGACCAGCGAGGATCCGCGCGGATCGTCGCGGACCGTGCATCCACCACCGCCAGCTCCTCGACCCTGAAGCGCGCGGGCGAGCGACCGGGCAGTTCGACGACGATCTCGTCGCCGGGGCGCACGCGCTCGAGAAAGCGGAAGTGCGTGTCGCGATGCGCCGTCACGATCGCGGTGCCCGGCGCGCCCATGACCGCGCTTTCCGGTGCGTAGCCGGGACCGAAGGCCAGGGTGCGGCCGCTCACGCCGGTGAGGACGATGAGGTCGACGCCGTGGGCCGGCACCCGCAGCCTCGCGACCGGCCAGGTGTCGGCCCACGGCCACGGCGTTGCGCCAGCCTCGCCGCGGAGCGTCCGCTTCCAGGCCCGCTGCAAGAGGTACTGGGCGAGCTCGGCCTTGGCGTGAATCCAGAGGCCCTGACCCAGCTCCCACACGCCGACCGCGGTGAGTACCACCGCGACCATCAGGACGAGCTTGCCGCGTTTCAAATTTCTCGACCGAACGCGCGGCGCGCGCGAACGACCGCGGCGGCAAGCGCGGCCGCGAGCAGAAGCGCGACGAGCCCGAAGGTCAGATGCACGGGCCCGTCGGTGGCGCCCTGACCCAGACCGAAGACGGCGGTGTAGTCCCAGCCGTGCGGGAGATTCGTCTCGAGCGCGTGAGTCTGGAGCGATTCGTCCCCCGGGCGGACCGGCGTGACGTCGACGGCCACGAGGCTCGTGTACGGGCTGATCAGGTGATAGGTCAGCGCGAGCTGCAGCACCGCGTGACGGATCTCGTCTTCGGCCGAGCCCGTTCGGCGGCGGTCGAGGAGTCCCGCGATCTTTCCGCGCGCCCAGTGAGAGGAAAGCCCGGCGCCCTCGCCGGCCGGGTGAAGTGTAAGCGCCTGCTCCCACACCTCGACGCCGAGGCGACCACGCAGCACGACGCGCGAGGGCAACACCGGCGCTCGCAGCGCGACCGTGATGGGCTCGCCGAGATAGACGTCGGGGATCCGCTCGGGCACGAGCTCCGCGCCGGCCACCGGCTCGATCTCGACGTCGGTCAGCGCCGGCGCCTCGAGCTTGGCGAAGAGCGCGACCATCTTCTCCTTCACCTCGGCGAGGCTGCCGATATACGTGAACGTGCCGCGGCCGAGCCGTGCCGCCTCACGCATGAAATGGCTGTTCGGCGCCGAGCCGATGCCGATCGTGAACAGCCGACTGTCACCGAGGCGCTCGTGGATCGCCGTGAAGAGCTGCGCCTCGTTGCCGACCGCGCCGTCGGTCAGGAAGATCACCTGCCGGAGACGGCCGGGATGCTCCTGGCCGTCGAGCGCCTGCCGAAGCGCCGGCAGCATCTCGGTGCCGCCGTCGGCGTGAAGACGACCGACGTACCGGTTGGCCGCCGCGAGATTCTGCGGTGTCGCGGCCTGTGCGCCTGGAAAGACGGCGTCCGTGGTGTGGTTGAAGCGGATCACGTTGAAGGTGTCGCCGGGTCGCAGGCGCTCCAGCGCCAGCTTCAGCGCGGCCTTCGCCTGATCGATGGAGATCCCGTGCATCGACCCGGAGTTGTCGATCACGAAGATCACCTCGCGCGGCAGGCGAAGCCCCTCGAGCGCGGCCGAGGCCGGCGGCGTCACCATGAGGACCGCGAACGTCTCGGCGCCCTTCCGCTCGGTGAAGAGCGTCGCGATCGGCGTCGCTTCGGCGGTGAGTTCCCACACCAGCTCGAAGTCGCGGTCCGCGGGCACGGGGCCTTGCGCGAGCTCGATCCGGTAGCGTCCGTCCACCAGCGGCGTCGTTTGGACCGCGTGGTATGAGGCGGAGAGGCGCGCCAGAGGAGTGCCGGGATCCAGCTCGACCGCGAGGCTGACTGGATTCAGCGCGCCGCGCGCCGGGTGGGCGACCGGGGGTGTGATACGCGAGGCGTCCGGCACCTCGACGGTGTCGGATGACCAGCCCGTGCCGCTCGACGGTCCTGGGGCCGGGACCCCCGGGATGTATCGCGGACCGACGACCATCGGGAACCGCAAGCGGAACTGCCCCGCGTCGTACCGGACGGTCTGCTGATATTCGATCTCGACGGCGATCGCCGCGCCGGGGGCGATGTTGGCGACCGACGTCGTGAAGACGTTGGGCCGCTCCTGCTCGACGAGGCTCGCGCGCTGGCCCTCTTGCTTGGCCTGCTCGTACTGGGCCTTCGCTGTCGATCGTTCCTGAATGATGCCCTCGATCACGCGGTCACCGACCTGCATGCGCAGATGGTCGACGGCGGCGTCCTCGGGCAAGGGGAAGACGTAGATACCTTCCGCCCATGCGGCACTGGGATTCGAGAACTCCTGCCGGACGCTCGCCCGCGCCACGATTCCGGTCACGACGATGCGGACGTCCGTCTTGAGCGTCGGCGCGGGCACGAGCGCGCTCTGCTCGGGGGTGCGCCAGAACAAGGTGCCTTCGGTGATGCGGCCGACCTCCGCCCCGGCGGCTTGTGCCGCCAGGACGGAGATCAGGCCCACGAGGATCAGTCCCTGGATGAGCCTCAGCGCGGCCCGCATCGACTGGACTACCGGTCGCCGGCGGGCGACGTGGAGTCAGCCTGCGGCCGGTCGATCGCGGTCAATCCGACCGTCGCCGGAGAAGCCGGGACGGCTGCCGCGAGCTTGCGAAACTCGAGGTGCACGCGACGGTTGAGCTCCTGGCACTCCTTGCCCGGGTCGTCACACAGGGCGCCGTCCTGGCCCATCGTCACCAGCTTGATCGACGTCTCGGGTACCCCGAGGTCCACGAGAAAGCGCTTCACGACCTGGGCCCGCCGCTGAGCCAGACCGCGGTTGTACTCGGCCGGCCCCTGGCTGTCGGAGTAGCCCTGGACGAGGACCACCCACGAGTTGCTCAGATCCATCCGCCCCGTCGTCTCCTGGAGCACGCGGGCGGCGTCGGCGCGAAGACGCGTGCTCTTGAAGTCGAAGTAGACGTCGGCGTGGAAGACTCCCGCCGGCGGCGCGGGAATCGCGGCACGAGGGCCCGTCGGCTCACTGACGGCCTTGCCGGCGGTGCCGGCCGTCCCTGCCGCCTCGACGCCCTGCGAGTGAACCCAGTACGTTCCGATCGCGCCGGCGATCACCGTCAGGAGGATCCCGACGAGGATCACCAGCTCCTTCACGCCACCGATCTCCTTGCGCTGCATCTGTGTGTCGGCCATTGTCCTGTCCCCTCTTTCTCGAGACGCCCCGGCGTCTCGCTGGTCGGGTCGCTCGTGCCCGCCCCGTGCGGTCGGCGCCCGCCCAGGGACCCGGAGCAACGTTCACGCCACAGCGGTCGGGATGGCGGGGATCGCGGGAATGTAGCGAGTTCAGAGACTTGGCGAGCGAATCAAGCCGGCGGGCTCTCGGCGCGACGCGGGGATTCCCCGCATCCCCGCACAAGGTCCTGCGCGCTCCCCGCGCGCGCGAAGAGGTCAGACCCTGGCGATCGAGGAGCGGCGATCGAAATGCTGGCGGACGAGGAGCTCGAGGGAGCGGAAGTGGCGCTCGGGCAGGTTCTTGAAGCGTCTGCGGCACGCGGCGATCGCTTCGTCCGGCGAGCTGAAGCCCTCGACGACCCTCAGCAGGTGCTCGGAGTATTCCCGAAGCTTGAGCTCGACCGTTCTGGCGAGCGCGGGCTCGCCGGCCAGCGCCAGGGCGGCCTTTGTGCGGTCACCGCCCGCGTCGACCAGCGCCCGGAATCCGAGGCCCTTGAGTCGCTGGGTGACCGTGCTACGGTCCCAGCCGAGCGCCCGGGCGGTGGCCTGCATGTCGAATCCGTGCTGGCGGAGTGTGGCCAGGACTGCCTCGTCGCCGCCTGAATCCTCGCTGCTGGGCTCGCGAGCGGCGAGCCGAAGGTCGGCGACCGTGATGGCGTTGCCGTCGGCAAGCGCGAGAGCCTGGCGAAGACAGTTCTGGAGCTCGCGCGCGTTGCCGGGCCAGTCGTTCCGCTCGAGTGCGGCCAGCGCGGCGTCAGAAAGCGGCAGGGCCGGTCGGCCGACCTCGGTGGCGGCTTCGCGGACGAAGCGCGCCGCCAGGAGCGGAACATCCGCCCGCCGCTCGCGCAGCGGCGGCAGCCGCAGCACGAGCCCCTTCAGCCGGAAATAGAGATCCTCGCGAAACCAGCCCTCGGCGCTGCCCCGCTCGAGGTCGCGATTGCTGGCGGCGACCACCCGGACGTCGACGGTGGTCGGCCGCGGCGCGCCGACCCGGTAGAAGCTCTTGTCCTGAAGCACGCGCAGCAGCTTGCTCTGGTGCTCGGGGCGCAGCTCGCCGACCTCGTCGAGGAAGATCGTCCCCCGGTTCGCTTGCTCGAAGAGTCCCTTCCGATCGGCGACCGCGCCGGTGAAGCTGCCGCGGACGTGGCCGAACATCTCGCTCTCGAACAGCTCGGCGGGGATCGCTCCCATGTTGACCGCGACGAACGGCCCGTCGGCGCGCGGGCTCAGACGATGGGCCGCGCGTGCGAAGAGCTCCTTGCCGGTGCCGGGCTCGCCGGCGATCAAGATGGGCAGGGAAGAGCGCGCGGCCTTTTCGAGGTCGCGGAACAGGGCGAGCATCGCCGGATCGCGGGTGACGATACCGAGCCGCTCGCACTCGCGCTGCAGACGTTCTTGCCCGGCATCGCCGAGCGGCGCCTCGCGGAGCTCGCCGGCGGTCAAAGTCTTCGCCCGCCGTTCCAGCTCTTCGAGCCGAGCGCGCGTCTGCGCTTCTTGAGCGCGCGCGGCCGCAAGCTGAGCTCGGAGCGCCTCCTCGCCGCCGGTCGATCGAGCCACGGCGGCTCGCGCGGCCTCCAGATCCTCTTCGAGGGCTTCGACCGCCGATTCCTGGCGCACGAGACCCTCTCGGATCTGCGTCACCTCACCCTCGAGGTCGCGGATCCGATAGGCCGCCGTGAGCTGATTCCAGACGAGCGCGCTCGCCGAGGACACGCTGACGGCGATGAGCGGGATCGCCAGCGGAAGCAGGACGCCGATCAGCGACGCGGAGGCGAAGACACCCACGACGTAGCCGAGCGCCAGCACGGCGGTCGCGAGCGCGGCCTTCCACCATCGGATCGACAACCACAGCCACGCCGCCAAACCGGAGAGCACGAGGCTGCCGAGCACGGTCCACGCGACCGGCGTTTCTCTGAGCCAGGCTCCGGCGAGGATCCTGTCGAGCAGGTTCGCCTGGACGACGATCCGATCCTCGCCGGGCCTGGGCTCGACGAGGAGGAGCACGATCCTGTCGGCCACGAGGCTCTGGAGCGCTTCTTGTTGTCGCTCGTCGATCACCGTCCAGACATCGGCGAACGACACGACCTTGAGGCCGCGAGGCAGCTCCTGGCGGCTCGACGGAACCAGCATGCTCCCGTGTCGATCGACCGGGATGCGACCGGCGTCCATGCGCGTGAAGGCGGCGGCGAGCGCCAGCCCGAACGCCGGTACGCCTCGATCACCGACCCGGACGAAGAGCGGCACTCGTCTGATGACACCATCGGGATCGGCCGGGGCGAGCGTGTGGCCGACACTCTTCGCGGACTGGGCGAATCCCGGAAGCGATGGGGTAAACGCTCGCGCGAGCGGCAACGCCGGTGAGGTCGTAGATACGAGAGGCCACGATCGGTGCTGAGGCACCGCCGAGCCCCCGGTTCCGCCAGGCCGCTCGCCGGCGCGCAGATCGCTGGGCTCGAGCGCGATCGGGAGCACCACGTTCTCGGCGAGGGCGATCGCCTGGCTCAAGAGCGCGTCGCTCGAGGCGCCTCCGCGGCCGGGGGCGCTCGGCTGTCCAAGCGGGGTGTCGAGGCCGATGACGGCGGCGCCGGCCCGCGAGAGGCTCGTGACGAGACCGGCGAGAACGGCGCGGTCCCAGGCGCCGGAACCCAGTCTGGCTTCGGTCGCCTGGTCGCGAACGACGACGACCGGCGCCGGGCTCACGGACTGGTGCGCCCGAAGCCATCGATCGTAGACGGACCACTCGAAGGCGGTCGCCGCTCCGCTCCCGGAGGCCGCGACACCGGCTGCCAACGCTGTGGCTGCGAGTCCGAGCGCCGCGGTCAGCGCCACGGTCTTCATCGCGGTCGTCAGGCCTAGGGACGAACCGGAGACGGTGGGGCGGCCTCGGTGGCGGCGGAGATCTCCTGAAGGAGCCGCTGGGCGTCTTCGTGCGGCGTCGCCTTCAAAAGGCTGATCGCGCGAGGCGTGTCCTTCGGGACTCCGATTCCGCCCGCGTAGAGCTTCGCGAGCGCGATCCGCGCTCGAACCACACCCTCGTCCGCGGCGGTCTTGAAGTAGCCCAGAATCCGATTGTCGTGTGCGGGGACCTGGCCGGGGGAGCCGCGATAGTAGAGCTCCTCGAGAAGGACCGGCGCCGGCTCGCTGAAGGCCTGAGCCTCCGAGATGAGGACGGACACCGCCTCGGCACCGCGGCCCTGACGGAGCAGGGCGGCGCCGACCGTGTCATCGTCACCGTTTCGCGTCAGCTCCGGGAATTCACTCCACAGCGCGCTCCGATAGTCTCGAAACGCCTGCTCGACGGCTCGACGCTCAGCGGGCGCACGCCGGCTCTTGCCGAGCGCGGTCTGACGGAGCTCGCCGAGCGCCGCGATGGCCTCGAGGTTGCCTTGATCGGCCGCGCGCGACCACCACAGGATCGCGCGCATCGTGTCGGGCTCGACCCCGAGACCTCTCGCGTAGGCCGTGCCGGCGAAGAACTGAGCCCGCGGGTGGCCCGCGCCCGCCGCGGCGAGGAATTCGGGCGCCGCCTCGCCGTCGCGATGGGTCAGCTTCAGCACGAGCGCCAGGTTGTAGCGCGCGTCCGCATGATCCGGGACGCGGGCGAGCACCTGGCGGTACGCCTCGATCGCGCCGTTCAGATCGCCGCGCGCATAGCGCACCAGTCCGAGGCTGTAGAGCGCCTGGACCAGATCGGGTTGTCGGCGCAGGACCTCTTCGAGCTCGGGCCGCGCCGCCGCCCAGTCCTGCTTGGCCATGAGCGCCGTCGCGAGGACCAGTCGGGCTCTGACGGCATCGGGGTGCCCGCGCAGCAGCGCGCGGAGCTCCTCGACGGTTCCGTCGAGGTCGCCCATCTCGTAAAGCGCGAGCCCCAGGTTCTCTCGAGCCGCGACCAGGTTCGGTTGAAGCCTGAGCGCCTCGCGAAACGATCCCGTGGCCGCCGCCGGATCGCCGCTTGCCATCGCCGTCCGTCCAAGCTCGAGAAGCTCGCGCGCCCGGGTCTCACGAGACTTCGGATCGCTCGATGAGCCTGCTCGTGCCGGCTCGCCGGTCGCCCCCGCTTGAGACGGTGTGCGCTGGGCGCTACCGCTCGCGCATCCGGTGGCGATCACGACGATGAGCGCGAGGCCGACGGTGGTCGAGCGCATAGGCAATTTTCGATGATAGCAAAGCGGCGCGGGAGAACCTCATGTGGCGGGAAGGGTCGTCGCGCCGTCTCGCGGACGAGGCCGAGACGGCGCGACGGCCGGATTTCTCGGTCGCGTTCTAGCTGTACGCCTCGAAGAGCCCCGCGGCGCCCTGGCCGCCGCCGACGCACATCGTGACCACACCGTAGCGGGCCTTGCGGCGAAGCATCTCGTTGGCGAGGGTCCCGACCATCCGCGAGCCCGTCATGCCGAACGGGTGGCCGATCGAGATCGAGCCGCCGTTGACGTTCAGCTTCGCCGGGTCGATGCCCAGGCGATCGCGGCAGTAGATGACCTGCGACGCGAAGGCCTCGTTCAGCTCCCACACGTCGATGTCGTCGATCTTCAGGCCGTGACGCTTGAGGAGCTTGGGCACCGCGTACACGGGACCGATGCCCATCTCGTCAGGCTCGCAACCGGCGACGGCGAAGCCGCGGAAGACCAGCTTGGGACGGATGCCGAGGGCCTTGGCGCGGTCCATCGACATCACGAGCGTCGAGCTGGCGCCGTCGGAGAGCTGGGAGGAGTTGCCGGCGGTCACGGTGCCCTGGCCGGAATCCTTGTCGAAGTGCGGCGGCAGCTTCAAGAGCCCTTCGAGCGTCGTGTCCGGGCGATTGCACTCGTCCTTCTCGACGTAGTACGGCTCCTGCCCGACCACCGCGCCCGTCTGCTTGTCGAGGATGCCGCGCGTGACGTGCATCGGCGCGAGCTCTTCCTTGAAGAAGCCTTCCTGCTGGGCGCGCGCGGTACGCTGCTGGCTCAGGAGCGCGTAACTGTCCTGCGCCTCGCGGGTGATCTTGTAGCGCTTGGCCACGACCTCCGCGGTGTCGCCCATCACCATGTAGATGCCCGGCAGATGCTCCTTCACCCACGGATTCGGATCGGCGTCGCGCTTGGCCATCGTGATCGACTCGACGCCCCCGCCGATCATCGCGTCGGCGCCGTCATTGATGACGTAGTTCGCCGCGATCGCGATCGCCTGGAGCCCCGAGGAGCAAAAGCGGTTCAAGGTGAGCCCGGCGACCGAGACCGGAAGCCCCGCGCGCATCGCCGCGACGCGGGCGATGTTGTGGCCCTGCGACCCGTGGGGCTGGCCGCAGCCCATGATCACGTCCTCGACCTCTTTCGGATCGAGCTGGGGCACCTTGCCGAGGACGTCCTTGATGGTGTGGGCGGTGAAGTCGTCGGGGCGCGTCAGGTTGAACGCGCCGCGGAACGACTTGGCGAGCGGGGTCCGCGAGCTGGCGACGATGACGGCTTCTCTCATGAAGGGTCTCCTTAATTGATGGCCGCGACGGCCATGATCTCGACGAGGTACTTCGGCGAAGCCAGCCGCGCCTCGACGGTCGCCCGCGCCGGCGTGTTGGCGGGATCGACCCACGCGTCCCAGGCGGCGTTCATATCGCCATAGACTCCCATGTTGGCCACGTACACGGTGGCGGACAGGATCTTCGACTTGTGGCTCCCGACCGCCGCCAAGGTCTCGTCGATCTTCTTGAGGATCTGCTGGGTCTGGCCCTTGGCGTCCGCCGACGGATCGGCCGCGACCATGCCGGCGAGGTACACCGTGTCGCCGTGGACGACCGCCTGGCTCAATCGAGGTCCGACGCCGTGCCGCTTGATGGTCATCGCCTGATCCTTTCCACTCCGGAAATGGGGGGTCTCTGAACGGTACCGGAGATCATACTCCGACCCGGCCGGCGGAGAAACTCGCCTTGCACCGACCCCGGGCTCTCAGTACAGTTGTGCGCGCTGCAGGCCGTCGCGGGGCTGGGGCCCCGCCGACCGAGGCGCGCTTAGTAATGATTGTGCGCGCTGCAGGCCGTCGGGGCTCCCCCGCCGGCCGAGGCGCGCCTATAAATTCGTAGTTGAGGCTCCATGAGCATCGTCAGCGACTTCGAGAAGGCGTTCAACCGGCGGGACGTCGGCGGGCTGGTCGCGTGCTTCACCGAGGGCGCCAGCTATCGCGACAACTTCTACGGCGAGCATCGGGGCCACGCCGCGCTCCGTGCGATGTTCGAGCGGATGTTCCGCGAGGGCCGGGACTATCGCTGGGTCATGGACACGGTGGTCGAGGCGCCCGATCGGGCGACCGCCGAGTGGACGTTCGGCTACGTCGTGACCGCCGCGGTGCCGCGAAGCGCCGGCCGCAAGATCGGGTTCAGGGGCATGAGCCTCTTCGAGCTCGAGCGCGGGAAGATCGCGAGCTATCGCGAATACTTCGACGTGGGCCAGGCACTGCTACAACTGGGTTTCGCGCCCGAGGCGCTCACGAAGGTGCTGAGGCGCAAGCTGGAGGGGCATTGACGATGGCGCTCGACCGCGCGAAGCGCCAGGCCCTCATCCAGCAATACGCCGAGGGTCCCGCTCGCCTCCGGGCGGCGCTCGCCACGGTGCCGCCGCAGGCCCTGAAGTGGCGGCCGGCGCCGAAGGAGTGGTCGGCCCACGAGGTCGTCATTCACTGCGCCGACTCCGAGACCAACGCGTTCGGGCGCATCCGGTTCCTCGTCGCCGAGGAGAGCCCGACCATCCAGGGCTACGATCAGGACCACTGGGCGCAAGTCTTCGGCTATCACGACAGGCCGATCGAGCCCGCGCTGGCCGTGGTCGAGGCCGTGCGCGCGAGCACCGCGGCGCTGATCAAGAGCCTGCCGGACGAAGCGTGGACGCGCGTCGGGCGCCACACGGAATCGGGCCGCTACGGCGCCGAGGACTGGCTCGCGATCTACGCCGATCATCTCGAGGGCCACGCGCGGCAGATCGAGAACAACGTCGAGCAGTGGAAGTCGAAGCAGGCCCGCTAACCGATCAGCCGCGGACCAGCAGGACGAGCCCCGAGAGCAGGATCAGCACGAAGACCAGCTGACGAAAGCGCCGCTGGTCGACGCGCTCGAACAGGAGCGCCCCGGCTACGGCGCCGGCCAGCGCGGGTGCCGCGAATCCCAAGGTGAGCTTCCACACCTCGCGCGTGAGCAGCCCCGCCCACCAGTAGCCCACGAGAATCGCTCCCTGGTTCACGACGAAGAACGCCTGGAGATTCGCCTTGACCGCGCGGGCGCTCCAGCCCTGCGTCGCCGCGTAGAGCACGGCCGGCGGGCCGGGGAGGCCGACCGCTCCGCCGATCGTGCCGGCGAGGACTCCGGCACCGATGCCCCACCGACGGCCCTCGAGCTTCTGCGGATAGAGCCCCCGGGTTTCGAGCACGAACGCCACGACGAGCATCAACCCGATCAGGCGGTTCAAGACACTCGGAGGAAGCGCGGAGAGTCCCCACACCCCCAGCGGCGTGCCCGCGATCGTGCCAACCACCAGATCGAGCATCGCGCGGGGCTCGACGCTCTCGCGGAGCTGGACCAGCATCGCGAGCGACATGACGGCCGCGTAGATCGTCAGCAGGACGATCGCGTCCGAGGCCGCCATCAGGTACGGCAGGAAGGCCAGCGCCACCAGCGCGATGCCGAAGCCGGCGAGCCCCATCACGAAGCTGGCCGCGGCGATGACGCCGGCGGCCGCCGCCCACGCGAGCGTCACGCCGATGGGATCAGTCGCGCGACGCCGAGGACGGGCGCGACCGCCACCACGGATAGAACGGCGGCAGGTCGGCGCTCGGCCGCATGGTGAACCGCGCCGGACGCTTCTCGAGGAACGCCGTAACGCCCTCGCGAGCATCGTCGGAGCGCCCGGTCCAGAACATGGCCTGGGAATCGAGGCGATGCGCCGCCATCGGATGGTCGGCCCCGAGAAGCTTCCACATCATCTGCCGCGCCAGGGTCACCGAGACCGCCGAGGTGTTGTCGGCGATCTCGCGGGCCAGCTGCCGCGCCGTCGGCAGGAGCGCATCCGGCGCGACGACGCGGCTCACGAGCCGGCCGGCCAGCGCCTCGTCGGCGCTGAAGACCCGGCCCGTGTAGACCCATTCGGCCGCCTGGCTGATCCCGACGAGCCGCGGCAGGAACCACGTGCTGGCCGCCTCGGGCACGACGCCGCGCCGGGCGAAGACGAAGCCGATGCGCGCCGCCGAGGACGCGATCCGGATGTCCATCGGAAGGGTCAGCGTGATGCCGAAGCCCACGGCCGGCCCGTTGATCGCCGCGATCACGGGCTTCTTCATGTCGAAGATTCGCAAGGTCACGGTGCCGCCGCCGTCGCGATGCTCCTCGGCGCGACTATACGCATTGCGCGCTGCAGGCCGTCGCGGGGCTGGGGCCCGCCGGCCGAGGCGCGACTATACGCATTGCGCGCTGCAGGCCGTCGCGGGGCTGGGGCCCCGCCGGCCGAGGCGCGACTATAGTTGAACGTCGATCCGCCGGCACCGAGGTCGGCGCCGGCGCAGAACGCGCGGCCGGCCCCGGTCACGATGACCGCGCGCACGCGATCGTCGGCGTCGGCGCGCTCCCACGCCTCGCCGAGCTCGCTGATCGTCGTCGAGGTGACGGCGTTGAGGCGGTCCGGTCGGTTCAACGTCACCGTGCAGACTCCGTCCTCGACGTCGTAGCGGATCTCGGAGAAGGACATCACTGCTCGATCTGGAATTCGATACGACCTTCGGCGGCCTCGTCGCTCGACGGTGGCTGGGCCGGGCCGGGGACCAGCCGCTCGGCTGGGATGCCTTCCGTCTTCGTCAGCGCTTCGCGGACCGCCGCGACCCGGCGCTCGAGCAGCTCGTTCATCTGGGCGTCCGGGAGCGGCTCGCGCTCGCGAAGCGCCGCGAGCTGCGCCTCACCCGACTCGGGTGGCTTGACGCCGGGCAGCTCTGCCTTGAACACGGCAGCGACGGCGGCGTTGAAGTCGGCGAGTCCGCGCTCCTTCTGAAGACGCAAAACCTTCAACGTCACCTCTTGAGCCTTGAGGCTCTCCATGTCGCGCGGGGCGGCGACCGGAGCGAGCGCGAACTTGATCATCGGCGCTTTCTTGAGGAAGCCGGCGACGTCGGTCAGGTGTTTGGCCATCTCGGGGGCCACGTCCGCGCTGCCGGCGGCGAAGGTCACCGGGTCGACCTGCAGCTCGTCGAGCGAGTCGCTCTTGCCCTTGAAGAGCTTGCTGATCGAACGGAACGGCGCCGCGACCACGTTGGTGAGGGCGTTCTTGACCGCGGTCCAGATCGCGTCGCTCAGGCCCACCTTCATCTGGTTCAGCTCGCCGGAGAGCGGGACATTGACCTCGATACTGTTGTCCGCGTCGGTGATGAGCGCGACGATCATGCCGAGCGGCAGCCCGATCTTCTTCTTGACCTCGTCGTTTTGCCGCGTGGGCGCGACGGTCAGGTTCCGCACGATGACGTCGTTGTCGGCGGTGAGCTGGTTCTTCTCGATCCGGTAGTGCACCTTGATCGCGAGCTGGCCGGTCTTCATCGCCCACGCGATGAGCGGGTCGGCGTACGGATTGACGGTCGTCAGCTGGAAGTTGCGCAGCTCGCCCGCGAGATCGGCGTACACCTCGCCGAACGGCGCGATCTCGCCCTTGAGGTCGAACGCCGAGGTGCCGCCGATCACCGCTTGCGTGGCCAGCCGCGCGCGGCGTCCCGGAGTCGAGCTGAGACCCTCGATCGTCAACCCGAGCCGCGAGACCGTCTCGGTGAAGGGAGGGGTCGTCGTGCGATCGACGAACTGCGCAGAGCCCTCTTCGATGACGATCATGCCGATGTCGACGGGAATCGGGATCGGGCTCGCCCGCTGAGACCCCGGGGACGCCGGTGGTGCCGAGTCTTCCTTCTTCGCCGGCTCGGGTTGGGGGGCCTCGGGCCGGGACGCATCGGCCTTGGCCGGGTCGGTCTCGAAGAGCTTCCGGAGCGAGATCCCGCCGTCCTTGTCGCGCTCGACGCGCATGTCCGGCTTGGTCAGCGTGATCTTCGACACCCTCGCGTACTTGGGCCACGAAAAGTCGATGCCGTCGAGCCGCAGGCGGTCGAAGCGCGCCGTCGGCGTCTTCTGACCCGGAGCCAGGATGGCGAACTTCTCGATCCAGTTCCTGCCGCGGGACGTCACCGTGAGCGCGCCGTTGTCCAGGGTGATGTGATTGCGGTTGTCGCCGTAGAAGGTGCCGACGAACCGCGCCTTGACCGGGACGTAAGCCTGATACGGCTCGAACGAGCCGTCGCGCAGCGTGAGGTCGAAGTCGGCGTCGAACGGAAGCGGCGTGACCGAGCCCTTCATCTCGACGCGCCCTGACTTCGGCATCTTCATCGTGACGGCGAAGCCCGCCGGCCCTGCGACCGGCCAGCTGACGTCTTTGATGTCCGCCGACAGGTCGGTGATCGCGAGCGTGTTGATCGGCTTCACCGCTTCGTCCTTGAAGGTGAGGCCGCCGTTCCGAAGCGCAATCTGCTCGATCTTCAGCTTGAACTCGGGCGGCGGTGGCCCGGCGGTACCAGTAGAGTCCGGAGCGTGCGCCGGCGGCGCTGCGCCCTTCGCATCCGAGGGCGGCTCGCCGAGCGCCACGAGGTCGATCTTTTTTTGCGCATCCCTGATGGCGCGGACGGCCGGCGCCTCGATCTCGATGGCGCCGATGACGACGGAGCGCGCGACGAGGTCGGCTTCTCTGATCTTGACGCCGAGCCGGGCCGCTTTGAAGAAGGGCTCGGTGCGGCCGGCCTGGAAGACCTCGAGCCCGTCGAGCGTCACGTCGCCCTTGACGGTGCCACGCGTCAATCCCTTCGGCGCGAGCTCGACCGCGAGCGCCATCGCCAGGCTCACCCTGCCGGCGTGGGGCGTGGCGGAAATGCTCGGGGGCACGTAGGGGCGCACCTGGGCGAGGTCGAGGCCATCGATCGTGACGCGACCCGAGACCGCCAGGGGCTCGAGCGCCACCGAGGCGCTCGTCACCGCGATCGGCGTGCCGTTCAGCGTGAGCTTCGTCTCGAGCCGTCCGGGCGGCGAGGCTCGGCGGGTCGTCAGTCCGCTGGCGTCGAGGGTCAGGTCGTCGAGCCGCCACGCGCTCGCGGGCGACGTGGTGAGGTCGCGCGCGGTCACGTTCAGACGGCGCACAGACACTCGATCGATCGTGACCGTCCACGGCGAGGGCGCCGCCGCCGGCTTCGAGGGCTGGGCGGGCGCGTCCCCGCCACGAAGATTGTCCAGGATGTCGGAGAAGTCGAACTCCGCCGGGCCGCGTCGGACGACGTCGACCGTCGTGCCCGCCACGGCGAGCTCCGCGACGCGCACGTCGTGACGGAGAAGCGGCAGGTAGTCGACGCGGACGTCGAGCCGCTCGAGCTCGATCGCCCGCTCGTTGACGCCCCGCTTGGCGAGCTTGAGACCCTTGAGAGCGAGATGCCCGGTGAAGACGTTCAGATCGACGTCGTCGAGAGTGACCGTGCGCCCCGTGAGCTTGGACGCCTGATTGACGGCGACCCGTCGGATGATTTCCGGGAGCGCGGCGAGAACGACGGCGCCCACCACGACGAGCGCCAGAAGGACTGCGGCGAGGATCTTGAGCGCGCGGCCGGACAGGCGGAGCATCACACCTCCACGACGAACGTTCAGCCCGAGCGCTGGTAACCGGCGCTCGTCATGCAGTCACCGAAGGCGTTAGCCTGCCGGGACTCCTGGACCGCAATGCGACCAACGTCGAGGAGGCCTCCGAGAATCAGATCCGGTCCCGGCCCGATCTCGAATGCCTTGCGGGCGCATTCCACCTCGACCAGGGACACGTCCTGGAACATCGCGCCGGGTTTCCCCCACTCGGTTCCCCGGAGATCCAGGGTGCAACCCGCGAGCAGCAGTCCCGCTGCTATCAGCCCCACGTGGACTCGCATGAGATCTCCTCTCGTCAGGCCCTAGAGAATACCAGGGAATCGGTCGGGCGGCCTGCCGGCGGCCGATCGGGCAATTTACCCGGCACGCCGGTCCGACTCGTCGACAGCGCGCTGTATTTCCTTGCGATCGGACGGTGGCACGACCTCTGCTTCGTACCGCCCACCGAGGAGGAAGGATGATGGCACTGGCGAACCTGGTCGCGTACGTGGTTGTGTTCGGGCTCCCGCTCTGGCTCCTGGCCGAAGAGTTCATGTACCGATTCGCTGCACAGCGAAACGTCCAGGTGGCCGTGCCGTCGCGGGCGGTGGTGCCGTCGGTCGCGCCTGCCGATCTCGAGCGGCGCGCCCCCGAGGGCGCGCGCGCTCACGTTTCGTTCGTCTAGACGCCGGATCACCGGGCCCCTCGCGCGGCCCCCGCCGCCCGTTGTAGAGTGGGCGCACTCCGAGCCTGAAAGGAGGGCACCACGATGGGCGAGATCGTCACCCTCACCGCACATCCGGACGTGCCGATGCACGTCGATCCCGCCGGCCACGGCTTCAATTGCGACGAGCTCCTCGAGCGGCACCTCGGATAGGAGGGCAGCCCATGCTGAGTGAATTCAAGACGTTCGTCATGCGGGGCAACGTCGTCGACCTGGCGGTCGGCGTGATCATAGGTGCGGCGTTCGGTGGCATCGTCACTTCGCTCGTCAACGATGTGGTGATGCCGCCGATCGGACGACTCCTGGGCGGCGTCGACTTCAAGGACTTCTTTGTCAGTCTCTCGGGGCAGTCGTTCCCCACGCTCGCCGCTGCGAAGGCCGCCGGCGCCCCGACGCTCAACTACGGACTGTTCCTGAACACCGTGATCAATTTCATCATCGTCGCGTTCGCCGTCTTCCTCCTGGTGCAGCAGGTGAACCGCCTGTTCCCCAAGCCGGCCCCGGCGGCGCCGGCGATGAAGGAGTGCGCGTGGTGCGCCTCGTCGATTCCGGCCGCCGCCAAGCGCTGCCCGCACTGCACGTCGAACCTGTCGGGGGCCTGAGCCGACGCACAGCGGGTCCTCACCGATTTGTAGGCGCGCCTCGGCCGGCGGGGCCTCTTCGTATCGCTCGCCTCGGGTCTGGGGGCCCCATCCCCCGGCCGGCCCTGCGGCTCGCACAGCGACCCCGCGACAGCCGGCAGCGCGCACCTCGGCTCATAGGCGCGCCTCGGCCGGCGGGGCCCCAGCCCCGCGACGGCCTGCAGCGCGCACTACGCTCGCGCGCTGATGGAGTTCCCGCACGGGCTGCGCGCGCTGAACCACGTCGAGTTCCGCCGCTTCTACTTTTCCCAGTTCGCGGCGCAGGTCGGAAGCTGGATGCAGAACGTGGCGCAGGCCTGGCTCGTTCTGCAGCTCACGGACTCCCCTTTCAAGCTCGGGCTCCTGGCGACGCTCCAGTTCTCGCCGGTGCTGCTCTTTTCCATCGTCAGCGGCGCGGTGGCCGACCGTCTGCCGAAGCGGCCGTTGCTGGTCGCCACCCAGACGACGCTCGCCTGCCAGGGGCTGCTGCTGGCACTCCTGGTGACGACGGGTCATGTGGAGTACTGGCACGTGGCCGTGCTGGGCCTGGCACTCGGCTTCGCCAACGTCGCCGATCAGCCGGCGCGCCAGTCGTTCGTGATGGAGCTGGTCGGCCGCGCCGACGTCTCGAGCGCCGTCGCGCTCAACTCCGCCGGGTTCAACCTCGCCCGGATCGTCGGCCCAGCCGTCGCCGGCGTCGTGATCGGACGCTTCGGGGTGGGGCCGACGTTCCTCGTCAACGGTCTCGGCTTCGTCGCCGTCATCGTCACGCTCCTGCGGATGAAGACGCCGGGCCGGCCGACCTCCGGCCCGCGGGCCTCGATCTTCGAGGAAATCGCGGAAGGCGTGCGCTATGCGGCGGGCACGCCGCGGCTGCGCCTCGCCATCGGTCTCGTCTTCGTGGTGAGCCTGTGCGTGTTCAACTTCAGCGTGTACGTGCCGCTCCTGGCCAAGAACGTGCTCGGTCTCGGCGCGGAGGGCTTCGGGTTTCTCATGGCCTCGCTCGGCGTCGGCGCGGTCGGCGGCGCTCTCACCGTCGGCGCGCGGGCGGTGCGTCATCCATCGGTTCGCTCGATGCTGGCCTCGGCGACTCTGGCCTTGAGCATGCTGCTGGCCCTCGGCGCCACCCGTCGCATCGAGCTGGCGGTGCCGCTGCTCTTCTTCACCGGCTACTGGGGCATCATGCTGATGGCGAGCTGCAACACGTCGATCCAGCTTCAGGCGCCCGACGCGCTTCGCGGACGCGTGATGAGCATCTACACGTGGGTGTCGGGTGGCGTCTTCCCGATCGGCGCGTTCATCGTCGGCACGATCTCGCAGTGGTGGGGCGTCTCGGCGGCCTTTCTCTGGAACGGCACGCTCGGCCTCATCGCCGTGGCCGCGCTCACGCTCTGGTGGCGCTTTCGTCGCGACTGACGCGCGCGGAGTCTACTTCTTCGGATACCCCCGAGTGCCGAGCGCCTCGGTGATCTCGGTGAGGATCATCGGATCGTCGATCGTCGCCGGCGCGACGTACTCCTGACCGTCGGCGATCTTCTTCATCGTCCCGCGCAGGATCTTGCCCGAGCGCGTTTTGGGCAGCCGCTTGACGACGAGCGCGGTCTTGAACGACGCGACCGGACCGATTCGCTCGCGCACCTTCTCGACCAGCTCTCTGACGATCTCGCCCTCGTCGCGCGCGACGCCCGCCTTGGTGACGACGAAGCCGACGGGGACCTCGCCCTTGATCTCGTCCGCGACGCCGACGACCGCGCACTCGGCCACGTCGGGATGGGCGGCCAGCACTTCCTCCATCGCGCCAGTCGAGAGGCGATGGCCGGCGACGTTGATGATGTCGTCCACGCGACTCATGATGTAGACGTAGCCGTCCGCGTCCTTGAAGCCCGCGTCGCCCGTCAGGTAGTGGCCGGGGTGCTTCGTCAGATAGGACGTCTCGTATCCGGCGTCGTTGTTCCACAGGGTGGGCAGGCATCCCGGCGGCAGCGGGAGCCGGATGGCGATCGAGCCGATCTGGCCGGCCGGCATCTCCTGGTTGTCTTCACTGAGCACGCGGACGTCGTAGCCCGCCACCGGCTTCGTGGGCGATCCCGCCTTCACCGGCAGCATGCCCAGGCCGACGCAGTTCGCGGCGATGGGCCAGGCGGTTTCCGTCTGCCACCAGTGGTCGACGACGGGCACGCGCAGCCGGTCTTCCGCCCAGTGGAGCGTGTCCGGGTCGCAGCGCTCGCCCGCCAGGAAGAGGGTGCGGAAACGCGCGAGGTCGTACTTCGCCATGTACGTCCCCTGAGGATCCTCTTTCTTGATCGCGCGAAACGCCGTCGGCGCCGTGAAGAGCGCGTTCACGCCGTGGTCGGCGACGACGCGCCAGAACGCGCCGGGGTCGGGCGTGCCCACGGGCTTGCCCTCGTAGAGGATCGTGGTGCAGCCCTTGAGCAGCGGAGCATAGACGATGTACGAGTGGCCGACCACCCAGCCGATGTCCGAGGCGGCCCAGAAGCACTCGCCCGCGCCCATGCCGTACACCGCGTTCATCGACCACTTGAGCGCGACCGCGTGGCCCCCGTTGTCGTGCACGACGCCCTTCGGGATCCCGGTGGTGCCCGAGGTGTAGAGGATGTAGAGCGGATCGGTGGCGGCGACCGGAACGCACTCGGTCGCCGTCGCGCCGGCCAGCGCCTCGTTCCAGTCGAGGTCGCGCCCGCGCACCATGGATGCGACCTCTTCTCGCCGCTGGAGGATCACGCAGCGCGGAACCTTGTGCTGGGCCAGCTCGATCGCGCCGTCGAGCAGCGGCTTGTACGGGATGACGCGGTTGACCTCGATGCCGCAGGAGGCCGAGAGAATCAGCTTGGGCTTGGCGTCGTCGATGCGCTTGGCCAGCTCGTTGGAGGCGAAGCCGCCAAAGACCACGGAATGAATCGCGCCGAGCCGGGCGCACGCGAGCATCGCGATCACCGCTTCCGGCACCATCGGCATGTAGAGGATGACCCGGTCGCCCTTCTCGATCCCCTGACGCCGGAGCATGCCGGCGCAGAGGGCCACCGCATCGCGGAGCTCGAAATAGGTGTACGTCCGTACGGTGCCGGTGACCGGGCTGTCGTAGACGAGCGCCCGCTGCTTGCCGCGCCCGCGGTCGACGTGCAGGTCGACCGCGTTGTAGCAGGTGTTGAGCTCGCCTCCTTGGAACCAGCGATAGAAGGGTCGGCGCGAGTCGTCGAAGACTCGGTCCCAGCGTCGAACCCAGTGGATGTCCTCCGCGGCCGCGGCCCAGAAGCCCTCCGGGTCCCTCATCGACCGCGCGTATGTCTCGTCGTAGACGCTCTTCGCCATCGCTCGATCCTCCTACAACCCGCCGCTCGGCGGCCCCGGAACGTTAGCACGGCCGGCGCGTGAGTCGCCAAACCGATCCCGCCCTTTCGAAAGCCTCTCCTTGACAATCTCGATCGACAATGTGTATTTTCCCATTGATTCGGGATGACTACGAAAGTCGAGCAAGCGACATCCCTACGCTGTCCAGTCTGCCGGGCGAAGGTGGTCGTGGCGCTTCAGAACGAGGTCGTCATCCACAACGCGATCTTGAAAGTCGATCCGCCCACCGGTCGCGTGACGGCCAAGTGCGCGCGATGTAAAGCGTGGGTGCAGGTGCCCTTGCGGTACACCGGAGACATGACTCCCTCGTAAGGCGACGTCGAAACCAACGACACAAGCCGGGAGGATGGGCCGGACAACGGCTCGCCTCCCGGCTTTTGCGTTTCTGGGAGGCACTGATGACCGAGGCCGTGAAAGAGACGAAGGCGCAGCGGGTGGAGCGGCTCAAACGCGAGCTGAATCCCTGGGAGGCCTATGCCGACATCCAGCGCTTCGCGCGCGAGGGCTGGGATTCGGTCCCGCCCGAGTGGTTCGCCGCGTACTTCCGCTGGTGGGGCATCTACTCGCAGGGCGACGGTGTCGGCGCGATCGGCGGCAAGGGCGGCGAGGGCAAGGCGGTTCGCCATCTGATGGTGCGGATCCGGATTCCGAACGGCGTGCTCGAGTCGCCGCAACTCCGGACGATCGCCGACCTGGCCGAATGGCACGGTGGCGGCGTCGCCGACATCACGGTCCGCCAGAACATCCAGCTCCACTGGGTGACGCTCGAGAGCCTGCCGGAGGTCTTCCACGCGCTCTGGCTCCAGGGCGTGACCACGATGGGCTCGTGCGGTGACGTCACGCGGAACGTCACGGGGTGTCCGGTCGCCGGGCTCGCCGCCGACGAGCTGCTCGACGCCTCGCCGCTCGTCCTGGAAGCGACGGCGCTGGTGAACGGCAACGCCGACTTCTACAACCTTCCGAGGAAGTTCAAGGTCTCGATCTCCGGGTGCCGCGCCTGGTGCACGTATCCCGAGATCAACGACATCGGCTTCACGGCAGTCCGCCACCCGGCGACGGGCGAGATCGGTTTCGCCGTGCGCGTCGGCGGCGGGCTTTCGACCGACCCACACCTCGGCGTCAAGCTCGACGCGTTCGTGCCGCGCGCCCAGGCGTTGGCGGTGTTCCGGGCGATCGCCGAGATCTTCCGCGATTCCGACGTGCTCCGGCAAAACCGCGAGCGGGCTCGCCTCAAGTTCCTGTTCCTCCAGCACGGCTGGACGGCCGAGCGCTTCAAGACGGCCATCGAGGAGCGTCTGGGCGCTCCGCTCGCACCGGGCGTGGACGACGACCCGCCGGACGACGCCTACCGCGATCACGTCGGCATCCACGCCCAGCGCCAGCCGGGCTACTCCTACGTCGGCGTCGCCGTGCTGCGCGGGCGCCTCACCGCGGAGCAGATGCGGATCGCCGCCCACCTGGCCGATCGCTATGGCACGGGCGCGCTCCGGACCACCAGCATGCAGAATTTCCTGATCCCGAACGTTCGCGGCGAGCGTGTTCAGGCTCTCGCGCACGAGCTCGAGGCCGCCGGCTTCGCGCTCGATGCCTCGCCGTTCCGGCGCGGCACCGTCGCGTGCACGGGCTCCGAGTTCTGCAAGCTCGCGCTCACCGAGACGAAAGGCTTCGCGCGGGCGCTCGTGGAGACTCTCGAGCAACGCTTGCCGGGATTCGAGCAGCAGCTCCGGATCAACGTCACGGGTTGTCCGAACAGCTGCGGCCAGCACTGGATCGCCGACCTCGGGATCGAGGGCAAGAAGATCAAGGTCGACGGCGCGATCGTCGATGCCTACTACTTCTGCGTCGGCGGCGCCGTCGGCCGCCAGCAGGCCGTGGCCCGGCCCATCGGGCTTCGCCTGCCGGCGACGGCGGTGGCTCCGGCGATCGAGCGTCTGTTGAAATCCTTTCTCGCCGAGCGCCGGTCGAACGAGAACTTCCGCCAGTTCGCCGCCCGTCACACTGACGAGGAGCTGCGCGGGCTCCTCGCGGGCGAGCTCGTCGAGGCTGTCGCGCGCGACGTAGCGCCGGACCGTCCGCCGCACGGCGTCGACGGCTGAGATGGGCTACTACCCGGTGCTACTCGACCTGGCCGGCCGGCGCTGCGTCATGATCGGCGGGGGTCCTATCGCCGAACGACGAGTCGACGGGCTCTTGACCGCCGGCGCGTACGTCACAGTCATCAGCCCCCGGATGACGCGGCCGCTGGCCGCGCTGGCTGCCGAGGGCCGCATCGACCACGAGCCGCGTGGCTATCGCGAGGGCGATCTCGCGGGTGCCGATCTGGCCTTCGTCGCGACCGACGCGGGCGAAGTCAACGCGGCCGTGGCCCGCGAGGCGCGGGAGCGCGGGCTCTGGGTCAACGCGGCCGACGATCCGGCGCGCTGTACGTTCATTCTTCCAGCGCTCGTGCGCCGCGGCGACCTCACCGTGGCCGTCGCCACCGGCGGCTCGAGCCCCGCGCTCGCCCGCGCGATCCGCGAAGAGCTCGAGACCTATCTGACCGACGACTACACGACGCTCGCTTCGATCGCCGCCGAAGCCAGGCGCGAGCTGCGGGCGGCCGGGCGGCCGGTGACTGCCGACGCCTGGCGGCGGGCGCTCGGCCCGGAGGTGCGCCGGCTGATCGTCGAGCGCGGGCGCGACGACGCCAAGCATCGGCTGCTCGAGCTGCTCGGGGCCGAGTCGTGAGAGTCGGCACGGTCGCGCTCGTCGGCGCGGGCCCCGGCGATCCCGGGCTCATGACGGTGCGTGGGCTCGAGCTCCTGCGGAGAGCTCAGGTCGTCGTGTACGACCGGCTGGTCGACCCGCGACTCCTCGACGAGGCCCCTCGCGCGCGGCGTATCTACGCGGGTAAGGCTTCCGGCCACCACGCGCTGCCCCAGGAGCGGATCAACGCGCTCCTGATCATGCACGCGCGGCGCGGCCGCCGGGTCGTACGGCTGAAGGGCGGCGATCCGTTCGTCTTCGGCCGCGGCGGCGAAGAGGCCGAAGCCCTGGCCGGCGCCCGCGTCCCGTTCGAGATCGTTCCCGGCGTGAGCTCGGCGGTTGCCGTCCCGGCGTATGCGGGAATTCCGCTGACGCATCGAGGCGTCGCCTCGTCGTTCACGGTGGTGACCGGCCACGGCAGCGGCTCGGGCGGCGAGTCGAGCGTCGACTGGGCACGGCTCGCACGAAGCTCGGACACGCTCGTGGTGCTGATGGGATTGGAGAGCCTGTCCCGGATCGCCCGCGCGCTCATCGCGCATGGGCGCCCCGCGACGACCCCGGTCGCGCTCGTGCGCTGGGGCACGACGAGCGCGCAAGAGACGGTGACCGGCACGCTCCGCGACATCGCGGCGCGCGCGCGGCTCGAGCCCCCCGTCGTCATCGTGATCGGCGACGTCGTCGCGCTTCGTGACCGCCTGCAGTGGTTCGACGACAACCGCGTCCCCATGGAGATCGCCCAGTGAAAGATCGACTGTCCGCGCCCATCGGCATTGTTGACGAGCATCCGGAGTGGTCGGCGAGGCTCATCGCCGAGCTCGAGCATCGGCGCCTGCCGTTCGAGAAGATCGACCACTCGAATCACGGCTTCGACCCGCGCGACTGGGCGGCGCGCTATTCGGTCATCGTCAACCGTACGAGCCCCTCGTCCCACCGGCGCGGACACGGCAGCGTCCTGTTCTACACCGAGGCGCTGCTGGCCCACTGGGAAGCGCTGGGCGTGCCCGTGATCAATCCGGTTCGAGCGTATCGCTTCGAGAAGTCCAAGGCGCTCCAGATCGGTCTCTTCGAGCGTCTGGGGTTGACCTATCCGCGGGCGATCGTCGTGAACCATCGCGATCAGGTGCTCAAGGCCAGCGGCGAGCTTCGCTTTCCGATTCTCGTCAAGCCCAACGTCGGCGGCTCGGGCGCGCTCATCGAGCGCTTCGACTCGCGCGCCGACCTCGAGGCGCGTTCGGCGGCGCTCGACTTCGGCCCCGACGGGACCGCGCTGGTCCAGGAGTTCGTCGAGTCTCAGGACGGCGCGATCGTGCGCGTCGAGGTGCTGGACGACCGCTACCTCTATGCGATCCGGATCGTTCGGTCCGCGTCGGATTTCAACCTCTGCCCCGCGGACATCTGCCGGGTCCCCGAGACGCCGCCGAGCGCCGATCTGGGCGCCTGTCCCGCCGAGGCGAAGCCCGCCCTCCAGGTGACACGCTACGACGCTCCGCCGGATGTCGTCGATCAGGCGCGTGCCCTCGCGCGTGCGGCGTCGATCGACGTGGGCGGCATCGAATATCTCGTCGGCCGTGAAGACGGCCGCGTGTACTTCTACGACGTCAACGCGACGTCCAACTTCGTCGCCAACGCGCCGGCGGTGCTCGGGTTCGACCCGTTCCCTCAGTTCGCCGATTACATCGTCCGGGTGGCGACGCAGGCGGCAGACAGGAATTGAGTCTCAAATTCGGAGACCCGCACCCGATTCCGCCCCGGCCGTCAGCGACGACGCGGCGCGCGGGGAGTCTCCGAAGCGCGCGCCGGTGCTGGAATCGTCGGGTTCCCCATCGTGTGCGTGCTCGCCTGGCTCTCGCAGGTGATCGCCGGGAACTCGACGGTCAACTAATAGGCCGCCGGTGCTCTGAGCCCTATCAGGGGGCGAGCGCGATCGCGCGGAGCGGCGAGCCGCTGGCGCCCTGAATCCGGAGCGGCGTCAGGATCAGTAGCGCGACGTACGCCTTCGCGTCGCCGAGCGGGTCCAGGTTGGCGTTCTCCACGATATAGATACCGTTGTCGGCCAGCAGCATCATGTGGACGCTGAACAGCTCCTTGCCGTAGGCGGCCGGACGCTTCTCGAACGTCGCGGTGTCGTCGCCGGCGAGCCGCACGCCCTTGTCGATGATCCAGCGCGCCGCGTCCTGACCCGGTCCCGGTGACTGCTCGCCGAGGTACTTTGCGTTGTCCTTGCCGAAGTATTGCCCCCAGCCCGTGCGGATCAGCAGCGAGTCGCCGCGACGCACCTCGACACCCTGCGCCTTCGACGTCTGCTCGAGGTGCGCCCCGGTGACCTCGAACCCGGGCGGAAGCGGGTCGGGCCGACCACCCGCGATCTGCCGCGCGACGTCCAGGAAGACCACACGGTTCATCATCAGGTCGGCGGGGAAGTTGTCGATGCCGAGGTTGGCGCCGATACCGCCGGGCGTGGAGGTGGCGGCGACTGCGTCGACACCGCCGTGGAGCTTCAGGTCGCGCCCGATGTGGCCGATCGCGTCGATGGTCGGAGCCCCGTGCTGACCGCTGAAGTACATGATCTCCGACGCCCAGGACACGCGGCTGCCCGGCGCCTGGCCGAAGATCTCGTGCGTCATCTTGTGGGTGCGGTTGAGCGCGAACGAGTAGGGTGGGTTGAGGCCGAGCACCGGCGATTGCTCGTTCCACGTGAACGACAGATCGAACAGCTTGGCGCCCTTCACGGTGCGGATCAGATCGTCCGCGGAGAAACGACCCTGGGCCGTCGCCGTGCCGGTGAGAGCTGCCGCGGCACCGAGGGTTGCCGCCGAGCCAAGCCAATGCCGCCGCGACACGTCGTTCATGCGCTCCTCCTTGATTCATAGGCGCGCCTCGGCCGGCGGGGCCCCAGCCCCGCGACGGCCTGCAGCGCGCACAACCCCACGGATTCGCTGGGAGCGTAAGCGGCCGGTCCGCCCGGCGCAAGTACTCCTGGGGTAAACTTGCGCCAGCCCGTTCCAAGGAGCGCCCATGAGCGAGTTTCGTCACGTGTATCGCACCGAGCTCTCGCCGGTGAGCTTCCTGACCCGGAGCGCGTACGTCTTCCCAGACAAGACCGCCGTCGTCCACGGCTCGCGTCGCTACACGTACCGGCAGCTCGAGGAGCGGGTGAATCGGCTCGCTTCGGCGCTACGCGCGGCCGGTCTCGCCAAGCACGACCGCGTCGCGTTCCTCTGCCCGAACATCCCGCCCATGCTCGAGGCACACTATGGTGTGCCCGCCGCGGGCGGCGTGCTCGTCGCGATCAACACGCGGCTCAACTCGGAGGAGATCGCCTACATCCTCGAGCACTCCGGCGCGAAGTTCCTCTTCGTCGACGCCGAGCTCGAGCCGCTCGTGAAGCCGCTGCCGCTCTCCGGCCTGCGCGTCGTCCGCGTGGACGACACCGGCGTCCCCGGCGATCCGTACGAGGATTTCCTCGCGGGCGGCTCACCGGCGCCGGTCGAGAGCTGGCTCGAGGACGAAGAAGAGATGCTCGCGATCAACTACACCTCCGGCACGACGGGCCGGCCCAAGGGCGTCATGTACTCGCACCGCGGAGCGTGGATCAACGCGCTCGGCGAGGTGCTCGAGTCGCAGATGAGCTTCGACGCGCGCTACCTGTGGACGTTGCCGATGTTCCACTGCAACGGCTGGTGCTTCACGTGGGGCGTGACGGCGGTCGGCGGCACGCACATCTGTCTGCGCCGAGTCGATCCCGGCCGCGTCTGGGACATGATCGACAAGGAAGGCGTCACCCACTACAACGGTGCGCCGACCGTCCATATCGGCGTCGTCAACGACCCCAAGGCGCACAAGCTCGCGCGTCCGGTGACCGTGTGCGTGGCGGGCGCGCCGCCCTCGCCGACCTTGCTCGGCCGGCTCAAGGAGCTCGGCTTCAGGCCGGTGCACATCTACGGACTCACCGAGACGTACGGGCCGCACACGGTGTGTGCCTGGCACGAGGAATGGGACGCGCTGCCGCTCGACGAGCAGTCGCGATTGGCCGCGCGCCAGGGTCAGGGCTACACGATCTTCGACCTCGTTCGCGTGGTCGACGGCAACATGCGTGACATACCGCGCGACGCCCAGACGCTCGGCGAGGTCATCATGCGCGGCAACAACGCGGCGATGGGCTACTTCCGTCAGCCCGAGGCCACCGCCGAGGCGTTCCGCGGTGGGTGGTTCCACTCCGGTGACATCGCGGTCTGGCATCCCGACGGCTACGTCGAGCTCCGCGACCGGAAGAAGGACATCATCATCTCGGGAGGCGAGAACATCTCGACGATCGAGGTCGAGCAGTGTGTCGCCCGGCATCCCGCCGTGCTCGAGTGCGCGGTGGTCGCGGTTCCCGACGACAAGTGGGGCGAGCGGCCCAAGGCGTTCGTCACGCTCAAGCCCGGGCAGAAGGCCACTGCGCCCGAGATCATCGAGTTCTGCCGCCAGCATATCGCGCACTTCAAGTGCCCGGCGGACGTGGAGTTCGGCGATCTGCCGAAGACGTCGACCGGGAAGGTGCAGAAGTTCGTCCTTCGCGAGAAGGAGTGGAAGGGCCGCGAGAAGCGGATCAACTAATGCTCCGGCTCGGTGTGCTCGACCAATCACCCGTGCGTAGCGGCGGCGCCGTGGCCGACGCCATCCACGAGACGCTCGAGCTCGCCGAGCTGTGCGACCGGCTCGGCTACCATCGCTACTGGCTCGCCGAGCATCACTCGACGCCCGGGCTGGCGGGCTCGAGCCCGGAGGTGCTGATCGGGCAGGTCGCGGCGCGTACCTCGCGGATCCGCGTCGGCTCCGGCGGCGTCATGCTCCAGCACTACAGCTCGCTGAAGGTCGCCGAGAGCTTCCGCGTGCTGGAGACGCTCTTCCCCGGGCGGATCGATCTCGGCATCGGCCGCGCGCCCGGGAGCGACCAGCTGACGGCGCGCGCGCTCCGCGAGAACGCGAACCTCGAGTACTTCCCGCAGCAGATCTCCGATCTCATGGGTTTCCTGCACGGCGCGCTGCCGCCGGGCCACGTCTACGCGCCGGTACTCGCGATGCCGACCGGGCCGACCGCGCCGGAGATGTGGCTGCTCGGCTCGAGCGACGCGAGCGCCGCCGTCGCCGCGCACTTCGGCACCGGCTTCTCGTTCGCGCACTTCATCAATCAGGAAGGCGGCGCCGAGGTCACGCGCGCCTATCGGCGCCAGTTCAAGCCGTCCCAGTGGCTCCAAGCGCCGAGGGCGAGCGCCGCCGTGTTCGTCGTCTGCGCCGACACGGAAGCCGAAGCCCAGCGGCTGGCGAAGAGCCGCCAGCTCTTCATCGTGCGGCTCTACACCGGGCGCGCGGGGCGCTATCCGTCGATCGAGGAAGCCGAAACGTACCCGTACACCGAGCGCGAGCTGGCCATACTCCGCCACGCCGAGCAGCGCACGGTGGCTGGCAATCCGGAGCAAGTGCGTGAGCGGCTCGAGGCGCTCGCCGCCGACTACGAGGCCGACGAGCTGATCGTCGTCACGATCACCCACGATCCGAAGCCACGACGCCGGTCCTACGAGCTCCTGGCCAAGGCCTTCGGGCTCGAGGAGGCCACCACATGACCCGCCGCCGTCGTCCCTGGATCGTGATCAGCGCCATCGTGTGTGCGACCCTGGTCGGCCTCATCCTCGGCGTCACTGGATCCATCACCGCCCAGCGCCCGGGCGACGGGCAAGCACCGAAGTTCCAGGTGGATCCGTGGTGGCCCAAGCCCCTGCCGAACAACTGGCTCATGGGTCAGGCTGCGGGCGTCGCGGTAGACCGCCACGACCACGTCTGGGTCATCCAGCGGCCGCGCACCTTGACCGAGGACGAGCGAGGCGCCACGTTGAACCCTCCGCGCTCGCTCTGCTGCGCGCCGGCGCCGCCGGTGCTCGAGTTCGACGCCGACGGCGTGCTCGTGCGCTCGTGGGGCGGCCCGGGCGCCGGGTACGATTGGCCGCTGAACGAGCACGGGATCTTCGTGGACCATCAGGACAACGTGTGGATCGGCGGCAACGACGCGAAGGATCACCAGGTGCTCAAGTTCACGCGGGACGGGAAGCTCTTGCTCCAAATCGGCAAGCACGATCAGACCGGCGGCGACAACGACACGGCCCATCTCGGTCGGCCGGCCAGCATGAACGTGGACCCGGCGACGAACGAGGTGTTCATCGCCGACGGCTACAAGAACCATCGCGTGATCGTCTTCGACGGCCAGACCGGCGCCTACAAGCGGCACTGGGGCGCCAACGGTCGGCCGCCCGGCGAGCCCGGGGTGAAGTCGTTCGGCAACCCGGTGCACTGCGCGCGCCTGGCGAAGGACGGGCTCCTCTACGTCTGCGACCGGATGAACAACCGCATCCAGGTCTTCAAGAAGGACGGGACGTTCGTGAAGGAGTTCGTCGTCGCGCCGTCGACGCGCGGCAACGGCTCGGTCTGGGATCTCGACGTCTCGCACGACGCGCCGCAGACCTGGCTCTACAACGCGGACGGCGAGAACAATCACGTCTGGACGTTGCTGCGCGAGAACGGCCACATCGTGGGCAAGTTCGGCCGGAACGGGCGCCAGGCCGGCCAGCTCCACTGGGTGCACAATCTGGCGGTAGACTCGAAGGGCAACGTCTACACGGCGGAGGTCGACTCGGGCAAGCGGGCCCAGAAGTTCGTCTTCAAGGGCGTGGGGCCAGCAGAACCCTGATGCCCGGCGAGTCGCCAAGATTGGACATCGCGGTCAACGGTCGCGGCGACCAGGTCGCGGCCCTCGGCTGAACGATGGCAGTCAAGATCGGCTTCTCCCTCGAGGACATGTCGGCCTACGTGGCCGCCGGCGTCGAGCACTTCGTCCTCGATTTCTCGGTCGGGACCGTGGCCGAGATGCTCGAAGCCCTCGAGCGGACGATGACCTGGCCGAGGATCCGCGGATGAGCCGCGGGCTTCGGCACCTGGCACTCAAGGCGCGCGATCTGGCCGCTACCGAGCGCTTCTACACCGATGTCCTCGGTCTCAAGCGCGCGTTCCCCCACGACGGGATGCTGTTTCTCGAGACGAGGGGCGGGCAGGATCTCCTGAACTTCATCGGGACGCGGGCTCGCTTCGATCCCGCTGCGGGCGGGTTCGACCACTTCGGGCTGCGCTTCTCGCGGGCCGAGTGGAGGAAGGTCTGCGCGCGCGTGAAAGAGGCGCGGGTCCGGATTCGCGGCCGACGCGGCAGCAGCGCGATCTACATCGAGGATCCGAACGGCTACACGGTCGAGCTCTACTGCGACTGACGACGGCGCTCGCGCGTCGCTGCGCGCCGGAGGGACGTGACGATGACCAAGCTGGGCTTCCAGATCCTGAACGCCGGGCCGCTGGCGACCCGGGAGAACGTCGTCGAGGCCGCGCGGCGCGCCGAGGCGCTCGGCTACGAATCGATCGTGGTGACCGACCACATCGTGATCCCCCGGCGCATCGAGTCGCGTTATCCGTACAACGCGACCGGCCGGATCTTCGTGCCGCCGGACGCCGACTACCTCGAGCCGCTCTCGATGCTGTGCTTCCTCGCCGGCGCCACGAGCCGCGTTCGCTTCGGTCCGAGCGTCCTCGTGCTGCCGTATCGCAACCCCGTGCTCACGGCCAAGATGTTGGCGACGATCGACGTCCTCTCGGGCGGGCGCCTCTTCGTCGGGGTGGGTGTGGGCTGGCTCGCCGAGGAGTTCGCCGTGATGGGCACGCCGCCGTTCGCGGCGCGGGGCGCCGTCACCGACGAGTGGCTCCAGCTCTTCGTCAAGCTGTGGACCGAGGAGAACCCGACCTTCGAGGGCACGCACTATCAAGTGCGGGACATCGGCTGCTTCCCGAAGCCCCTGCAGAAGCCCCATCCTCCGATCTTCGTCGGCGGCAACAGCCACGCCGCCATTCGCCGCGCGACCCGATACGGCCAGAGCTGGCACGCCTTCCGGATGCCGGTCGAGGAGCTCCGCGCGCGGGTCGGGTACCTGCGCGCTCAGGTCGGCGCCAGCGGCCGACCCGCCGACGCCTGCGGGTTCTCAGTGCGCTACGGGATTCGCGTCGTGGGCCCTCGTGGCGACGCCGCGCGGCGTGAGCCGGAAGAGCCGGGACGCGTCCTCGTGGGCACCGCGGCGCAGGTGATCGAGCAGCTCGAGCCGATCGTCGATCTCGGCCCCACGCACGCGATCTTCGACTGCCGCTCGGGCTCGCAGGCCGAGGTGCTCGAGACCATGGAGCGCCTCGCCGACGAAGTCTGGCCGAAGCTCGGCGCGGGCCGCTGAGGCCCGTCGGTCGCCACGCCCGCGCTAGGCGGGCGTGTGGACGAACGGCAGCACGGCGTAGCGAGCCTTCTCGACCTCGATCGCGAGCACGACTCGCTGCGCCGGATTGTCGCGGAACGGAAACGGCTTGCCGATGTACTTGTGGGAGATCCGGTCCATCGTCTTGAAGTCGGCGTCGGGTCGCCGCTCGGCGACTCGTCCCCGGATCTGAGCTTCCCGGTACGGATTGTCCATCGCGATGATCGAGAGCCCGACCCGCGCGTCGCGGCGCGTGTTCTTCGCCTTCAAGGATCCCTCGCCGGTGCTCACGAGAATGAAATCCCCATCCAGGTCCACCCAGACCGGCGCGACCTGCGGTGAGCCGTCACGCATGAGAGTCGCGAGATGGGCGAAGTTCGCGCCGCGCACGAGCGCCTTGAGGTCGTCGGAGAGCTTGAGCGCCATCGCGGATCTCCTATTTCTCTACCGGCGTGTCGTCGCGGCCACCCCATTCGGTCCAGGAGCCGTCGTAGACGGGGACGTCCGGGCGCCCGGCCGCAAAGAGGCCGAGCGCCAGCACCGAGGCAGTGACACCAGAACCACACGAAGTGACCACGGGCTTGTCGAGGTCGAGGCCCGCGGCCATGAATCGCTGGCGGAGGGCGTCCGGCGGCAAGAGCGTGCCGTCCTTCTCATAGAGCTCGTCGTACGGAAGATTGAGGCTCCCGGGGATATGGCCGGAACGGAGCCCTGCGCGCGGCTCGGGCTCGGTGCCGGAGAAGCGGCCGCGTGAGCGCGCGTCGAGCACCTGCGCGCGGCGCGTCGTGAGGTTCTGGCGCACGGCCGCCAGGTCGCGAACGAGGCCCTTGCGCAGCCGAGCCGTGAACCGGCGCGGCTTGGGCACCGGCGTGCCGGATTCAACCGGGCGACCCTCGGCGCGCCATCGCGGCAGGCCGCCGTCGAGCACGGCGACCGCGTCGTGGCCGAAGGCGCGAAACGTCCACCAGACACGCGCGGCGCTGACGACGCCGCGCGAGTCGTAGACGATCACGCGATCACGATCGCCGATGCCGAGTTGCCCGACCTTGTGCGCGAAGTCCGACGCGCGCGGCAGCATGTGCGGCAGCGAGGTGCGCGGGTCGGCGATCTGGTCGATGTCGAAGAAGACGGCGCCGGGCACGTGGGCTTCCGCGAACTCGGCGCGGGCGTCGCGCTTGAGCTGGGGCATGTGCCAGGAGCCGTCGACGACCCGGACGTCACGACGGCCGAGGTTCTGCGCCAGCCACTCGGGCGTGACCAGGGGCGATGCCGGCGGCGCACCGACCCGCGGGCTCACCGGGCGGTCCTTCGCTTGGGCTGGTCGGCGAGACGCAGCGTCTTGATGTCGTTCACGATGACCTCGGGAAACAGATACGCGGTCGTGTAGATCTCGCGGACGACCGCGCCCTCGTCGAGCAGGAAGACCTTGAGCACGTGCGCGAGCGGTCCCGCGGGCCGGCCGTGCGCGTCGAGCTCGACGCGCACGTCCTGACCGAAGCCGTCGAGCAGCGGTACGAGGGTTCGCGGCCGCTCGGTCGTCAGGAAGGCCCACTCCACGCCGTTCGGCGCCGCTCCCGCCGCGTAGCGGCGCATCACGTCCGGCGTGTCCCGCGCGGGATCGAAGCTGAGCGAGACCAGGCGCACGTGATCGCGGGACGGGCCCATCCGGCGCCCGCATGATCGCGTGCAGCGCGTAGCTGCCGGGCGGCGGCGGCACGAAATCCATCGTGATCGCGGCCACGGTCGTGGCGTCGGGCTCGTGCGCGTCGCCGACGATTCCGTCGGCGGCCACGAGAGCCGCGGCCGCCGCGAGGATCGTCACGATCGGTCCGATGCGCGACTCAGCGCAAGGTCGCGGTGTGCTCGAGTCCATATGCCGCCTTCATCGCCTTCGAGCCGAGCTTCATGTGGTGCGCGCGGCCGAGCTTTTCCTTGTTGAAATCGACCTCGAAAGCCGGCTTGAGCTCCTTGCCGTCCCAGGAGAAGCCGCGTACGAACTGCTCGTTGTCGGCGCCGCCCTTGTCCCAGTTCGCAAGGAGCGACGAGGCGATGTACACCCGCGCCCCGTCCCAGCTCTGCGAGATCATGTTCACCTGCTTGCCGGTGACCCGCTCGTACGTCTGCTTGGGCTGCTCCGGGTGCGACAGGTCGAAGTAGCGGGTCTTGCCGTCCATGAACGTATTGACCCAGAGCCCGGTGCCGTCCTTGTTGATGCTGATGTCCACCGGCAGCGGGATCTGCGTCGGATCGCCGATGACAGCGACCTCCTTGGCCTGCCACTCGCCGGACGCATCGGGCTTGATGAGCCAGAGCTTCGAGGTGAGCGCGGAGGCGGTGATCGCCCAGGTGTCGCCGTCCTTGAGCGACCAGCGGATCTCCAGCGGAGCGCCGGGCACGCTCAGCACTTTCTGGGGCTTCATCGCCTTGAGGTCCCAGATCACCATCGTGCTGCCGAAGCGCTTCATCGCCTCGGCGTCCTTGATGAGATTGCCGAGGGGCCGCATGTAGTTCTTGCGACCCGTGAAGCTCGACGTCAGCATCACGTTCTTTTGCGGATTGATCGCGACGTCGTAGCCGTAGCCGTCGCCGCCGTCGGTCGTCGGCATCGGATAGGTGGCGACCAGCTCACCCTTGTTGCTGTAGAGCGCCATCCCCGTCACGCCGCCGCCGTCCTTGTTGTTCGACAGGCCCTGGACGATCATCCGGCCGGGCATGGCGTAGAACGTGTGCGGCCCGACGTAGCCGGTCTTGGCCGGCATGTCCGAGATCGTCCGCACGATCTTCGGCCGCGCCGGATCGGTGCCGACGTCGAAGATCGTGATGCGGCTGTTGTCGAGGCCGCCGGCCCAGAGGAAGCGCCGGTCGTCGGTGAAGCCCATGTGGTGCGCCTCGCCCTGCCCGCGCACCGAGACCTTGTTGATCACCTTGCCGTAGCGGCTCGAGGCGGGATTCACGTCGATCGTGACGAGCTTGTCGGCGCCATCCCCCAGGCCCTTGACGCCGAGCGCCCACACATAGAGGTAGTCTTCCTGCCCCTTGATCAAATTGCCCATGTAGGGCGAGTTGCACGTCTCGTCGGCGGCGGCCGGGACCGCCCCGGCCCCGATGAGAGCGAGGAAACCGAAGATCGTTGCGGCGCACACTCCGCGAATCCGGATGCCACGCATGCAGGGTCTCCTTGTCATTGGTAGGGCTGTTCGGGTGAAGCGCCGGCCACGGTCACTCGCGCGTGATGCGGGCGCCGAGGGCCTTCAAGCGCGCGTCGATGCGCTCGTATCCGCGGTCGACCTGCTGGACGTTGCGGATGACCGAGCGGCCCGGCGCCGCGAGTGCCGCGGCGATCAGGGCCATTCCAGCACGAATGTCGGGAGAGACGATCGTCGCGCCGTGAAGACGGCTCGGTCCGATCACGAGCGCCCGATGCGGATCGCTGAGCAGGATGCGCGCGCCCATCGCGATCAGGCTGTCGACGAAGAACAACCGGCTCTCGAAGAGCTTCTCGTGGATCAGCACGGTACCTTCGCATTGGGTGGCGAGCACCAGCGCCAGCGGCGTGAGGTCGGCCGGAAAACCGGGCCACGGGGCGTCGTCGACCTTCGCGATGCCGCCGTCGACGTCGGACACGATCACCCGCTTCTGCGCGGCGGGCACGAGGAGACTCGTTCCCTCGACATGGGTCTCGACACCGAGCCGCGCGAACACCAGCCGGATCATCCGCAGGTGGTCGGGCGACGCCTCGCGCACGCACAGGGCGCCGCCGGTCATCGCGGCGACCGCGACGAAGGAGCCGACCTCGATGTGATCCGGGCCGACCCGGTGTCGGGCCGGCCGAAGCTCGCGGACGCCGTCGATCTCGAGGACGTTGCTGCCGATCCCTCGAATGCGCGCCCCCATCGCATTCAGGGCATGACAGAGCCCCTGGACGTGGGGCTCGGAGGC
>WNGJ01000306.1_pt1 | contig 43048 bp, 39 predicted proteins | sample 5400611 | NCBI WGS metagenome assembly WNGJ01 (sample SAMN13153375, study PRJNA577476) | soil metagenome | isolation source: 40 cm soil or saprolite under Garry oak tree replicate 1 | place: USA:California | collected 2016-06-15
GACATATCGCACCTTGCTCCGGGCGAACACCGTCTCGTCCTTGAGGGCCCCGCCGTAGCGGACGTCGGGCACGTCGGCGGCGGTCATCACCGCGCGCACTCCGGGCAGAGCCCGCGCCCGCGCTGTGTCCAGGCGCATGATGCGCGCGTGCGGCTCCGCGCTGCGGAACACCTTGCCGACGAGCATGCCGGGCAACGCGAAGTCCGCGGCGTAGACGGCGGTGCCGGTGACCTTCCCGGCGCCGTCCATGCGCGGGAGCGACTTGCCGACGACCCGGGGCTCGCTGGTGGCCATCGTCACCTCCTGGCCGAGCGATCGCGGGCGACGGCGAGGACCGCTTCGGCGATCTTCTGGTAGCCGGTGCAGCGGCAAAGATTCCCCGCGAGCGCCGCGCGCACGTCGTACTCGGTCGGCGACGGGTGCTCCTCCAGGTAAGCCTGGGCCGAGAGGATCATGCCGGGGATGCAGTAGCCGCACTGCACCGCACCGTGGTCGATGAAGGCGCGCTGGAGCGGATGGAGGTCGCCGTTGCGCGCGAGCCCCTCGATCGTGAGCACCGCCCGCCCCTGGCACTGCGCGGCCAACAGGATGCACGCGTTCACGGCCGCGCCGTCGAGCAGGATGGTGCACACGCCGCACTCCGCCTCCAGACAGTTCTCCTTGGTTCCGGTGAGGCCGAGATCCGCGCGCAAGACGTCGAGAAGCGTGCGGTGAGGCTCGGTGAGGATCTCGTGCCGCTCACCGTTGATCGTCAGCGTCAGGGCGAGCTTGCTCACGACGCCTGCTCCCGGACGCGCTCCACGCAGCGCGCGAGAACACGCGCGCGCACGTCGCTGATTGGCTGGCAGGCGGCGGTGGCGAGTCGGGCCGCCTCCCGCAGCGTCTCGGCGGTCAGCGCGCGCTGCTCGAGGAAGCGCTCCGCCTCGTGCGCGCGCAACGTCCGCGGGGCCACCGCGCCGAGCGCGATACGCGCCTCCAGGCAGCGCTCGCCGCTGGCGTCGAGCGTCAGCCGCCCCGCGACGCACACCACCGAGATCTCCATCGCCCGGCGGCGTCCCGCCTTGAGGAAGGCGGTGGCGGACCGCGGGGCGAGGCCGGCGAAGCGCACGCCCGTGAGCAGCTCGTCCGGCCGGCGGGCCGTGCGGCCGGAGCCGATGAGAAAGTCCTCGAGGCGCAGCGTGCGCTCTCCGCCGGGACCGAGGCACGTCACCGAGGCGTCGAGCGTGAGGAGAACCGGCACGACGTCGGCGGCCGGGGAGGCGTTGACGATGTTGCCGCCGACGGTGCCGACGTTCCGCACCTGGTGCCCCCCCACGACCTCGGCGCCCTCCACGAGCGCCCGCAGTCGTCCCTGGAAGGCGGGGAATCGCTCGAGGGCGCGGTGCGTGACGAGCGCGCCCAGCCGCACGGCGCCGTTGGCGTCGATGGCGTCGAGCCCAGACACGCGGTGCAGACTCACGACGTGGCGCGGCCGCAGCTTGCCCCGATGCATCTGGATGATGAGATCGGTGCCGCCAGCGAGAAACCGGCCGTCGTCGCCGAACCGTGCGCCGAGGGCGACGGCCTCTGCGAGCGAGGTCGGCTCGTGGTATTCGAAGCTCACGCGTGTCTCCGGGGCGCCCGCGGACGGCCGTTGTCCGTTCGTACTCGTACGCCGAGACCGAAGTCGCGCGCGGTGACCTCGTGCGGCCACACGGCCGCCAGCTCGGCCGCGGCACGCTTCAGCCGCGGCGCCATCCGGTGCAGCTTGTGCACGGGCACCCGGAACGTCGGCCCCGACACCGCCACCGACCCGACCACACCGTCGCCTCGGATGACCGGGGCCGCCACCGCCCGGCCGCCCGCCACCAGCTCCTCGTCGACGATCGCGTAGCCCTGCGCGCGGACGTCGCGAAGCTGGGCGAGCAGGCGGGCGCGCGACGTGATCGTGCGCGGCGCCAGCCGCGCGAGACCCTGCTGCGTCAGGGCCGCCGCCGCCGCGGCCTCGGAGAGGCTGGCGAGCCAGACCTTGCCGCTCGCCGTCGCGTGCAGCGGCGCGACGGCGCCGACGAGCGGCACCATCCGCATCCGCTGGTCAGGCCCCTCGGCCTTCGCCACGAACAGCACGCTGCCACCCTCCACGACCGCGAGCTGCACCAGCTCGCCCGTCTCGTCGGCCAGGGCTTGCAAGATAGGCGCGCAGAGGCCGGGGATGCCGACGCGCTCAGCGTAAGCGAAGGCGAGGGCGAGGAGGCGGCAACTGAGATGAAAGTGCCCCGTCGCGGTGTCGCGGCGCACGAAGTGGCCGCGCTCCATCGTGGCCAGGACCTTCGAGAGCGTGGCCTTGCCGTACCCCAGCTCGGCGCTGAGCCGGGTGAGCGCGACGCCCTCCGGACGGTCGGCGAACACCTCGAGCACGCGGATGGCGCGCACAATCGAGGCGACGCCGATGCCGGGCCGCCCAGACGTCGTGATCGATGTCATCGATTCGGAAACCGGGTTTCCCGTTTATGACATCGCGGCGTGGTTGTCAAGCCGGCTGTCCCACCGGACGCCGCGGGACGCGCGCCTTCGGCAGGGCGCTCAGAGTCTTCTGCTGTTCATCGCGCGCAGCCGGTCGCGCGAGCGCTTTGACCCGTGCTTCGATCGCGTCGATGCTCACCCGCATCGCGTAACGGGCGGCGACGCCCAGGCCGATCTGGCCGGCCACGAATCGCTCCGATGGACACCTCACGACCGGCCAGTCGTGGACGGGTCAAACCCGGCCAGTGGGCCTGCGCCCCAAGCGGCATTGCGACGTCTAGCCCGCCACAGCCCGAACGAAGCGCGCCACCTCGGACTCGTCGTTGTAATAGTGCACGCTGGCGCGGACCACCGCGTCCGATCCGCGCGCGGGCAGATCGAGCCGCGACAAGCGGGCCTCGTGGGCGTTGATGTTCATGGCGCGTAGCCGGTCGCGCGTCTTGCCGGGCGCTTCGCCGTCCTTGAGAAAGGCGACGATCCCGCACTGCTCCACTCCGCGATCGTGCACGCTCACGCCGGGTCGCTTCGCGAGCTCCCGCCGCAGCAGCGTCGCGAGCGCTTTGACCCGTGCTTCGATCGCATCGATGCCCACCCGCATCGCGTAACGCGCAGCGACGCCCAGGCCGATCTGGCCGGCCACGAATCGCTCCCAGTTTTCGAACCGGCGCGCGTCGTCACGGACGACGTAGGTGTCGGCGTCGGTCCAGGACGCGGCGTGGAGATCGATGAACGGCGGCTCGAGCCTCTCGATGGTGTCGCGTCGCACGTAGAGCAATCCGGTGCCGCGGGGCCCGCGCAGATACTTGCGGCCCGTGGCCGAGAGCATGTGGCAGCCGATCTGCCGCACATCGACCGCGAGCTGGCCGACCGACTGGCAGGCATCGAGCAGATAGAGGATGCCGTGGCGCGCGGCGATGCGGCCGACGTCGGCCGCCGGATTGACGAGCCCGTTTCTTCCCGGCACGTGCGTGATCGCGATCAGCTTCGTGCGCGGACCGATCGCGTGCTCGAGCGCCGCGAGGTCGATCTGCCCGGACCCGTCGCTGTCGACCACGTCGATCTCGATCCCCACGCGCGCCTTCAGCTGTAAAAATGCGAGGTAGTTCGACAGGTACTCGGCCCGCGCGGTGATGACGCGGTCGCCCGCCCGGAACGGAACCGCGTAGAACGCCATGTCCCAGCCGCGCGTGGCGTTTTCCACGACCGCGATCTCGTCCGGGCGCGCGCCGATCAGCGTGGCGACGGCGTCGTAGACATCCGCGAGGCGATCGGCCGCTTCGGCCGCCGCCTCGTAGCCGCCGATGGCGGCCTCGCGCGCCAGGTGGCTCGTCACCGCGTCGAGGACGGGACGCGGGGGCAAGGCAGCGCCCGCGTTGTTGAAGTGGAGAACGTTGGCCACACCGGGCGTGTCCGATCTGAGCAACGGCACGTCGAGCGTCATGACGGCCTCCTCGTAAGCTCGTGGCGGCAATGATGCCACGCACGGACCGGCTCCCTCTCGTCAACGCGATGCTCAGGCAGTTCATCAAACGCCGCTTGGGAGCTTTGTCCATCACGTTGCAGAGGGTGGACGGCTGACGGAGAATCGCCGCGATGCTCAGCCACCATACAACGATGGCTGCATGAGGAGGACGCTTGGAGCTGTTCATCTTCGGACGTTTTCATGCGCACCCTGGACACGAGACTGCCGTGGAACAGGCACTCCGCAACGTCGTTGGTCCGTCCCGTGAGGAAGCCGGCTGCCTGAGCATTCACGCGTTCCGCTCGGCCCGTGACCCGCGCCTTTTCTACATCCATTCACGCTGGGTAGACGAAGCTGCGTTCGACCATCACGCGGGCCTGCCGCATACGGTGCGTTTCATCGAGCGGGTGCAGGCTCTGATCGATCACCCGCTCGATGTGACGCGGGCGAGGCTCGTCGGATGATCTTGCGCGCAGCGCGCTATCGCGGCCGGGAAAAATAAACCGCGGGGCTGCCGAACAACCCGCCCGAGCACACGCCTGTAAGTGGTGGCCCCAACGGGGACCACTCGCTCGGACTGGATCGTCCCGCTCAACGGCGTCTTCCGGGTGGCAGCCTAGATGCGCACCCATCCGATGCGCACTGCCACATGCCAGTCGCGAGGATACGCGTCATCGAGTCGCGAGCGACCGCCACGACGCACTCATTGCTCGCTCGCGTCGCCTGAGCGTATTCCACCGTCGTGGTTTCGGGTGCTTCCCCGAGGGGAACCACCCGAAGCGTCTCGTTCTGCTCGTCTCGTCGCAGACTTCCAGCACGCCCCTCGCCTGACGCTGCTCGTCGCTCGACACGTCGCCCGCCAGCGCTCAGGCGCGCAGTACGCCCACGGGCAGCGCCTCCTGTCGCCCCTCACGTCGCCGATTCGATCCTAGAGCGACCTCGCGGCACTGGCTGTCGCTCCCGAGCACGTCGAGGGTCATTAGCCGCCAGCGCCCGGCCGAGACATCAAAAAGACGAAGGGGGCCACGCACGCCCCCTTCGTTCCGTCAGCACGGCCTCGACCGTCAGGGGGTCGTGGCCCGCACCGCGCTCGCGTTCCCGCCGCTGGGGCCCGCCGTCGCAGATGCGACCACGGCGTCCGCAACGCCAGAGACGGTCGCGTGCAGGGCGTTGACGACCAACGTGCCGTCCGATAGGACCTGCTGCTCGTTGAGCACCAACTGGCCGCCCGGAATGGAGACCGTCTGGTTCACCGTCCCGTCGACGGGGACGGCCACGCCATTGATCGAGAGATTGGAAATGTACGAGGTGCCCTCGCCTGAGCTGCCGTTCAGGGGCGCCCGGGCTGCCGCTTCCGCGGAACTGGCGGCTATGGTGATTCCGGCGATGATGAGGTTGAGCGAGGAGAGATAGGAATCGGAGGCAATCTGGTCCGCGTAGCCGATCACCCGCGCGCTCGGAACCTCCGCCGAGACCAGGGACGTGCTGATCGAGTCGACTTCGCTATACAGAGCGTCAAGCGAACCTGGCGCGAGCGTTCCCGTGTCGCCCAGCACTGTCGTGGTGCCGCCGATGATCCCGGTCCCCGGCACGGTCCCGGTAATGTCGCCGAGGGTTTGAGCTCTGGTGCGCGCGGGCCACCCCAGCAGCCCGACCGACAGCGCGCAGAATGCCACAAGAATCCAACGGTCAAACACTCCGTAACGCATCGTTAACCTCCCACGTCTCGGACCGCAACGCAGCGTTAACTCCATTTGCGCATTCGCCCCACACTCACAGTTGGTCCGGCTACTCGCGGCTCGCTGACAGAGCCATCGACCCGATGTGGAGCGCGCCCGCATTGCTGTTCGGATCATCGAGCGCAGATCTCGGTCAATCCTTCTGGAAGATCAATTTGTAGAACGCCCCAGGAGCGCTAGGGTCGAACCACGCTCCACCGTATCGCGTGTCGTGTATAACGTGCCACCCGGCCTTGTCCATGCAGACCATGAGGGACCTACAATTATCTTCAGGAGGACTAGAACAAAACGAGGGGCCAGACGGGGTGGGTCCGTTCGGATTGGAGATCGCGTCGGTGTACGCGTCGCAGACAGCGGTGAAGACGCTCTTGAGGTCGGCCGACGCCTGGGGCACGTGCACCAGCGATAGGGTGAAGGTCAGCAGGGTTCCAAAAACGACGAGCGCGAGCATCCTCTTCTTCATGTGCGTCCCTCCAACGCTTACGATCCGCCTTTGACTCGTACCAGCGGTTTCTCCCAGGCGCTCTGTGGACCTCGTTCTGGCACATCCCCTCGGCTCTACCGATAGCGCTCCTTGCAATGACCGCACTGCATCACGTAGGTGCTGAGCGGTGAAGCCGGTGATTCCTTGTCGTGTACGAGGGAAATACCGCGTACTAAGGTCCACGCAACTCAGAGTAGGACCAGCCCCGATCGCCGGCAAGACCTGAAAACACTTTTCTGAAACCGGCAATCTTTGCAGGGGACGTTCGCATCTTCCTCGCGCGTCGCCGCGAGGATCGATGACGACACCGACGCGGTTTCGAGCGAGCCGCTCCAATCAGCCGCGCGTACTCGACGCCTCCGTCCCAGTGATCCGCTTCAGGGGGCGGTGCTGATCGGCGGTCAAGGTTCGCAGCACCGAGGACGTCATACGGCGCGCGCGTGGCTACACGAGCACGCCGCTCTCCTCGACCGCGAACTCCACGTCGGCGAGCGGCGCGGAGCTGCCGAAGAGGAACAGCAAGAGCTCCGGCGGCGCGTCGAAGGCCACGTGCTGGGCGCTTCCGACGATGGTGTAGCGCCCGCTGTTGTCGACCGGCGATCCCTCGAACCGGAGCTCGGTCATGCCGACGGGGAAGGCTTCGGCGACGGGAGGCGGCTCGGTCGCGGTGGCACGGATGAAGCGATGGGCGGTGCTGAGCGTCATGGGCGCGATCCAGCGGTAGACGACGATCTCGTCCGGATTCGGGGGCGGCGGGAACCGGATGAGCTGGTGCAGGAAGCCGAAGTTGAGGTAGCCCGTGAGCAGCCCCACCGCCGGCGCTTAAGCCCCGACCGGCGGCTCGAAGAGGAAGCCGATCCGGATCCTCACCTCGAAGACCATGGTCTTCTCGACCGAAATCCCGGGGGCTCGACGACGTAAGGGAGAAGCTTCGAGGTCTCGCTCGGCGCGGCGAGGACGGTCCGGTTCCTCGCCCCGCGGCTGAAGTCGCGCAGGCGCACCGGCGTCGAGAGGAACAACTCGCTCGTCGGCCTGCCGGTCGCCGCATCGAAGTAGACCGCGTTCGGCACGCCCGGATCCGGCTCCTCGAAGAACGCGTAGTGCGTCATGTAGAGCTTCACGTGGTTGATCTGCTGGACGATCGAGTGGCCGAACTGCTTGGCGGCGAACACGGGCTGCGGACGCAGCCCCGTGAGCGAGGCCCCGAGCGCCAGGCCCGAGTACTTAAGGAAGTTCCGCCGCCCGATTCCCTCGACGTCTTTCGCGTCCATGGTGTCCTCCCGGGGCGTGACACTACCGAGTGCTGATTCCGCCGAACTGCCGTTCCGTATCGCAAGAGATGACAGTATCCGCTATTGGCGATCGTCAGATGCGCCAGCACCACGGTGCCACCTGGCTCGATAGTGAACATCACCCCGCCAAACGCGTTACAACCTCCCTCCCGCTTCATGGTCAGCGTCACCATGTCGCCGCCGTGGATTTTCGTACTGTTGGGGATCACAAGAGTGTATGCAGTCACGAATATCGTGGCCGGAGTACTGCCGCAGTTGAACCGGATTGTCGCCCCTCCCCCGCTCCGGCGCGCGCAATGGCCCGGGAGAGAGCTTCCTCCGTACAACTCTCCGCGGTGCCCGTACCGACTGTTTGGCGCCCGCAGCCGCCGGCGGCGCGAGTACCAACACGGCCGTCGCGAGGATAATGAGCAGCCCAACCGTGCATCGCATGTAGGTCGTCGTCCTATCGATCTGCATGTCTCGTCCCCGGCACATCACAAAGAATCACCAAGTGCTCAGTCCGTGGCTGTCCCACACTTAGTGACGAACCGATTCTCCGTCCAGATGTTGACGACCGTCGCGTCCGGGTTGTACTGGGTCGTATCGTTAATGTCACAACCGACATTCTCGACGGCCGTATTGTTCTGGATCTGGTTGGCAGAGGACGGGTTGTATCCATCCACCGCGATGCCGTCCGCTGGACTGCCCGACACGAAGTTGGAAGTGAGGTTGTTGCCGGCCGCGTAGAAGGTCAGCCGAAGCCCGCCGCCTCTTATCACATTGCTCCGAATGACGTTATCGAAACCATGGGGGCCGGCGCCCGAGATATCCCCCCCAATCACCACGTTCAGTTCCACCGTGCTCTGCGACGTATAGCGTCCGCCCAGCGCGAGTCCGCCACCGTAGACCACGTTGTTCCGGATCGTAATTTGAATCGACTCCTCAGTCCGGATCGAGCCCCCGATCAAAGTGTTTCCTTGAATCAGGGAATCAGAACCCCCCAACCAGGCGAAAATGCCTGGCCTGGAACCCTCCCCAACGACGACGTTGTCCCTCACCGTCCAGGAGCTAGAACGAAGCACAATGCTGCCGATCACGTAATTGCCTTGGATGACGGCACCGCCTGAAGCCCCACTCCCGAACACTTCACCCTCGATGACGAAGTTCAAAACCTGTACATTCATCGACCGGATAGTGACTCCGAACTCGCCCCCCGGTGGAGTTGTAAGTACCGGTTTTAGTGCCGGCGTGTGAGCTCGAAGCACGAGGCCGTCTTTGGAGGCAATCACGACCTCCTCACGGTAGACACCCGGGAAGACACTGATAGAGTCGGACGGCGCTGCAGCATTGACGGCGTCCATGATCGTCGTGTAGCAAGGGCCCAGACCGTTACACGTCTCGACGTTGTCCACATAGTGGACAATCTGGGCTCCAGCTTGCGGTGACCAGAGAAGCGCACCGAGTACGACGAAGCCGATGGCAGGAAGGATACGTCGGTTCATTGCCCGTGCCCCTTTCTCGCGTGCAGCACATCGACATGGTCGTGAGCGCAGCATCGTCGGCGCTCATTGACGCAAACGCCGTTGAAACACAGGTCTGCCTGGGCCCGCGAGGCGGGCCCATCCCCCGACGCGCGAGGCCGCATCATCCATGCCACGGCGGGTCCCCTTTTGTTCTGGTCCCTTGCGGTGGGCGGGTGAGTTAGCCGCCACGCGCGAATGTGCAAGCTCGCCGTCGATGTGAAGGCTACTTGCGCAGTCTTTCGGCCCGAAATGCGGGGGCGCGGAGCGTGTTGACCCCGTGGCCAGGCTCGCCATGAAGGATCGGTCGGTCGAGGAGAGAACGCCGAGAGCCCGCCTTAACGCTAATCGAGGTGAAGCCGGACAGCTCGCCCGGCTCAAGAGCGCGGCCCTGCTCGTGCGCGTCGGCCTCGACCACGAGCCGTGGCTGCGCCGCGCGCTGGCGAGGCTGGGCGACGGAGCACCGGCGCCCGGCGGGCCCCGCGGTCTCGATCTCTCGCGCAGCATCACGCTGCTGCAGACGGAGACGCCGCGGCTGCGCGCCGACGCGGCGCCGCACCAGCACGGCTTCGGCAACCCGCACGACTGGCTCGATCCCGAGAACGCGCGGCCCAGTTCCTGGCCGGGCGCAGCGAGCTGGTCGCCGGCGACCGCCTGGTGTTGCGCACGCTGCGCGCGAAGGCGCGAGAGCGTCAGCGCTACTGGCTAGGGCTGCCGCTCCTCGCGCTGGGCGGCGTCATCGCGATCAGCGTCTCCCGGCGTGCGCGCAGCCGGGCCAGCAGCTCACCGTAGTCGCTGCCGCGACTGAGGTGGGTGACCTGTCACGCAAGAGGCCTCAGGCGCGCCGGACGGACACGAGCTGCTCGCGGATCTGCTGCGACGGGCCAGCGCGGCGGCGAGCTCGGCCCCGCCCTCGGCAAAGTCGAGCGCGCGAGCATATTCCTCGACGTTGGCCGGTGCCGGCTCGCCGAGGCGCGCGCAATGCTCGCGCAGCGCCCGCTCGAAGTCCGGAGCGGCCGCTCGGCGCGCGCGGCCGTCCGATGACGCTGGGGCGGCGAGCCGCCGCTTGAGACGCGGGTAGAGGCCGCTGAGCCGGATGGCGTCGTGAAGCCAGCACACGGGCTCGATCGTCTCGATGAGACCGAGCGTATACGTCCGCGACGCCTCGCAGAGGATCGACAGCCGGGCCTCGGCGGCGGCCAACTCGGCGTAAGAGTCGACGTCGAGGTCGTTTCTGCGCATCCAGTCGAGGGTGACCCGCTCGGTGTGCAGACCGCGCGCTCGGCGGAATTCGTCGCACACGACCTGTCGGTCGTCTGGAGCCTCGACCCCGAGGATGCGACCGGCCTCGTCCAGCACGTGCCACAGCTTCGCGCTTCGCCGATAGAGGCGGAAGTCCTCGCCACCTCCTCGCTCGGCATTCCTCAGGACGGCCCAGCCGGGGCTGACGCCGGCCGGAACCGTCGCCGGGCGCCAGTGCTCGTACCGGCCGTCGATGCGCATCAAGGCCAGCAGGTGCGGTTCGTAGACCGGCGTGGGCCGGCCGTGCCGGCCGCGGGCCTTGCCGCTGGCTTCGAGCAGCGCCCGGATCGTGGCCAGCCGGCGCACGTAGCGCTTCAGGCCGGCATCGTCGAGGTCGCGTGCGCGGGTCCAGCGCGCGGCTCTCGCGGCCGGCCCCAGCCCGAAGTCGTCCGCGTCGAAGGAGCGCGCCATGTGTCGCGGGGCGACGTCGACTCCCCGCGCGCGGGCGAGCGCCTCGGCCATCGACATCAGCAGCGCCAGCCTCCGGAGCAGGCGGTACGTGGGTCCGAGGAGCCTGGCCTCCAGCGCGACCTTCTCCTCGCCCGGCAAGTCCGGCTCGGCGGCGGTGAACGGCCGGCACATCACCTGGTGCTGGAGCTTCATGATGAAGCAGGAACGGTTGACCTCGATCACGCAGCTCTCGCGTGTCCGCGGCGCTCCGTAGACGTCTGCCAGATGTCGCAGCAGTGCCAGGGCATCGAGCCGCTTCTGGTCCACATAGCCGCCCTGCTCGATGAACCGGCGGAAGCGCACCGCCTCGCCGGTGCGCGACGTGCCCCACGCTCGGTCCATCGCCCTGGTCAGCGACCGTTCCTGATAGAACGTCTCCTTGGCGCATTGAATGACCTCGCGCGCCGACTCGGCGCCGATCACCCCGGCCTCGACAGCGCGGGCCACCGTGGCTCTGACGTTCACCATCGCATCCGACCGCGCCCGGAATCCCTCGGCGGCCGGGCCATGCAACACGGCGACTTCGTCGTCGTCGGTGTACACCCCGTCCCGGTACGCCTCGAAGATCGCTCCGACGCCCACCATGCCGAACGGCGCCAGCTCCGCCGCGCGCAGCGCTCCCATGCTGGCGGCCCCGAACACGGCGATGCCGTCCTCCAGCGCCAGCAGGATCTCCTTGTGCCACACGGCAGCCGTTGTCTCGAACAGCCCGTCGATGATGGCGATCACGCGCGGCTTCAGCCGCCGGACACGAAGCACGTCGCCGCAGCGTACCGGCGAGAGGTACCGCGCGGGAAGCACGCGCCGCGCCTCCGCGACGGGCAGCGACGGGCCGAGGAACACGATGACTGGTTCGTCGCTCACCGCCTTCATTCCTCGGCCACCTCGTGCAAGCCGGGAACGATCACGGTGACGACCGGGACTCCGAGGTTGGGCTTCGTGTGCTCGACCGCGATGACTTGCGGGAACCCCGCGTCGGCGAGCAGACCGAGCGCCGTCTGCAGATCGTCCTCGAACGTTGATCCGGGCGGCGGTGATGGGCGTTTGCTGAAGTCTCCCCGCGCGCGGGCGCGAACCTCGCGCGGCCTGGCGTATTTCATCCGCTCGTACAGCGAGGGGAAGACGTCGTCGCGGGATCCCGCGATGAAGGTGAGCCGGCACTGCGCGGCTTCGGTGAGCGCCCGCGCGAGCGCGATCTCTTTCGACAGATGACAGCCGGCGCCGTAGACCGGCTCGAGGCCGCCCAGCGCGAACGGATCGCTGATCGTACAGTGGTACGCGGGGATGCCGATGTCCGACGTCATGTCCCACAGGCGAGCGAGGATGTCGGCGGCCGCGAACCGGTCCAGCAGCCGCCGCAGCAGCGGCGACGCGACCGTCGCGGGGTCGAGCTCCCGCGCCTGCTGCGCCGCCGCGGAGAGCCGCTCCCACCGCCACTCGCTGTCGCGCTCCACGACCTCGAAGAGCCCGTGGCAGATGGCTTCCAGGCGATGGTTCCCCGAGGCCAGCCCCGTGGTCGTGACGACGAACAGGCCCGCGTCGGGGTGAGGCCGGCTCCAGTTCTCGTTCACCCGGACGTGCGGCACGAGGACCGGCTCCCCGCTGCCGAGCTCCGTTCCGCGGATCCACGCGATCTTTCGATCGGGGCCGTACGCGCGCCCGCGGACTCCCGGGGCCAGCCGTGCGGGATTCATCACCGCGTGCCGCCGGCGCGCCTCGCGGTAGGAAGCCACCATGTCGGGCGGGGCCACATCCTCGGCATGGTGGAGCTCGATCGACTCCATGACCGCCGAGACACGCGCGAGGTCGTCGTCGAGGCCCTTGCCTTGCGACACGGACAGGCAACGCGCATTGGGACGGATGCATAGCCAGACGGGGATCCCGATCCGATCGAGCCCCGTGACGTTGGCCAGGCGCGTGATGCCGAACATCGGGAACAGGGGACGGACCCGAGCCAGCGTCTCCTGCGGACTGCAATGACGGATCGTCCCGCCGAGATCGAGCTTCGTGGTGCCGGCGACGTGGCCGTCGGCGGCGCCAGGTCGACCGGCGCCGCTCGCGGAGCTGACCGCCATCGCCGTGGGAGGTGGGAAATACGGGGCTCTCGGGGCACATCAACGCGCTCCCATCGGGTCCGGCCCGCTGCCCGTTGTGAGCCGCGTTGATGCCGCCGCCGACGATCAGCTTACTGCGCGCTGGCCCGGCGCAGTGCGCCGCCCTTCACAGCGGATCCCTTCTTGATCGGCAAGTCCTTGATCTTGACCTTCTTCGACCACTTCTTCTTTGCCATCGCCCACCCTTAGGGCTCGCGATCACGTCGGATGCCATGCGAGCCGCTCGATGCGCCGGATGATCTGCGCAAACCGACGCTGAGTCTACTGGCAGCGTAAGAACGTCAGCAGTTGCGATCAGCGAACCTCCTCTTCGCGAGCCCCGTGTCCGACGTACTCGAACGAGCCCTTTCTGATGTTCTGGAAGAACAGCTCCGGAAGGCTAAAGAACGCTCCCCTGAGACTCGCGCGCAGGAGTTTGCCCCTGTCGAATGGGGCTGTCACGAGGCCGACGGCGCTCGCTGCCACGCCGGCGACCAGGTTCGCCGCTCCGAAGACAGGCCGCGTCACCACGACGTCGTCGGTGAAGAATACGAAGGTGGAGTCGCGGGAGTTTCGCCAGTAGAGGGTCGACGTGATCGTGTTCGACTCCCGCAGAAAGACCCGAAGGGAGTTCTCTTCCTCGTAGAGCCGTGCGAGGCCCGCCCGGCGATGCGACAGGATCCGGAACACGTCCGAGACCCCGTAGCGCTCCTTCACGATACTGGCCGAGAGGGCCGGGACAAAGCTGAGCGAGCCGTCCATGTCGACACGCTCGCCGAAGAGCGCGACGTCGAGCTCGCCGAGGATCTCCGAAACGCAATTGCGCGTGACGATGTGATAGCCGTAGAGGCGTCTGAGGACACGGCCGTATGCCTCCTCGCGCTCGCGGGCGGTGACGAGCCGGGCGGCCAGGGCCGTCGAGGACGGGGCGAGCACGAGCGGACGCAGGTCGCTTCGCGCGGGCAGGAACAGGTGGTGAGGCACTCGCAGGTCACGTCCATCGTCGAGGGCGCGCCGGATCTCGGCAGAGCGATTTCCCGCGTCCTCGAGGTCAGCGAACTCGCCCTCCTCGAACGTATCGTCGCTGCGCAGGCGCGAGGCGAGCCGAACGCGCGCCACGTCGAGAGCGGAATGCGCGTCACTGAGCATGGCGTCGATCACCTCGGGACGCCTCGCTACGCGCGCCCGCTCGATCACCTCCGCGCTTCGAGGGAACGCATCGAGGAACACCCACTGCCGCGACTCGCGCGAGCGCTCGAGAGTCGCGAGGCGAGCCATACCGAGGAGGAGCGGAAATCCCCAGTCGGGCCGGGGCGAGTCGAGCAGCCGGACGAGGCTAGCAGCGAGCGCGTCGGAGAGCCCGCGGAGCCGCAGGGCCTCGTCGGCGTCGAGACGCAGCTCCCTGACGGCCGCCGTGATCGTGACCTCCGGCCGCAGGGGCCGGGCGGTCGCTAAAACCTCGAGGGCAGCGAGCGCGGTGAGTGTGTCACGGTAACGCCGAGAAAAGCCGTACGCGGGAGACGGCGTCTCGTCGACGGAGGCCCCGCGTGGCGGCTCAGGCACCTCCGGCCCATCGAGCGTGGCGAGACGCCGCCGGAGTGTTTCCACGCGCTCCGTCAGGAAGTTCGCTCCGTGAGTGTCGAGGACGCGTTGGCGGAGTGCGAGGAGCGCCGGATCGGGCGCGCTACCTTCGCCGAAAAAGAACCCTGCCCCGTCCACCTCGACGCGCCCCTGCAACATCTGCTCGAGGATCCGCCGCTCGGTCCTGAGCGTCTCGAGAACCTCGAGCTGCCGCCGCTGAACGAAGTACCGCCGTCGGAATCGTTCGCGCACCAGACTGAAGGTCTCTTCGCTCACCGGGATGCGGCTCGCCTCGATCGTGCGATTCTCAAGACCGGCGTACTGATGACGGAACTCGCCGAACGTCTCACGCTGGAGGACGAGCATTCCTGGCCGGCGGTACTCGAAGTGGAACACGTCGTCATCCACACGGAGCCCGACATGGCCGCCACTGGAGCCGCCTTCATTGGCGTCAACGTAGAGGTAATCGATGAAGCGGTCTGAGGCCCATCCGGGCACTGGGAGGAGGACCGCGAGGAGCGCCGCGAGGGCTGCCCGCCTGGCGAGGAGACAGATCACTGCCGCGTGTCGTAGCCCCGCTGGATGGCCTGCATCTTGACGGGATCAGATCGGGAGAAACTCGTCTTGTACATCTCGAGCTGGGCCTCGCCCACCGCGGCGTCGCCCAGCCCCTCGCCAATGCCGACGTACGTCGTCTCGTCTTCTTCCCAGTGCGTGAAGCCGTGGCTGCGAGCCAGCTCGCCGAGCTCCTTCTCGAATGCGTCGAACTGCACGCCCGACCTGACGTAGGCGGCAGTGTAGCTGCGCACCTCCTCACGGTAGCGGGTTTGTCGCTCGGCGCTCGTGCTGGAGCGCGAGCTGCTCGTCAAGAAGCGCGAGCTGCTCTCCGAGGAGGCCGAGATAGAGGTGGAGCTATCAGACACGCTCTGGGAGCTCGTCGAGAGAGAGGTCGAGACCGAGCAGCCGACGAGAACGAGGAGCACCGGGATCAGCACGACACGGGCGGAACCGGAGCCGAGCAATCGCATGTGCACACTCCATCGGAGCGCACTGAGGCGCCCGGTAAGATGTTGAACGCGACGGAAACCGATTCGACTTAGGATGTTCACGCCGGTGAGCTCGTTGCACGGCAGGTGCCAAGCGACACCGCACGTTACGTCAGCCTTTTCAAGGAGGGACGGTGTTGAGCGTGCTCGAGGCGCACCGGATGGCACGTCAGACTGACACCGAGTGTGGGTGACGACAGGATTTCGGAGAACGGTCGATATCGCTGCTCTCGAACAGCGACGCATCCGATGATGCCGACGAAGCTCGACAGACACGGCTCAAGGGCCTCGCGACCCACGCGAGGCGTAACGCGATGGCGTGGCCTGATGGATAGGGTAGCATCGTGGCAAACACAGCCTCATAAGCCAGAGACGAAGCGTTCAAGCCCGACGACGGTGGCTGGATGACCCGGCGTTGAAGCGCTGAGGCGCCCGCGCCGCGAACCTCGGGTCTGGTGCCCACCGGAGCCATTGAGCATGGCAAAGACGACGGGGCGACGGGAGTGGCTGTCGATGGTCGCGCGGGGGGCCGCCGCGGCTACGGTGGGCGTCCTCGGGCAGCCACGCTCGGCGCGGTCGGACGGCGACTGCGGGCATCCCTGCATCAAGCACATCGTCGTGCTCATGATGGAGAACCGCTCGTTTGATCACATGCTCGGGCTGTTGATGAACGAGATTCCCGACCTGCGCGGCGTCCGCGTCGGTGACTGGAGCAACGTCGACGACAAGGGCAACGTGCACACGCTGACGGCCGACGCGGAGTACCAGGGGCAGTTCCGCGTCGATCCACCGCACGATTTCTGGAGCGTGCACCAGCAGATCTACGCGCACCCTGGACAGCCGGCGACGCGGCCGCCGCAGCCGGACATGCGGGGATTCGCCGCAACCTATGCGCGAGCCGGTGGCAACCCGGCTCACGTCATGAAATGCTTCAGACCGGAGCGACTGCCGACCATCCGCGCGCTTGCCAAGAATTACCTCGTGTGCGACAACTGGTTCGCCTCGGTGCCGGGCCCGACGAATCCCAACCGCGCCTTCGCGCACTTCGGCACGTCCTTCGGCCGCGTCGACAACGGCCCCGTGTGGTTCATGATGGTCGACCGGCGCCGGGAACCGGGCATCTACGGTCGACTGCGCGATCGCGGCAGAACAGCAAAGATCTACTACTACAGCCAGCAGAGCGGGACGATCGCGATGACGTTCCTCCCGTCGTACTACTTCGGGCTCTATCGCGATTTCGTGAACGACTGCAGGAACAACGCGCTGCCGGACTATGCGTTCATCGAGCCGCCGTACGTGGATCAGGACGACGGCACGATGGCCGCCGACCATCATCCCGACAACTTCGTCCTCGCGGGCGATCAGTTCATCCGGAACGTGTATGAGGCGATCCGCTCGTCTGACGAGGTGTGGCGCTCGACGCTGTTCCTGATTGTCTGGGACGAGCACGGCGGGATCTTCGACCACGTGTCGCCGCCGACACTGCCGTATGGCGACAGCTTCCGGTCGGCGGTGGGCTTCAACTTCGACCGGCTCGGCGTCCGCGTCGGGGCGATCGTGGTGTCGCCCTACGTGACGCCGAGCGTCTCGCACGCGCTGTTCGAGCACGCGTCGGTTCCCGCCACCGTCACGCAACAGTTCATCGGACCGCCCGACAAACACGCGCGGTACCTCCGTGAGCAGCACGCGCCGACGCTGCAGCAGCTCCTGATCGACATGTCGCCCCGCATGGAGCGTCCCGACTTCGGCCGGCAGCCACGGCGGAGCGAGTGGGGGCACGAGCGCGTGATCCCGGCCTCGCTGTCCGAGTCTCATCCGCCGGACCGCCTGACGTTCGGACCGACTCGACCGGCGTCATCGCTGCAGATCCAGCACGTCCGCGACGTGCATCAGCTCCTGGCGTCCCGGAAGCCGAAGCTCGCGCGCGCGTTCGATCCCCGTGGCATCACCACACAGCGCGAGGTCGCGCAATTCATGCGCACGGCGCTGGCGGCCCTCCATCCCGAGCTGGAGGGCCGTGATTCCTAGGCGGCCGTCCCGCCGTCATCTGACGGTCGTGGTCGTCGTCTGGGCGCTGACGGTCCCCGCAGTTCCGCACCCGACCGAGGCGCAAGTGACCATCGAGACACCGCCCGAGTCGTTCGGTCTCTCCGTGTGTTCGAAACCGCCCGTGGCGCAGAGCACCAATCCGGTCCTGCGCGATCTACGGACGGAGTTCAGGGACCTGCTCTTCGACGTCTGTCGCGTGAAAGAGGACTACAAGGAGGGCGGCTTCCGCGGCATGCTCGAACGCCAATTCGGGACGGTCCAGGATCTGATCGCCGACGTCTTCACCGGCCCCGGTCTGCATCCGACGATCGGCGGCATCGTGCCCGAGAGCGGGACCGCGTTGGGCGCAGCGCTGAACGGCGAGTTGGACCGCACCGAGGCGCCCCACCTTCGGTTCACGAACAGCGTCGAGGCGCGCGCATCGGAGAGCGGTTTCTGGGCGGCCGGCGCGGTGTCCCACATGCAGTTCGACTGGTACCGCGTGTATGACGTTGGCTCGTTACGGATGCCCCAGGTCACCGTCGCAATCAAGCATTTCAATCTTCCCGAGATGCCGTTCTTCGGCCTGGGCGACCAGACGACGCTCCGCAACCGGTCGTTGTTCAAGCTGACAGAGACCGAGCTGCCGATCCTGGTGGATTTCCCCGTGGCGTGGGGACTGACGTTGTCGGCGCAGGCGACCACGCTTTACGCGACGTCGGATCCGTCCCGGACCTTCATCAGCCGGTTCTCCGAGTCGTCGGTGCCGGGCATCCGGGCGCGCACGACGTACGTCGTCCCCGGACTCATCGCGACCTATCGCTCTCCGGACGTGCTCTACGGGCTGTCCGGCGAGGCCCGCGTGAGTTACGAGGCGTACGAGGCGCTGGCGGGAGGACCGTTCTCGTTCGAGCGATTCGAAGCGCGCATGGCGGTGCACTACGGCCTCGAGGATCGCCCGATCCTCCAGGGAAAATTCTCTTACTTGCAAAGTCTGGTTCGCACGAGTCGGTTGAGTGGCGAAGCGAACCTCGTCATCAGTGAGCCGCGGGCACACAGCGCCGTGCCGTTCTATCTCCAGCCAACATTGGGCGGCGGCGACATCCATAACGAAAATTGGCTCAGGAGCTATACGAACTACCGGTTCAGGGCGCCGAACGTGGTCGCGTATGCCGTGACCTATGAAAAGCGACTCGTCGATCCGTTCGGCCTCTTCATCTACGCGCAATGGGGGAAAACGGGGCTGAACCCCCATGAGCTCGGTTTCGACCGACTGAAGCGCAGCATCGGTGTGGGCATGACGTTACGACTCGGCGGCAGATCGGTGGCGGAATTTTCGTTTGCGTGGGGCGGTGGCGAAGGCAGTCACATTTACTCGACGGGCAATACGAACAACGCGATCGGATTCGGAGCGCGCGCGGCTGGCACCGTCGGTCTTCGGGGAGTGTTCTAGAAAGGCCGGGGGGCGCCGCGCCGCTAGAATCGCTCACCGGGCGCCGTTGCTCCCCCGAGGTAGATCAGTTGGTGTCGTCGACACGGATCAGCTCGCCGACCAGCGGCTCCACCCGCCGCGCCAACTGCGAGAAGTTGCTCTCAACGGTCGCCGGTGTCCAGGTGATCTCGAGTCGGCGGCCGTCCCGCGGCTTGACGACGAGCGTCGCTTTGTTCTGCAGCACCGCCGAGAGCTGGCGCGCCTCGACCGTCGCCGGGTAGACGCCGCCCCCGCGGTTGCTTCCCGAGGCGACCCACGCGAGCACCATGCTCGGCCCCACGCCTCCCGCGTCGACCATCGCCCACAGGACGATGCTCTCGCCGAGGAGGCCGTACCAGAGTCCGCCGACGGAAGCGAGGTCGGGCGGCAGACCTTCCGGCCCGGCGAGGACGCGCACCTGGCTCGGCAGCCCAGGCAGGAGCTCGCGGGCCACGGTCCACCCACCGCCCCCGGATGGGCACGCGAACGGCCCCGCCTGGAGAACCGGCGCGGACAGGAATTCCTGGAGGCAGTGGCCGTAGCGGAGCGCGAAGTTGCCGCCCGTGGCTCCGCCGTGGCCGCTGAGGCCCGCGCGCTCGTCGAGCATCAAGTAGGGCCGGCCCGTGGCCGCGAGAATCGGCCCCGCGGTCTTCCCGCGGTCGGGATGGCCGAAGAGCTCATCCCTGCCTGGGAACACCACGGCGACACGCTCGCTCATGTGGTGTCCCCTCGCGGCGCGCCAGCCCTTGCGCGCCGCGGTACTGCCAGCCTCGCCGCGCCCCAGCCGGCGGACTGACGATCACAATAGATCGTGGGCAATTCTTGCCTGATCTTGCCCCGCCATTCTACGGTCTCAAATTCCCCGTTTCAGGGGTAGGCGCGCGTTCGCCCGCGTGGTTCTGTAGGTCGTGCGGGCCCTCCGTGGGGGCCGCGGAAGTTGATCGCGCGCGGGGAATACGCGCGTTGACTCAGTATCAACGGGAGGGCCGGCCTTACCCGCTGTGCAGGAGTGCTTCAATGCTGAATGGCCGTCAGCGCGCCGACCAACGCCGAGAGCGGATAGCGGAGGAGACATATGAGCTTCGAGGATCCAGTCGTCGAGACGGAGACCGACACCGCGATGTGCCCAGCCTGTCTCGTGCCGCATCCGATTCTTAGCGAGGATGAATTCTGGATCGTCGTGGACTGTCCTAGCAAACCGCGAAAGGTGACCAGCCGCGGGTGACGGTTCGCCATCACTCGATCACGGTTGATGACCAGCTCGAACTTCGTGGGCTGTTCGCCGAGACGGATGAGCCACCGGCGAGAAAGCCGACGCGGGGAACCTTCCCCGCCTGCTGCGCCTCGGCGGCGAGCGGCGCGGCGAGCGGCGCGGCGAGCAACCCGGCGACGCCGGTGACGAAGACGCGGCGCTTCATCTGTGTTCGGCTCTTACTTCAACACATGGTCTTCATCGGGTCATCTCAGCGTGGGAGACGCGCGCCGGGTGCCTCCGAAGACGGAAGGCCAACCCCAGCAGCAGGAGACCGAAGACCAGCGCATAGGCCCCGACCAGCCACACGAGCGTGAGCAACCCGATGACTGGAATGGTCACAAGCAGGATGCCGAAGAGGACCGAGAACGCGCCGTTGAGCCCAAGCAGCCACTCGCCTTGGATCGTCCGACGTAGGCGCACAGCCGCAGCGATTTCAAGAGCCCCGGTTATGATTGACCAGCCCGCGATCAGGTAGAGCAGCACGACGGCGGTGAGAGCGGGCCATACAAAGGCCAGTACCCCGGCCGCGATCCCTGCGATGCCTTCGAGCAGGAGAGCCCGCCAGCGCTCATGGTGCTCGGCGGCCCTGATCGCGGCGACGATCGCGAACACGCCGTCAAGCACGGCGTAGATCGCGAACAGCAGAATCAGGGCGCCAAGCGTGATCCCTGGGAACAGAAAGGCCGCGAGCCCGAACAGGATACCGAAGACTCCGCGCAGAGCGAGCGCCCACCAGTTCCGAATCAGCACTTGTGCCATCGGTCCTCCTCTCAGCCGAACCTGATCATCCAGTCGGCTTGTGTCATTCGTAGGGTCGAGGACTGGCGCGGTACTCGCCTGAGCCCGTTTCCAGCCCCCGCCTCATCGAACGGCGCAGACGGATTTCCCGTACGCCGCTCTCCTGTCTGCTTCGCGTCATGGGTTATGTGACCTATGGACTGGGAGCGCTTTCGGGCGCGACCCAATAGCGAACTCGATAGTCTCCGAAGAGACCGAGCCGTTCATGGAGCCACGCCGTACTCCACCTCTTCCAGCCAAAACCGTTACGGCCCCTCGCCCTCATCAAATGTCGCCGCACTCTCTGCTCCACCCACTGCCTCACAAAGGCAAAGCACCGACGCGCGTTCCCGATCCGGAAGTAATTCGCCCACCCCCGAAGGATCGGGTTGATCTCGGCGATCATCCGATCGACCGGTTGTGATTGATACCGTCGGAACACTTCCCTGAGCTTGCCCAGCAACGCTGTCCGCTGGGTAAGCTTCGGCGTCACTTGCGCCCTCCAGACGCCTCGCAATGAGCGAACGCGTCGGAAGTCGAAGCCCAGGAATCCAAACGTCTCCCCTTGTCGCAGGTCTGCGAGCCGGCTCTTCTCCTCATTGAGCCGCAGATCGAGCTTCGCGAGCTCCTCGCGGAGTCGCCGGTGCACGGCCCTCAGCAGCCAGTCATGCCGACGGTGCCAATCCACGAGAATCACCAGGTCATCGGCGTAACGCGCGTACTCCACCCGCGTGTACGCTCCTTCCCGGGTCACCCTGATGGCCCGCTCCAGCATCGCATCTACCTCGGTGAGATAGATGTTCGCCAACAGCGGCGAGAGCACCCCGCCTTGGGGCACGCCCCGTTTCCCGGAGGCTTTGAGCATCAGCTTGAGTAGGTGCAGGATCTCGCTATCCTGAACCCGACGGGCTACTTTCCCGAGCAGCAGATCGTGCCGCACGGTATCAAAGTAGGCCGCCAGATCCACGTCGATCACCCGCGTCTTACCCTCGACAATGTCCTTGTCCACCCGAGCCACCGCCTCATGCGCCGTCCGCCGCGGTCGATACCCGTACGACCCGTTGCAGAAGTCAGCTTCGAAAATGGGCTCCAAGATAAGTTTGAGCGCCCCTTGAACCACCCGGTCTCGTAGCGCCGGAATTCCTAACACGCGGACTTTGCCTCCGCGCTTCGGGATCTCGACGCGCCGATTCCGCAGCGGCCGATAGGTGCGGGCGACCAGTTCGTCCTGTAGCTGCGCGAGAAACACTTCGACGCCGGCCGCCTCGATCGCCGCGAACGTGACCCCGTCAATGCCCGGTGCCCCGTTGTTGCGCTTTACGAGCGCGTACGCCGTCTTCAACGTCTCTCGTTTCACCACATGAACGTACAGGCCCCAGAACCGCTTCGTCTTGTCAGCCTTCGCCGTGACGTAGATCCTCCGCCTCAGGTCCTGCAGACTGACCGGCGTCGTTGTCATGCCGCCCCTGCCTCCCGTGTCGTCGCAGGAAGTGCAGAACAGCAGGGTCCCTTCGCTCCACGGGCATTACCCCGTTTCATCGCTACTCCGGACCCGTCCGCCACCCGCTCGCCGTCGGCCGATTTCCCGGGACCACCGGTTATACGACTGACCTGACTCCGCTGATTTCGCAGCGGGACGAGGAGGGCTTCTCCAGTTGCTCGATGCGTCTTGGTCACCGTGCTGTCGCTCCAAGCCCCGCCGGAGCGCACCGCCGCGTCAGCCAGACTGCGACGGCCCGTGTTGCCTTCGCGGGGTAATCGACCGCTCGGCCTCCGGGGTTTGGATCTTTCGGGGCCAACTCACGTTCACTTGCGTTACGGCCCGGTGACTCGCTCACCATCCGTCCGATGGCTTTGTCGATAGGCTTCAGAGTCTTGGTCTCCCTCCACCCTGCTATCCAAGCTACGGGGCGTCTGGCTCTTGCCCCGACGGGACTAGCACCCGCTAGACGCACCTGCCTTCTCTGGACACGCAATCACCTGATCCGCCCGCAGCAGCAGCGACGGCGGGATGGTGAGGCCGAGGGCCTTGGCTCAACGCCGGGCGTATGACATTCTCTCGCCCGGCGTCGGCATCGACGCACCTACCTTCCAAGCCCTTTGATCCCCTTGAACCTTCCGGTCCCGCAGGTCGTCACATAGGTCCCCATGAAACTCGTCTTTCTGCTCCGTTCAGGATTCATCACTGTCTGTATCGCGTGTTGCCCTCCCCTTATGAGGTCCGCGACGGTTGAGCATGCTCGTTGCGACGGTGAGAAAGACGAATCGGTGGCGGTCGGCTATACGCGTGCATCGACATCGCTCTCCCGCGGCTTGATTTCGTTAAGGGAGGGGCAGTCTATCGTGACGGTTAAGCGAGCACAATAGCGGAGCGGATGATGGCGATAGGGGCGCGATGATAGCGTGACCGCCAGTGGTCCGTCTCGACAATCACTCTGACACGTCAGGGAATGGAGCGAGTGGCTTCCGCCCGCGAACCCCCGTTAATCCGTCTTGACGGGACGGAGTCCCAATCCGCAATCTCGTTCTGTACCTGGTATCGAATGCTGGCTGTACAGCGGAACATTGAACGGCCAGTACGTGACGCTGACAACCTTGTTGCAGGCAGGGCAAACGGCGTTGCGGATCTTCGTCATCCCGTGATCTTGCTCGATCTAAGAGCGACGCCCCGCGCCGACACTGACTCTCGGTGCCTCGTATTTCCCTCCCGTTTCAAGTGCCGTGCAGCCCACGCTGGCCCATGAGGCCTTCCACCGTCCCGGCTGGATCCGAAGGCGCGGTGCGACGGCGCTCACACCACGCCCCCGGGTTGCAGGCGCCGGACGGCTACTTCACATCCCCCGCCGAGGTAATCGTGTCCCGCTTGATGTCGCAGCCCTGGCCCACGGCGACGATCTGCTTCTCTTCCTTGGTCTGGTCGTAGACGACCAGGCAGTTCCCCACGCGCCACCACTGGGTCGACGGCTTCGTGGCACATCCGGCGAACACGAACGCGATGAGCAGCGTGAAGAACAACAGCACCCGACGAGGCTTCATACGACCTCCAAATCTCAACGCCAGGCCCCTGTGGCCTCAATGTGAAGTCTCACGAGACTACCCGCGCGTAGACGAGTGACGCGCGGGTCACCGTAGAAATTGGAATGGCGGCGATGCCAGTGTCAGGGCTGAGGCGCTTCAACGTTGGCAGTGCCCCCAGGGCTCGACGCGGGGAGCGCGCGGCATCGAGCAGCAGCACACGCGGTCGATAGGGGCGAAGCACCCGACGGGCTCCCGCGAGCGAGGCGCCCCGGCTGGCGATGCGCTGCCTGGCGAGGACGGTCTGGCATCGCAGACGCTTCGCTGCGTCCGCAACGACGACGATTGACAGGTTGGCTTCGCTGGTCTTCGGGGCGTCGGATCGTGTCACGGCATAGCTTCATGCCACGACACGACGGTCGCCGACAATCGGACCTAGGTCTATCCGACCTTTGTCTGAGTCGAGGCGGCGCGGCCGACGGCGACGGCCAGCTCGAGCCTCGTGCAGAGTCCGAGCTTCCTGAGAAGATGCTGGTCAGGTGAACACACTCGGTTGGCTCGTATAGCCCGACGCCGGATTTCCCAGGAGCGCGTGGAGGCGATCCGTCAAGTGTTTGGTCCTGCCCACTCCGGCTTTGGTGCCCGTTCGCGCTGACTCGCGGACAGAACGCGGGACAGCGCCCTTTTAGGACGCCACTCCCGCGACGGCGAACCGCTTGACGATGAAGTGTTCCAGTGAACATCCTCTATGGACTCAACGAGGGGCCACATGGTCAGCCGCCGAAGCTGACGGCCGTCGAGCGTCAGGCGTCGGTCCGCCGTGACCCCGCGGACGTGGAGCGTGCGCTCGACATTATTTGCGAGGCGCTGACCGACTGGCAGGGCATGCTGCGGCAAGAGACGGGCCCGGCCCGGCGCGCGATGCAGGCGCTGCTCAAGGGTCGTCTCGCGTTCGTCGAAGGCGCGCGACTCCCTGCGCGCGCGGAGGCCCCGCCGGCCCTCGTTTGAAGGTGATCCGGACCTACTTGCCCTTGACGAAGCCGTGCTTGACCAGTCGCAAGTCCTGGTCCCCCACGAGACCGATCCCCGGCGCGTGATACTTGTATTCGGTTCCAGAGCTGATCGCCGAGCTTTCCTTCACTTTCAGGCATCTGGCGAACGTTCCCGCCGGTGTCTTGCACGTCTCGTTCAGGCCGACGATCTCCGCCCGGTCCATGGCCACGCCGGGCGCGACCTCCTGGTAGTACTTCATCTTCAGTTTCGGAGCTCCCGGCATCATCAGGCCCGCCTTGGCGCCGTTCTGGCCGGCGAGCCACGAGCCGTCGTGCTTGACGACCTTCCCTTTCTCGTAGAAGTCGACGTCCTCGCCGAAATAGAAGACGTCCTTCGTTTGCTCGCAGATCGCGAAGTAGTTCCGCGCCACCTCAAACAATTCTCCCTTCTTCCACTCTCTCTCCTCGACCACGCGCGTGACCACGCCATCGATCGTCCTGGTCTCGTCGAGGACGGTGATCTCGACCTTCGTACCGCCTCCTTCCAGCACCAGCTGGAAGCCTGGCTCCAGCACGAAGTAGTCGTTGCGGCCCGTCGTCTGCAATTTGCAGCTCGAGATCGCGAACTCCTGTTGCCACGAGGAGTTCGTGGCCCAGCCCACCCCACATGCCGGGGACAGTGCGAAGATCACGGCAGCGAGAACGACACTTCGCGGAATTCGCTTGGTCATGGCTTGCCTCCGCTCGCGCGTCACCTGATGTTCACCACCAGAACTTGGCAATGACGGACATCGCTTGGTCAGCGCGACGAATGACGGGGGCTTCCTCGTCGCCCTGGTTCCTCAAGAAGGCTTGGCCGGGGTAGAACCAGCCCATCCTCACGTCCAGTCCGAGCCGCCGCAGACCGAAGAGCCGGCGGAATCCGATCACGAGGTCCAAGCCGCTCCCGACGTCCTTGCTGCGCGGCCTCAGGGGGTCGACCTGGTTCATCTCGGCCGTGAGGCCGGAATTGGAAAGGCTCTGGGCGAACTCGTCCAGCCGGTAACGGTGCCAGACCACGTCGACGAAGACGTTGGAGAACGGCCGAAAGCCCACCCCGGCCGTGAAGATCTCGATATTGCTCAGCTCCGGGTCCAGGGCCTCGCCATAGATCTTGAACTTGGACAACCCGCCGAACCGCGTTTCGTTCGTATGCAGGCCGGATTGACGGAACTGGTTGTTGTGCCGGTCGTTCGGGCTCTCGTCGCCGCTCCCGACCGCATAGCTGACAGTGATGCTCGGCGAGAACGGGATCCAGGGGAACCGATACGTGGCGCCCACATCGTATCCGTGAGCCGCGAACCTTTTGGTCGGCGTTCCGCCCCTGACGGGCCCCCCGACCGAAGGCCCATCCTTGCCGATCAGCTGCGCGATCTCGATCCAATAATTGAAGCTGTCGGACGGCCTGCCCAGGGCGCGCACGCCGATGAGCTGAGCTCGCGTCTTCCGTTCGAGGAGCCTGCGCTGCTTCTCGGTGAGCAGATCGTCACGGACGATCGTGTAAGCAGCGAATCTGTGGTCCTCGATTCCGCGGTAGTCCGCGTACAGGATGTAGGTGTCGATTCGGTCCCTCGGCTGACGCTGATTGGGCGCCAGATCCAGGTCCAGGTAGACCTCGCGTCCGGCGGTCGCCTCGATGCGAAATGGGCCGGCCTTGACGGCGACACTGGCGATGTCGAGCGAGGTGTCATACAGCCAGTGCCGCTCGTCCTCGTAGTTCTTTCGGCCCACCGAGATCTCGAAGGGGGAAATGATCTGATGGACCTTCACGAATGCCTGGTCGACGAGGAGCGACAGGCGCCGTTTCGGCGCGCGCTCTAATTCTCCGTTCGGCAGGATGACCTTGCTCTCCTCCTGGACGGGGATCTCCCACTCGAGTATCCCTTCGAGCACTGTCTCGAGCCAGTCGTAGGGGCGATACACGATGATGCCGTTCAGCTGAGGCTTCAGGAGGAGGGAGTTGTCGCGGACGAGGTCGTGAAGATCCCGGTTGCGTCGGTACACGATGTCCGACTCGCTGCCGTAGGCATATTGATACGTCAACCGTGTCGTGGCGGGTGGTGGTGGAGCTCCCGCCTCAGGCTGCTTCGGCGGCAACTGAAATTGCACCTTGAGACGGGTGCTCTCGTCGTCCAGGTCGCTCCAGCGCCCGTCGTCCGTCGTGCTCGGTAGCAGCGCGAAACGAAGCGCATCATCGCCGTGGTCACTGCCACGTCGAGGCAGGAGTCGCCACTGGATCGACGGACTGCCGCCGGCCGGTGCCGCCGCCTCGGACTCGGTTGGACGAGTCGTGGCCAACGTCTCGGTAGGCGGTGGTGACTGTTCCGCCCCGGCCGCCTGAAGCCCGACCGTCAAGGCGACGGCCAGCACGGTCGATGGAAACGCGCGGTTCACGCGTCGGCTAAGCTGCCTCGAGCTGGCGTTCGGCCCGCCCCGAAGGCCACATAGAGGGCCGGCAGGACGAACAACGTGACCAGGGTGGAGGCGATCAGGCCGCCGATGATCACGATGGCCGTGGGCTGCAGGATCTCGAGCCCCGGAATCTGCCCGAAGACGACGATCGGCAGAAGGGCAGCGAGGATGGCCACCGAGCTCGCAAGGATGGGCGACAGCCGTTCGCCGGTTCCGCGAAGGACGACGTCGCGAGGAGACGGCATCCTTTCGTCTCCCTCGAGATGGCGGTAGTGATGGATCAGCGAGAGGCCGTTCCGCGCGGCGATGCCCAGCACCGCCAGGAACCCGACGATCGAGCCCAGGGAGATCACGCCGCCGCTGACGAACGCCGCGAGCAGCCCGCCGACGACGGACGCCGGAAGAGCCAGGAACGCGAGCACCGCCAGACGCCAGCTCCGGAATGACGCCTGCAGCAACAGGAAGATTCCGATGACGGAGGCGACGGCGATGCCGAGCATGCGGCGCTCGACGCCCTGGCGCTCGCGGTACTCTCCGAGGATCTTCGGGCTGTGCTCGAGCGGGAACTGGATCCGATCGAGGCTGTCGTCGATCGCCTCGACCACCGAGCCGAGATCACGGCCCGACACGTTCGCGACGACATCGACGTACGGCGCGAGGGCCTCGTGCTTGATGACCGTCGGCGTCGACACGATGCTCACGTCCGCGACGTCGGCCAGACGCACCTGGTTGTAATCGAACTTCCCGACCCACAGCTCCCGCAGATTGGTCAGACTCTGGCGTGTCTCGGGGGCTCCCCACACGACCACGTCGAGGATCTTCTGCTCGGCGGAGAGCAAGCCGACGGTCAATCCGGAGAACACCGTCGCGGAGACGCGCCGGACGTCGCCCGGCTTCACGCTCGCCTTGCCCGCGCGCTCGAGATTGACCGTGACCGAGACCTGTGGCTCCTCCACCTGGCCTTCGGCGCGCAGGTCGACGATGCCGCGGATGCCGGACAGCGCCGCCCTGACTTCCTCCGCCTTCGTACGTAGGATGTCGGGCTTGGGACCGTAGATGCGCACGACGAGCGGCGTGGTCGCGCCGGTCAGCGCCTCCCCGACGGTGTCGCGCAGGTAGGCCTGCACGTTGCTATCGAGACCGGGGTAGCCGTCGATCGTCTCGCGAATGGCGGCGACGGTCTTGTGGTAGGGGGCGTTGGGATCGAGGCTGATCCAGATCTGGCTCGAATTGATCCCCACAACCTGGTCGCCGGTCACTGCGCGCCCGACATGAGCGCCGACGCTCCGCACCCCCGGGAGCGTCTGCAGTTCGCGGCTGACTCGAGACGTGATCCGGTACGTCTCCGCGTAGGACGTACCGGGGGCGGTGCTCACGTTCACGAGCAGGTCCCTCTCCTTGAAGGCGGGGAGCAGCGACTGCCCGAGAAAGGGTGCGACCGCAACGCCGACCACGAGCACGACGCCCGCGACAGCATAGATCACGCGAGGCGCCCGAATGACAACTCCCAGAGCCGTCTCGTATCGGTCGCGAAGCCACGCGGCAACGGGCGGCTCGCCGACGCGGCGGGACCGTGCGCCGAGGAGGATCAGGCTCAGGGCAGGCGTGACGCTCAGTGCCACGGCCATCGAGGCGACAACCGCCAGCACGTAGGACCGGGCCAGGGGTGTGAAGAACGCTCCGGAGATCCCCCCCATGAAGAAGATGGGCATGACGGCGAGGACGACGATCAGCGTGGCGTAGATCGCGATGCTTCGCGTCTCCAGCGTCGTGTCGTGGATGAGCGTCAGGAGCGAGGCGCGGTCGCCTTCCTTGCGCTCGCGCAGCCGCCGCGCGAGCTTCTCCACGTCGACAACGGCGTCGTCGACGACGACGCCGAGGGCGACGAGAAGGCCGGCGAGCATCATGGTATTGAGCGTCGCCCCCGTCAGGCCGAGCACGATCACCGCCGTCAGGAGCGAGAGCGGGATGGACACGACACTGATGAGCGCGCTGCGCCAGTCGAACAGGAATGCGCCGATGACGAGAACGACGAGAACCGCCCCGAACAGGATCGCCCGGGCGAGATTGGCGAACGAGTCTTCGATGTACGACGCCAGCCGGAAGACGCCGGGGTCGATGTCCACGCCGGGAAGACCACGACGCAACTCCGCGAGTGCGGCCTCCACTCCGCGCGTGACCTCAAGTGTGTTCGCGGACGGAAACTTGTCGACGACGAGCAGGAGGCCGTTGCCGTTGTTGACGAACGCGTCGCCGATCAGGGGCGGGTGGGCGAACGTCACCTCGGCGATCTCACCCAGCGACATCGTCTTGCCCGTCATCAGCAGGTGCTGCGCACCAACGGCGACCTTGGCCATGTCCTCCGGCGTCGTGATCGGCATGCCGTGATAGACGCCGAGCCGCTGATTGCGATTGTCGATCCACCCTCCGGTGACGGGCGCCGATCCCTTCAGGAAGGTCAGCGGCGTCACCCAGAAGGCGTCTCCGGCGGCGGAGATGATGTCGTCCTGCATCAAGCGGGAGTCGCGCAGCCGGTCGGGATCGATGTGGACGTGCAGCTGCCGCAGTCGCTGGCCCCAGATCGCCACGTTGGCCACACCGGGCACGCCCAGCAGCTTGGGCTTGATGGTCCAGCGAGCGAGCAGAGAGAGCTCCGTGGGCTCGACCTTCTTGGCCGCGATCGCGATCATCATGAAGCGGCTGGTCGTCGACCGGGGCTGGAGCATCGTCGGCGGCGTCGAAACGTTCGGCAGGGTGTACGCGAGCGTGAGGCGCTCCTGGATCATCTGCCTCGCCCGCATGACGTCGGTGCCCCCCTGGAACGTGAGGGTGATCGACGAGAGACCGGTCACCGACTTCGACCGGATCGACTGCAGCCAGGGGATGCCACTCAACAGCTCCTCGAGGTTGAGCGTGATCAGGCTTTCCACCTCCTTGGCGGACAGCCCGATCGCTTCGGTCTGGACCTCCACGACCGGCGCCGCGAACTCGGGGAACACGTCGACGGGCATGTTCCGAAGTCCGACGGCTCCGAACGCGACCAGTGCAGCCGCGACACCCACGACCAGGAAGCGGAACTGCAGGCTCGAGCCAATGATCCAGCGGAACATGGCTAGATCCTCCACATACCTTTATTTACCAAAGACTTCTGCTATTTACCAAAGACTTCTGCGCCGTACAGCAGAGCCGCGCCGACAGTGACCACCGCGGTCTTGACCGGCGGGCCCTCGGACAGCACCGCCAGATCACCGATCACCCGCTCGATGCCGATCTTTTGCCGTTCGAACGTCCGCGGGGCCGTGTTCACGTAGACCCAGGTGGCGCCCTGAGCGTCGTAGTAGACGGCGCCGTAGGGCACGACCGTCCGCACCTCCTCGTCCCCGGCCAGCTGCAACTCGACACGCATGCGCGTGTTCGGCGTCAGGCCGTGGTCCTTGCCGGGCACCGTGTAATACACCTTCAGCATGGAGCGCTTCGTGTCCTCGACCGGCGGCAGGCCGGATGGTCGTGCCAACAGCTCAGAGCCGGACGCCTCGCGCGTGGCCAGCGGTAGCAGGCGCGCGGGCCTGTCCTTTGCCACCCGGTCCCATTCGACCTGGGTCAGCGTCACGAGCATCCAGGCATCGCCGGCGGGAGGCGCTGTCGTCACTGCCGCAACCCGGTGGATCGTCGGTGACGCTGCGGGCGAGGCGAAGCCTCCAACCTTTGCGCTTCCAAAGATGCTGCCTCCAGATCCGGGGCTGGCCGTCGCCGGCTGCTTCTCCGGTTGAGCGACGACCAGGCCACCGACCATCTGCCTGCGGACGATCGGCTGCTTGCTCACCGTGCCCGTCTCGATGCCCAGCCGTTTCGCCGCAGTCTCGCTCAGAGTGATGCGCTTGACCGGGCTCCCGGGGATGCTCTCCAGCTTCACCGCATCGCTCTTGGCGCCGGCCGCTGCCGCGGGCGCCGTCGCGGCCGGGACGGACAGGACCGCAATCACTGCCAGGGAAATGAGCCCGCCGATCACGCATTCGGCTTTCATCGAGCGCTCCTCCTCGCTGACCTGCTTGCTTTCTCAGAACCGCGGCACGACGCCATCCTTGCCGACGAAGATGAACACCGCCATATACCGGCCGTCTGGGCCCTCCTGCGCGCCGGCCACCACGTGGGCGCCGGGCTTGAGCAGGCTGAAGTCTCCGCGCGACATCGCGAGCACCGGCACGTCGCGCGGGACTTCGACGTCGGTTTCCTCTTCTTCCGTCGGGCCGTACTTGATCGAGATGACACGGTCCTCCATGTCATCCACCCAGCCGTGCGTCATCACGCTGGTCGGCGTGAGGTCCCACTTTCGATGCCCCACCGCGATGCCACGAAGCTGCTCGTCGATGATCCGCAGCTCGTACCCCCGGTGCAGCCAGCTCAGCGAATCGCGGACGATGGGGCTGTAAATATCGTCGCCGAGCTTCTCGGAAACCGCCCCGACGTACTTCCCGAAGGTCACGTCCGCGAAGCTGGCCTTCGACAGCCCGAAGATGGTGACGGACTCCGAAAGGTGGAGGCGCACGGTCTTGTTGTCGCTGCCGCGCACGACGATGAGCGACTTCTCGACCGAGGCGAGGACACCCCGGATACGCTCGGGCTCCGCGTTTTGCGCCCAGGCCGGCATGCCGGCGAGCGGCGCCACGGTCACGGCAACGATCACCCCGCAACGACCGAGCTGGCGGAGATTCATGGGCGCGTCCCTTCGGGTGCTACCGCGCGAGGGAACGAGTCGTCGATCGTTTGGCGCGATTGGCGTCCGAATCGGAGATACAGGAGCGGCACGACGAAGAGGCTCAGCAGGGTCGACGTGACGATGCCTCCCAGGATGACGACGGCCATCGGATGCTCGATCTCGTTCCCGGGAACGCTGCCGGCCCACACCAGCGGCACCAGCCCCAGACTGGCGCAGAGGCTCGTCATCAGGATCGGCGACAGCCGTTCGTTCGCGCCACGCAAGACGAGACCGATGCCGAACGGCTCACCCTCGACGTGCTCGAGATGCCGGTAGTGCTCGAGGAGCATGATGCTGTTCCGCGCCGCGATGCCCAGGACCGTGATGATCCCGACCAGGGAGCCGAGCGAGACGACACGGTCGCTCATGAAATTCGCGAGCAGGGCGCCGACCAGCGCGGCGGGAAGGGCGAGGAAGATGAGGGCCGCGAGCCGCCAGTTGCGGAAGGTCGTCTGCAGCAGGAGGAAGATCACGATCGCCACGACGCCGCCGGCGATGAGCAGATTCGTCTGCGCCGCCCGGCGCTCCTTGTACTCTCCGAGCAGGTGCGGGTGGTAGCCGATCGGGAACTGGACCTTCGCGAGGCGGGCCTCGACCTCGCTGACCACCGAGCCGAGATCGCGGCCCCGCACGTTCGCGTGCACGTCGAGGCGTCGGGAGCTGTTCTCGCGCCGGATCTTGTTCGGCGTCGGCGCCACGGCCACCTCCGCCACTTCTCCCAGCCGGACCCGGCCGCCGTAGGCCGTGTCGATGGGGAACTCGCGGATGGCGTCCACGCTGCCACGGACCTCTGGCGGCGACCACACGAACACGTCGTAGACCTTCGCGTCCCTGTGGATGTCGGTGACCTCGACGCCCGTCATCAACACGGCCGCCGCCCGGCGCACGTCGCCCGGCTTGAGGCCATGGCGCGCGGCGGTCTCGAGGTTCGTCGTGATCTGTATCTGCGGCACGTTGACCTGCTGCTCGACGTGCAGATCGACGAGACCCGGGATGTCCTTGATCGCCGCCTCCACCTCGCGCGCCTTCGCCCTCATGACCGAGAGCTCGGGTCCGAAGATGCGGATCACGATGGACTCGCCCGCACCCGTCAGGACCTCCTTGATCCGCTCCTGGAGGTAGGTCTGCACGTCGCGGTACAGCCCGGGATAGCTGGCCACGGCCGCCTCGATGGTCGCCCGCGTCTTGTCGTAGTCGACCGCGCGATCGACGCTGATCCAGTTCTCGGTGAAGTTGACGCCGTACGGCTCGTCGCCGGCGACGGCTCGCCCGATGTGGGCGCCGAAGTTGCGCACCCCCGGAATCGCCCGGAACTCGCGGCTGGCCTGCTGGGTGATGCGCACCGTCTCGGGGTGTGAGGTTCCCTCGGGGGGCACCCAGTGCATCAGGAAGTCGCGCTCCTTGAACGTCGGAAGCAGCGTGTGTCCGAGGAAGGGGAAGACGCCGAGGCCGGCGATGACGACGACGAGAGCCCCGGCGTACACCGTGCGCGGCGTCCGGACGGCTCGTGACAGCAGCGCCTGGTACGCCCGCTTGAGCGGCGGCAGCAGCGGGGACTCGCGCTGCTGGATGCTCCGGCGGCCCACCAGCATGAAGCAGAGGGCCGGCGTGACCGTCAACGCCACCACCATCGACGAGAACATCGCGATGAAGTAGGCGAGGGCGAGCGGCGCGAAGAACGAGCCCCCGAGCCCGCCCATGAAGAACACCGGGGTCACCGTCAGCACGATGATCAGCGTCGCGTGCACGATGGCCGTGCGCACCTCGAGGGAGGCGTCGATGATGACGCGAGCGATCGAGCGGCCGTCGCCCGTCAGACGGTGCTCTCGGAGGCGCCGGACGATGTTCTCGACGTCGATGATCGCGTCGTCCACGACGTCGCCGAGCGCGACAATGAACCCGGCCAGGACCATCGTGTTGAGCGTGGCGCCCAGGTGATAGAGGACCAGCGCCGCCGTCGTGAGCGACAGCGGGATCGCGATGGCGCTGATGAGGGCCACGCGCCACTCGTAGAGGAAGGCTCCCAGGACAACGATGACCAGGACGAGGCCGCTGATCAGCGCGAACGTCAGGTTGCCCATCGCCTGCTCGATGAAGGTCGCCGGCCTGAAGATCGTCGAGTCGATCTCGATGCCCGGAAGGCCCGGCTTCAACTCCGCGAGCACCTTCTCGACCCCCCGCGTCACCTCGAGCGTGTTGGCCCACGGCAGCTTCTCGACGATCATCATCAGGCCCACGCCGTCGTTGATGACGGCGTCACCGATGAGCGGCCAGGTGTCCCACTTCACGACGGCGACCTCGTTCAGTCGCGGCGGGCTTTTGCGCCGGTTCTTCGACGCGACGGAGACCTCGGCGAGATGCTCCGGCGAGAAGACCGGTGAGTCGAAGTGGATGACGAGCCGCTGGTTGGGCGTGTCGAGCATGCCGTCGATGCGGGTCTTTGCCCCCTGCGTGTACCTCAGGAGGCCGAAGTCGAGGGCGTCCGAGGTGGTCTCCATGACCTCCTCGAGCGTGACGTCGTGGGCACGCATGCGCCCGGGGTCGACCTGCACCTGCAGCGACTTGATCTTATCGCCCCAGATCGGAATGTTCGCGACACCCGGGACGGACATGAGACGGAACTTGATCGTCCAGTACGCGATCATCGAGAGGTCCATCGGGTCGTGGGTCTTCGACGACAGCCCGATCTTCATGACGCGGCTTGTCGATGACAGCGGCTGCAGGATGATCGGCATGCCGGCGGACTGCGGCAGACTCGAGATCCCCAGCTTCACGCGCTCCTGCACGCGCTGTCGCGCGTCCATGAGATCGGTGCCCATCTTGAACAGGACCGTGACCTGCGAGAGGGCGAGGACCGACGAGGAACGGATCACGTCGACGTTCGGGATGCCCCTCAGCGCCTCCTCCATGGGAATCGTGATCATCTCTTCCACTTCGGCGGCCGTCATTCCGGGTCCCTCGGTCTGGATCTCCACCTTTGGCGGGGCGAACTCGGGGAAGACGTCGACCGGCATCTTGCGAAGTTCCTGGCTTCCGAAGACGAGCAAGGCGGCGGCGAGCGCCAACAGGAGGAACCGAAATCTCAGACTCGAGCCGACGACCCAGCGGAACATAAATCTCCCCCCCGACCCGGGGCGCGCGGGAAGGGATCGAACTAATTACAACAGAGTGGCGCGGAGCGTACGCTCCCCGTTGCCGCTCCGCAAGTTTTTTTTCAACCATGAGAATTGTTTCGCAACCGTGAGAGAGGAGGGGAGTTCGGCCATCGTCGACGCGCCCTGCGCTGACGGCGGAGGTCGAACGCGCATCCCTCGTTCTGAACACGCCCGCTGCGCGCCTGATCGCGAATGGCGGGGAGCGACTCCTCCTGCTCGAGGAGGTCGAAGCGTTGCTGGCGTCGAACGGATTCGTCGTGGACGCGTGCCGTCATGTCGTGCGCCGTGCAAGCACGGTGGTGTCGCTCGCCAAGCGTCCGGTGTTGTGCGCGCTCGCACGCGCGCTGAGCGAAGCGTGGCCGGGAGACGTACCGAGGGACGCGCTCGTGGCGCGGGCCTTCGGAGCGAAGCTCGCCGATGAATCGCATCGCGCGCGGTTGCGCGTCGAAGTCGGGCGCCTTCGCACGGTGCTTCGGACGCTGGCCGACGTGAGCGCGACGCAGCGAGGGTTCGCGCTGGCGCCGCGCACGCGAGGTGGTCGTGCTGGCCCCGCCAGTGCCGGGATTCACGACCACCTTGTTACTCCCCTCGCCTGCGGGAGACCGGCCGAGTGCTCGCCACGATCCCGGCGCCCGGCGGCGGCGGTGACTCGGGGCTGACGTGGGCCGAAGGGACGCTCTGGGTGGGCGATTCTTCGCACGATCGAGTCCAACCGCTTCGTCACCGGGGTCACCTGGACCGACGGAGAGCTGTGGCACGCCACCTGGGAAGGTGACGAGAGCGATTTGCGGCGAGTCGATCCTCGAACGGGCGAGGTTCTGGAGAGGCTCGAGATGCCGCCCGGAGTGGCCGTGTCGGGGCTCGAGTCCGATGGCGGCGATCTGTTCTTCTGCGGAGGAGGAAGGAGCGGCAAGCGGGCGGCACAGTCGCCGCCGCCACGCGCGTTCACATTTTACGGACTTACGGAGCCTCGTCTCTCATACGCTGCTGTTGCTCGAGTCGGCCTGGGCGGGAGTCGTTCAGAGCGCGGTCGCCGTAGTCAGCGCCGTGACGCCGGTCGAGTCGCAGCTCGCGTTGTGCTTCCAAACGCCGATACTCCGAGTATTCTTTCGGTCCACCCACGTATAAGCACTTGCAGTTCGTGGGGTCGGCGTACACGTACTTGACCGCCCCGCTGCTCTCGCGGCTCACCAGCCGGTACGGCGGCGTGGCGTCGAGTTGCTGGGTGTCGGCGGGCTGCGTCCTGAACCCGGCCGCCGCCAGCCATTGCTCGGTTTCGCGCGTCTGCCAGCTTCGCGTCGTCGCGCAGCCCGTGAGCACCACGGTCGCCGCGACGGCGAATAACGTGAGTGTTGTCCACCGTGTTTTCATGCGCTCGTCCTTTCGCGCACGCGTTTGCGTACATCTTCTCATTCCTTGAGACGAGCACCAAGCGGCGGACGTTGCGCTTCGCGGTCTTGCTCGGGGTTTAGGCAGACTCCCTTGGCGAACCCTTGAAAACCAGGCTCTTGCCGCCGCCCGTCCCGTGCCAGATCCCGATCGCGTTCATGCGCCGGGGCTTGACCTCTTGAGTGAACGCCTCGAGGCCGAGCCGCTGCATCCGCTCGACGACGAACCGGGCGAGCTCGCCTTCCCCCGGCGTGCCCGAGTAGCTCTTGAAGCGGATCATGTCAGCGAGGAAGTCGAGCGCGCGCTTCGCGTAGTCTCGGTTCATAGCGTCACATGGCTACCGACGGGAGCTGGGACGATAGAACGGATCGCGCGCCGCCTCGTCCAGCCAGCCGTCGTAGAACAGCTTGACGTGCGGGAACACGTCGCGCGCCAGGCGACGACGGCGCTCTTCCTCGGGCGAGAGCGGCACCTTGAACGAGTCTGACAGCGCCTTCAGGACGTCCGCCTTGTTCACCCGGGTGATCCGGCCGTCGCGTAGCACCGGTTCTCCGGCGACCAGCACGGTGTCGACGGCGAACGACTTCGCACGGTGCACCACCGCGTCGATCACGGAGACGTCATGCTCCAGATACGGATATCCGATGTCCTGCCAGCGCATGAGCACGACGTCCGCCGCCTTTCCCGGTTCGAGAACGCCGATCGAGTCCGCGAATCCGGTCGTCCGGGCGCCGTTCTCGGTCGCCATGCGGAAGACCTGGGCCGAGGTCGGCACCACGTCGTCCATGCCAGGCACGCGATGCAGACGCAGGACGAGACGCATCTCCTGCAGCATGTCGCGATCGTCGTTGATGCCAGCCTCGTCGAGCCCGAGCGCCACGATGACGCCCGCCGCCATCCAGTGATTGAGCGGCGCGACGCCGCTGCGCAGGCGAAGGTTCGAGCTCGCGTTGTGACAGATCATCGTGCCCGTGTCGAGGACGCGCTGGATGTCGTCTTCGTTGAGCCATACGCCGTGGCCGAGCGTCATGTGCGGGCCCAGCATGCCCATGTTCTGTATGTGCCGGACGGCGGTGGTGCCCGAGCGGCGGTCCGCGTACTCCTTCTGGTACGCGGTCTCCAGCAGGTGCATGTGCATGCCGACGCCGTACTTCGCCGCGTGGTCCTGCAGCCCTCTGAGCGCTTCGTCCGAGCACCAGTGGAGGTTCGCCGGCGCGAGCTGGATGCGAACGCGGTCGCGCGTGTTCCAGCGCTGCCACAGGTCGACGAAAAGTCCCAGGTTGTCCGCGATCGGAATCGTCTGGGTCTTGAGCCACTCTCCGAGCTCGGAGGCGAGTGCGGGCGGCAGGCGCTTCAGGAACGCTTCGTCGGGCTCGTAGACGAGCCGGCTCTGGTCCCGGAGCGCATACGAGTACGAGACGCGCATGCCGATGTCCTCGTAGGCCTTGAGGACCTGCTCGGCGACCGCCTGGACGCGCGCGATCGGCGCGATCCGCAAGCCATGCAGATGCTGCACCGTGGTGATGCCGCACTCGAGCATCTCGAACGCGGAGTAGAGCGTGTCGAGGTACGGATCGACGTTCCGTGTCGCCATGCGACTGGCGAACCACAGCTCGAGCGGATAGTCCGGCGAGCCGAGCTGGAACGGCGTCACGCCGACGTGGTGATGGCTGTTCACGAAGCCGGGCATGACGACGTGCCCGGCGGAACCCACGATCGTGTCCGGCGCATATTTCGGCGCGAGATCCTGGTGCCGGCCGATCTCGACGATCGTCCCGTCGCGCTGGAAGACCGCACCGTCCTCGATCACGCTGACGTCGGTGCGACTGGTGGCTCTGGCGATGACGTACTTGCCGCGAATCAGTGACGAGGCCATGACCGCTCTCCCCGGCGCGACGGCGCCGCCTTACTTGATGCGCGTGTCCAGCATCTCGGCGAGCTCCTGCTCCTGGAAGGCTCGAGTCACCTCCGAGCGGAGTCGTTCGACGAACAGCGCGCGATAGCGTTCGAAGTCGGGACTGATGACGTTGCGCGGCCGCGGCATGTCGATGTTGACACTGTCGAGCAGCCGGCCCGGCCGCGCCGTGAAGATGACGACGCGATCCGCCAGGTACACGGCTTCGTCGATGTGATGGGTCACGAACACGACCGTCTTGCCCGAGCCCAGCCAGATGTCGAGCAGGAAGCTCTGCATGTGGAACCGCGTCTGCACGTCGAGCGCGGCGAACGGTTCGTCCATCAGCAGCACGTCGGCGCCGAGGCACAGCGCGCGAGCGATCGCCGCGCGCTGCTGCATGCCGCCGGACAGCTCGTGCGGATGCTTGTTCGCGAACTCCCGCAGGCCGACCTGGCGGAGGAACTTTTCCGCCTGTTGCCGTCGCTCCTTGCGGGGGACGCCGCGGAGCTGGAGCCCGAACGCGACGTTATCGATCGTCGAGCGCCACGGGAACAGCGACGGCTGCTGGAAGATCAGTGACCGATCGGCGTCGGGGCCGGTGATCGGCTTGCCGTTGTAGGTGATCGTCCCGCCCGTCGGCATCTCCAGGCCGGAGAGGAGCATGAGCAGGGTGCTCTTGCCGCAGCCGCTCGGACCGATGACGACAACGAACTCTCCGTGCCGCACGGAGAAGCTTACGTTCTCCAGGGCGGCGACTTCCCGCGTAGTGCCGACGCCCCAGACCTTCGTCACGTTCGTGCAGACGATCTCACCCATCCCGATGTCCTCGACCCATCAGACGCGAGCCGCACTTCTCCACCAGAGCACCCGTTTCTGGAGTACCCCCAGTCCCACGTCGAGAAGGTAGCCGACGAGCCCGATGATCGCCATGCCGAGGAACGTGAGGTTCATGTTCATCATCTGGCGTCCCATCACGACCACGGCACCGAGGCCGGTCCGCACGCCGACCATCTCCGCCGCCAGCACACCCATCCACGCCGCGAAGAAGTTCATCCGGAGCACGACGAAGAGGTTGGGCAGGATCGCCGGGAAGATCACGTGCCACATGATCTGCCGGCGACTCGCGCCGAGGACGCGGGCCGTGTTCACGTACACCTGATCGACATTGTTCATGCTGTTCAGCGTCGCCAGCGTGAGGGTGAAGTAGATCCCGACGAAGACGACGAAGATCGCCGCGCCGTCGCCCATGCCGAAGGCGAGGATCGCCAGCGGGATCCACGCCGCCGGCGCGATCGGCGCGAGCATCGTGATGGTCGGGAACGTCAGGTTCCGGAAAAGCCGGAGATAGAACGCGAGGCTGCCGGTGAGCACGGCGGCGAGCGAGCCGAGCAGCAACCCGATCAGCACGCGGCGGAGACTCGCGCCGATGGCGGTGAACACCGCGAAGTGGAGCGGTATCGCCGTCACCCCGGGCTGCGGCATCAGGAATTGGGACTGATCACGGATCTCCGCCACGAACTTGTGCGGTGGCGGCAGGATGATCGTGTTGATCAGCCCGAGGGCGGCGGTGATCTCCCAGATCCCGATGACGATGCCGACCGAGAGGACCCACCACCCGGCCTCGACGACGAACCACCGGAACCGCAGCGAGCTCGCCCGCGACGGAACGCGCAGCGCGGCCGCCATCCCCGCTCGCACGCTCATACGTGAGCCACGCTCTTCCACCAGAGCACGCGCCGCTGCAGCAGCCCGAGTCCGGCATCGAGCAGATAGCCGACAATTCCGATCATCGCCATCCCGAGGAACGTCAGGTTCATGTTCATCATCTGCCGGCCGACCAGCACGATCGTGCCTAGCCCCGTGTTCACTCCGACCATCTCCGCGGTCAGCACACCCATCCACGCCCCGAACAGGTTCACCCGCATGATGACGAAGAGGTTCGGCAGGATCGCCGGGAAGATGACGTGCCACATCACCTGCCGCCGGCTCGCGCCGAGGACGCGCGCCGTGTCGATGTAGTGCTGATCGACGTTCTTCATGCTGTTGACGGCGGCGAGCTCGAGCACGAAGAAGATGCCGACGAAGACAACGAAAATCGCGGCGCCGTCGCCGATGCCGAACGCGACGAGCGCGAACGGGATCCAGGCCACGGGGGCGATCGGCGCCAGCAGCGTGATCACCGGGTACGTGAGCTTGTGGAACACGCGCAGCGAGAACGCGAGGCTGCCGAGGAGCACGGCGGCGATGAACGCCAGCGCCAGCCCGCTCACGATGCGCAGGAAGCTGGCCCAGATCGCCGTGAGCGCGACGAAGTTCCCGCCGATCCGCTGGACGCCGATCTGCGGCAGGAGGAACTGCGCCTGGTTCTCGATCTCGCGGATGAAGACCCGCGGCGGCGGAAGGATCACGGTGTTGATGAGATCGAGCGCCGCCGCGAGCTCCCAGAGGCCGACCATGGTGCCGACCGACAGCACCCACCATCCGGCGCGGACGGCCAGCGATCGCATCAGACCTACGTCCTCGAGTGGACCCTCACCCGTCTCCAGAGCTCGGGGCTCTCCTTGATGACGGCGTCGAGGTACTTGAAGTTCACGAAGTCCTGGTCGGGATCCTTGCTGATGTAGTTGAGCTCGCGCATGCTCTTCGCGCGGCCGAACATGAACTCCCGCTTGTCGCGGATGTCGACGCCCGGCGGCTGGGCCTTCGCCGCGGACAGCAGGCTCGCCATGTCCGTCTTGTAGTACTTGCCGACCATCAGCTTCGCGGCCTCTTCGATGTTGCTCTCGATCTCGTACTCCGCGTCGAAGAACGCGCGGATCACGTTCTTGACAACCTCGGGCTCCTTGTCGATGACCTTCTTCTGCGCGAGGAGCACGCAGTCCGGATAGCCCTGGCCGTATATGTCGATGCCATCGCCGAGGAAGCTGCCGCCCGTGGCCGTCTTGCACTTGGTCGCGTAGGGCTCGATGATCGCGATCGCGTCGAGCTGCCCGGCGATGAAGGCGTTCGACAGCTCGAACGTGTCCGCGATGTACTGCATCTGGAGGTCCTTGTACGTCATGCCGTGCTTCTTCATGTAGTCGTACAGCATGATGTCGAGCGTGTCGGCCTGCTGCGCGCCGACTTTCTTGCCCTTGAGATCCGCGAAGCCCTTGATGCCCGGCTTCGCGACGACCTGCAGGCCCTGGATCCCGCTTCCCGAGATCACGGAGAAGCCCGGCGAGCGCGTGTACGCGGCGATCGCGCTGGTGTACGGCAGCACCGCCATCTCGACCTGGTTGCTCGCGAGCTGGATGGTGGCGGTCCCGGGAACGGTGAGCACGACCTCCGCATTCGCGCCGTACTTGGCGAAGAGCTTCTTCTCGCCTGCATAGAACAGAGGCATGTTGCAGAGCCCGGTGCCGTGAGAGAACTTCACGAGCGGCCCGGAGCCTTCTGCGGGCTGCACGCCGGAGAGGCAGGCGGGCGTGATCCCCACCGCGATGGTGAAGCGGACGCTGCGGCCGAGAAACTCACGCCGGGTGGACGCTCTGTCCTGGGAAGACATCGCTGGACCTCCTCGCTGCGTCAGGGCCATGAGACGCGTCGGCCGGGAGCCGCGGAACTCCCTGCGAAGGGACAATCAGGCGCCGGACAGACTAACCTATTGCCACGCACATTGCCACGCGAGGGGTCGAAAGTGAGATTTTGTGGCGTGTTGCCGGCTATCGCGCGCCGACCCGCTCCGTTCGTCCCGCGCCGAAGGCCTCGAGGAACGTTGTCATCACCTCGCAGACGCGCTCCGGCTGCTCGTAGCTGTAGAAGTGGCCGCAGTTCCGCACGATTTTCAGGAACGAGGTCGGGATCGCCTTGTTCAGGTCCTCGGACATCGCGACCGGCGTGCGCGCATCGTGCTCGCCGACGACGATCAGCGTCGGGCACCGGATCTCGCCGAGTCGGTCTCCGATGGCGGGGCGGTGCTCGTTGGCTTCCAGCATCTCGAGGTAGTTGCGCGGGTTGTTGCGCAGGTGTTCCTGGCGGAGCGCTTCGATCGCCGCGGGATTGTGCTCGAGGCTGAACGGGCTGAAGGCCCGCTTCGTGAACTCGAACGTCTCGGCGACGATCTGCTCGGGCGTCGCGCCTGAAGAATTCGGCGATGTCCGCGACGAACGTCGTCGTCGTCACCAGGTCGGCCAGGGTCACGCCCGCGGCTCGAGCGCAGCCTTAACGTTCTCGCCGACCTGGCGACCGAGACGACGTGGGAGTCGAAGGAGGTAACCATGCCTAGGACGGACATCGTTCCGAAACGTTCCCGGTCTGAGCGGCTCGAGGCGCGGGTCAGCAGAGCACAGACGGAGCTCTATCTGACGTTCAGTCCCGTCGGCGCCGCCGGAGGAGTGGAATCTGATGTAAGACACCCAATGTAACTC
>WNGJ01000653.1_pt1 | contig 43047 bp, 36 predicted proteins | sample 5400611 | NCBI WGS metagenome assembly WNGJ01 (sample SAMN13153375, study PRJNA577476) | soil metagenome | isolation source: 40 cm soil or saprolite under Garry oak tree replicate 1 | place: USA:California | collected 2016-06-15
AGACTCGGCGTCAAGGTCACGCGCGGCCGCTTGCCGGGCACGATGACGTTGAAGGGATTGTCCGCACTGTCGACCACGAATTGTTGCGCCCGCTGGCTCACGCCGATGCCGGTATGGCCAGCGATCACCGCCGGAATCCAGCCGCCCGACGGCGTCACCGAAACAACCCAGCCGGACGTGTCGGCCGCTTCGATCGACGTTGTCCCGCGCCGGAACGCCTCGTCGAAGGCCGCGAGCGCCGCCGCGTCCGTGCCGCCTTCGGACGTCGTCACCGGCCGTGGTGACCAGCGCTGGAGCAGTGGCAAATACGGGTTGGTGCCGCCCTGGAATGGATAGGGATCACCGGGCTTGATCTCCGGATCGTTGTGATCCGGATTCATCAGCTTGGCGCGCTCGCGCGCATACTCCTTTGACAGCAATCCGCGGATCGGCTCCTCCGGCGGAAACGCCGGATCGCCGTAATAGAAATCGCGATCGGCGAATGCCAGGCTCATCGTCTGATACAGGGTGTGGATGTAGCGCGTGCTGTTGTAGCCCATCGCCTTGAGGTCGAACCCCTCGAGGATGTTGAGCGCCTGCAGCATCGCCGGCCCCTGCGACCATTGCGGCAGCTTGTAGACCTCGATGCCGCGATACTGTGTCATTACTGGCTCTTCTATTTTGACGCGCCAGTTGGCCAGGTCCGGCAACGTGATGAGCCCACCTTCTTCCTGCAGCCCGCGCACAAACTCTTGTGCGATATCGCCGCGATAGAATCGATCGTACGCGGCCATGATCGCGTCGTGCCGGTTCTTTCCTTGGCGCAGCGCCTCCTGCTCGGCGTCCACCAGCTTGCGGAGCGTCGCGGCGAGCTCGGGCTGCCGGAAGATCTCGCCCGCCTCCGGCGCTTCGCGCGCTTCGCCGGCGTGTGGCAGCATGACGGCGCGGGAGTAGCGCCACTGTTTGAGCCAGCGTTTGTTGCGCTCGATCGAATTGGCAGTCTCTTCCTCGATGGGGTACCCATCCGCCATGCGGATCGCCGGCTCGAGCACCTCCCGCAGACTCAGCTTCCCGTACTCGGCTAGCATGACCATCAGCCCACCCGGCGTCCCGGGTGTGATCGCCGCGAGCGGTCCGTACTCCGGCGGAAAACGCAGGCCTTTGGAGCGGTAGAAGTCGGCCGTCGCGCCGGTGGGCGCCACACCGAGGGCGTTGATCGCGATGACCTTCTTCGTTTTCGGATTGTAGATCAGGGCCTGGGTCTCTCCGCCCCACGACAGCACGTCCCACATCGTCGTCACGGCCGCCAGCATCGCGCACGTGGCGTCGACGGCGTTGCCGCCCTTCTGGAACATCATGGCGCCGGCTTCAGCGCCGAGTGGCTTGCCGGTGATCGCGACCCAGTGGCGGCCATGCAAGGCCGGCTTCTGGGTGCGTTGTGCCCCGAGCGTGGTCGGAAGAGCGACGAGAGCGAGCAACAGGCAGGGACGGACGGCCATCGGTGCTCCGGGTGGAAATTGTAGGGAAGCTATCTTACCCCGATGCAGGTGGCCATCGTTCCCCGCACACGCTGGGGGCGCATTCGGATGATCGCGATCGCAGCAATCCTGCCGCTGCTGTTCCTTGCCATCTGGCTCTTCACCGTAAAGATGCCAGGACCGGCGTTCTCCGGCCCGCTGCCGCCGCTCACGCCGAATCAGGAGGTGATCCGCGCAGGGCTGCAACGCCACGTCGAGGCGCTCGCCCGCGACATCGGCGTACGTAGCGACGAGACCTATCCCAACGTCCAGCGCGCGGCGTCCTACATCGAACGCCGTCTGAAAGATCTCGGCTATACCGTGACGTCGCAGGAATACACGGCCCGCAATCACAGCTATCGCAACATCGAAGCGACGCTCTCCGGGGTGCCGGGCCACGCGCATGAAGTCGTGATACTCGGCGCACACTACGACACCGCCGAGGGGGCGCCGGGCGCGGACGACAATGCGAGCGGCGTCGCGGGCGTCCTCGAGCTCGCGCGGATCTTCGCCCAGGAGCACCAGGCGCGGACGATCCGCTTCGTCTTCTTTCCGAATGAAGAGCCGCCGTCCTTTCCGACGGCCGACATGGGCAGCCGCCAGTACGCGACGGCCGCGCGCGCGCGCAACGATCAAATCGTGGCGATGCTGTCGATCGAATCGATCGGCTATTACGACATGGACAAGGGCAGCCAGCGCTACCCGTTCCCGCTGAACCTCGCGTATCCGAATGTGGGGGACTTCATCGGGTTCGTGTCGAATCTCAGATCGCGCTCACTGCTGCATCGCGCGATCGGCGCGTTCCGCGCGCATGCCACGCTGCCGACACAAGGCGCGGCCGCTCCAGCGTGGGTCCCGGGCGTCTGGTGGTCGGACCATTGGTCTTTTTGGAGAGTGGGTTATCCCGCCATCATGATCACCGACACCGCGCCGTACCGAAACCCATTCTACCACACACCGCAGGACACGCCCGACAAGCTCGACTACGACCGCATGGCCCGCGTCGTGCACGGGCTCACGCACGTCGTGCGGGCCCTCGCCGCACCATCGGGGACGTGATCACGGGAACATCGTGACCGGCGGGGTCGGGGGGGTCGGGGGGGTCGGGGGGGTCGGCGGCACAGTCAACCGTTGCGCAGGATCCTGTCGATAGAATTCTCGCAACGCGTCATACAGCTCCGGTTGCTGCTGCCGCAGCTGGATCGGCTGCTCGAAGAACGTCTCGGTCGCGACCGCAAAGAATTCGGCCTTGTTCGTGGCGCCGTAGTAGTCGAGAACGGTGTCCCGTCCACTGGCGGCGGCCGATACGAGATCGTCATAGTGCCGTGCGATGATCGCAGCCCAATGCCGCACCGCGGACGGCGACTGCAGCGCGGGCGTGCCGTCGGCGACACCGTCCTGCTGATCCAGTTGGTGTGCGAACTCGTGCAACGTGACGTTCCGGCCATCCACGCTATCTACAGCCTGGGAGGCGACCGAGTCCCACGACAGAATCACGACACCATGCCGCCACGACTCACCCAGTCGAGCGTCGGTTGAGCCCAGATCGTACTTGAACCAGGTAGGACTCCGCGGCCGGTACGTCCCTGGATACACCAGCACCGTGCGGAGCCCCGGATAGCACCCCGCATCCAGATGGAGCAACAGCACACACGCCTGCGCGGCGATCATGACCTTCATTTCTTCGGTGACGTCCAGCCCGTCGCATCCTTCAATGATTTTTTCTCGCAGGAACACCTGAACCAGACGCAGCAGCTTCTCGCGTTCTGCGTCCGTGAGACGTCCGGCGACGGGGACCCGACGGCCGACGATCTCGCGCCAATGATCCGGGATGGGATCGGACGCGAGCGTGGGCCGACGCCGCCACCGAACCCCCATCAGCATGCGCCAGGTGAGAAAGTAGCTTCCGAAAATCAGTACGGCGGCGAGACCTGCGATCTCAAACGCCTCGAGAGCACTTCCGGAGCTCGTCACGAACCCAGCCGGGCGAATGCGCGCACGGGGAAGCTCCCCATTCCTCTCACGCGCGGCGGCACGGCAAAAAACCGGAAGCCCGATTCGGGGAGCGACGCCAGGTTTGTCAGGTGTTCGACGATCGCGACGCCGGCGCCGAGCAGGATCGTGTGGGCGGGGCGGGTGCCGTCCTTGTCGTCGTCGATGTTCAGCGAATCGATGCCCACCAGCATCGCGCCGCTCCTGGCGAGATACTCGGCAGCGTCTTTCGTGAGGAAGGGATGCTGGCCGCTCGAGTACGTCTCAGAACGCCAGTGCTTGTCCCAGCCGGTGTGCACGAGGACGGCCTTCCCTTTCACGTCGCCCCCCGTGAAGTGTGCGGCATCGATCGCCCGATTGGCCCCCACATTCGCGCGCACGACAACACCGGTCAGATCGGCGACTGCTTCCAGCGCGTACCCCGCGACGTCGCGGCCGTCTGCGTAGCGATGGAACGGGGCGTCGATGTAGGTCCCGGTGTTCGCAAGCAGCTCGATCTTCCCGATCTGGAAAGTCGTACCCGGCGCGTACCGTGCTTTCGACGCGTCGCGCGAGAGCCAATCGCTGATCGCGGGCGAGGGGAGACCGCGGTAGGTCACCATGCCGTGCTCGATTTCGTGACTCAGATCGACGAGACGCTCAGCCATTGAACACGCGCGCAAGTGCTTTCAACAGCTGCCCATCGGGCGACGCCCCATCCGGCGCCTCGGACAGCACCGTCACCAGCCGGCGACGCAGCAGCGGATCGCGCGTCGCCTGAGCGGCAAACTGCACCGTCAGCGGGATGAACCAGGGGGCCTGACGGGCGCCCGAGCCGGCACGCGCCACCGCAGCGTACTGCTCGAAGAGCGCGAGCAGGAAAGCACCCTTGGAGGGGAAATGGCGATAGATCGCGCCCTTGGTGAATCCAGCGGCCAGGGCGACCTCATCAAGCGTCGCGATCTCGAAGCCGCGCTCCGCGAACAACTCGAGCCCAGCCGAGACGAGCAGTGCCCGCGTTTCAGCCTTGCGCCGCTGGTGAATGATTCCCACGGGTATCTAGGATACTGGCTGGGACCTTTGGCGCAAGCATCCACGACGCTAAACTTGATACCAGTGGGTATCGGAGATACCGTTTGGTCCCTTGACTGAGCTAAGCGTCAGTCTAGGTTTGCGATTCGCCGCTTCATTGCGCGTCGGTTACGCACTCACGGAGAAGGAATGCCGTACATCATTGCCGAGCCGTGCATCAACGTCAAAGACCGCTCCTGCGTGGACGTCTGTCCGGTGGACTGCATCTACGAAGGGCCGGACATGCTGTACATCCATCCCGACGAGTGCATCGATTGCGGCGCGTGCGAGCCGGAGTGCCCGGTGACGGCGATCTTCCCCGAAGAGGACACTCCGCCGCAGTGGAAGGACTACATCGCGAAGAATCGCGACATCTTCCAGAGCGAGAACCCGCCCGGCAAGCCGCAGCGTAAAGGCTCCTAACTCAGAGTTGAGCCAGGAAGGCGTTCACGGCGTCGTTCACCAGCTGCGGTTGTTCCAGCGGCGACAGGTGACCCGATCCCGGGATGACCGTGAACTGCGCACCCGGAATAGCGCGAGCCATTTCCTCCATTCCTTCCGCCGGCGCAATCTGATCGTCGTCGCCCGCAACCACCAGAATCGGAATCCGAATTTGTCCAAGTAAGGGCGTCGAATCGGGGCGGTCTCGGAGCGCGCGCAGCGTGACGATCATTCCATACACCGGCTGTCGCTCGATCATTGTCGTCACCTCGCGCACCACCGCCGGTTGACGTTCGAGCGTGACCCGCGCGAGCAGCTTGGGCACAAGCTCCGCAGCGATCGCCCCCGGGCCCTCGCGTTCGGCTTTTGCGGCCATGGTGTCTCGCGCGCGTTTTGCCTCTGGGGTGTCCGCAGCCGCTTTCGTGCTGCAGAGAATCGCTGCGCGCACACGCGTCGGGAACGCGCGGAGCAACTCGAACGCGATGTACCCGCCCATCGATTGACCGCACACCACTACCTGGTCGACCTGCAGGTCATCGAGCATATGGACAAGACCGGTCGCCTGATCGGCGATCGAGTACGGACCAGCGCCAGCGGGAATATTCACCAGGCCCGCGCCCCAGAGGTCCGGTACAACGCGTTCCCAGCGCGACAGCGCGGCGATTTGGTGCCGCCACATCGCGCTGTCGAACGGGAACCCATGAATGAAGAGTACCGGGAGATCGATCATGGCCAGGCAAAGGTATGCCAGAAAACGACTCGTTGAACGTTCGCGTCGGCACGTTGCAAAAAGCTGAAGGCCTTTGCCCCATACGTCGGATCGAGACGCACGCCATGCTCGGCCGCTAACGCGCCGGCGCGCTCGCCCTCCTCGGTTGGATGACCATAACCCTTCCCCATCGCGTCTACCACGCGAATGCGGAGCGCGGAGCGCGGAACGCTGAACTCAATTCCTGCGCGACGGATCAGCGCCGCTGTTTTGCGCGCGAGCCGCAACGTACGCCACCGATTGGCGACGATCCGCGGCGCGACACGTACCCCGACGACGGCGGTGGACCACCCGAGCCACCCGACACCGAGTGCGATGCCCGCGCTTGTTCCCCCGGTGCCCAACGGGACGACGATCGTGTCGGGCGGCGCATCGAGCTGCGTGCCGAGCTCGAGCGCGGCGAGGAACTGGCCGAGCACCGCGCGTGGGTCGGCGCCGCCACCGGGAATCCAATGCGGCGCTCCTCGTCCGAGGTGATGCGCCGCGCGCCACGCGCGCAGCACCGCCCACGGCAAAGTGAAGAGGGAGGATGCGGAGACGACCAGATTCGCCGTGGCCGTGGTGCACGCCGCGACGGCCCGACTCACGCCGGTGTCGGGCTGCGGAAATGTGGCGACGGCGGTGTGGTAGCCTTGAGCCTTTGCGGAACGCGCGGTCGCGAGGCAGTGACTCGACCCGGTGGCACCGACGGTCACAAAGACCGACCGGGGCGGAACACCCGCGAGCAAAAACTCGAGACCGCGCACTTTGTTGCCGCCGGTCAGATCTTCACGTTTCAGCCACAGTGCCTGCAGTCCCAACGCGCGCGCGAGCGCCGGGTGCGCCTCCAGCGGCGCAGGCCAGGTCCCGAGACTGCACGGGGCGAACGCGGTGCGTATCTTTGTGGCCAACACAGCGGAGCGATCCATGCAAGTCACCACCGATTACATCCGTCATGCGGCGCGAGCCGCCCGCAAATGCGCGGGCGATCCGCTCGGCGGAGCCCCCCAGGCTCCCGATCCGGAATTCTACAAAACGTTAGCGAAGGCGCTGGAGCAAATCGCCGCCGGGATGGAGGCGCTAGGGAAGCAGGAGTGAAATACGTCGACACGCCGCAGGACCTGACGGCGTTCATCGCTGCCGTGCGCCGCGAGTCCGGGGGGCGGGTCGGCGTCGATACCGAAGCGGCGAGCTTCCATAGATACCGCGATCGCATCTACCTGATACAGGTCTCGAGCCCCACACAAACCGCGCTCATCGATCCGGTCGCCATCGCCGCCCCCGACCTCGGCCCGGTCGGGGTCTTACTCGCCGACCCCCACCTCGAAAAAGTCTTCCACGACGCCGACTACGACCTCCGCGTGCTCGACCGGGACTACGGCTTTCACGCCGTCCGCCTGTTCGACACCCGGGTCGCTGCGCAGCTTGCCGGCGAGCCGGCGATTGGCCTGGCCGCACTGCTCGAGAAGTACGTCGGCGTGAAGCTCGATAAGCAACACCAGAAGGCGGACTGGTCGCTCAGGCCCCTGACCCCGCCGATGCTGGCGTACGCCGCCGCCGATACGCAGTACTTGTTGCCGCTGCGCGATGCCCTGGAGCAGCGGCTGCATGCGTTAGGGCGCCTCGGGTGGGCTCAAGAGGAGTTCAAGCAGCTCGAGGCGTTGCGCTGGACCGGCCCAGCGGCGGCCGGAGAAGAAGACACCTATTTGAGGCTAAAAGGCGCGAAGGGACTGGGCCCGCGCAGTCTGGCGGCGCTACAACTGTTGCATCGCTGGCGGGATAGTGTCGCCGAGCGGGAAGACAAGGCGCCGTTCCGAATCATCGGCAACGACTCGCTCGTCGCGGTCAGTCGCGCGCTGCCCGCGAGCCGGGCCGATCTCTCCCACATCCGGGAGCTGCCCGGCTCGTTGGCGCGACGTCATGGCGACGCGTTGCTCGACGCCGTGGCGCGCGCCAAGGCACTCAGCGACGGCGAGCTGCCTCGCCTCGAGCGCCGCCCGCGGCCGCACAAAGACGCCGGGTTCGATGCGCGTCTGGAGAAAGTCAAAGCCGTGCGCAACCGGGTGGCGTTGGAGTTAGGACTCGAGCCGGGCGTGTTGTGTGGCCGGACGACGCTGGAAGCGGTGGTGCGGGCTCGACCCGCGGATCGCTCTGCGCTCGAGCAGGTCGGGGAGATGCGGCGTTGGCAAATCGACGTGCTGGGCAACGCCTTGCTGGAAGCGCTGCGCTAGAACCCCATCATCGCGCGGATTTTCGGATCGATGCGCTCGGGGGTCCAGTACGGCTCCCACACGATATCGATGTCCACGTCCTTCACGCCGTCGATGGCGCGAACGACTTTGTAGATGTCGTTCGTGATCATCGGCCCCGCCGGGCAGCCGGGCGAGGTCAACGTCATGTTGATGCGCACCAGACCATCGTCCACTTCGACGTCGTAGACCAGGCCGAGGTCGACGATGTTCATGTCGAGCTCGGGATCCTTCACCTGGCGCAAAGCCTGTCGCACTGCTTCGGCACTGAGCACTGCTCCCTCCTCCTGGCGAACCTAGCGACCTGGAATACTCCGCACCAGGCAGTGCCGCCGCATCGCAAGCTGGGCGTAGATCCGCCGGGCGAGTGGGAGCACACCGGGGATCCAGAACAGCGGCGCCAACCAGCGCTTACCAGAAAACAGCCGGAGCAGCTCCGGGATCGCATCCGCCCCTGGATATACTCGGCCGTCGGGTAGGACGAGATGCATGGCGGCAGCGAGAGCGGGGAGCGCGATTCCGAACCTGGCTACGGCGACTGCGTCCTGAAACGGGATATAGTGGAGAACATGTTCCCGGTCCCAGCGCCGCAGCAGCGCCACCGCCTGCTGACAAATGCCACACTCGCCGTCGTAGATCAGCGTGGGGTGTTTCGGATTATCGGCCAAGGGCGTCTATGGCGCGCGCTGCCGCATCGGCCACGCGCCCGCGAACTTCCTTCAGCTTGGTAAACGAGCCGCGTACTCTGGGGGCGTAGGCGCGGTTCGTGAGCAACAACACAAACAGGTCACGGTCGGGATCGATCCAGAGTGACGTCCCGGTCCAGCCGGTGTGTCCAAAGCTGTGCGGACCGAAGATCGTGCCGGCACTCGACGTCTCCTCGCCGGTCGGCAGCGCCTCCCAACCGAGGGTCCGCGCGCTGACTCCACGGCGCGCGGGCACGGCAATCTGGGTGAACTGGTGAACCGTTTCCTTTTTTAGCAGCCGTGGGTGATCCGGCAGCGCGCCTTCATTCAACATGAATTGCGCAAAGCGGGCGAGCCCGCGTGCCGTGGCGAAGACGCCGGCGTTGCCCGAAACGCCGCCGAGCATTCCGGCACTTGGATCATTGACGACGCCGGCAATCGGATGCCCGCGCCAAAGGTTCGTCGGAGCGATCCGCGGCACCAAACGCTTCGGCGGCCGGAACAGCATCTGCTGATCGAGGCCAAGGGGGGCGTAGATCGCGCGCGTCACGAATGCATCGAGGGTCTGACCGCTCACGTGCCGGACGATCTCCCCCAAGAGAATCGCGTTGAGATCGGAGTACACCATGCGCGTCCCGGGCGGCGCGACCGGCACCGTGGTCAGCACCATGCGCAACGCCGCCGCACTATCCGGCGCCTCGCGCAGCGGCAGCGTCGCGCGCAGACCCGACGTATGCGTCAGGAGATGCCGGACCGTGATGCCCGACGTGCCGGGACTGTTGAACTCGGCGAGGTAGTGAACCACCGGGCTATCGAGGGAGACTTTTCCCTGCTCGACCAGCAACATGAGCGCGGGTGTCGTTGCCACGACCTTGGTTAGCGACGCGACATCCCAGAACGTGCTGTCGACGCTGACGGCGGGACTTGCCGGGCTCCATGTCAGGTGACCGTAGCCCTTGGCGAACATGATCGTGTCGTGCCGGCCGACGACGAGCACCGCGCCCGGGTAGACGCCTTGCTGGATCCCACCCACGACCGCGCTATCGAACGCCGGGGGAACAGCACCCTGCAGCAGCGTGAGAACGAGCGCTACGACCAAATGCCTGGAATCCGCCGGCTGCAGGAGGGACAGCGCCCGTCGGCTCCGACGCGCTGCTGCTTGATGACGTAGCCGTAGCGTTCGATCAGCAGGTCCCCGCAATCGGGGCAATAGGTGTGCTCCCAGCGGCCGACGCGCCCCGGGAGATTCCCCGCGTAGACGAATCGCAGCCCGGCGCGCGCGCCGATTTCACAGGCGCGGAGCAATGTCGCGGCGGGCGTGTTTTCGGGTTCGGTCATCTTGTAATCCTTGTGGAACGCCGTGACGTGCCACGGAATCTCGGGCGACACCGACGCGATCAGCTCGGCCGCGCGCGTCAGCTGCGCATCATCGTCGTTGAAGCCGGGGACGATCAAGGTCACGATCTCGAGCCAGAAGCCCCGCTCGTGGACCATGCGGATGGCATCGACGACGTGCTGCAGGACGCCGCCCAGCTCGCGATAGCGTTTATCGTCCATCGCCTTCAGGTCGATCTTGTAGCAATCGGTCCAGGGCCGGATGTAGTCCAGCACTTCGGGCGTGGCGTTGCCGTTCGAGATGAACGCGGTCTTCAGACCGGCGGGCCGGGCCGCCTTGAATACATCGACCGCCCATTCGGCGGTGATCAGCGGCTCATTGTACGACGAGCCCACCATGCGCGCCCCCTGCCGGCGGGCGAGGGCGACGAGCGCGTCGGGCGTGACGTCGCTGGGCATGACGCCGGCGGCGTCGTCGCGCAGCGCCTGCGACGTGAGCCAGTTCTGGCAATAGCCGCAGTGAAAGTCGCAGCCGAGCATCCCGAACGTCAGGGTGTCGCTGCCGGGGAGACAGTGAAAGAACGGTTTCTTCTCGGTGGGATCGCACTGCAGCGCGGCGACGTAGCCCGCGGGCGTGAAGAGCGTCCCTTCCTTATTGAATCGGACTTTGCAGATGCCGCGCCGGCCCGGCTTCACGAGACAGCGGTGGCCGCACGCAAAGCAGCGGACCGCGCCGCCGTCCAGCTTTTCAATCAGCTCGGCTTCGCGAACACGGGTATCGAGCGTCTGCGCCAGCGATTGCGGAGGTGCGACGTGCTGCAAAAACGAGGTGATGCCGCGAGGGCTCAGCGCAAATTCCCCGGCGTCAGTTGATACAGCAGCATCACCGAGGCCGAGCACATGGCCGATCTCGTGGGTCGCGACGATACGGATGTCATCCGTGTCCATCGGCCGCCCCTTGGGATCGAACGTGGCGAGGGTGACCGTGACGTTCTGAATGTGCCCGTTCTCGTCCCAGGTGACGTCCGTTTGCCCGGTCCGCTCGATCTCGAACTGGATGCGCCACTTCACCGTGACTTCCGCATTCGTCGAGTCGCCCTCGAAGTCGAACCGGACCGGGACACCGGCGTTGGTCCACAGGCCGAAGGCTCGCTTGATCGCCTCGATGAATGCCGGCTGGAAGTTCGCGGCGTGCGTTGGGGCGAACCACACGTGGATCGGCGCGGTCGTGCGATTCTCCCAGCGGCGCAGCGTGGAGTCCCCGCCCGTCTCGAGCATTTCGCCCAGATAGGTGGTCGAACCGCTCGATCGGATGCGGCGCCGGGTCTCCGAGCGCGCCAGCAGCTCGATGTAGGAGGGCTCCCGGCCGTTCGGACCGGCGGGGACGGTGGTGCCCTGGGAGGTCGTCGTCGGCGGGGTCGGTTGCGGGAGCGGGGACGGGGGTGCCGGCGGTGGCTCGGCGATGCGGAGCGGCGCGTCGGCATCGGGATCCCGCGCCGCGCTGCGACGGGGCGTGGGCTTAAACGCGTCCCAGACAATGAACAGGACGATCAGGACGACCGCGGCGGCGATCATGCCCGTGAGCCGGCGTTCCACCATGCGCGCAATATGCGAAGATCGTAGGTCGCGCCGCTAGCTTTGCACTTCGCACGTCCCTATGATTGTGGCCCGCATGTGCTTGGATCGTAGGTGATCGCGCTACCCGCGAGGCAGCTCATCCGCTGGCGCGGGTGGGTCATCAGCGCGTGGGCGGTGCTCGCGCTCCTCTTCGTCCCGAAGGCCGCCCACGTGCAACGCGTGCTCGCCGTGCGCGGCATGAACGTCGAGCAAACGGAATCCGCTCGGGCTTCGCAGCTCATCCGCGAGTCGTTCCCCAATCCCATTGCGGAATACGTGGCGATCGTCGTCCACGGCCCCGTGCGCTACACGAACCCGCGATTCGCGGCCGTCCTCGATACCGTCTCGGCGGCGCTGGCGCGGCAGCCGTACATCAGTCAGGTCATCTCGGTCCGCAGCATCGGCGAGTCGACGTTTGTCAGCTCCGATCGTCGTACCACGTTTCTCATTGCCGCCCTCACGCCGGCCAGCACCAGCGACGTCGGCCGGACCGTCGTCCCCGAGCTGCGCCAGACCGTACAGGGCGCGCTCGCGCAACTGCCGAATGCGGACGGGTTCGACGTGAAGGTCACGGGGAACCCGGCGCTCGACTACGACGTGCGCACGATCAGTGCCGCAGATACTCGGGATGCCGAGCGACGCGCGCTGCCGCTGACGCTCGCCGTGCTGGTGCTGGCGTTTGGTGCGCTGGTCGCCGCCACGCTGCCGATCATCGTCGGGGTGCTCGCGATCACGATCGCCCTCGGCATCGTCGCGGTCGCCGCGCAGTTCCAGACGATGTCCGTCTTCGTGCTCAACATCACGACGATGGTGGGTCTCGGCGTCGGGATCGACTACTCGCTGCTCATCGTCACCCGCTTCCGAGAAGAGCTGAACCGCGGCCTGTCACCCGGCGATGCGGCGATCCGCACGATCCAAACCGCGGGCTCGGCGGTGGTGACCTCGGGACTGACTGTCGTGGTCGGGTTCGCGGCGCTGATTCTCACGCCTCTCACCGAGACGCGCTCGGTGGGGGTCGGCGGGCTGATCGTCGTCGCGGTGGCGGTTCTGCTCGCGACGACGTTCTTGCCCGCGGCGCTCGCGATCCTCGGCCGCAACATCGACCGGCCCCGGTGGCTCGCGCGGATGCTCGCTTTCATTCATACGCCGCAAGGGTGGGAGCGCTGGGCGCGCTCGCTCGGGCACCATCCGTGGCGCGTCATACTCAGCGGCGGCCTCGTCGCTGCCCTGCTGACGTTTCCGCTGACGCAGATCAAGATCGGGCTTCCCGCACGCAACTGGTTTCCGCCGGATGCCGAATCGGGACAGGGGCTCGCGGCGCTGCGGGAGATGGGGGCGAGCGGCGTGATCCAGCCGCTCCGGGTCGTCGTACAACTCCCGTCCGGCGAGTCCGCGTTGTCGGGGCGCCGGCTCCCGGGACTCAAGGCGTTGAGCGACTCGATCGCGAAGGACCCGCGCGTGCGCGAAGTGCGCGGCGTCGCGACGCTCCGGCCGGGCATGTCCACGCTGCAGCTGGCCATGTTTTACGGCGATCCGGAAGGGGTCCGCGAGCGCTACCCCGAATTCTTCAATGCATACCTGAGCAGCGATCGGCGTACGACGCTGATGGATGTGATCGCCACGGACTCGGTGTCGTTGACCGGGATGATGGACCTGGCGCGGCACGTACGCCAGACGATCACCCGCAGCACACGCCTGCGCGGCGTCGAGGTGGTCGTCGGAGGATTTGCCGCCTCGAGCCTGGACCTGCAGGAGAATCTGCTCGCCCGCTTCCCCGGCATCGTCGCCATGATCCTCGGGGTCACCGCGATCATGCTGTTGATCGCGTTCCGCTCGGTGCTCGTGCCACTGAAAGCGGTCGTCCTCAACTGCGTATCCGTCAGCGCGGCGTTCGGGATCACCGTCCTCGTGTTCCAGCACGGGTATGGAGCCAGCTTCTTTGGTCTCGAGGGACCGACCGAAGCGATCTTCGTCGTCGTGCCGGTCCTCGTCTTCGCCACGGTGTTCGGGCTGTCGATGGATTATGAAGTGTTCTTGTTGACGCGTGTGAAGGAGGTGTTCGACAAGACCGGGCGAAACGATCATGCGACCATGGAAGGTCTGTCCACGACGGCCTCAACGATCACCTTTGCCGCCCTGATCATGATCATCGTGTTCGGCAACTTCGCGTTCACGCACGTGCTCGCCGTCCAGTTCATCGGGTTCGGGCTGGCGCTCGCCGTGCTGCTCGATGCCACGCTGATCCGCATGGTGCTCGTGCCCGCGATCATGCACATCGCGGGACGGTGGAATTGGTGGCCGGGAGTTCGAGCCCCGCGGCGCGATGTCGAAGAGGTTACGTAGGATCCAGCAGGCGCAGCCTGTCCCCCCACACATCCCAGTGCCAGGCTTCCACGCGGATTCCCGTGTCCGGATCCTTGAGCGGCTTGTATTGGAGCCAACGGGCGTGAAAGCCGAGGGTGCGACCCAGCTCGAGGAGCCGTTCCTTATCTGAGCTCACCAGGTGGACCATCGGCTCATCATGAATCTTGTGACGGTGAAGCCAAACGCCGCCGTTGAGGGCGAAGCGCATCCCCTCACGGCGGCGTTGGAATTCCCGATACGGCGGCTCTACGTGCAGGTAATCTTGCCCTCGGCGGTGGCCGGGGCGACCGGCGCCGCGTTCCCCTGATACAGCACGCACTGCCGGGTCGTCTGCGAGTGGACGGCCTGTGCCGACCAGCCGCCAGGCGTCGCTTCCGTGACGCTCAGCGTCACGCCGGTCGATGACCGGAAATTGTTGAGCGCCGCCAAACTCGTCGTGTAGTACGTGCTGTCATAGAAGAAGGCTTCCTCCGCCGTCGCCAGATTCTTGAGGTCGGACTTCATCTGCGCGACGTACGCCTTCTGCTTCGTGGTGGAGAGCTTCGGGATCGCTATAACTGCTAGCAACCCGATGATCACCACCACGATCAGTAACTCAATCAGGGTGAAACCACGTGCTTTCACTGCCTTACCCTCCGGGCGCGAAAGGGCGTCGATCCGAAAAGCCCGGATCGACGCCCCTATTGTGGGCAACGCCCCCCATTCCTGCAAGAGGCGTGCTTAGCCCTTCGCGTCGATCCAATTCTTTCCAGCGCCTATAGTTACGACGAGCGGCACCCGCAAATTCGCTACTCCCTCCATCTCGCGTTTTACAAGGGCCGCGGCATCCGACCGCTCACGCTCAGGGGTCTCAAACACCAGCTCGTCATGCACTTGCAGGAGCATGCGGGTGCGCAGCTTCGCCTGCTTGAGCGCCGCGTGGATCCTGATCATCGCGATTTTGATGAGGTCAGCCGCAGATCCCTGCAGGGGGGAATTCGTTGCGGTACGCTCGCCAAAGGAGCGGATACTGAAGTTGCGGTCCCGGAGCTCGGGGATGTAGCGGCGCCGCCCGAACAGCGTCTCCACGAACCCCCGCTGGCGTGCCTCATCGATCGTCTTGTCGAGCCAGGCGCGCACACCGGAGAATCGCTCGAAATAGTGCTTGATGAAGGCCTTCGCCTCTTCGAGCGTGATGCCCAACTGCCGCGACAGCGCCAGTGCGCCCTGACCGTAGATCGTCGCAAAGTTGATGGTTTTGGCGCGCGCGCGCATCTCGCCCGTCACGTTTTCCTCCGGCACGCCGAAAATGACCGCCGCCGTCTGGCGGTGGATGTCGCCGCCGCGCTGAAATGCCGCGACAAACGCCGGATCGTCCGAGAAATGCGCCAGCAGCCGCAGCTCGACCTGCGAGTAGTCGGCGATCAGGAGCAGGTGCTCGGGGGGCGCGACGAACGCGCGCCGGATCTCCCCGCCTCGGCGCGTGCGCACCGGAATGTTCTGGAGATTGGGATCGGAGGACGAGAGACGGCCGGTGGCCGCGCCAGTCTGATTGAAGCTGGTGTGGACGCGGCCATCCGCCTGGATGTACCCGGGGAGCGCGTCGATGTAGGTGGACTTGAGCTTCGTGAGCTCGCGGTATTCGATCAGGAGGCGGGGGACTTCGTGACCCATGGTCGCGAGCTGCTCGAGCACTTCCACGTCGGTCGACGCGCCCGTTTTGGTGCGCTTCTGCACGGGCAGCTTCAAGCGCTCGAACAGGACGGTCCGGAGCTGCGGCGTCGAGTTGATGTTGAATTCGCCGCCGGCGGCGCGATAAATGTCCAGCTCCAGCTGCGTCAGCTCTTTATTGAAGCCCCGCGACATCTCGCCGAGCAACACGCGGTCGACGAGGATCCCGGTTGCCTCCATGTCGACGAGCACCGGGACGAGGGGAATCTCGATTTCGTCGAGCAGCCGCACGAGGTGATGCGCCTCGATATCGGCACGGAACGTTGCCTCGAGCCGCAGGACCATTTCCGCCTGCGCGGCAGAGACGCGTGCCGCCTCCGCCGGTGGGACCTGGGGGAACGTTCGCTCCGTTGCCCCGCCCTTCCCTTTCCCCAACAACTGCGCCGTCGTGGGGAGCTCGACCGAGAGATGCTCCCGCGCCAAATCGTTGATCGCGTGCGAGCGATTCCCAGGATCGAGGACGAAGCTCGCCAGCATCGAGTCGTAGGCGACGCCCGCGAACGGCACGCCGGCCCGCGCGAACGCGACCCACGCGGCCTTGATGTCGTGCCCCGCCTTGCGCACGGTCGGATCGGCGAGCACCGCGCGCAGCGGTGCGAGCGCGTCACTCGAGAGCGGCGGAAGGTTGCGGGGCGGTGTGGCGTCGAATTCTCCTTCGCGCGGCTCGTGACCGAAGGAGAGATACCACGAGCGTCCAGGGGCCACCGCGAACGCGAGGCCGGCGAGCCCCGGCTCGGTCTGCAGCGCGACGAGTGGCGCAGCGCGTAACTCCTGGACCAGCGCGGGAAGATCGGCCGGATCGTCAACGATGCGCGGATCGGCAAGTTGTGCCGCCCGGGGGCCCGCGGCCGGCGCGGGAGGCGCGCTTGCCCCGGGCTCGACCGGCGGGGCGATTCCCACTGCAGCCAGATCGTCGAGCTTCGGGATCAGCGTCCGGAATTCGAGCTCGGTGAACAACGCGGCGAGCGTGTCGGTGTCGGGCGTGCGGACGCGCAGCTGCTCGAGATCCAGCTGCACCGGGACGTCGCGCCGCAGCGTCACCAGTTGCCGGGACAGCCGCGCGTTGTCCGCCTGCTGCAGCAGCGCTTCGCGCGGACGCTTGCCGGGGATGTCGGCCGCCCGGGCGAGAATCGCATCGAGATCGCCGTAGGTCTCGAGGAGCTGGACCGCGGTCTTGTCGCCAATGCCTTTCACGCCCGGAATGTTGTCGGAGCTATCGCCGACGAGCGCGAGATAATCCACGACGCGCTGGGGCGGCACGCCGAGCCGCTCGCTCGCGTTGGACTCGTCCACCCATTGCTCCTCGACGGCCGCCTGCCCGCCACGCCCCGGGTTGAGGAGCGCGATTCCAGCGCCGATCAGCTGATAGAAATCCTTGTCGCCCGACACGATGACCGCCTGCAACCCGTCGCCCGCCGCGCGCTCGGCGAGGGTCGCGACCACGTCGTCGGCTTCGTAGCCATTGATCGCGATGACGGGGATGTGAAAGGCGTCGAGGATTTGGCAGACGCGCTCGAGCGAGCGGTCGAAGTCCTGCTGCAGCTCCTCGCCCAACTTCTCGCGCGTTGCCTTGTACTCCGGGTACTGCTCCGAGCGGAAGGAAACGCCGCGGTCGTGCACCCAGCCGATGTACTCGGGCCGGTAGTTCTCGTAGAGGCGCAGCAGGAAGTTGGTGATGCCCCAGACCGCCGATGTGTTCTCGCCGCTCTTGGTGGTGAGCGGCCGCGCGATCATGGCGAAGAAGGCACGATAAATGAGCGCGTAACCGTCCACGAGGAAGACGCACTTCTTCCCGGCGGCCGTAGCGGGAATGGGCGGGGCGGGGCGCGGCGGCATGGCGGGAAAACTAAACCCCGCCCAAAAAATCGGGCGGGGCGGAACCGGGTGAAGGGCGCGCTTTAGGCGCGCACGACGTTCGTGGCGTGGAGCCCCTTGTCCCCTTGCTTCACTTCGAACTCCACCACCTGACCCTCGGCGAGCGTCTTGAAGCCGTCCATCTGAATCGCCGAGAAATGCACGAACACGTCTTCGCCGCCTTCCTGCTCAATGAAGCCGTACCCTTTGGCGTCATTGAACCACTTCACCTTTCCCTTGATCACAATCCGCCTCCTGCAGAGTCTGTTACTGGGCGCCCAACGTCGGATGCCTGCCCGGCCGTGGTGCCGGGCCGTGTAGAAATGATCCGCGGTCCGGAAAGCTGTCAAGCGGGATTTCTACGGTTCGTACAACGCGCGATACAACTCGCGATTGCGCAACAGGCTGCGCACGTAACCCCGGGTTTCCGGATAGGGGATCAGCTCGATGAACCGATCGGGATCGGTCGCGCCCGCGCGGTCGAGCCAGCGGCGCACCGGCGACGGGCCGGCATTGTACGCCGCGATCGCGGCGTCCACGCGCCCGAATCGCTTGAGCAGCTCCGCGAGATGCGCCGCGCCGAGATGCAGGTTGAGATCGGGAACGGTAATCCACTCCGGATAGAACGTGACGTCCAATCCACGCGCCATCAGCGAAGCGGTGCTCGGCAGCAGCTGCGCCAGGCCGCGCGCACCCGCGGGGGACAGCGCTTCGACGTCGAACACACTCTCCTGACGGACCAGGGCCGCGAGGAGGAGCGCGTCGACGCCGAACTCCTGCGCCTCGGCTTCGACCGCCGCACGATTGGGCCAGGGGAAAATCGCGCGCAACACGCGCGTGTCGCCGGGCGCGAGGAGGGCAGCCTGCCAGCCGAGCCGGACACCGGCCGAGCCGTAGCCGCGCAAACCCAGCCCCTCGCTCCACGCGAGCAGCGCGTCGAGATCGGCGGGGGGGCGCGCCAGCACGACGCGGACTTCCGCCTGGGCTTCGGTGTCGAGCCCGGCGAGCAGCAGCGTATCGATGCGCGCGAGACCGGCGGAAACGAGGGCCGGCGGGGTCGTGGTCACGACTGGTGCGGAAAAGGCCAGTGGCGGAAGGCCGGTTTCGCGCCGAGCGCGCATCCCGTAGTAGCCAAGCGAATCCTCGTGCGCCAGCGCCAACCAGATGCGCCTGGCCTGCTCCGCATCACCGCGAGCGTCCGCCATCTTGCCGAGCCAGAATCGTGCGGCGGTGCGCTGCGGGCCTGCTGCGTCGATCTCCGACTGATAGAGTGACGCGGCGCTATCGGGGTTGCTGGTGGCCTCGGCACGGGCGGCGAGCCGGAAACGCGCGAGCGAGGCCCGCGCGTCAGCAGGATATCGCTTGATCAACTCGCCGTACCAGCGGCCGGCCTGCCCCCAGTCGTCCCGGCTGTCGTGCAGATCGCCCAGGATGTACAGCGCTCCGGGGGCCGCGGTGTCGGTTGGGTAGCGGTCGGCGAATCCGGAGAGCGCGGCAACCGCCGTCGAATCACCGAGCCGCACCAGCACGCGCCCGCGCCGGTACAGCGCGAGTGGCCGGGCCGCAGAGTCGCGCGCCGCCGCGGCGTACGCACGCACGGCGTCCCGCAGCAGTCCCGACGACACGAGCAGCTCGCCATAGAGCAGAAGCGTGGCCGCCGTCGAGTCGCCGGCGCGCAGCGCGTGCTCGACATGGATCCGGGCATCGCGCACCGATGCGCGGCGATTCAGCGCGCGCGCCATGGCGACGTGTTCGTCGGGGGCGTGCGGCGGTAACGGGCCGAGGGCCAGACCAACGCCGGCGGCGGCGTCATCGCTGAGCGGATCACGCGTCAGCAAGCTGTACAGCAGCGTGCGGGCACGCGCCGAATCGCCCGTTGCGAGCGCGAGACGGGCCGCATCGAGCCCCTTCCCTGCCTTCGCAAACGCTGCGAGCGCGCGCGTCGTATCGCCGGCCAGCAGCAGCGAGCGCGCCCGCGCGACCGGCACGTCGCGCGCGGCCGGCGCCGGCACGTCGACAACGAGCTGGCTCGCAGCCGCCGTGTCGCGCGTGACGCGTGCCTGCCGCACGCGGAGCCAGGTGTCGATGCTCGCCAACTTGCCGCCCGCCCGGGCCGCCGCGAAGGCGGCCGCCGCGCTGTCGGCCTGTCCCGCCGCGTCGAACGCGAGGCCCGCCCGAACGGCCAGCAACGGCACGCGCGCGGCGGGCGCGCGGGTGCACGCCATCTGGAAATGCGCCGCCCCCTCGGCGAACCGGCCGACGCCGAACTCCGCCTGCGCGAGCACGGCCAGCGCCTCACCGTCGAGATAGTCGAGGAGCCACGGCTGGCCGGCCAGCAACGCGCGCGCATGCTCGTACCGCTTGGCATGGACCTCTGCCTTGGCGCCTTCGACGATCAAAAAGGCGTTGGGATTCGGGTCGCGCCGCGCCGCGGCGAGCAGCGTCTCGGCAGCATGCCAGGGACGCCCGGACAGGCGCAGCGAATCCGCGCGATAGGTTGCGGTATGATCCGGTGGAGCGGGGGTCTGGGCCCGGCTCGATGACGCCAGCAGCAGATCCCCAGCGAGCGCCGCGATCCAAAAGGCGCTGTGGCGTCTCACGGTCGCGCTTGCCTCACGCGCATCAGCACGCGCTGGAACTCGGCGCGTGACGTCGGGGTCAGCCGATAGCGGCTGAACCCGGTTTGATCCTGGAAGTACAGGACGAGCCGTTCCGACGCGTAGGTCCAGCGCAACACCCGCATGCCGCTGCGATCGATGCCGTTCGAGAGATCGAGCATCTCGTCGGGCTCGCCGAGGGTGATGAAGACCTCCCCCCGCTCCGTCTGCCACCCCGGCCCTCCTTCATCCGCGAATCGGATGTTGGCTTGCTGGACCCGCCGGAAGTAGTCATCGATGGCTTCATTTTCGGGAGTCATCGGGACCGGATCGGTGGCCTTCCAGAACGCGCGCCAGACGTCCGGGCGCCGGTCGGCCGGCGCCCGGCGGAGGGAATCCACCCACTCCTGGCGTGGGAAAAAGCGGAGCAAGCTCATCATCTCTTCAAAGTTCGTAATGACCCACTGATTCGAGAAGCTCACCAGGAAGCGCGTGCGCGTCGTATCCCCGCCCGCCAGCGGCAAGGTCTGTAGCTCGGCCTGGCCGACGGGCAGATTCGCGGGCACCACGACAATCGTCGCCGACGACACATCGGGACCGCCGGCCAGCCGGAGGGAGTCGCGCCACAACTCGTGGCCGGCTCCATCCACCACACGAGCAAGGATCGGCCCCGCCCCCGGTGGCGCCCCGTACCGCTCAACATAGAAGCGCATCGAATCGGGGCCGTACGGCAGGGTCGCGCGCGGGTTGACGACCAGCTTGGGAATGGCGGTGCGCGCGGGCCGACCTTCCGCCGTGTAGACCGCGATCGGTTTCGTCAGCGCCGGCCCGGCGAAGCGGGGCGCCGTGTCGGCGCGCTCGGCCCGCGCGAACGCGGGTCCATTGCGGTCGCGCACCATCGCGATGACGTAGTAGACGCCCGGCGGCAGCATCACGAACTGTTGATAAATGACGCTCTCGTCTGTCCGCAGCGTCTCCTGGAAGTTGCGCACTCGCACCTGCTCATCGCTCCCGAGTTGCCGGACGGCTACCAGGCTGGTGCTGTCAGTGCGAAACGACACCTCCACGTGATACTCCGCGACGAACTCCGACCCACGCCGCTGGAACGTGAGCGTTTGGTTCGTGAGCGAGACCGAGAACAGCGCGAGGGTGGAGTCGGGCGTCGGTCCGGCGAGATAGCGCACCGACGCGATGAACGGCAACGCCCCGCCACCGACGAGTGCGCCCATCGAGCGGTAGACCGACGACGCGTCGAACAGGCGCGGCGCGGCGCTGCCACGGCGCGGCGCGGTCCCGGGTCTTCCCGCTTGCTGCATCCCTCCGCAGCCCGCGACCAGAACCGCCAGCACCACGAGTGTCGCGCATCGCATCACTTGCCGAGCCTCAAATCGGGACGTTAGTTAACCGCATGGCTCTTGAAAACCTGGCCGGCAGGGCCATCGCCGGCTACCGTCTCCTCGAGCGTATTGGCGAAGGAGGGACGGCGGAGGTCTATCGCGCCGAACATCCCGAGCGCGGCGCGTGTGCGTTCAAGGTATTGCGCGAGCGCCTCAGGGGCGACCCCGTCGTGGTCAAACGATTCCTGCGGGAAGCGGGATATGGATCCCGCGTCGTGCATCCGGGTGTGGTTCGCACCTACGACTTCGGTGAAGCGGACGGCCTCTACTATCTCGCGCTCGAGTGGGCCACCGGTGAGCCGCTCGCCGATTTCCTACACCGCGAGAGCCCGCTCGCTCCGGCGGACGCCGTCGCGCTCGTGCGCCAGCTCGCCGACGCGCTCGCCGCGGCGCACGCGGCCGGCATCATTCATCGCGACTTGAAACCCGAGAACATCATGTACGATCCGCGCACGCGGAGCGTGAAGCTGCTCGATTTCGGAATCGCGCGCGACGCGGAGCAACCGCTGGAAGAGCGCCTGACCAAGACCGGCTTTTTCGTCGGGACACTCCAGTACGTCGCGCCGGAAGCATTGTCGGGTGAGCTGGTGGACGGCCGCGCCGACATCTACAGCCTCGCGAAGATCACGTACTACATGCTGACGGGGCGGCATCCGCACGACGGCCGCAGCCCGCGCGAGCTGTTTCAGCAACTCTTGAGCGGCAAGGCGACGCCGCTCTCCGAAGTGAGCGATCGCACGTTCCCGCCCGCGCTCGAGGCGGCCGTGATGAAGGGGCTGGCGCGGCACCCCGGCGAGCGCCAGCCAACCGTCAGCGCATTTGCCGCCGATCTGGAAGCGGCACTCGCGAAATCGAAAGCCGGGGCCAAGGCCGGCGGGCTGCTCGGAGCCCTCAAAAACATTGTCGGCAAGCGGCGCAGTGAATAGTAGTAGCGACTACTACTACCTCAGAGATACGCTTAAGGATCTCCTCCTGACGCGCTCGGTCCAGCGCGGCGATTTCGTCCTCGCGTCCGGCCGCCGGTCCTCGTTCTACGTCGACGCCCGCCGCACCACCATGTCCGGCGAGGGGCTCGCCGTTATCGGCGGGCTCGGGCTCGATCGCCTGGCCGTGCGCGGCTGGTCGCCCCGGGCCGTCGGCGGTCTCACCCTCGGCGCCGATCCCATCGCCTACGCCCTCGCCCTGACCGCAAAACGCCGCGGCCAGCTGCTGGACGCGTTTACCGTGCGCAAACAACCGAAGGACCACGGGACCGGCCAGCGCATCGAGGGCTGCTTCGCGTCCGGCTTCCCGGTCGTCGTCGTCGAGGACGTGCTCACCACGGGACGATCGGCACGCGAGGCGATCAGCGCCGTCGAGAGCGAAGGCGGGCACGTGCTCGGCGTGCTGGCGGTGCTGGATCGCGACGAAGGCGGCCGCGCGGCGATCGAGCGGGACGGATATCTCGTCGAAGCGTTTCTGACCGCGGCGGATCTTGGCCTGGGACTCCCCACGTGACCGATCCTACGCGCCGGCTCTCGTTCGCGGCTCGGGCGCGCGGGTGGCACGACGACGCCACCGCGCTGGAACAGCGGCTCAAGGACCTCGAGACGTTCGAGCGCAGTCACCGCCGCCGGTGGTGGATTGCGGCGGCGCTCTTCGTGCTCGGCGTGCTGGGGCGACTCGGCGGCGTCAGCAGTACGCGGCTCGGCACGATCGTGCTGGTGGCAGGCGGCGCCGCCATCATCAACGCCATCGTCGGGCTCATCAATGAGCGCGGCTGGTATCGCTGGTGGTTCATCTATCTGCTGCCGTTGCTCGACGTCCTGCTCGTCAACGTCCTCGTCGTCTGGTTCGGTCACGGCGGTGTGGTCGCCGCGCTGTTCATTGCCGTGCTGCCCTACGCGTTCGACCAGGGTCAGGCCGTCGGCGACTTCCTCGTGCTCGTCGCGTCGATCGGGTATTTGGTCGCGAGCTGGTTGCACGGCGCGCTCTATCCCCCCGGCTCCGGTCTCGACACCACGGCGTATCTCGAGACCGTCGTGTTCATCGTCGTCGCCATGGCGCTCAAGCGGATCCCCGCGACGCTCATCCAGCGCATCCGTCGCGCGCGCAGCGTAATGGGCGAAGCGGAGCAGGGCTATCTCGCCGTGCGGGCGGCGGCGGCGGAGGCCGACGAGCTCGGCTTCCTCGAAAAGAGCTTCAACCGCATGCTCGAGGAGATCGGGACGACGATTTCGTCGGTACAACGCGAAGCGGACGAAGTCGCCGCGTTCGCCGAGGAGCTGGCCGCGGCGGCGCAGGAGCTGCACGCGACCACCGAATCCCTGACGCAGACATCGCAGCGGCTCGCCGGAGACCTCGGCAGTCAGCGGGGCCTCGCCGACGGGGCGCGCGGCGAGAGCGCGAAGGCGGCCGATCAAGCGGAATCGCTGCGCGTACGGGCGGAGCTGATGCAGGTCGATGCGTCGCGGCTCGTCAGCACGGCCGAGCGGGGACGTGAACGCGTCGCGCGTGCGAGCGCGACGCTGCGCGCAGTGGGAGAAGAAGTACGCGCGACGGCGTCGACAGTCGCGGGGCTCTCCGGGATGTCGGAACGGATCGGGGTCTTCGCGCAGACGATCGCCCGGATCGCGCGGCAGACGCACCTGCTCGCACTCAATGCGGCGATCGAAGCGGCGCGTGCCGAGGAGCGCGGCGAAGGCTTCGCCGTCGTCGCCGACGAGGTCCGCGCGCTCGCCGCCGAGGCCGGGAAGTCGGCGCGGGAAGTCGCGGAGCTGGTGAGCGACCTGCGCACGGGCATCGAGGCGGCCGCGCGCGCGATGCAGTCGGGCGAGGCCAAGGTGCGCGACATCGGTGCCGTCGCGGCGGAAGCAGACGGCGCATTGCAGGAGCTGCATCAGGGCGTGCAGTTGATGGGCGACCTCGTCAACGCGACCGCAGAGGTCTCGCGCAGCCAGGCGCAGCGGCTCGCCGACCTTGCACAATCGCTACAGCAAGTCGCCAGCATCTCGACAGCATCATCCGACAGCGCCAACAGCACGGCGGCTGCCACGGAAGCCCAGATCACGTCGATGGGCGAGTTGACGGCAACATCGCAGCAGCTCGCGCAGCTCGCCGAGCGCCTGCGCGGCGGCATCGCCCGCTTCTCGGTACTGCAGCGCGATCAAGCCACGACCGAACACCAGGTCCGGCCGGCCGCCGACTAGGCCTCACCCCCTGTCCCCCTCTCCCCTTCGCTTCGCTCAGGGCAGGCTGTTCCGGAGAGGGGGGATCACCCCGCCCGGGAGACCGCTCCGACGCTCGGGCCTTGGTCCCACGACCCCGCGTTGAAGGGGTGGAGCGCGCGCAGGGCCTCCCGGTACGGGGTGATGAGCAGATCGATGTAGCGCGCCAGCGCCACGTCGAACGGAAAACGGCGGCGAAATTCCCCAGCCGTAACGCCGAGCACCGCGCGCAGATGACGGCCAAAACTCTGCGGCGACGAGTAATCCATCCGGTACGCCACGTCCGAGACCGACAGGCCGGGGTTCTGGAAGAGGAACGCGGCGTGCAGCAACCGCATGCCCGCGAGATAACTCTTCGGCGAGGGCAGCGCGGCACGATGGAAGCGCGACATCAACGTGCTGGGCCCCACGCGCAGATGGCGCGCCAACCCGCGGACGGTACTCAGCGCCGGCGCGAGCCGCGCCACGGCCTCGAAAAACAGCCGCGTTTCTTCCGACGCATCGCCCAGCGCGGGACCGAGGCGCGCGAGGATCCGGGCCGCAACCGGCGAGGCCGGATGCCCCACGAGATCGCGCAGGCGGCGCCAGCCGTCGGGCTCGGTGCAATCGATGGCGCTGCGCACACCGGTCGCGCCCAGGCGCAGCAACGTCTCTGTCGCCTCCCGATCGTGCCGCGAGACGAGTGCGACAGCGGGAATGGCGGGGAACTCGCGCACAAAGCGCGCCACACCGGGCAGCGCCTCGCCGTGGCAGCGATGCACGGAGATGATCACGGCATCCACGCGCCGGCGGCGCGCGACGTACAGCGCCTCACGCAGGGAGTCGGCATGCAGGGTGTCGAAGCAGCCGTCACCCGCCGCGTCGATGCGCGGGCGCTCAGGCGGAGGGAGAACCGTGCATACCGTGACCATGCGCATCATGGTACCGCAGGCGGTTCAACGGTCGATCATCGGGACCGCATAAGGCCGAGCCAGTACGGCGGGTGAATTTCCGACGCCGCCTGTGCCAAAAAATGCTCGCGCGATTCTAGCGCGCCTGCACCGCTGCCACCCACGCGTGGATGCGCGCGTCAAGCACATCGAGCGGCACCGCCCCGGCGCCCAGCACCTGGTCGTGGAACGCGCGCACGTCGAACCGGTCGCCTAACGTCCGCGCCGCGTAGACGCGCAGCTCCTTGATCTTGAGCTCGCCGATCTTGTAAGCGAGCGCCTGCCCCGGCCAGACGATGTAGCGATCGACTTCCACCGTGATGTCGTGTTCCGTCTTGGCAGCGTTTTCCTTGAAGTAGTCGATCGCCTGCTGGCGAGTCCACCCCATCGTGTGTATCCCGGTGTCGATGACCAGGCGAATCGCACGCCACATTTCGTAGGTGAGCTGGCCGAACTTGCTGTACGGATCGGTATAAAGGCCGAGCTCTCCCCCCAGGCTCTCGCTGTACAGTCCCCAGCCCTCGACAAACGCGGTATAGCCGCCGAAGCGGCGGAACTCGGGCACGCCCTCGAGCTCCTGTGCCAGCGCGATCTGGAGGTGGTGACCCGGCACGGCTTCATGGAGCGAGAGCGCTTCCATCTCCCACTTGGGACGAGCCGGGAGATTGTAGGTGTTGACGAAATACGTCCCGGGGCGATGTCCGAGCGGGCTGCCCGGCTGGTAGTACGCGGTGGTCTGGGAGCGCTCTGAATAAGAAGGAATAGGAGCGACGCCATACGGAAGGCGGGGCAGGGTGCCAAAGAGCCTGGGGAGCTCGGGATCGATGCGCTTCATGAGCTCGCGGGACGCGCGGATCAAGTCGTCGGCATTCGTCCAATAGAAGCGCGGATCGGTCCGCAGGAACTGCACGAATTCGGCGAAGCTGCCCTTGAATCCGCTCGCGGTGATGACGCTGTCCATAGCGGCGCGAATGCGCTTCACTTCCGCCAGGCCAATGGCGTGAATCTGCTCGGGGGTAAGGTCGGTCGTGGTGGACGCCCGTGCGCGGACCTGGTACCAGGCGATCCCATTGGGGAGATCGCGGATCCCGGTCGTGGTGCGCGCCCCCGGGACGTATCGCTCCCGCAGGAAAGTGCTCAACCTCCGAAACGCCGGTGCGACCGAGTCCCGATACGCGGCGAGCGCCGCCGCGCGCAACCGCTGCTGGTCTGCGGGAAGCACGCCCGCGGGAAAATGCGTAAAGGCGCTCAGCAAGGGACTCGTGAGGAGATCATCCACCACGAGGTCCTGCGCTTGCGACGGGACGTCGCGCAGCGTGATCTGTGGCGGGGTGATTCCGGACGTGAGCCCGCGCTCGAGCAGCACGATCGTCTGGTTGACCAGGACGGGCACGGCCCGCAGCCGCGCCAGAATGTCCTCATACTCCCGCACCGTACCGGCCGGCATTTTCGCGATCGTGCTGGGGACATCCTGCTGCACGCCGTCGAGCTGGTTGATCGCCAGCAACTCACCGGGGAAGCGGCTTTCCTCGATGGCGGTGGTCAGATTACGGCGGAACAGATCGTAGTTCAGCTGATCGGTGGGGCCGAGCTTCGCGCGATCGATGGTGCGGAGGACGTTCAAGGGATCGTTCAGCTCGCGCTTGCGCCGCGCAATCGCCTCGAGCGAGTTGTCGGTCCACCGCCCATTCTGGCCGGGATAGCCCACCGAGGTCGCGAACTCCGGAAACTCGCGCATCGTGTATTCCCAGCGTTGCGCGAACAGCTGATGGAGGCGGACACTGTCCGAGCCCGTCTGCGCGAGGATGGTGACCGGTAGCAGCAGCATGAACGCCGACACGCGAGAGACTCCTTGTGAACGGGTGAGCAGAATGCGAAGCTACCCGCGCGCACTGGAGGGCGCCATTGACCTCAAGACGCCTGCTCATCGGACTGTCGTCGCTGGTCGTCATGCTCACCATCGCGGGTGCGGTGAGCTTCGTGCGCTACGCGCACCGGCACACGCCCGACCCGCAGCTCGCCGCGGTTGCGCCGTTCGACATCTTCGTGACCGGCCTCGAACCGTGGCGCGTGCGACTTGCCCAGGGGCTGACGGCGCAGCTCGACAGCCTGCCGCCACTGGCCGCCGTCTCCCAGAACGTCGTGCGGGAGCGGTGGCAGGGGCAATCCAGCCCCGCGCTCGCGGCGATGGATCTCGCGCGCCGCACGAGCGCCGGCCTCGCCATCTATGGCCGCCTCGACTCCGTTACGACGAGCCGCGATTCGGTGCGGGTGCAGATGATCCTCGTCGCGTCAGGTGACGGGCGCGTGCTCCTCACGAGCGACCGGCCCTGGGCCGTCGCCGACCTGGAGCGGCTGCCCCGGGCGCTCGCACAGCAGGTGCGACAGAACTATCGTTATCCCCGTGACTAACCCGTTTGCAGAGTTGAACGCCGCCCTGCCCGCTCACTACGTGATCGATCGGGAGCTGGGCCGCGGCGGGATGGCGCTGGTGTATCTCGCGCGCGACACGCGCCACGAGCGCTTCGTCGCGCTCAAGACTTTGCGGCCCGAGATCGCCATCGCGCTCGGCCGCGAACGGTTCTTGCGCGAGATCAAGCTCGCCGCTCGCCTGCAGCATCCGAACATCCTACCCGTGTTCGATTCGGGTGACGCAGGGGGAACGCTGTTCTACGTCATGCCGTTCGTGGAAGGTGAATCCCTACGCGACCGGCTCGATCGCGAGCCACAGCTGCCTGTCGACGATGCGCTGCAGATCGCGCGCGAAGTCGCCGAAGCGCTCGCCTACGCGCATGACCACGACGTGGTGCATCGCGACATCAAGCCGGAGAACATCATGCTGTCGGGCGGTCATGCGATCGTCGCCGACTTCGGCATCGCGCGCGCGGTGAGCGCCGCGGGCGGCGACAAGCTGACGCAGACCGGACTCGCGATCGGGACACCAGCCTACATGCCGCCCGAGCAAGCCTCGGGGACAGGACAAGTGGATCGCCGCAGCGACATCTACAGTCTCGCCTGTGTGCTGTACGAGACGCTCGCGGGCCAGCCGCCCTTCACCGGCCCGACCGCGCAGGCGATCATGGCGCGCCACTCGCTCGACGCGGTGCCGCGGCTCAAGATCGTGCGCGACGCGATTCCGGACGAACTCGAAGTCGTGATCGAGCGCGCGCTCGAAAAAGTGCCCGCCGATCGGTATCAAACATCGGTAGAATTCGCCAAAGCACTCACCAACGCGAGCACCGGCCAGGTCTCGCGCGTCACCGCGGCACGGCGGACCCACTCGCGGAAGCCCTGGCGCCGTCCGATTCCCGTGGTGATCGGCGTCACGCTCCTGGTCGGGGCCGCGGCCCTGGCGATCGCGCTCGCACCACGTGGAAACGGAGGCAGCGCCGCACCGGGCATCGATTTGCGTCGCGTCGCGGTGCTCTACTTCCAGGATCTGAGTCCCGACAGCACGCTCGGCTATCTTGCCGACGGACTCACCGAAGGACTGATCGATCAGTTGTCGCAAGTCCGCACGCTCGACGTCATTTCGCGCAACGGCGTGCTGCCATTCCGGAAGTCCGATCTGCGGCCTGACAGCATCGCGCGAGCGGTTGGCGCCGGAACGCTGGTCGAAGGCAGTCTCGAGCCGGTGCGCGATCGCGTCCGAGTCACGGTGCGACTGGTGGACGGCGCGACCGGCGCCGATCTGTTGACGCGCGCCAGCTTCGAAGCAGCGGCCGGCAAGCTTCTCGTGATCCGCGATACGCTCGCGACGGAAGTCGCCCGCGTGTTGCGCGAGCGGCTCGGGCAAGAAGTGCGACTGCGCGAAGAGCGGGCCGGTACGAGAAGCACCGACGCGTGGACGCTCGTACAGCAGGCCGAGCGGATCCGTAAGGATGGGGAAGCACTGGTGCCGGCTGGAAAGATGGACGCCGCTACTGCGCTGTTCGGTCGCGTCGATTCCCTGCTGGCGGCCGCTGAGCGCGCCGACCCGAAGTGGGTCGACCCGATCGTGCTGCGCGGTCAGCTTGTCGAACGACGCGTCCGGCTCACGCGCAACGCGGCACTAATAGACGAAGGATTAGGGCACGCCGGCCGCGCGCTCACCCTCGCACCGGAAGACCCAACCGCCCTGGAATTGCGCGGCTCACTGCGCTACCGGCGCTGGCAATTGGCCCGCCCGTCCGATCCGCAGCAGGCGAGCGCGCTGCTCGACAATGCGCGCGGCGATCTCGAGCGCGCGACCAATATCGATCCGACGCTGGCGGGCGCGTATGCCACGTTGAGCAGCCTGTATTACCAGACCAAGGATCTGCAAGGCGCAGCGCTGGCGGCCCGCCGGGCGTACGAGGAGGATGCGTATCTCAGTAATGCGCCGGATATTCTCTACCGGCTGTTTTTCGCTTCCTACGATCTCGATCAGCAGCGTCAGGCGCAGCGGTGGTGCGAGGAGGGGACGCGTCGCTTTCCGCGCGATTTCCGCTTCCTGGAGTGCCAGCTTTACATGATGACTCGCGGGGAGCAACCGGACGTTCCTCGTGCCTGGCGACTGCTCGCGGGAATCGATTCCCTCGTGCCGGCCCCCCGGCGGCCGGGCTTCCATCTGCGCGAGCAGATGATGGTCGCGGCCACCATCGCCCGCGCCGGCCTGAAAGACAGCGCGCATGCCGTGATTGAGCGCTCGCGGGGGACACCAGAGCTCGATCCCGAGCACGATCTGGTCGCCCTGGAGGCGTTTGTCCGTACGCTCCTGGGCGAGCAAGATGAGGCTATCCGTTTGCTACAGCGCTACGTAGCCGCTAACCCCGAGCACTCTTTCCAGGTAGGGGGCGACGTCTTCTGGTGGTGGCGGGACCTCCAGAAGCATCCCGGCTTCCAGGCGCTCGCTCGACCCCATTCGTGACGTAGCTCACAAACCCCGTGACCTACCTCACTTCTTGACGGGTCGCCATTTTGGCACCCTTTTTACTCCGCACCGCGAAAACCGTAGTCAAGCAGGCCGTCGCAACCGTCCCAGATTCGCGCCCAGCTGGGGGTTGTACTAGGCCCCAACTGGGAGTCACCCTATGAATCGAATCGCCTTGCTGTCTCTCGTTCTTGTCGGAATCGTCGGCTGTCGCGCAGATCGGGCGTTACCGCCAGGACCGTCGGCGGAAATCCAGGACGCCACACACCTCAATGGTAACTCGTTTTTCTTTTGGCTCCCGCCGACGGTAAACCAGCACGCTCCATCAAGCCAAGTCTTCTCAAGCAAACTCCGCCCGGTGATCACAATCGTCGACCAAGGACCAGCTGGCGCAGCCTCGGCCAACTGTCATGCCGGCAGCACGCTGCGCACGTTCTCCGGGTCCGACATCACGGTGAGCAACGCGGCCTACCATGCGAACTGGCGCACCGACCAGGATGCCCTCTACCCGGAGTGCACGTATCGCATCACGGTAAACGTCGGGCCGAGACTGAATTCTCCAGAGCTGGGTTATGCGGACGTCGATGTCGTAAGCAGTGGTCGGCAGCTAAAGAACGTCGATACCGACGAATTTATTCCCCTGCTCGATGATCGGACTTTGCCGATCACGTTTTTCATCGGAGTGGGAGCGACCTGCAGCCCAGACGGGGGCTCGGACTGCGGTGAGGGGGTGGCAAAGCCGGGTGAGAACACGCTCATTGTCACCAACAGCGGCAACGCGGGTGTGTTCATTCCCGCGGGTGCGGTCGATGGTGAAACCACCATCACCGTCCAGTCAGTCGACCAGCGATTTAATGAGGGCCAAGAATGCATTCCGCGGTTGGCCGACCAATTCCCCGGCACGCCAAAGACACTCGATAATGGCTGTTACGACTTCCGCGCCGACCCGCCGCTCGCTGACGTCAACGACAATGGCGGCACCTTTAATGCAGGGTTCAACGCGACCGTCGGGATCTGCCCGCCGACCGCCGCGATGAACCTGGATCATGGGACGCTCGATCGGATTCAGATCTTCCGGATCGATGATCTTGGCGAGGGTAATGCCGTCACGCTCGCCAACGTCCAGGCCCCGTTCCTGCGTTGCGACCCTCACTACTCACCATCCTTTGGATCGCGCGGCTCGCTCTTCGGGGACTTGGCGCGAGCGTTGGCGAGTATCGTCAGTCCACGCCCGCTCTACGCGGGCACCCGTCGCATGATGTTTGATGTGGGCGCCGGCGGCAGCACGGATGGCTTCAGCCGTTTCGCGTGGGCTCTGCCGTCCAGCATCCAGTAGGACAATTCAGGGGCGGCTCTTTGGAGCCGCCCTTCCTTTGCCTCATTCCTTGGATGTAGCTCCAACGTCCGGTCCTCAATCCATCTCTCGTCTGATGGTTTTCCCCCGCGCGGTATTTATTAATCTATTTCCATGTTGCGACTGAGCCCTTTCTCGACGCGGACATGAAGTATCCAGGATTCGTAGTCGTCGTTATGCTTGGAGCCGTGGCGTGTCACGGCGACCGCAGCTACTCGGCAGACCCGTCCTATCTGGTCCAGGATGGCGGCCACGCCGGTGGCAATGCGTTTTTCTTCTGGCTCCCGCCGGTCATGAACCAGCAGCAGCCAGCCGGGCAGGTGTTCTCCCGGCAGCTGACTCCTACCATCACGATCAGTAATCTCTGCACCGGCGACGTCATCCGCACGTTCGCGGGCTCCGACGTGCAAGTCGAGGACGGTCAATATCACGCCAACTGGCATACCCCCGACGACAACCTCGACCCCGCGTGCACGTACCGCATCGCCATTCAGGCCGGTGCTCGACAGCTCGGTGTGGCCGATGTGGACGTCGCCGATGCTGGCTCGGAGCTCAAGAACGTCGACACAGACGAGTTCATCTCGCTGCTCGACGACCGCACACTCCCGATCAAGTTCTTCATCGGGGTCGGCTCGCAATGCGAGCGCTCCGATTCGGATTGCGGCGAAGGCACCGCGCAGCCGGGGGCACCCACAACCATCGTCACCGAGAATGGCCAGGCCGGCGTCGTCATCCCGGCCGGCGCGGTGGACCAACCGGTTACGATCATCATCGAGTCCGCGGACGATCGCCCCTGCATTGCAGGCTTGCTCGAGCCGGTGTACTCGGGAAGCATCGGGGCGATCGGCAATTCGTGCTACGATTTCCATACGGAGCCGCCGCTGGCCGAGATCAACGCAAGCGGGAAGTTCAACACCAACGTCACGGTCGGGATCTGCGCGGACGTCGGGAATCTCGATCATGCGACGCGGGACTTGCTCCAGATTTTCCAGCTCCACGCCGGAACACAGCTCTTCGCGCTGAATAACGTGCCCGCTCCGTTCCTGCACTGCGATCCGGCGTATCAACTCCTCGGCTCGCGTCCTCCCCCCTCCCGGTTGGGGAACCTGCTGGCACGACTCGGCTCCCTCTTCATGCCGCGACCGCTCTTCGCCAAGACAACCGCCGCGTTTGATGTCGGCGCCGGCGGGAGTACGGACGTCTTCAGCCGCTTTACCTGGGCGCTGCCGAGCGAACTCGACCTGAATTTCGATCAAGCGCCGGATCTGGGCGCGATCTTGCCCGGAGCCGTCGTCAACACGGTCTACGCCCGGCTGGGCGTCACGTTCAGCCGCAGCAATACGCTCGGCCTCTGCCCGGGTACCGCGGTCTATGCCAACGACTACGGCTTACTCGCACCCCAGTCCGGTCAAAACAACATCAGCGTCTGCCCCCTGGGGATCGCCTCGGACTTCAGTGAATACGGATACGGGACCATCACGGCGACGTTCGTCAAACCGGCCGTCCAGGCGTGCATTTCGGCGACACCGACGGGATTTCACAACCTCTTCCCGGGTGGCGTGGCGTTCCTCGAGGCCCTCGACGCCAACGGCAATGTCATCGGCAGGACCGAATCGACGACCCAGCGAGCCCCTCAGCGGCTCTGCGTCCAGGGCGACGGCATCGCCGCGGTGCGGTTCGCGGGCAAGGGTGGGGCATTCGCCATCTTCGACGACCTCCAGTGGACGCGCGCGTTGCCGGCCATTCCGTAGGCGACGCGTAACGACGAAGGGGCGGCTCCGCGCGGGCCGCCCTTCCTTTTTCTGGCTGCGGGCCTCCTATTCTGCCGCGATGGCTCGCGAACTGATCGGACGGGTGCGCCAGGCGCTGGGCGACCGCTACAACGTCATCACGGCGGTGGGCCGCGGCGGCAACGCCACGTTGTATGGTGCGTTCGACAAGGACGGCCGCAAGGTCGCGATCAAGGTGCTGCATCCCGAGTTGACGGTCTCGGTCGCCGCCGATCGTTTCCTGCGCGAGATCCGCTGGGCCGCCAAGCTGGACCACCCGCACATCGCGCCGCTGCTCGACTCAGGCGAAACCGATTACCTGCTCTGGTTCGTGATGCCCTTCGTGGCCGGAGAAACCCTGCGCCAGGTGATGCGGCGCGAGCGCACGCTCCCGATCGACCGCGCGGTGCGCGTCGCCACGGACGTGCTCGACGCGCTCGGCCACGCGCATGACCACGGCCTCGCGCACCGCGACATCAAACCCGACAATATCGTCCTCTCGGCGGACGGCGGCGGCGCCATTCTCGTGGACTTCGGAATTGCCCGCGCGATCGCCAGCTCGGGCGAAGACCGGGTGACGCGCAGCGGATTCGTCGTAGGCACCGAGGAGTACATGAGCCCCGAGCAGGCGGGCGGCTCTCCCGATATCGACGGCCGGACCGACATCTATTCCCTCGGCGTCGTGCTGTTCGAGGCGCTCGCCGGCCGGCCGCCGTTCGCCGCGGCAAGCGCCGCCGCGGTGCTCGACATGCAACAGCATGCGCCGCCGCCCGATCTCCGGAAGCTACGGCGTGACACGCCGCGGGCGCTCAGCGATACCGTGATGAAGTCACTTTCCAAAGCGCGCGAAGCGCGCTGGCAAACCGCCGCCGATATGCGGCACGCATTGCTCCCCTACGCCGCGGCGACGTGATGCTCCGCACCGTGGTACTCCTGTCCCTGCTGAGCGCGCCGCTCAGCGCCCAAGCGCGACCCCGCGCCCGCGACCTCGGCGTCCCCTTCGACGGCACGCCCGGTCCTCTCAACGCAATCACCGACGTGGCGGGCGTGACGGTCGGGCACAGCACGATCATCACAGGCCAGGGCCTGCTCGTGGTAGGGCAGGGTCCCGTGCGCACCGGAGTCACGGCCATCTTTCCGCGCGGCGCGACGAACGGCGATCCGGTGTTCGGCGGCTGGTTCACGCTGAACGGCAACGGCGAGATGACCGGCACCACCTGGCTCGAGGAGTCGGGGTTTCTCGCCGGCCCCGTGATGATCACGAACACGCACAGTGTGGGAGTGGTGCGCGACGCCGTCATCGAATGGCTCGTGCGCAAGGGATTCGAGTTCGACTGGTCGCTGCCGATCGTGGCCGAGACGTGGGATGGCGCGCTCAACGACATCAACGGCTTTCACGTGACGAAAGCGCACGCATTCGCGGCGCTGGACAGTGCACGGAGCGGGCCCGTCGCCGAAGGCAACGTCGGCGGCGGGACCGGCATGATCTGCAATCAGTTCAAGGGCGGGATCGGTACGGCCTCACGACGGCTCCCCGCCGACCGTGGCGGGTATACCGTCGGCGTGCTGGTCCAATGCAACTACGGCTCCCGCCCACGACTCTCCATCGCCGGCGTTCCGGTTGGTCAGGAGATCCCCGATCTGGTCCCCTGCTATGATTCGATTCCCGGTGTCGCACGAGGGGCACGGCGTTGCGCGGACGGCGAGAAAGGCTCGATCATCATCGTTGTCGCTACCGATGCACCCTTACTGCCGCACCAACTCAAGCGGATCGCGAAACGCGCGGCACTCGGCGTTGGCCGGCTCGGCGGGACGGGGGGCAATCCCTCCGGCGACATATTCGTCGCCTTCTCGACCGCCAATCCTGGCGCCGCGAAACCCGATGCCAACATGACGGTCACGATGTTGCCGAACGAGCGCATCGACCCCCTGTTCGCCGCCACCATCCAGGCAACAGAAGAAGCGATCGTCAACGCTATGGTGGCCGCCGAGACGATGACGGGGGTCAACGGCCTGCGGGTGTACGCGCTCCCGCATGACCGGCTGCGTGCCGCGCTGCGCAAATACAACCGTCTGGTCGAGCCGCGACGGTGAGGAGCCTATACCTCTTCCTGCTGTTGCTCGTTGCAGCGTGCCAGACGGAGGCGCATCGCCTTCTCGTCGTTGACCTGACACTCGCCGATCCGCTGACGCTCGAAACCACCGCAGCGCCCTGGCATGCGGCGGGCTACCGCGTGGAGTATCGCCGCTTCTATCCGCATCTCACCCGGGAGGATCTCACCCGCTATCGCACCGTGCTCGTCCTCGGTGGCCGCCAGCCTGAGAGTTTGTCCGACGCGCTCACGATCGGCGATCTCGCGATTCTCAACGAATGGGTGCGCCGTGACGGCGTCGTGGTGCTCGCGTACGCCGAAGACGCGGGAGCACTCGACCGCTGGATCATCAACCAGTGGCTCGCGTCGCAGGGCGCCGGCATCGCCATCGGAGGGGGATCTGGACCTGGCCGGGCGCAGCTGCTCGACGCGACGCCACTGCCCCATTCGGCGCTGGACAACGCCGGCTTCGCCGCATTCCCCGCCGGTCGCAATTATCCCTTGCAGATCCGCGACAAGAACCAGACCCTGGCGCGCGGCGGCAGCTCGGCGGTCGTCGCGGCGAGCCGGGTGAACGATGGCCTGATCGTGGTGGCCAGCCGCAGCCTGTTGGCGTCGGCCGATGCCGACCCGGGGGGGCGCGCGCGCGACTTTCTCGTCGCGCTCGCCCGCTGGACCCGCCGCCCCGCCGAGTGGGCCGGCATCGGCGCCGCGACCCGTCCCGCCCTGCTGCAACTTGCCGGCGGGCCGGCGCAGGTCGCTGTCCACGCACCGCCCCGCGCCCCACCAGCGGGGGCCGCCGCGATCGTGCTGCCGCAACCGGTCTCCGCCGCCCGCGCGGATCCTGTCGTGGCCCCCGGTTGGATCAACCGGCAGGGTATGCGCGTGTTGTGGAGCCGCTTCGCGCTCCCGGCGCTCGATTCGTTGCTCGGATTCGTGGAAGTCGCCGCGCTCAACGCGCTCGCGACGCGGATTCCCGAGCAGGCGATCCTCGATACCGCGAGTACGCGCACGCTCTGGAAGATCGCCGCCGACCGGTTGCAGGTGACGAGCATCCGCTGGTTCCCCGCGGTCTCGTTGGCCGCGATCCCGTCGCAAGGTGCCGATGAAGTGGACCTGCATGGGAAGCTCACACCGGTCGCCTGTGGGCTTGATTCGCTTTACTGGCGCGGCGCGCTGCGGCCTTCCTACCGCATCATGAGCCGGCTCGGTGGCGCGCGGCCCGAAGTGATCGGCGGTGTCGCGCTCGATCTCGACAGCGCGATGACGTTGTACCGCGGCAGCGGCTTCTGTGACGCGGACTATAGCGTGGGATTGACGTCACTGGGTTTGGGCCGCGACGAAGTGGAACGGCTCGCCGCACTGCCACCGGTGGTTCGTTACGACACGTTGCTCGAGCGCGGCTTGCTGGGCGGTTACTACGAGGGGCTCGAAACCGCGGTCGCCGAGCGCGCCATCGTGTTGCGGAGCGAGCTGCGACGGCTGCATCCCGATGTGCGCTTCGCGTTCCACGCGAGCGATGCGCCAGCCGACTGGTTCACGCTCGGGTTGCTGCGCGGCTTCTCCAGTCCCGACGCGCCCGTGCTGCTGTGGCTCAAGGAGCGCCGCGGCGGAGGCCGCGCGCTGGTGCGACGCTATCGGGAGCGCGGCGTGTACGCGCTCTCGGCGTTGGGGTTGGAGCCGGACCGCGCGCTGTTCGCGCAGAGCGAATGGCCGCGGTTGCGATTCGCTGCCTTCAGCGACCATGCGGGGTTTTGGCTCGATGGCGCGGCGACCGACAGTTTGGGTCGCGTGATCCGGCGCTTCACCAAGTAAGCCTTGCCCCTTGGCCCGGGGGGCCCGTAATTTCCTCCCCTGGAAGTGGTGGGGCCGATGGTCGCGGGTGGCTGGCTTGAGGGGCCATTCGAGGAAAGTCCGAGCTCCACAGGGCAGACCGCCAGGTAACGCCTGGGCGCCGCAAGGCGACGGAACAGGGCCACAGAGAACAGACCGCCCTTGTATCCAAAGGGTAAGGGTGAAACGGTGGGGTAAGAGCCCACCGCGTGCTTGGCAACAGGCACGGCACGGCAACCCCCGGTCGGAGCAAGGCCAAATAAGCAGCGAGACCCGGCCCGGGTCGTTCGAGCTGTGGGTAGGCTGCACGAGGTGGCTGGCGACAGCCATCCCAGAGAGATGACCATCTGCTCGTACCAACGAGTAAACAGAACTCGGCTTATGGTCTCACCACTTCCTCCTCTGTGACCACACAGCCGCCCGGCTCAGCGAAATCCGTTCCCTATCCTCCCCACTGGGAGAATGTCGCCGACCTCCGCGTCTTCCGGGCCACGGCCGAAGAGTGGGAGAAGCTCATCGGGTGGCGGACCGACATGCGGAAACGGGGATGGAAATTGCTCAAGGTCACGAGCGAAGAGACCGAGGTGGTCGCCATCTTTGGACGTACCAAGACCAAGGAATAGCGATGCGTCGTGTGCTTCTCGTGGCGGCGGCATTCACCGCGCTCAGCTGCACGCCAAAGAATCCGGCGTCCGGTCCTACGCCCGCGAACCCGCCCGGTGCTCCCCCGGCCCCCCCGGCCCCCCCGCCGCCCCCGCCCCTTCGTGGGCCGCCGCCGGCCGCACAAGGATTGCGCGTGGGACCGAGTGTGCTGCACTACATGGCGCATCAAACACTCCATGCAGAACAAGAGCTCCAAGGTCAGACGCAAGTCATCATTCGCGGAACGCGATTGTTTTTCGCGGCGACCATCGTCGGCCCCGCCGATAGCCTGGGGTACCGGCTGACGTTCACCATTGATTCGATTGCTCTCGATTCCGGCACGACAGTTCCGCCGACAGTCGTCCTCTCGGCTGCGCGAGGCTTGGTCTACGATGGCAGGCTCACCCCCGCCGGGGTGTCGAGGCTCACACTCGTGTCCGACTCTACGCGCGCGGCTCCGTTTGTGCAGCTCTTGGGTCTCCTACAAACCTTCTACCCTCGTCTCCCAGCAGCAGGGCTGATCGCCGGTGCCGAGTGGACCGACACCACCACGAGCGATGACCGAGTCGTGATCGACGTAAAGCGGCAGTCGATCCATCGTTCTCGGGCGGCGACGTGGGAAGACCGAGCGGGAATTCGCGCGCTGCGACTCGAGGTGACCTCGACATACGGTGTCGCAGGTTCCGGCAGCCAATTGAATCAGCCCGTGGAGGTCACGGGATCGGGAACAGGAACGGCGCACTACTTTATCGGTGTCGACGGACGGTACCTGGGCGGCGAAGGGACGGATAGCTCGACGATCACCGTCAAATTCCCCTACCAATCTGCTGTTATCCCGGCGACTCGGATCCTTCGCTCAACGACCATCCTGTTACCGTGACAGTCTCCCGGACTGCCGCGCTTGGGTGTTTGCTTGTGTTCACCGTCGGGCTATTGGGCCGGCCGGCCGCCGCGCAGTCCGTCGCCCCCAACCTCGCGACCGGCTACCTCTTTCCGACCGACGTCCGTGATGCGCGCGCCATCTGGGTGAATCCCGCGGGCCTCGGCCTGACGCGGGAAGCGTCGGTATACGCGGAACTGGGCGTCGGCGATCCCGGCTCGCGTGGGAGGCTGCGGCAGATCAATGCCGGGTTCAATTCGCGTGGTCTGTCGCTGGGCTATCAGCGTGACTTCCTCGACGACGGCGTGCGCGGCACGACACTTCGGCTGGGACTCGCGGGTGGAGCGCGGGGGCTCGCGGCGGGTTTCGCCATCGCGCGGTACGGCGGGAGCGGTGCGCACGCGACCGGCTGGGATCTCGGTGTGACCTATGCGGCCCTGCCGCAGCTCACCGTCGGCCTCGTGGCGGCGAACCTGGGCCAGCCGATCGTGCGCGGTCTGCGGCAGCGCTCCAACTTCATTCCGGGCCTGACCTGGCACCCCGGTCCGGTTCCGGCCATCGCGTTCTCGACCGCCGCCCACATCACGACCGATTCGGTTCTGTCGTACGCCTTTGGACTCAGCTGGCGCACCACGGGCACGTCACGCTGGCCCATCGAGATCCTCGCCCGCATGGACACGGACAAGGGGCTGCGCCGCGGCGCGTTCGCGCTCGGCGTGTCGATCGGCGGAGAGAATCGCTTCGGCGCCGTCATTGCGTCGCCGGGCGATGTGTCGCGCATCGACGGCGCGAGCGTGTACGGGCTCGTGACGCGTGAGCCCACCACCCGGCGCCACTAGGAGGACCGTCGTGTGCGTGTGCGCGCGCGCACGCGCGGACGACTCTTTGCCGCCGAATCTCCCGCCTCACGCTCGTTGAGCTGTCCACTCAGCAGGATCAGGTCCCGGAACGACAGATTGCGAAACACCGTGTCGGTGAGCGCTCGCGCGTAGGTTCCCCGGATCACCAGCCGAAATATGAGCCCCCCGCGCAGGTCGAAGCCCATCTGGGTGCGGACGCTGTCGCGCGAGTAGGAACGGACGCCGTGCGGCGTAAGGACGACGGTGCGGCGGCGGGTGAGCAGCAACAGCGTCGTGTCTTCCTGGCCGGCGGGTTGATAGGCGTACAGCGCGACGTCACCCGGAGCCAACGCGCGGCGCGCGCGCATGGCACGCGTGAGGCTGTCGGGAACCGGCGGCCGGATCGCGACCTTGGGTACCTTGCTGAACACGGTGTAGGCGACGACCGCGGCGCCGGCGACGAACGCGATCGACAGCAGGCAGCCCGCCACGCCCAGGCCGAGCAGCGACTTGTAGAACATCGCCGTGAGGCGGCGCCGGAACGGGACCCGCACGCGATCGCGCGCCGCCGTCGGCAACGCGTTCACCAGCCCGCGGCTGACCTCGCTGGCCATCTGAAAGCGTTTCTTGCGGTCCTTCTCGAGCATCCGCTCCAGCACCACGGCCATTTCTTCCGAGACGTCGGGGCGCTCGCGGCGAATCGGGGCCGGCGGTTGCGTGAGCTGCTTGGCGAGAATCGACGCCGACGACGAACCGTCGAACGGCGGTGACCCGGAGAGCATCTGGTAGAGGACGATGCCTAACGAGTAGATGTCCGACCGGCCGTCCAGCTGGTCGCCCGCGGCCTGCTCGGGACTCATGTACTGCGGCGTCCCGATGATCATCCCTTCGCTGGTGAGCTGGGCGCTCCCCGGAGTGGCCGCCTGTGCTGCCTGCGCGGCCTTCGCAATCCCGAAGTCGGTCACGAGCACGTGGCCGCTCTTGTCGAGCAGCACGTTGTCGGGCTTGATGTCGCGGTGCACGATGTCGTGGCTGTGGGCGTACGCGAGCGCGTCGGCGACCTGGCGCGCGATACGCGCGGCATCGCCGATCGACAGCTTCTGATGGCGTTCCAGGAGGTCGCCCAGCGAGGGGCCGTCGATGCACCGCATGATGATGTAGAAGACCTCCTCCTGCCGGCCGACCTTGTAGATCGGTACGATATGCGGATGCTCGAGTCGTGCGACGGTCTGCGCTTCGCGCAGAAAGCGCTCGGCGACGGTCGGGGAGGGGGCGAGCTCGACGTCGAGGACCTTCACCGCGACGTCGCGATTCAAGGCGTTGTCGCGGGCGCGGAAGACGGCCGCAAAGCCCCCCTGACCCAGGAGCGGGCCAACAGTAAATTCCTGTCCGAGCGCTTGTTGCAGGCGCTTCTGGAGGGCTGCGAGGTCCATGGCGGTGGGAAAAGATAGGATTGCACGACGGGTTGTGCTATGGACAGCCGCACTCTTTCTGGTGTGGCTGTTCGGCGTTTGGCCGCCACCGATCTGGTGGCGAACTCACGATCCCCGTTGCACGGCGATGATGCGGTTACGTGCCGAGGTGCAGACGTGCCGTCGTGCGCCCGGGGAGTCACACGTCGGCATGTCGGCACGAGGGCGCGAGGATTCGCGACTGCTCGAGCGGATGGTCATCATCGCCGAGGATTCGCGATTCAAAACGCATCACGGGATCGATTTCATTGAAATGCGAGACGCGTGGGCCGCCGGCCGTCACCGCGGCGCGAGCACGATCACGCAGCAGCTCGCGAAGAACCTCTATCTCTCTCCGTCGCGCTCGATCTTCCGCAAACTGAAAGAAGCCGTTACGGCGGTGCGGCTCGAGTTGGCGCTCAGCAAGGACCGCATCATGGAGCTGTATCTGGAGAATGCGGAATTAGGGGCTGGGGTTTGGGGAATGGAGCCCGCGAGCAGAGCCTACTTCGGCGTGGCCGTCTCGGCGCTGAGCGCAAATCAGGCCGCGGAACTGGCGGCCACGCTCCCCCAACCCCGAACCTCCAACCCCGCGTTCCGGCCCGCACGCATGCTTGCCCGGCGAGACTTGATTCTGGCGCGGTACTTCGGTGGCGCGACTCCGGTGCCGCCCGCAGAGGAAGACTCGATTCCGATTCCGGTTATTCCGCCGATCGAGCCGCCAATTCTACCGCCGATACTGGACTCGCTCGTCATTCCGGATACGCTCGCGATCCCAGATACAACAAAGGACCACCCAGACTCGGGTGGTCCTCGCTTAGTCTACAAGCCGTAGCGGCATCACGAGCGCCATGTAGGAGGCCGGATCGTTCCAGCCGACGGGGTCGATCGTCGCGGCGCGCTCGGGCGCCTTGAACGTAAAGCGCACTTCGTCGGTCGGCATGTACTTGAGGATCTCCAGCAAGTACATCGCGTTGAAGCCGATCTCGAGCGGCTCGCCCTCGTACGTCACCGCCAGCTCGTCCTGCGCCTCACCCAGGTCCGGTGTCTGGACCGAGAACTTCACGTTGCCGCCTGAGAACGCGAGGCGAATGCGATGCGTCTGGTCACTCGCGACGACGCTCATGCGGCGCAGCGCCGCGGCCATCGCGGCCTTATCGACGGTCGCCTGCTTGTCGTTCTCGCGCGGGATCACCTGCTCGTAGTTCGGATACGGCCCTTCGATCAGTCGCGAAAAGACCAGCGTGCCGCCGGCGCGGAAGCCGATATGGTTGTCACTCTTGGCGAGCTCGATCTCGGCATCGCCGGGATAGAGCCGGCGAACCTGCTCGAGCGCTTTGGGTGGGACGATCAGGTCGGCGGTGGAGCCGCCAGTCGCGGGCACGTCCATCTTGGCGAGCCGGTGACCGTTCGTCGCCACCATGCGCATCCGGTCAGGACGCAGCTCCCAGAGGACGCCGTTGAGAATCGGCCGGCTCTCTTCGGTCGATGCCGCGAACGCGACGTGGCCGACCAGCTTGTGCACGACGCCGGCCGCCGCCTTCCACGCCTTCTCGAACTTCACCGCCGGGAACGAGGGGAATTCTTCGCGTGGCAGGCCGAGCAGCTTGAACTTCGAGCGTCC
>WNGJ01000821.1_pt1 | contig 42925 bp, 37 predicted proteins | sample 5400611 | NCBI WGS metagenome assembly WNGJ01 (sample SAMN13153375, study PRJNA577476) | soil metagenome | isolation source: 40 cm soil or saprolite under Garry oak tree replicate 1 | place: USA:California | collected 2016-06-15
CAGTCCCGGCCCGGTGCTCCTCGGATTCCTGGCCCGAGCCCGGGCGCTGACCGCCGGCGACGTGGCCAGCGCGGAAGACCATTACCGGGAAGCCATCGACCAGCACGGCCGGGCCCGCGGTCCCGGCCACCTAGCCCGCAGCCACCTGGTCTACGGGGAGTGGCTGCGCCGCGCCCGACGGCTGCGGGACGCCCGCGACAGCCTGCGCGCCGCCCACCAGCTGTTCGAGGACATCGACGCGCGGGGCTTCGCCGAGCGGACCCGTCTGGAGCTGTCGGCGGCCGGGGGAAACCTGCCTGCCCGGGCCGCCGCCCGGGACGGTCACAACCTCACGCCCCAGGAAGCGGAAGTGACCCGGCTGGCCGCGACCGGGGCGACCAACGCGGAGATCGCCGCCCATCTGTACCTCAGCCCCAACACCGTCGACTACCACCTGCGCAAGGTGTTCCGGAAGCTCGGCGTCACCTCCCGCCGCCAGCTCGCCCACGCGAACATCGACCCGGCCCGGTAGCTGCCCGCCGCCAACGGCGGCGCGAAGCCGAGCGTCGCCGGCGCTGAGCGGGCCCGCGCACGGGTGGGCTGAGCGGGCCCGCGCATCGGGTGGGCTGAAGCGGGGCCAAGGCCACGGTCGATACGGGCTGTAAGCGCAGCCGACCTGCACATAGACCGGGACCACCTGCATATCGCCGAATATTTGTCTGCGGCGGCTGCATTGACTGTTCGGTTGTCTCTGTGCAGATCAGCTATGGCGCGCTGCGCCGGACTCGCGGCCTGCGCATCGTGCCTCTGAGCACCTCGCGCTAACGGACCACGATCCGACCAGTGGCCTGAATCAACGGGGTGAAGCTTCGCCCGTTCCCGGTGCCGACGGTGTCTGTTAGCACTGGTTGATGGCGCGCGAGCAGGGCGGCGGGCAGGCGTCGGCGCCCCCGCCACCCGGGGGGAACGAAACACACCGCGGCGGCCAGCCACCACCTCGGTGTGTTCAGGCCCTCGGCATGCCATTTGGACTCGGGACCCACGGTCACCCCGGCCAGGGCGATCACGGCCAGGAAGTCGACCAGAACGGGGTGCCGGTCCATCCAGGCCCGTGCCGTGCTCGCGGGGCTCGGGTACCACCGATCTCAGATCCTCCCGTGACCCTGGGTCACGCGTCTCGCCGCTTCAATCCAAACGCCGCCAGGGCCAGCGCCGGGACGGCCCACGCGCACATCACTGCGAAACCGGCCCATGGCTGCAGCGTGCCCGACGCGTGCTGCACCGCCATCAGATCGCCGCCGGCGTTGCTGGGCAGGTAGGGGTAGATGTGCGTCTTGAACCAGGGCCCGAACAGCGAGCCGAGCAGCGGCAGCAGCAGGATCAGCCCCGACCAGGGATGCGATCGCGCCCGCCGTCGAGCGCAGCAGCGCGCCCAACGCCACGCCGAGCAATCCGACCACGGCCAGGTACAGCCCGGTGCCGATGACCGCGCGCAGCACGCCCGGGGCGGACAGCGCCACGTTAAGGTGCTGCCCGGACAGCGCCGCCATCCCGGCGTAGAACGCAGCAAAGGATGCCGCGGTCATCGCGGCCAGCGTGATGACGGTGAAGTCCGCGGCCTTGGCCCACAGCACCGGCAGCCGCCGCGGCACCGCGGCCAGCGTCGCGCGGATCATGCCCGAACTGTACTCGGTGGTGATCACCAGGACCCCGAGCACGCCGACCGCGAGCTGAGCGAACTGGTATCCGGTCAGCACGGTGGAGACCACGTCGAAGCTGGCCTTCTGGGCCGCCGGCAGTTGCGACCACGTGCTGGCGGCGACCGTGGCGTGGATCACGCCGATCCCGGCCATCAGCACGAACGAGACCAGCAGCGTGACGCGGGTAGACCGCAGGCTGCGCAGCTTGATCCACTCCGACCGCAGGACCCGGCCCGTAGTGACCCGCCGCGCCGCGCCGACCGCGCCGCGCCGACCGCGGCGGGGCCGTCCGGCCTCCGGCGAGCGGACCCGAGCAGCGCGGCGGCCAAACCCAGCCGCTGGCCCATGCCGAGGGAAAATCCCCTGGCGCGCTTGTTCGCGACCGCGCTCAGACCAACCAAATCCAGCACCTCCATCACCCGGCGCGACCCGATCCCGTTTGGTCGCGCCGAGCGCGAGCAGGTACTGGCAGGCCGTCATGCCAGGGTGAATTGCCCTGGCCTCCAGCAGGATGCCACCTCGGTCATCGGCGCGGGCGATTGCGCGTAAAGCCTGCCGTCCACCGTGACGATCCCGGCCGTCGGCTTGTCCAGCCCGACGAACCTCACCGCCCGCGAACGCGAAGTGATGGCCCTAGCCGCCATGGGACACTGCAACGACGAGATCGTCGGCAAGCTCTTCGTCAGCCCGCTGACCGTACGCACCCACATCGAGCGCGCCATGATGAAACTGCACGCCCGCGACCTCGCCCTGCTTGTCGTCATCGCCTGCCAGACCGGCCTGGTCCGTCCCACCCCACCGCGCGATAACCGCGTTGGCCAGTGAGCCTGCCACGGGATGCCAACGGTGGCCGACCACGGGCTGGTCTCCCGCCCGTCAGCGACGGGCTACCTAGTGTCGTTCGGGCTGGCACCGACGGCCTGGCCGCCACCGAAGCCATGTGCGCCGACCCGGGCCGACCCGGCTGCTGCGCAGTGAGCTCATTGCGCCCTCCATCCGGCAGATACGCGCGGTGTCCCGCCATGTCGGCGACCAATGAAACGGTGCACAGATCGCCCGCTTAGGCGCGGCGCAGGACGGTCAGGCCAACGACCAAATTGCCGCGCCGATCGGCGGCGATGCGCGCGTTGTAGATGTCGAGGCGGGATCACTGAATGTGACGGGCTCGTAGCGAGACGCAGCGCCGGATCGCCGATTAGGCACTGCTGGCCGATCGCCCGCATGCACTCTGAGATACTCCCGAACGGCAGTTCTGGCGTGGCGGCAGCTCCGCCCTATATCGACACGGGTGTAGCAGGGCAGGAAGAATGCCACCCATGCACGTCCTCGCTCTGGCGCATCACACGGGCGTGCGCCTTGCGGAGATCGGATTCCTGCTCATCCTGTTCGCTGGGGTCTGGCTCGCCGCGGCGCAAGTCCCGCAGTTCAGGTTTGGCACCGCCCGAACGATCGTCGCAGGTATCGCGCTCGCGCTCGCGGGTCTACTTCTCATCATCGCCACGCACTGGGGTCACTTCGGCTAGCTCTTAGCCGGTCGGTAGATGTGGCGCACCAGCTCCCGGCGCCGCAGTTTCCGATCTGCTCCCGGCCGACTGACCGCAACACAGCCCGAAAGTGACTCGTAACGGCGGCGATGTGCGCCTCGACCACCAATCCATGGTCAACACGCTGAGTCACACCGTCCGGAGGTGCCAACACCGATCGGCAGCGCCGGATCGCCGAATATTTATGGAGTTTGGGGTCTGCCGCTGGATGGTGGACTCCGTGCAGATCGTCCTGTTCGGCGTGGCGTGTGGCGTCGGCACTGACGCGGTCAGCCAGGAGCTGCTGACCTTCCTGCGCGCCTTGCGGGACGTTGAGTCAGACATCCGCAGCTGGTGCCGTTCACCGCTTCGCACGCTGCTGGAGGCTGCCGCCGCGGGCCGCGACGCAGATGCCGCCGACAGAGGATGCCTGCCGCGGGGATCCCCGCGGCAGGCATCCTCTGTCGACCGTGCCAGTTGCTGCCTTGGGCGAAAGTCCTAGGTTAGGAGGTCGCCCGGACGGCTCGCAGGATCACGTTCGTCACGGTAACGGGATTGGAGATCATGGATAGGTGCGGCGCGTCGACCTCTGTGATATCGGCGCCCGCCGTGTTGGCCATGGCTAGCTGCAACGCCAGCGGGATGGCGTGGTCGGCGGTGCCCACCACGGCCCACGACGGGATGGTCTTCCACGCCGGGACACCGGTCTGCTGGGTTAGCGCGATCGTTGCTATTGGCTCTTGGGTGGCGGCGAGCACATTTGCCTCGCTAGCCGGCAGGCCGTTGGCCATGCAGCTGGGGAACACGCTCTGCTTGATGTAGGCGTCGCCAACGCCGCTGGGGGCGCCAGGGAACGGGACCACATTCAGGTTCGCGGGCACGACGCACGACCCGGGATAGGCGGCGAGCAGCTGCGCGAGGGTCTGGCCCTGCGCGGGCGCGAAGGCGTCTACGTAAACGAGGGCTTTGACCTGCGGGTCGCCGGTGGCGGCGTTGGTGATGACGGCCCCGCCGTAGGAGTGCCCCACCAGCACGATGGGACCGGAGATGCTGTGCAGGAAGTCGGCCAGGAAGGCCGGGTCGTAGGCCAGGCCCTGTAGCGGGTTCGCCGGCGCGTACACGGTGTAACCGTCAGCCTGCAGGCGCTGGGTGACGCCGTCCCAGCTGCCGGTGTTGGCCCACGCTCCGTGCACCAGCACGATGCTGGGCTTAGGGCCGTCACCCGCGGCGGCAGTCTCGGCTGTACGGGCCGACGCGATCTGGCTGAGCGGGATGACCAAGCCGGCAACGGCCACGATTACAGCCGCGATAATGAGCCGCAGCCTGCGCGGCTGCGCGATTCGGGTGATGTTCACTGAGGTCTCCTTTCCTGGTGTGCCCAGCGCCCGGGCGGACGCTAGGTTGTGCGGCTACAAGGCGGTCACCAGCGCTGACCGATCTGCGCGTTGATGGTTCCTGGGTCAGCCGTTCGTCCGGCACGTCCTCAGACGCCCCCCAGACGCGGCGCTGGTCCGGTGCCGGGTAACCTCGCACGGTCTGAGTCTGCGTCTGGAACGTGGTGGCGGGGTATCCGCAGGCTTACTGCACTTCCCGGCTGGGAACGCGGCCGGCTGGCGACATGAAGCACACCGAATCATTGAGGTAGGTCCAGGCGCTTCTTCCGGTCCGCTGCTGCTGCGCGGTGGCCTGCACCGAGTACCAGGGCTTCGAGGACGCGAACGCGCGTGGTTGTTTCGGGGAAGCGACCTAAAGAAGAGTCCGGCTTCCGGCGCTTTCGTGTGCTGGCGTTGGCGTGCTGGCGCGGGCGATAACGTCACGTAGCTGGTGACGGCTGGCTACCCCCAGCTTGGGATAGGACCGGTACAGGTGCGAGCTGACCGTGCGCGGTGAGAGGAAGAGCCGGTCGCCGATCTCGCGGTCGGTCAGGCCGCGGCTGGCCAGGCGGACGATCTGGCGCTGCTGGGGAGTTAGCTCCCACAGGGCATCGCGGTCGCCGGGCGCGCCGGTAACGGCCACCCCGGACGCTCTGAGCTCTGCCTCGGTGCGCTGCGCCCATGACCCGGCACCTAGTCGCCGGAAGGTGCCCAGGGCTTCGGTCAGGACGGGCTTGGCGTCGTTGATCCGGCGGCGCCGCCGCAGCCATTCGGCGTAGTCGAGGCGAAGCTGGGCCCGCTCGAATGGCCACTGGTCCCCGGCGGGGTCGGAGAGCGCCTTGTCGAAATGGGCTTCGGCCCCGTCCGGGCCGGCGAGGATGCCGCGCGCCCGGGCGATGAGCTGCTCGAGCCGGGCAGAGGCCCTTCCGTCGAGGCGGCTGAGTGCGTGCTCGATGACGTCGCATACTTCCATACGGCGGTCGGCGCGGACCGCGGCGGCGGCGAGATCTGCCACACCCAGGTAGGAGGCGTAGTTGTGCAGCGGGGTGCCGTCCTCGCTGAACAGCCCGCGGAGCTGGGTGAACGCTTGGAGGTAACTGCCGTCGGCGAGAGCCGCGACGCCGAGGGCACGCCGGGCCCGGGCGGCCACCAGCCCGCATTCGGCCGGATTGACGGTGGCCAGCGCCCTGGCCACATGCCTGCGGGCCGCGCCGGAGTCGGCGCGCAGGGCCAGGACGGTGGCGGTGATCACGTCAGCGGACGCAGCGACGAGATCCATCTGGTTCGCCTCAGCCATGCCGGCGGCCTCGGCGGCAGCGTCCAGCGCCTCGTCCCAGCGCCCGGTGTCGATGTATGCCCACCCCAGCACGGTCAGGCTCCCGCCGCTGCTCACCCCACGTCCGGGCGATCTGGGTGTCGTAGGGGATGACCGGGCGCCCGGCTGTCCAGGTGATCGCGCCGATCCTGGCCCCACTTCCGGACCACCGCCCACTTCGCCAGCTCACCTACCGTGACAAAGGTCAGCCAGATCCGGGCACCAGCGAGCGAAGAACCCAGGGGGGCTGATGCTTCTGAAGCAGCGACGCGACATCGGTGTCGATGACGACATCGCGCACTGGAGTCAGGCCAGCGACGCGTTCCGGCTAGCCCGCAGGTCGGCCAGGAAGTCTTCCAGCTCCGCATCTGACTCCCAGATGTCAGCGGCTAGCTCCCCTGGATCAGCCACCGGCTCAGCGTGCTGGTCGCGCGCTAGATCCTCGATGGTGACTGGCCGGTCCGCTATCGGCTCGGGTTCCTGGTGCGCCTCGCTCACGACACCATCGTACGCGGCACCAGGCACACAGCTCTGGACATCACCGCGCGTGGCCAGCAGCCAGGTTAATGAACCCGCCCCTCACCGCCGCTATGCGCGGCGGGTCTGTCGGCCGGCTGGCTGTTCGTTCTGCACGGGAATGGCTATTGTGTCGCGGTGCTGAGCTGACGCGGGCCCGCTGAGGCCGCTGTCTTATGGCAGGGTTCCTTCCAGTCCGGTGGTTCGCGGGCCCGGGCGGGGGTGGCTGTCAGGGCACCAGGATGATCTTGCCGAGGGCTGTCCGGCCGGAGGACTCGGCCAGTTCCATGGCCTCGGCTACCTCGGCCAGCGGGTAGCGGGCGGCGATCTTCGCGGTGAGCACGCCGTCGCGTAGCAGGCCGAACAAGTGCGTGAGATCGGTGCGCAGCCGGGCCCGGAACGCCGCCCGCTTGGCTGAGTCCGGTTTCCCCGCGCCTGCCCAGACGTTGTAGAAGCTCGCGTGCCTGCGGGTGGGCAGGTAGTTCCAGTAGGCGAGTTTCGCCAGCAGCAGCAGGAAGCCGAGCAGGACGGGCGCGGTGTCGTCGAGCTTGCTCGCGATGCTGTAGGAGACCAGGGTGCCGGGCGGTTGAGCAGCCGGTAGGAGCGGGTGACGCTGGCGCCGCCGAGGTGGTCGAACACGGCGTCCACTCCGCCGGGGGCCAGTTCCCGGATGCGCGCCGTCAGGTCGGGGTCTCGGTAGTCGATCGGCTCCACGCCCAGTTCGCGCAGTGCGTTGTGGTGGCGCGGGCTGGCCGTGCCGATCACGCGTGCGCCCGCATGCCGGGCAAGCTGGACCAGGATCGTGCCCACCCCGCCGCTGGCGCCCAGCACGAGCACCGTCTGCCCGGCCCGTACCTTCGCGCTGCGGTGCAGCATCTGGTACGCGGTCACCCCGTTGACGATCAGTGTCTCCGCCTCGTCGGCGCCCACCCTTTCGGGTACCTCCACCAGGTCGGCGGCGGTCAGCAGGGCGGCCGTGGCCCAGCCGCCGGTTTTGGTCAGCGCGGCGACCCGCTTGCCGGCCAGTGCGCTGTCCACGCCGGGCCGATTGCCTCGACGACTCCGACGAGGTCGTAGCCGGGCACGAACGGGAACGGGGGCTGGCCGTAGTACCGGCCCCGGCGCATCGCGCTCTCGGCGAAGGACACGGCCGTGGACTCGACACGTACCAGTGCCTGCCCGGCGGCGGGCGGCGGCAGTTCGCGCTGGGCCAGCCGCAGGCCGGACGGCTCGACCTTGCCCGGTAGCACCACCTCGGTCACGGTCATGGCGGGGGCGTTCATCTCGGTCATGGACGGCTCCTCAAATCCGGCTTCGCGCTGGCAGCGCGCGTGACAGGCTCTGGCGATTGTTATAGATTATAACGAAAGAGAGTATCTGTTAGGGTGCGCCTGTCAACTCCGGAGGTGAGGATCGATGCCCGCTGTGCCCGAGCCGCCGACCATGCGCGAGCGCTACCGGGCGCAGGTGCGCGGCGAGGTCAAACAAGCGGCGCTGCGCCAGCTCGCGGAGTCAGGGCCCGCAGGCCTGTCGGTCTCGGCGATCGGCAAGCAGCTCGGGGTCTCCGGGCCCGCGCTGTACCGCTACTTCGCCAGCCGTGACGAGCTGCTGACCGAGCTGGTCATCGACGCCTACGACGACCTGGCGGACGCGCTGCGCGCCGCGGCGCGCCAGCCCGCGGGCCTGGAGCCGCGCCCCCGGTTCGAAGCACTCGCCCGCGCCTACCGGTCCTGGGCGCTGGCTCAGCCGCACCGGTACCGGCTGCTGTTCGGGCCGCCGCTGCCCGGCTACGACGCACACGCGCAACGACTCGTGGACGCCTCCCAAGCCGCGATGAACCAGCTGCTCAGCGTCCTGCGTGAACTCGGGGACCGCACCGCCCCCGCGCCCCCTCCGCCGCTAGCAGCCCAGCTCACGGCCTGGGCACTGGCACACGACCCCGGCATAGACCCAGCGACTGCCCTGCGCGCCGTGCTTATCTGGAGCCGCCTGCACGGCCTGGTGAGCCTGGAAATCGCCGGTAACTTCGCGTCCATGGGCATCGACCCCGACCAGGTCTTCGAGGCGCAGCTCGGCACGCTCACAGCGTGAATTCGAATCGGTTTCGCTGGGGTTCAACTCGGGTTCCGCGGTGGCACGCGGCTAAGGTCTGCCGCCGCCCTGGATGGCAGACAGCGTTTCTGCAGGTCAAGGGCATAAGTCCTAGCACCACGGACCCGGGCCGGATCGCGGTGGCGGGCGATTCGGTCGGCGGCAGCATGACCGCCGCCATCACCATCATGGCCAAACAGCGCGGCGGCCCGCATATCGCCTGCCAGCTGCTGTACTACCCGGTCACCGACGCCGCCTTCGAGACCGGTTCGTACCATCAGTTCGCCACCGGCTACTGGCTGCGCCGCGATGCCATGCAGTGGTTCTGGGCCCAGTACACCAGCGACCCCGCGCAGCGGGCCGAGATCACCGCCTCCCCGCTGCGCGCCACAGCCGGCGACCTGGCCGGGCTGCCGCCCGCCCTGGTGATCAACGGCGAGCTGACGTGCTGCGGGACGAGGGCGAGGCCTACGCCGCGCACCTGCGCGCGGCCGACGTCCCGGCCACCTCGGTCCGTTGCACTTCGTCATGCTCAACGCGCTGCGCGAACCCACGCCGCCCAGGCCGCCACCGCCCAGGGCGGTGAGTTCCTCCGCGCCGCCCTCTGGGACGAGGGAGCCCGATCAGGCCACGTCAACGGCCTCCGCGAACAGGAGTAGATCAGCAATGAGCGAGCAGCCCGTCACCGGCCCGCCGCCCACCGTCCCCGTTGCCGAGCAAGTCGCGCAGGCCGACTCGGGACGTGTCCCGGTCGTGTTCATCCACGGCCTATGGCTGCTGCCATCCAGCTGGGACCGGTAGGCGGCCATGTTCGCCGATGCCGGATACGCATCGGTCAGCCCCGGCTGGCCCGACGACCCCGATACTGTGGCCGAGGCCATCGCCGACCCGGATGTCTTCGCCCGACAAGACCGTCGGATCAACGGCCACCAGCCCGAGCAGGCGGCGTAAGAGGGGGTGTCAGGCCGACGACCTGCGGTGGGGAGCCGCCCGGCGAATCGGCGCCGCCGGAACTCGATGATGGGCTCAGGCGCGGCCGGATGACAGCAGCCGCAGCTCGCGGCCACGCTGTACGGCCGAGGATCGATCGGTGGCACCGAGCTTGGTGTAGATCCGGCGGATGTGGGTGTTGATGGTGTTCAGCGAGACCGACAGTTGCCCGGCGATCTCGGGCCGGGTGAGGTTGGTCGGCAGGTAGCGCAGCACGCGCAACTCGCTGGGGCTGAGTTGGCCGGCCGGTTCGGGGGTGGTGGCGTGGCCGGGCGCGCCGCCGTGGATGGCGTCGAGGATGTCGGTGACGAGCGCGGCGTGAGCCGTCCCCTGCGGCGGCAGGGCCGCCAGCAGCTCCCACGCACCGGTCATCGCGAACGGCAGGATCAGCCGGTCCGGCTCGGCCAAGTGCAGCGCCCGCTCGACCGCCGCCCAAGCCGCGCGCCCGTCGCCCAGGTCCCGGCAGGCGAGCGCGTCCAGCAGGTGGGCCTCGATCAGGGTGAGGTAGGGGTTGACGGGGGCGCTGCCGTCGAGGACGGACTCGAGCTCACGGCGGGCCCCTGCGGGGTCCTGCTCGGCGAGGCGGACCATCCCGGCCGCGTTGCGGATCTCGCCGGCGGTGGCCAGCCGGTCGTCGACGGCGGCGAGGGCGGCCCGCGCCTGCTCGACGTTGCCGAGGCGGGCCTGGGTGGCGATCGTCCACGCCATGACTCGGGAGGTCAGCGCGTGTTGCCCGACCATGAGCGCCTGCACCTGCCCGGCGGCCAGGAGTTCGGCCAGGGCCTCGTGGTACTGGCCGCGTGCCGCCGGGAGGACCGCAGAGATCAGGTGGATTAGTAGCTGGATGCCCGGCTCGCCCGCGGATGGGGTGGCGCGCCGGGCGCGGTCCAGCCACTGCTCGCCGTGGTCGAACTCGCCGGTCCAGATGAGGATCCCGGCGAGCGTCGCGTGCGCTGGAGCGATCACTGGCTCGGTGTCCCAGCCGTGCTGGGCCGCCAGCGCTATGGCGTCCTGGCAGTGCCGCTGGGCCAGGGCGAAAGAGTCGCCGGTGGCGGCAAACCCGAGGTGGGCGAGGCAGGCCACCTCCAGGTAAGGGCGGCCTATCTCGCGGGCGAGGGCGGCGCCCGCCAGCAGGTGACGCTCGCTGTCGGCCAGCCGCAGTGACCATGCCTCGGTGACGCCGAGGTTCAGGAGCGCGACAGCGCGCAGGTCGCTGCCGAGGGCCACGTCGGCGTTGGACTGGCCGGCAGCCGGCGAGGGCAGCGCGCCCACCTGCTCGAACACACCGTCGAAGTGCCCGCGCAGCCGCGCCGACAGCAGGTCCAGAGACGCGATGGCCATCCGCAGCCGGAACTGCCGGTCGGGCGGTGTCGTCGCGGCGTACGCCCTGGCTACGTCCAGGTGCGCGTCGGCCTGGTCGAGGTGGAGCTGGTCGAGGTCGGCGATCGCGTGCACCAGGGCCAGCCCGGGGGAGTCCTCGCCGGTCCGGGCCGGGAAGGAGCGCAGCAGCGCCGCCACGGTCCCCGCCTGGCCGTCGAGGGTGAGGCTGAGGGCGTGGTCGGTAAGCAGCCGGGCCGCCTCGGTCCAGTCCCCGGCGGCCTGCAGGTGGCGGATGGCGTCGGCGGTGCCGGCGTGGTCGGCGAACCACCGCGCGGCGAGCCGGTGCAGTTCCTGGACGTCTCCGGGGACGGTGCGGCGCAGCTCCAGCCGGAGCAGGCCGCTGAACATGTGGTGGTAGCGGAACCACGTGCGAGCGGGGTCGAGTGACACGACGAACGCGTTGGCATCCTCCAGGTCCAGCAGGATCCGTTCCGATCCGGTGGCGCCGGTGAGCAGGTCGGCCAGCTCGCCGTTGACCCGGTCCAGCAGGGAGGTGCGCAGTAGCAGGCGCTGTACCTCTGGTGGCTGCCGGTCCAGCATCTCGGCCATCAGGTACTCGGCGACCGTGCGGTCGCTGCCGGAGAACTCGGCGACGAACCGTTCGGGATGCGGGTGCCCGGCCAGGGACAGGACGGCCAGCCGCAGCCCGGCCGCCCAGCCTTCGGTCCGCTGGTGCAGCGTGGCCACGACCGGGTCGGGCAGCGTGATTCCAGCGGCGGTCAGCAGCTTGCGGGTCTCGTCCTCGGTGAAGCGCAGCTGCGCGACGCGGATCTCGGCCAGCTCCCCGGCCAGCCGCAGCTGGGGCAGGCGCAGCGGGGGGTCGCGGCGGGAAGCCACGACCGCGTGGACATCCGGGGGGAGACTCGTCAGCAGGGCCGTGAGCTGCTCGTTGGCCTCGGCGGAGCTCAGCTCGTGCAGGTCGTCGATGATCAGGACGAAGGGGCCGCCGGACGCCGCGAGCTCGGACAGCACCTTGTCCACCATGGCCTGGCCGTTGAACCCGGGCGCCGGGGGCGGGGGCTCGGCGCCGCCGGTGGCGGCGCGGACCGCGCCCAGCAGTGCGAGCCAGAACAGCTGCGCGTCGTGCTGGCCCGGCTTTACGGACATGAAGGCGATCCGGCGGTCCTGGCGCGGTCGGTCGGCCCACGCGCGCAGCAGCGACGTCTTCCCGCTGCCGGCAGGCGCCGAGATGATCGTCACCCGCTTCCCGGCCGCGTGGTCCAGCGCGGCGACCAGGTCGTGGCGGTCGATCAGCCCCGGCCGGGCCGCGCCCGCCCCCCGGCCCCCCGCGGCCGACGTGTCGGTCATCGCGCCATCTCCTCCGGGAACTCAGTCAGCGTAACCCCGTCGATCGCCGGTAGATCACCGGAATCCGGTGACGACCTCTCACCTTCCTGGCCGTGAACCTGGACACGTCTGATCGGTGCAGAACGGAAACGGAAGTGGAGAGCATGGCTTCGTCGAGTCCACGCGTGGACAGCACGCCACAACTGCCGGACTACGTCCCGGTACCCGAGGCGGCCTTCGGCCCGGCCCTCAACGAGCAGGGCTACTTCGTCAGCCGCGTCGAGCGCAACCTGTTCTGGGTCACCGACGGCACCTGCCAGTCGGCGTTCCTCGCGACGCCCGACGGGGTGGTTCTGTTCGACGCCCCGCCGACCATCGGTCACAACCTGCGGCGGGCCGTGGACGAGGTCGCGGCGGCCGAGGGCATCGGTAACACCGTGACCCATCTGGTCTACTCCCACCACCACGCCGGCGCGGCGAACCTGTTCGGCGACGACATCGTGCGCATCGGGCACGCGGAGACCCGGCGGCTGCTGCTGCGGGACAACGACGCGACCCGGCCCGCCCCGGAGGTCACCTTCGAGGACCGCTGCACGCTCCAGGTCGGCGGCGAACGGGTCGAGCTGGCCTACCACGGGCCCAACCACTCGCCGGACAACATCTACATCCATTTCCCGGACCACGACGCGCTCATGCTCATCGACATCGTCAACTCCGGCTGGGTGCCCATCTACAACCTCAACCTCAGCGAGGACGTGCCCGGGTACATCGGCGCCCCGGATCAGGCCATGGCCTACCCGTGGAAGCACTACATCGGCGGTCATCTCGGCCGGCTGGGCACCCGCGACGACCTGGTCCTGCACCACCAGTACATCGCCGACATCGTCGACAGCGCGCACGCTGCGCTCGCCTCGGGTCGATCCAACCCCCTACTTCCGCAAGTACGGGGCGAACGTCTGGGCCGCGGTGAACGGCTACCTCGACGCCGTCACCGCGCACGCCGCCGCGCCGGTCATCGCCAAGTACACCGGCGTCCTGGCGGCCGCCGACGTCCCCGCGTTCACCACCAGCACGACCTTCACCATCCAGTCGATCCGTCTCGACCTCGGCACCGGCTCACAGGTCCACCCATGACCGAAGGGGCAGCGGCATGGCACCCGGTCTTGGGGGCTCCCACGGAGGTGGCGGTATGAGCGAGCGTGTGGCGATCCTGGCCGGCGCGGGGGGCGAGCTTGGCCGTGCGACGGCGCAGAAGCTGGCTGCCGCCGGGTTCACGGTGGTCGGCATCGACCGCAACGAGGAGGGGCTCAAGGAGTTGCCCGACGGCATCCGGTACGGGGTGGGCGACCCGACCGACCCGGCCGTGGCCAGGAGCCTCGTCGAACGGATCGCCGTCGAGGTCGGTCCGCCCGAGGTGCTGGTCAACACCATCGGCACATACCACCCGGGCGAAGCGCTCGACGCGACGCCCGAGGACCTGCGGCTCATGATCGACGTCAACGCGGGCACCGCGCTGTGGCTGACCCAGGCCGTGGCGCCGTACATGCGGGAACGTGGTTCGGGCGCGATCGTGCACGTGGCCGCCCGCCCGGGGCTGGAGCCGACCCCTGGCATGGCCACCTACAGCGTCAGCAAGGCGGCCCTGGTCCATCTCACCCGCGTGCTCGACCTGGAGCTACGCCCGCTCGGGATCCGGGTCAACGCCGTCGCACCGCAAATCATCGACACGCCTAAGACCCGGCCGTACCTGCCTCCCGACCTGCTGGCGCACGCGGTCTCGCCCGAGGCGATCGCCGACATCATCGTCTACCTCGTCAGTGACGCCGCCACGCCGGTCAGCGGCGCGGTCGTACCGGCCTACGGTGCCTGAAAGTCCCCTTCCCGCCGCACGTCTGGAAAGGACGACCATGTCATCCACCTCCACAAACCGCCGCTCCTTCCTCGCGCGTGGCGCGGCGCTCGCGGCCGTCCCCGCGATCGCCACCCTGGCCGGAGGAGTCCTCGCCGAACCGGCCTCCGCCGACGACACGTTGCCCGACTACGCGCCGATACCGCCGTCGGCGCTGGGCCCGGCCCTCAACGCGCAGGGCTACCACGTCGGGCGGGTGGAGAAGAACCTGTACTGGATCACCGACGGCACCTACCAGGCGGCGTTCCTGACCACCAAGGACGGGGCGGTGCTGTTCGATGCGCCCCCCACCATCGGGCACAACCTGCAGCGCGCCATCGACCAGATCGCGTCCGCCGACGGCGTGTCCGGCAAGGTGACCCACATCGTCTACTCCCACCACCACGCCGACCACCTCGGCGCCTCGTCATTGTTCGGCCGTGACGTGGTCCGGGTCGGCCAGATCGAGACCAAGCGGCTGCTGGCCCGGGACAACGACCCGGCCCGGCCCGTGCCCGATCTCACCTTCGAGACCCACCACACGCTGCTCGTCGGCGGGGAGCGGATCGACCTGGCGTGGCTCGGCACCAACCACACCCCGGACAACAGCTACATCCACTTCCCGGACCACGACACGCTCATGCTGGTGGACATCAACCTGCCCGGCTGGGTGCCGTTCGACAGCTTCAACCTGAGCGAGGACGTCCCCGGCTCCATCGCCGCCCCGGCCAAGGCCATGGCATACCCGTGGAAGCACTACATCGGCGGCCACATGGGCCGGCTCGGCACCCGCGGCGACATGGTCGTGCACCAGCAGTACGTGACCGACCTGATCGACGGCGTCAAGAAGGCCCTGGTCACGGTCGACCCGACCCCGTTCTTCACCAAGTACGGCAACAACACGTGGGCCGCGGTCAAGACCTACCAAGCCGCGCAGGTCGACTACGCGGCCGCGCCGGTCATCAAGAAGTACACCGGCGTCCTCGCCGCCGCCGACGTCTACACCGCCAGCACGGCGTTCGTCATCCTCGAATCGATCCGCCTCGACCTCGGCATCGGCTCGCAGGTCCACCCGTGATGGGAGCCGGAGCGGGCCCGGGCGCGGGCCCGCTCAACCGGCAGGAGGCGATGTGAGCGGGAACGGACGGGACCTCGGCGGGTCCTTCGCGCTCGGCCCATGGCGTGTGCACCGGGCCGGGTACGGCGCGATGCAACTCGCCGGCGACGGGGTCTTCGGGCCGCCACGGGACAGCGACGAGGCACTGCGGGTGCTGCGCGCGGCCGTCGCGGCTGGGGTGGACCACATCGACACCGCGCAGTACTACGGGCCGGGCACGGTGAATCAGCTCATCCGCGAGGCACTGCACCCCTATCCAGACGGCCTGGCGATCGTCAGCAAAGTGGCCGCCCGCCGCGACACCGATCGCGCGCTGCTGCGGTACGACGAACCGCACGAGCTGCGCCAGGGCATCGAGGACAACCTCGCCACGCTCGGCACCCGCCGGCTGGCGGCGGTGAACCTGCGCGTGATGGACCCGTCCGAGACCCCGGGCAGGCAGTTCGACGCCCAGCTCGCGGCACTGATCCAGGCCCGCGAGGAAGGGCTGATCGACGGCATCGGGCTCAGCAACATCTCCCGGCTGCACCTGCTGCGCGCGGTCGACCAGACGGAGGTCGTATGCGTGCAGAACCTCTTCTACCTGACCGGCCAGCAGTCCCTGGACGTCCTCACCGAGTGCGAGGCACGCAACATCGCGTTCGTGCCGTTCTGCCCACTGGGCTGGCCCGGCGAGGAGCGGCACCGGCTGCTCACCGACCCCGTGCTCGCCACGCTGGCCGCACGGCTGGGCGCGACGCCGGCGCAGATCGCGCTCGCCTGGCTGCTCGACCTCGCCCCGAACATCCTGCTCATCCCCGGCACCCGCACCCGCGCCCACCTCGCTGAGAACCTCGGCGCCGCCGACGTCCGGCTCGACGACGCGGCCCGCGCCGAGTTGACCCGTCACCTTCCCCTCGCCCGGGTCACCGGTGGCCGGTGACGACGTCGTCACCGGCCGCGGCGACGACGTCCGCCCTCTACGACGGCGCCCACCACCACCTTCGACCGCAACCTCGCCAACTCAAATCGGAGTGCGCACACCATGGCTGATATAGTGATCGCCGGCGGCGGCTCGGCCGGGGCCGTCCTCGCTGCCCGGCTGAGTGAGGACCCCGCCCGTACCGTTCTGTTGCTGGAGGCCGGTCCCGCCTTCGCGCCCGGTGCCCAACCGGCCGCCCTGCTGGACCCGTGCCCGGCTCGCCGACCCCGAACACGACTGGGGCTACACGTCGCTGGCCCGGGGCCGCAGCATCGCGACCCCGCGCGGCCGGGTCCTAGGTGGCAGCTCGGCGGTGAATGCCGGGGTCGCCAGCGCCTCGGCCTCGGACGCGGCGGTGTACACCGGCTTGAGGTCTTTGGCGATCTGCGCCCAGTCCCTTTTCGACGCGTACTTGAACGAATTCCGCAGCAGATGGACAATGCAGGTTTGCACGATGGTCTTCTCCCAGACCGTGCTCACCGCGCCGGGCAGGCCCTTGAGCCCGTCGCAGACCAGCAGGCACACGTCCCGGACACCCCGGTTCTTGATTTCCGACAAGACCCGCAGCCAGTATTTGGCGCCTTCCCCGTCGCCGTGCTCTCCGGCCCACAGGCCCAGCACGTCCCGCTCGCCGTCCACGGTGACGCCCAGGGCCAGGTAGACGGCCGGTTGGCGACCTGGCCCTCGCGGATCTTCACGTTAATGGCGTCGATGAAGATTACCGCGTAAACCGCGTCCAGGGGCCGGCTCTGCCATTCCGCCAGGCCCTCCATGACCCGGTCGGTAATTGTGGTAATCGTCTGCTTGGACACCTCGGCGCCGTAGACCCCGGCCAGGTGCGCGGCGATCTCCCCGTGCGTCAGCCCTTTCGCCGACAAGGAAATCACCATTTCATCGACCCCGGTCAGCCGCCGCTGCCTCTTGGCGACGATTGCCGGCTCGAAACTGGAATCGCGGTCCCGCGGCACGGAGATCTCCACCGGCCCGGCCTCGGTGATCACCGTCTTGGCGCGGTGGCCATTGCGGGAACTGCCGCCGTCACGGCCTCCCGGGTCGTGTTTGCCGTAGCCGAGGTGGTCATCCAGCTCGCCCTCCAGGGCGCCCTCGACCACCATCTTGGTCAGCCTGCCCAGCAGGCCGCCCTCGCCGGTCAGCCGCAGCCCGCCCGGGCCCGCTCGGTAAGCTCGCGTAGCACCTGTTCGTCGGCCGCCGACAGCTCCGCCTCGGCCTGGCCCGGTTCTCTGTCACGTCAGCCACTGGTGTCTCCTCCGTCTCGGGGGTTACACCGTTTAATTTGGTTACACCGTTTAATTTACAGTCCCGAGAGGGTCTCCCTCGTAGCCGGCTGCCGGGAACGCGAAATCGGCGTTGGACGGGCCGAAGCGGCCGCGAAGGCGGCGGCGATATTATGCGGTGGCCTATACCCGATCCAGACCGGTGGGCAACCAGAGATCTGTCGGCCGGTGCGGTGGTATCGAGCCGCCGTCGGGGAGGAGTGCACCGGTGTCTTCGAAAAAGATGACGCCGTTGCAAAGCAAGCTCCAGCCCTGTTCGGGATGAGAGGCCACGGCGCGTGCCGCTTCCCTGTCCCGAGCGGTCGCGGCCGGGCACGATGGGTGATGGTGGCACATACGGCATACCGTCTTACTGCGGACGAGAGTTGGTGAGGGAGTCCAACGGCATGGAGCAGCATGTCAAGGGACCGATCGCATCTCCGTAGGAGTGCGACGTGAAGACACCGTCGGTGGACCGCGTTCATCGCTCGGCCCATGACGGTGGCCGCGTTACGGCCCAAACCGTTCGGACAGGAACCGGCTCCGCCTAGAAGGGCAGTAGGCGGCCCGACGGGGTGCGAAGGTCAAGATCGAGATTGAAACTGCGCTTCTTGGGCTTGGAACGCTGGATCTGGCGCATCGTAGGCACTCCTTCCGTGCGTGTGGCCTCAGTATGACCACCCAACTAAAGGACTGCTAAAGAGGTGCTCAACGTCAGCCGAAACATAGGCAGGCGCTGTAGATCCACCGGTCGCAGACCTGGCCCAGGCGCCCTATAGCCGCCTGCTGCGGCAGAGAATCTGGCAGCGACGCGCTGTTCAGCGTGCGTTTAGCAGGCCTTCAGCTGCTGCCGCGAGCATATGGAAGAACGTGGCTCGGTTCCCGAGGGACACTCGCAGCCGGGTCGTAGGAAGCGAAGGGTGAAGAAGACGGACAAGGATACACACGGGTACTGCTGGCTGGGCGGCGAGTTCCGCCCGACGCCTGGAGCCCCGCCCAGCCGGTGCGCCCAGAGGGACGTCCACGGTATCGCGCACACCTACGACATCATCGACGGCACGCTCTTCAAGATCGTCATCGGCTGCGCGGGCGGGGCTTGCCGGCGACCTCACCGTTATCGCCCTGCTGGCTCAGCCCTGCGACCAAGCCCGACCGGCTGCCTGCTCGAACTTGTGGCCAACGCCCGCGCCAACGGGCACAGCTGGCTCCACACTCCCGCCGTGGCACCAGGGGAGAACCACTGGCGCCGGGTTTATTACGCGGGCGCGGGGAGGGCGACGAGCGCCAGAAGTTCTTGGCTGGTGAAGATGCGGCTGGCTCCGGCGACCGCACGCTGGATGCGCCGGACGATCAGCGGGTCGTCAGTGAGCCCTTGCGATTGGAGCCACGCGAGGATATTCGAGCGGCCGCTACCCGGGCCGACCTCGATGACTTGCGTGCGGCCCACCAGGCTCGCCGGTATTCCCGAATACACCCGCTCGGCAAGCCAGTTGTCCCCGAGCCGTTGCGCCTTCCGGATCGCCGCTGCATGCACGCCAGTCGCCGTCCGGTAAGCGTCTGCGCCAACGAAAGGCTGGTTGCACGGGATGTTGACGCCGAAGATCCGTCCCGCCAGCTCACAGTAGCCGGGCAGATCGGCTAGGGTGGTGGCCCGCCAGCCGATGTCGCAGAGGTTCACGAGCAGCTGCTCTATTTGCGCATTGCCCGCCCGTTCGCCGATTCCTAGCGCCGTCCCGTGCAGTCGGCACGCACCAGAGCACACCGCCGCCAGCGAGTTTGCCACAGCGAGCCCACGGTCGTTGTGACCGTGCCAGTCGATCTCCACATCCGGAAAGCCGCGCTCTACCAGGCCACGCCGGAGGCAGTCGACGACAGCGGCGGCCCCCCACGGTGTGGCATAGCCAACCGTGTCACAGATGCAAACCCGCTCCGCCCCGGCATGCAGGGCAGCTGCGTACACATCGATCGCGACCTCGGGCCGTGATCGTGTCGTGTCCTCAGTGACGATGCAAACCTGCAGGCCTTCTCGCCGGGCGAAGGCGACCGCATCCTGAACCTCCTGCAGCAGCGGCACGACCGACCATTGCTCGACGTACATCCGGATCGGACTGATACCAACAAACGCCATTACCGAGACCGGCTGGCCCGTACGCTGTGCGATCTCCGCCACGGCAGCGATATCGGGGCGCGTGGTCCGTGCCGCGCATGCGATGCTCACCGGCAGGCGGTCGATGGCTATCTCGGTAACCAGCCGTGTGACATGGTCCTTGATGGTCTGGCTGGCGGCTGGCATGCCGAGGTCGACGCTGTTGACCCCGATGCGCTGCATGAAATTCACCAGCTCGATCTTGTCATCTAGCGTCGGTTGCATGACGGATGGCGATTGCAGGCCATCGCGCAGCGTCTCGTCGTGTACGAGGACATCCCGCTCGGGGGCGGGCAGTGAGTCGAGGCCGTTCCACTCGGTGATCCAGCGCTCGGGTATCGTTTGCTCGGGTGTCGTTTGCATTTGCGACATGTCCTTTCGTTCCCGCCTGGCCAAATAGGCTTCATGAGATTTCTCATGCGGGGTTGGATTATGAGATGAGATCTAAGAGATACGCGCACAAACTGGCACCATCAGATGGGCTTGTCAGACTGGCTTGTCGAGCTGGAAGCCAAGATGGGCCGGTGGGAAGCGCATCGCCTCACTCATCAAGCTCGTGCCGTCAAGGAATTCCCTGCCGATAGCACTTGATGCTGAAGACGTTGCAGCTCAGGTGAGGGATCAACGCCGAGCTCGTCGCGCAGCACAGCTCGCAGGCACTGGTATGCCTGCAGTGCCTCGCTCCGCCGCCCGGCGCGGCTAAGCGCCATCATAAGCTGCCCGTGAAACCATTCGTTGAGCGGGTGGGTGCTAACCAGGGACCTCAGCTCGCCGATCAGCTCGCTGTGCTTGCCTAGCCGGACGTCAGCCTGAATTTGGAGCTCAAGCGTACTGATGCGGCGCTCCTCAAGGTGAACGGCATATGCATCTAGCAGGTTTCCGCGCCGAACGTCGGCTAGGGCTGGGCCGGTCCACATGTCCAGCGCACGGTAGAGAACGTCTGCCGCCTCGCTGGTGCGACCCGCCTCGAGCAGCATGCGTCCCTGGCGGGCGAGCCGTTCGAAGACGGCCGCATCAAGCTGCTCCGGCTCGGCCCGGATGAGGTAACCAGTCGGTCTGGTGACGATTAGCTGCCCGCCAAAGGGGTTCAGCTCCTGTTCCTCGAACATCCTCCGCAGCTGATAGATGTATGTCTGCACCGTCGCCACTGCGGTCGGCGGAGACTCGAATCCCCACAACTCCTCGATCAGCGTATCCATCGGGACAACCCGGCCGGACCGCAGCAGCAGCAGCGCCAGGACGCTTCGCACCTTCGGCTGGCTCGGCGCGCAGATCCGCTCCCCGGCCAGAATTTCGAGAGGCCCCAGTACCTTGAACTGAGCCATTTCCTTTCTCCTGCCTGTGAGGCGCAGCCTGGCGTTAACCGAATGCCACGTGATCGGTGTCATCACTTTTCCGTGGAGCGGCTAGCTCGGCAGGCTGCGCCAAACGCTAACCTGGTAATCCAGGAACGGCAAGGAAATTCCGCCAAAGTTAGGCCAACGCGCACCGAGGATCAGCGCAGATACAGAAGGATGTAGCCCTGCCTACAACTTTTGATACCGGGCCTTGGACCCCCAGATCGCTCCCACGGTTCATTCGGTCAATTGAGGCAGGCGGTCGGTCCGGTTAGTGTCTGGCGTATGAGCAAGGAATCGGCCCAGATGAAACTGGCCAGCGGCAATCACAGAATGTCACTCTCGATTCTTCCCTTGTGCTTGGCAGAAGCCCGGCCCAGCGTTCTTGTCATATTCCTCCTAAGATACCTGTGCGGCGTCGTGTCGGCTCAAAACTACACCGCTCCGCAGATCGTCCGGCCTGCTCTCGTGGCCGCGATCATCTGGGAGTTAGCGGTCGTTTTTGTATACTTGTTCAACGGGATAACGGATTTGGCGGAGGACCGGGTCAACGGCTCCCTCCGGCCAGTTGCGCGAGGCGATCTGCCCCCGAAAGTGGCCTTATGGATCTCGGTGAGCGCGGCAACGGCGGCGGTGATCGGCGGCTTCCTGATCGGTGGCCTTTTTAGATGGCTGGTGCTTGTCCTACTGGCGCTTGGATTCCTCTACTCGGGTCCGCCCTTTTACCTGAAGCGGCGCACCGCGACCGCGGTCATATCGGGAACCCTGGGCGGATGGCTCACGTACTGCGCCGGCAGCGCCGCGGCAGGGCGGGGAATCCCGGCAGGTGCGAGCCTGATCTTCGCCGTTACGCAGTCCGCGTGGATGGGGTTAGTGGGCTCAATGACCAAGGACCTGCCCGACGTTGCTGGTGACGCCGCGGCACGGCGTATGACCGCTGTAGCCATTCACGGCGAGAAGGCGGTGCGCGTCGCGGTTTCGATCACGGCGCTCGGGCTCGGTGCGGTGTTTGTGGTCGCCGCGGCGTACACCCGCCCTGTCCTGCTATGGCCTGCGGTTGCGATGCTTGTCGGAGCGCTATCCGTAGCAAGGGCGGCCCGGCGGTCTCGCCCGGCTGGCAGCCGCAGGGATCGCCGCCGCCCATATCGCGCGTTCATGACTACTCAGTACGCGACTCATGGCTGCCTATTAGCAGTTGTCGCGCTGGAACACTCCTTTCATTGACATCGTTCGCCATGTGCCTCACCCGCCGCATCGGTTGTTTGGTCACTGCCGCGCGGGCCGATCACCACAGCCATGCGCTGCCTGGGGCTGGGGTGAGGACCAGCGGTGGACGCTGGCCCGGGTCATGACGCTGATCGCCCGGTTGTTCCATGTCCGCTACACCCTGCGCGGGACCTTCTGTCTGCTGCACCGCATCGGGTTCACCCCGCAGGTCCCGGTGCACCGGGCGGTGGAGCGTGATGAGAAGGCCATCATGGCGTGGCGGACCGGGACCTGGGCGAAGGTGCGAGGCTAGCGGCGGCGACTAGGCGTGGATCTGCTTCGAGGACGAGGCCGGGCAGAACCTGCGCCCGCCGAAGGCCCGGACCTGGGCCCGCCGCGGCCACACTCCCGTGGTCAACGTGTCCGGCACAGGCTCGGGCCGGGTGTCGGTGGCCGGGCTGATCTGCCTTCGGCCCGGCGCGCGGGGCCGCCTGTTCTACCGGGTGCGCATCCACCGCGGGCGCAAGGGCGAGCGCCGCTCGATGTCTGAAGCCGACTACTCTGACCTGATCGCCGCCGCGCACCAGCACCTGCATGCCCCAGTCATCCTGTGCCGGGACAACCTCAACACCCACATCCGGTCTGGCCAGCTACGCTATTCCTGGACATCGGTGTCTGCTTCAGAACCCTCGCTGGTCGCGACCAGCGATCCAGACGGTGGCTGGCAAGGCGGAGCGAGAGAGCCTAGGAACCAGCGACAACGCCGCCAGGCGCGCTGGGTACCGCGCGGCAGAGCATGGGGTTCTGAAGCAGACACTCAGTCCGACCGGCATATGGTCGACTGTGGAGGGTTCCGATGACGGGTGGCGCACAGGCGAACTCTTTAACCGACGTTACAGCTAGATGTCTTGAATCCTCCCGCACCCACGTCCTAAGTGCCTATGAACAGCGGCTCAAGGAGAGACATAGTCGGCTCGTAGCTGATCCGGCGGCTTGGCAGCAGGTCAGTGCACACGCGGGTGAGATCCTCGACACGATGCTCGAGAACCTGCGAAACGGCAGTCACCCCCCACGCGGGGGCTCGCGGGTGCTGGCCAAGGACATTGGTGCCGCACGTGCTGCGCATGGCGTGCATCCGGTCGAATCGCTACGGGCAGCCGAGGACCTGTTTCAGATCCTGATGTCTGCCGTGACACAATGCCTCGCGATAGGCGAAAAGGAACCCGTGGCGCTCGCAGTGCTGGCCATGCACCACGCCATCTCACTGCGGCTGGAGGATGCGGCCATTTCGTATTACGGTTTCTTGCTCGACAAGCTGTACGCGGCGCGCATTGATGAGCGGCAGCATGTGGCACGCGAACTCCATGACCGGGTCGGCACCGGTCTCGCTGTCGCCTACCGGCAGCTCGAACTCTGTGAAATGTCACTGGAAGGCGGCCCAGCTAACGCGGCCCACCGGATCAAGCGGGCGCAGCGGGCGCTGGTAGAGGCGATAGCCGAGGTCCGGCTGCTGATGGTCGGCCTTCGGGTCACCGAACCAGGCGAGTTCCTGGGGACACAGCTGCAGAATTTCGTGGACTCCGTGGCTCCCGAGAGCGTTGCGATGGAAGTGTTCATAAGCGGTGACGAGGCGTGGGCGGCGCCGCATGTCCGGAGCGAGGTCTTCCTTGTCGTCCGTGAGGCACTCCGCAATGCCATGCAGCACGGCAGGGCCAGCGCAATTCTGGCTCGCATCACTATCGCGCCGCATGAGCTCTGGGCGGAGGTCCATGATGACGGCATAGGCTTCGAGCCGCTCGTAGCCGCCCGAGGCGGCACCGGTACTGGGTTACCCTCCATGAGGGAACGAGTGGCGATGCTGGCCGGAACCTTCAGGTTGTCCAGTCTTCCCGGGAAAGGAACTCTCGTGGAGATCCAGATACCTCTTGACGGAGCCAAAGATGCCGACGGGTGATGCCATCCGCGTTGCGCTGGTTGACGACCACGTCCTGGTACGCGAAGGGCTCAGGGAGATCCTCGAAGCGCATGATGACCTCGAGGTGGTGGGCGAAGCCGGCGATCGCGATGGCGCAATCGCTGTGGTGACGGAGAAGCGACCCGACGTCGTCCTGCTCGATGTGGAGATCCCCGGTGGCGACGTAATCACTACGGTTTCGCGGCTCCGGGCTACCTCGCCGGAGACCAAAGTGATCATCCTGAGCATGTATGATGGCCCGGAACTCGTTCAGAGCCTGCTGGATCTTGGCATTAGCGGCTACCTTCTGAAGAGCGTAACTCGACACGAACTGGTTGCCGCCATCCGCGGCTCGCAAACAGATCCGAGCCGGATCACAATCTCCGTCTCCCGGCAGAGCCTCGCTAGCATGCGTGGCGGCAGCGCTGTAACGCTCTCGCGGCAGGAACGGGCTATTCTACAACTCGTCGCCCAGGCCCTGAGCAACGCGCAAGTCGCCTCTCAGGTGGGCATTACCGAGGCAACAGTCAAGAGACACCTACACAATATTTTCGCCAAGCTCGGCGCGGTGTCGCGGATCGACGCCGTCAACAAGGCGGCCACGGCGTCGTTGATCGTTCCGCAGAACCAGGAAAAGAAGGGTGGCACAACGCGCTGGAGCTGATAGGAAAAATGGACATCAGCGGGCGTGCGGCAGCGCCGGCGTAGCCGGCTCGCTGGCTCGCCGGTGATCTGGGGTGATGTCAGGCGGCTTGGGTGCCGGGGATTCGGCAGAGGGCTACTTCGTAGCCGAAGGTGCCGAGCTTGCCGACGAGCTGGCTGACCTCGCGGTAGTGGTCGCGCTGGCGTTCATAGTAGTCGGGGCCGAGGTCTTGGTAGCGGGTCGCTCCATTTTCACCCCGGTGCGGCGCCGCCGCAGCGGCGTCAGGGGTTGAGCGGAAACAAGGCGGCGATCTCGCGGCACTCGTCCGCACTGAGGCGCACACGGAGGGCAGATGCATTCATCTCCACGTGAGTGGGCTGGCACGAGCCGGGAAGCGGGACGATGTCGTCTCCCTGAGCGAGTAACCAGGCGAGGGCCAACCGCCCTGTGCTGAGATCGCGGTGCGAGGCCATCGTCTCGGCAGCCCGCAGGATCTCCCGGTTACGCCGCAGGCTCTCTTCGGTGAAGCGTGGGTCGCTCCAGCGGAGATCGCCTTCCGCGAGTTGGCTGCGCATGGTAATCTGGCCGGTCAAGAAACCACGCCCGAGCGGGCGGCACGCCAGGAAACAGATCGCAAGCTCACGCGCAGCGGCAAGGACGCCCCTTTCGACCCCGCGTTCCCACAGTGAATATTCTCCTGCGACCGCGGCGATGGGGTGCTCCGCGTACGCACGCCGCAGCATGTCGCGAGGGATCGCAGGCAGGCCGATATGGCGCACCTTTCCGGCGCGGACAAGCTGGGCGAGCGCACCAACGCTTTCCTCGACCGGCACCTGGGGATCGACCTTGGCGAGGGAATAGAGATCGATGTGATCGGTGCCGAGACGTCTTAGCGAAGCTTCGCATGCCGCTGTGAGGTAACCAGGGCTACCGTCGGTCTGCGTCACCTTGCCGACCCGGGTGAAACGGAGCCCTCCGCGCGTTGCGATCAGCACCTCATCGTGGCGTCCGGCAACGGCCGCTGCGATCTGCTCCTCGACTGCGCCGCCGGCGTAGAAATCGGCAACATCCAAAAGAGTAATGCCTAGGTCCAGCGCCATCCTTATGACAGAGACGGCTCGATCCAGACCAGGTCCGCCGTACGCGCCCGTGAATCCAAAGCACCCGAGCCCTATTGCCGAGCTCACTAATTTCGTGCTGCCTGGGACGCGAGGCTCCATGAACGTCTCCACGAATTGTGGCCAGTACGGATACGGTCATATACCGCAGCTCTACGGTCGCAGTGGCAGATTGGCGCTCTTGCCGCGCTACCGGCGACTTACGTGGCCGGTGATCAGCTCCTTGCGGCTTGACGGATCCCCTGGCACAGGCCGATGCGGGACAGGGTAAGGTGGCGGGGTTCAACTACAGTGCAGTTGCGTGGCCTGACGGAGATTCTAGGCGCGGCTTCGGCTTCGTTCATGATGCCGTACCTCATGTGCGAATGTTGCGGAGGCGCCAGCCGATGGATCAGTTCCTCCCCGGCTTCGAGGAACAGGTGTCCGACTTCCGAGTGAACGGGCACATGATGCTGGAACAAGTCTGGATCATACAGCCCACCGCTGGCCACCCTGAAGGCTGCCTGGACTCCCTCATAAAGCACTTCCTGGAGCATGTTTAACTCTTCAGTAGTAAGAGTCTCGTACACCTTGATGATCCTCTCAAGTGAACCGTGTGGGAAATATCGTCGTACTTCGAGGCGGTATATTTCTGCTGGAGTCTCACTAGAGCGTCCCGGCGGACATCTTGTACTAGGCTCACTTCTCGGATTATTGTAACCTGAACCTTGAAGTTCTTGAAGTTTCATGTCATGCATGCCGCCGAAGAAAGAACGCTCCGTCGCTGTGGCCGACCCAGCACCGGCTGGGGGCGCGGGGCGCGGCCTCACCGCAGAGGTCGCATCGCTGTATACTAAACTTGCCGCTGCCAGGGAGTCAAGAATGACGTAAAAGTATCACCAACCCGGACAAACCGTGTCACAGGACTTTCCTCTTGACGAGTTCAACGAGTGGCAAATTAGCTGCCGCTAGGTTGGCTAAGAGACCGGAGTAACAACGTTGGCTACGGGTAGAGTTTTGCGGTTCGACGAAGAACGCGGTTACGGGTTCATCAGAGTGCCGCCGCCTCGCGATCCTGCGTTTGTAAAACATGATATTATGCGGAGTTTCTTGTGTAACTATCGGAGGCGGTCATGGACCAGCCGATCCGCTAGCTGACCAGTGGGGCTTGCCGCTGCGGAGCTGATCGAGGCGGGATTGGTGATCACCCGCCGCCGTTGCCCGGCGGTGCCGTAGCTGAGCGGGACGTGGTTCGCTGGGTGGTGTCGGTAACGATACGGCCGTCGAGCATTTCGATGCGGCGCGGCAGGCGGGCCGCCAGCCCACGATCGTGGGTGATGATGACGATGGTCGCGCCGGCGTCATTGAGGTTCTGGAGGAGGGCGAAGATCGCATCGGACGCGGCGCTGTCGAGATTGCCCGTGGGCTCGTCGGCCAGCACGATGGCCGGGTCGCCGACCAAGGCTCGGGCGATCGCCACCCGCTGGCGCTCTCCTCCGGACATTTCCGGTGGCCGGTGGCGGGCCCGGTGAGCGAGCCCGACCTTGGCCAATGCCTCGGCGGCCGCAGCATTTCGAGCCCTGCGGGCGGTCCCGGAGTACAACAATCCGTCGGCCACGTTCTCCAGCGTGGTGGCGTGCTCGGCCAGGAAGAACTGCTGGAACACGAACCCGATCCGGGTGGCCCGCAGTGCGGCCAACTCCCGGTCGGCCATGTACGCGACATCGGCGTTGGCGATCCGGACAATCCCGGACGTGGGCCGGTCGAGGGTGCCCATCACGTGCAAGAGGGTGGATTTGCCCGAACCGGAGGGGCCCACGATCGCCACCAGTTCACCCGGGCGGACCGTGAAGCTCACCCCAGCAAGCGCGATCACCGGAGAGAACGCGGGGTAGATCTTGGTGACAGCGTCCAGCTCCAGGACCGGCTCGCGTACCTGGGGCGCCAGGTAGGGCACCGCCTCGTCCGGCCAGGCTTTCTCGGTGCTCGGGCGGGTCATGACGCGGGTACCACGACGCGCTGGCCCGCGGCCAGACCCGTTCCGGTGACCTGCACCAGCCCGGCGTCGTCATCGAACAGCCCCAGCGTCACCCGCACCAGGTGGCGGGCGTTGTCGGCCCCGACGACCTCGACGGCGTACCAACCGGGTTGCGCCAGTAGCGCGTTCACCGGCACCGCCAGGACATTGTTGACGCTTTGGTTGACGATCGACACCGTCACGGGCGCCTGATCCAGGTGGCCGGTCGCCCGCGGATCGGAGAGCCTGACGTCCACCTCGACGGTGGCCCCCAAGGACTTGACGACCGCCACCGAGCCCACCGAGGATATCCGGCCCGGCGTGGTGAGGTTATTTGGCAACGCGACAATGACCTTGTCGCCGACCTTGACCCGCGACTGCCACGAGGCGTCGAGGGCAACCGCGACATCGCGGGTGGTGGAGGTGGCTTCCATCACTGGGGTACCTGGTTGCGCGGGGCCCCCGGAAAGGCCGGTGACCTTGGTGATCCGGATGGTGCGGGCTGCCAGGAACGCTGCTTGACCCAGGCTCAGGTTCCCGGTCTGGGTCTGCCCCACCGCCTTTTGCAGTTTCTCCAGCGCCGTCACGGTCGCCCAACCGAAGTAGTCCGAATGCGGATCCAGCTCCTCGCTGGACGCGTAGCCGAGCGCGACCAGATCGGCGTTCAGCTGCCGGACATCCGGCCCGCTCATCGTGATTGATAACGTCCGGTACGCCGGCGACTTCGACCCGTACAGGAAAACGACGGGACTGCCGCTGACCTCGTAAAGGACCTGCCCTTGGCTGATCACCTTGCCCACCGACGGTATCCCGGTGATCGTACCGCCGGCCTGATTGATCACGTCGTAGCTGCCCGAATACCCGAGCGTGCCAGTCACCGACGTCCGCTCGGAGAGCGTCTGCCGTGTCACCATCGCTGTCGAAGTCGCGGCGCCGCTGTCCGGCGAGGGGGTCTTCGCCGGGTTCGCACCGAATAGCTCGCCGCCGCCGATGACACCGGTGGCCGCCAAGCCGCCACCAGTTCCCGCGACCACCGCCAGCACGCCGGCGGCCGCGACGCCCCGACGCCACCGACGCCGGCGCCTGATCGGCGCCCCTCCAGTGCTCACGTGCTCCTTTGTTGAATCGGTGCCCATGACCCAGTACCTCCCGGGGTGACCTCGATAACTGCGTCCATGTCACGCATATTAGGGAAATGGGGTGAGGGTCGTCGTCACGCAGGGGAGCCATATTCGCCACTGCTGGCATGAGGGACATCGGCCGCCGCCATCCCTCGCTTGGGGGACAGCGGTATCCCTCACGCGAGGGACGAATTGCGCCAGCGTCAGACGCTGTGCACTTTGCGCAAAAGCTCATATGTCGTCGGCAGCGTGTCCACTAGCTCCTGCTGCTGCTGCCTGACCTTCAAGAAGAGCTCTTCGGCACACGCCATTGATTGTCGCCGATGGATGAGCACAGGCGGCGGGGCTTCGGGCACTAGCCCCAATCCGGCCAGGATGCAGTAATAGCTCCCGTTAGTCCAGAAATTCCGGAACTCCGCCTCGAAGTTCCCGTAGTACGTACCTACATCCGTCACCGGCTGGTTGACTGGGATCCCCGCCTTGTACCTCTCGATCTTCTCCGAAATACTGTCGGACAGGCGCAGCTCTTTGTTCGCCTTCCAGAAGGGTGTGTCTGTACGCGGCGAAAAGTAGTAATGTATTTGGATAAAATCGCGCGAGTCGTCGAACATCGTCTCGATCTCCTGATTGAAATCATCAGTGAGGACCGGGTTAAACCGCTTGTCCGGGAAATGCTTTGCCAGATGGTAGAGTGCGCCGTAGATGAAGTACAGGCCAGTCGACTCCAACGGTTCCAGGAAGCAGGAGGACAATCCGATTCCGACACAGTTCTTCACCCACGCGCGACGGTTGCGCCCGACCCTGAAGCGAATCTGGTTGAGCTCCGTCTCACCCGGGTCCAGGTCCCACAGCCGACAAAAGTCCTTGCTAGCGTCGTCCCGCTCGGCGAATCGGCTCGAATAGACGTACCCGCTGCCGAAACGGCCGAGCATCGGGATCCGCCACGTCCATCCCGCATCCATTGCGATCGCCGACGTGAACGGCTCGACCCCGTTCTGCGCATCGTCGTGCGGGATGGCGGAAGCCACGGCGCTGTCACACAGGAGATAGTCGCTCATGTCAATGAACGGCTCCCCCATCGCCTGGTTGATCAGGAGCCCGCGGAAGCCTGAGCAGTCGACGAAGAAATCCGCATCCAAGGTGCGGCCATCCTTGGTCCGGAGGGCTGTGATGAAACCACGCTCGTCGAGCACGGCCTCCTGCATCTCGGCTTGAATATGCTCAACGCCCAGCCGCGTCGTAGCGATCCGGCACAGATATTTGGCGAGCAGGTGCGCGTCGAAATGCCAGGCATAGCTGGTCGCCGGGCGGCCGTCGAGCCATCGAGGAGCCAGCTTGGCATCCAGGACCGGCGGCTCCTTGAAGCAGGAATAATCGAACTCCCGGCCGGCCTGCGTGGAGTGCCTCTTGTACAGCCAATAATGCGAGAGCGGGAAGCCTTCCAGCTCCGGGAGCAGGCCGAACAGGTGATAGAAATGGTCCGTACCGCCATTACGTGCCCGTGGGCCTGGCTCCGAGCGGCCACCGGTGCGCCAATTGATATACTTGATGCCCATCTTGTAACTAGCGTTACACTCGGGCATCCATTCGTCCTCGTCCAGGCCAAGCTGGTCGAAGAAGATTCTCTGGAGATTCGGGATGGTGGCCTCGCCGACACCGATCTTCGGGATGGCCGGCGCCTCCAGCACCGTGACATGAACGCTGCCCTGCAGGAAGCTGCTCAGGTAGCATGCGCTCATCCAGCCGGCTGAGCCGCCACCCAGGATTACAATCTTGTTAATGCGATGGTCCATTGAAGAAGATCCCCTTGAGGAAAACAAGCCACGGTATCTTTGAGGCGACCTTCGAAAAGGTCGGCATCAGCTGACCAGCTCGGACTCCTCCACGAGTACCAGGCGGCCATTCCCGTTCAGTGTCGCCAGATCGATATCGGCAATACAGCGCACGGGGTCATCGTTCAAGATCAATGTTCCTTCGACGTGAACAGTGCCGCTGCTCTTTTCGAAATCGGCCATGCTGAGATCGGAAGCGGTGCGGTCCAATCGCACCCCCAGATCGGTGCCGCCGCGCGTCTCGGTGAACTTAATGAAGACAATACCGATATCTTCCAGACGGCTTCGCAGGTCCTCCACCGAAGGTTTCGGCCCGCCCACCATCACTGGCTGGTCACCGGACAAGCGCTGGGTCAGTTCATCCATGGCTACCTCTCAAAAAACGTTGGTTGCTACCGCAGGGTCCTGGTCGGCTCAGCCCTGTTCCGCCTCGGCATACGCGAAGGCCAGGTCCTCCGGTATCTGGAATTTCAGGGTCGCCGTGCAGAACTCTCGCCACTCGGGAGTGTCCTCGGTGAAGAGCCGCCGGTCCTTATCCAGCCCGACGGGACTGATCAGCACAGTGAATTCATCGCAGAGGAACACGGACGTATCATCCGTCAGCTCGCGCTCCCCCGGATGCGCTCCGGCAGACCAGCCAGAAAAACGACGGAACTCACCCAGCGGGTAAGCTTTGCAGTACTTCTTCACCGTAACCTCCGAATGCCAGTCTCGCTAGATGATGAAAGGATTCACCGATACGCAGCAACCCTGCTATCCAGCACCCTCAGAGTTTATGCCAGCAGCTCTGTCCGGTCTATAAAGGCGAACCTGAGCGTTCAACTGCTGCAACACATCAGTTGGATGCCGGTGCTATGCGTCGCGGAGGCAGAGCAGGATTCCACCAGTCAGCATGGCGGCCGCGGCCCAGGCGGCAAGCACGCCGAGACCGGCCCACGGGCCGATGGGCAGGGCTCTGAGGTTGGTCGTGGACTGGATGGCGAGACCGGCATTCATGGGCGCGATCTGCTGGAGGAACCGCCTCCAGTGCGGGTCCGTGACCACACGGACAATGATCGGGAACAGGTAGAGCAAGCCGAGAACGCTCCCAACGGCAGTCGCGGACTCCCGCACCGCGGTGGCCATACCGAGGCTGAGCAGCACGATCAAGACGAGGTAGAGGACCGACCCAGCGGCGGCCCGAAGGGTGGGCCCGGCGGCCAGGCTGAGCGGCGGGTACCCGTGCGCCGGGGTGAAGCCGTTGCCCGGCAGGATCAGCCGCGCGGCTAGCAGCGACGCGAAGACGGCGACGGTGCCCGCCGCCAGTGTCATACCGGTGAGGACGACGGCCTTGGCGACAAGGACGGCGACCCGGCGAGGCATCGCGGTGAGGGTGGTGCGGATCATTCCGGTGCTGTACTCGGCGCTGATCGCCGTGACCGCCAGGATGGCGATGACGGCCTGACCAAGATCGATTCCAGTGAGGCTGAGCTTGGTCGCGTCCTGGTTGCACCCGGTGGACGAGCACGTCACGGCGGAGGCCGTGGCGGCGCTCACCGCGGTGGTCACCACGATGGCGGCCACGAGCAGCCAGACGGTGTCCGCCACCGTGCGCAGCTTGGTCCACTCCGCGTGGAGCGCTTCACGCACGCTCGTCCCCCCGCGTAGTCTCACGCGTCCCTCCGGCGCAGCAAGATGATCGCCACGCCCAGGGCGAGTACCGCCCAAGCGCACAGCACCGCGAAACCCGCCCACGGCGAGAGAGGGTAGTAGCCAAGCGACGGGGCGTAGACGGTGTCCACCTGCGGGTACTGCGGAATGCTCTGCTGAATGGCGAAGGCCGCGGCCGGGGTGACGCGCATCAGCCACTCCGTCGCCGGCATGGGAAGCACGTTCGACATCGCGAGGATGTAGGGCAGGACGATCGCCACCACGACAGCGGTGACAGCCCAGGCGCTGCGGCGCGCGATGGCGCCAATGGCCAAGGCGAGGACGGCGGTGACGGCAAGGAGCCCGGCGGTCCCGATGACAATTCGCAGCTCGGTCCGGAATGGCACGGGAACCACGGGGGAACCGTTGGCGTGCATGATCTTAGTGTCGATCGCTACGACGGCTGCCGCAGCGGCCAGTCCGACCACAAAGGTGACCACGCAGAGCACGATGGCCTTCGCCGACAAGACTCGGCCGCGCCGCGGGCTCGCAACCAAGGTGGTGCGGATCAGGCCTCGCCGGTACTCGGCGGTGATGAACATCGTGCCCACCACGATGACAGCGATCAGCCCGGCGAACGCGCCGACGAGAAAGTTCTCCACCGTCTCGCCCTCTCCAGCTTGTTCCCCGGAAAGGGCAGGAGCGATGTCACCGGACCCGCTGATCGTGAAGGCGCCGCCGGACTCCTGATATCCGACCCCCGGTCCCGGAGTCCCGTCGGAGCTGCCCCCCACCTCCTCACCGTGCCAGGCGCCGTTGGGCTGGTCGCCCTCGACGCTGACCTGGTCGAAGACGGCGGTGGCTTGAGTGGGTCCAGTGGGTCCACTTGTCACGACGAAATGGCTGGACACCTGGGCGTACTGGGGTGAAGCGGCGAACAGTCCGGCCTGCACGGCCGAGCCCAGCCCGGTCGGCTGGACAGTGCCGACCACGCTCCATCGCGTGCCGTCGGCCGATTCGTAGCCGGTGATCGTGTCGCCGGATCGGGTCAACCGCAGCCAGCGCGGGGAAGCCGAGGAGACCTCACCGGGCAGGCCGGCCACGTCGTGGGTGTAGTCGTACTGCATGCGGACACCGTGGCTACCGGTGACCATGATGGCGACGTAGGGCGACCCCGGTTGGGTGCTCGCCTTCATGATGATCCCCGCCTTCGCCCACGCATCCAAGCCGGGTTTGAAGGCCGCGCCCGGAGTCTGGCTGAACGAGGGCATCATGCCGGTCAGGGAGGTTACGGAGACGGTGATGCTACCGTCGCCGTCCAGCGGATGATGGACGAAGAAGAACTGGTCGGTCACCACTTCCCCGTCTGGCCCCACCGGCATGGTGCAGGCGCTCACGTTGCAGGAACCGGAGTTGCCCACCACACCGAGCAACCCGATCAGCAGGGTCACGGCACCGGCGCCCAGTATGCCGATCATCCAGCCACGCACGCTCCTGAACTTGGTCCATTCGCCCCACAGCACGTGCAGAAACCCGTCGTTCCCAGACGGAAGGCTTGACCGATACGGCGTGATGACGGGGATCATCGTGCGCCCTCACCCGCGGCCCGGAACTCGACCGCGTCTCTGCTGATCTCCATGTAGGCCTCTTCCAACGTCGCACGGTGCGCTGACACCTCCGAGAACGGCACCGCGCTGTCGCTGAGCAGGACCACGATCTGCTCCGGTCTCAGGCCGGAGACTGTGAGGGTGTCGTGCCCAGTAACGGTCACAGTTGCACCGGCCTGCGCCAGCACCGTCATCGCCTGCGTGCGCGCGGCGGTGCGCAGCGTGACCCGGCCGACCGCCGCGGCAGCCAGCAGGTCCGCCACGCTGGTGTCCGCGACGACCCTGCCGCGCCCGATGACCACCAGGTGACCGGCGGTATCCTGGAGTTCGCTCATTAGGTGGCTGGACACCAGGACGGCGCGGCCCTGTACGGCCAGCGACCGCAGGAAGCCGCGCATCCACACGATGCCCTCGGGGTCCAAGCCGTTGAACGGCTCATCCAGGATCAGCACCGGCGGATCGCCGAGCAGCGCCGCGGCGACCCCGAGCCGTTGCCGCATACCGAGGGAGTAACCGCCCGCCTGGCGCCGCGCGACGGCCCGCAGACCGACCTGCACGATCACCTCGTCGACCCGCCGGGCCGTGAGGCCCTGGGAATGCGCCAGCCACAGCAAATGGTTGCGAGCGCTCCTGCTCGGCTGCAGCGCGACGGCGTCCAGCAACGCGCCGACGTGACTCAGCGGATTCCGGAGGCTGCGGTACGGGCGCCCGCCGATCAGCGCGCTGCCCTCATCGGCCGCGTCCAGACCCAAGATCACCCGCATTGTGGTGGACTTACCCGCGCCGTTCGGCCCGACAAAGCCGGTGACATGCCCGGGCAGAACAGTGAACGACATTCCGTCCAGGGCTACGGTCGACCCGAACCGCTTGCGCAGCCGGTTGACCTCGATCGTTGCGTCCATCTCCTCAGGCTAGGGAACATGCCAGCGAATGGGCGTCACGCGAGCGAGCCATCTTCGCCGTCCCTCCCGGGAGGGACGGCGCCGTCCCTCACGGGAGGGATACCTAAATTTCGAGATTCTCGTAATCGCCGGTGTCGCTGTCAACACCGAGTGTCGCCTTCGTGATGGTCACTGCGATCTCCGCAATCGTAGGCTGATCGAACAAAGCGGCAAGGGGGACTTCCACCCCGAACGCGCCCCGGATCCTGGACACTACCTGAGTGGCGAGGAGGGAATGCCCGCCGAGGTCGAAGAAGTTGTCACCCGCGCCGACCCGATCCACCCCCAGCACCTGCGCCCAGATCCCCGCAAGTGACTCCTCCACCGCACCCGACGGCGCCACGAACCCGCCCAGATCCGGGCGAATCGCATCGGGAGCTGGCAACGCAGCCCGATCGACCTTCCCATTCGCCGTCAACGGCAGATCCGCCAGCTCAACGAACACCGCCGGAACCATGAACTCCGGCACGCTGCGCCGCAAATGATCTCGTAGTTCGCCGATGGCCGGAAGGCCGGCGCCTGGATCGGCAGGAACCAGATAAGCCACCAGCCGCCGATCGGTCTCCCCCCCACAAGCCATCACCACTGCGGATTGCACCCCCGGATGCACGGCCAACACCGCTTGTATCTCGCCTGGCTCGACCCGGTATCCCCGCACCTTGATCTGATCATCAACGCGGCCCAGGAACTCCAACTGCCCGTCGGCCCGCCACCGCGCCCGGTCCCCGGTCCGATACAACCGTGACCCATCGGCGAACGGGCTGGCTATGAATCGCTCTGCCGTCAAGGCGGGCCTTCCGCCGTATCCGCGTGCTACCTGCGCGCCCCCGACGAACAATTCACCCGCCACCCCTACCGGCACCGGGTTCAGGCACCGGTCCAGCACGAACACCGTGGCGTTGGCCAGTGGGGACCCGATCGGGACTCTTCCCCCATTCAGCAGATCCTTGGTGAGCCTGGCCGTGACCACGCCCACGGTGGTCTCGGTCGGACCATAATGGTTGACCACCCGCCGCTCCTCAGCCGCCATCACCAGCTCTCTCGCCCATCCCACCGGCGCCGCTTCCCCACCCAGCACCAGCCCCCGTGCCGGAATCAGCCGGGCCAAAGCGTCCTCGCTGCCCAGCGCGGCCAGATGCGACGGCACCATCTTCACGTAATCGATCCCGTACCCGGCCAGATACTCCGCCACCGCGCCACCATCAACGACCATCTCTGGGTCCAGCACATGGAGCGCCCCGCCCGTGACAAGACTCGTGAGAATCACCGTGTTCCCGAAATCGGTGACCGGTGATTGCAGCAATCCGTACCTGCTGCCGGGCTCCCCCCACTCCAGCCGCTCCACCACCGACGACACGTAATTGCCCAGCCCTCCATGCGTCACGAGCACACCCTTCGGCAATCCCGTCGACCCCGACGTGTACATCACGTACGCAAGCTGGCCCGGCTCCACCGCCACGTCAGGCGACGTTGGCGGCAATGCTGACAACCCGCCTGTAACCGCCGGGTCATCCACCGCGACCGTGCGCAGGCGCCCCGCCGGCAGATCCTCAACCGCCGCCGCCGTGCCGACCACCACCGTGGCCCGGCTGTCGGCCAGCATGAACGCCAACCGCTCCGCCGGATACGCCGGATCCAACGGCAAATACGCGCCACCGGCCTGCCACACCGCCAGGATCGCCACCATCATGTCGGCGCCGCGTGGCAGGCACAGCCCGACGACCGTCTCCACCCCTACCCCAACGCTCCGGAGATAATGCGCCAACCGGTTCGCTCGCGCCATGAGGCCCCCGTACGACAACGTCCGCCCGTCCGATACCACCGCCACCGGGTCCGGGCACGCCTCGGCCCGCGCCGCGATCAGCTCATGCGCCCTGCCCGCGACCGGCGCCGACACCGCCGCGCCACTCCATGTCACCAGCAGTTGGTCGCGCTCGGCGGCGGTCAAGACCGGGAGCTGGGATATCGACCGGCCCGCATCCCTCACCACGCCTTCCAACGCGGTGAGCAGATGCCCCGCCAGCCGCTCCACCGTCACCGCATCGAACAACGCCGTGCTGTACAGAATCGACCCGGTCAGGCCGGCCCTGTCATCAGCAAAGATCAACCGCAGATCGAACTTGGCGACCACTCCGGCGTCGGCGGCGCCCAGCGACAGCCCCGAAGCCTTGGCAGGCAGGTTCTCACCGGCCCGCATCCCTGCGGTGTTGTAGTTGAAGAACACTTGGAACAGCGGGCTGCGGGATCGGTCCCGCTCGGTCACCAGGGCGTCCACCAGCTGCTCGAACGGCACATCCTGATGGGCGTAGGCGGCCAGCGCCGTCTCTCGCACCCGCCCCAGCAACTCGGTGAACACCGGGTCCCCGGACAGATCCGCGCGCATCACCAGCGTGTTGATGAAAAGCCCGATCAGGTCCTCGGTCTCGGCCCGGTTCCGGTTGGCCACCGGGGTTCCCACCACCACGTCATCCGCACCGCAATACCGGCCCAGCACCACCGCGTATGCCGCCAGCAGTGTCATGAACATCGTCACGCCACTATCCCGCGCCAGCGCCCGCAACCCCGCCGCCACCTCAACGGGAACGGTGAACCGGGTCACCGCCCCCTTCGACGACCGGATGGGCGGGCGCGGCCGGTCGGCCGGCAGCTCCAGCACCGGCAACCCCGCCAGCTGCTCCCGCCAATACGCCAGCTGCCCCTCCAAAACCTCCCCCGCCAGCCACTCCCGCTGCCACACCGCGAAATCGGCGTACTGCACCGCGAGCGGCGGCAACGGATCCGGCTGTCCCGCCCGGAACGCCTCATAAAGAGCGGCGAGCTCGCGGTGGAAGATCCGGCCCGACCAGTCATCGGAGACCACGTGATGCATCGATAACGCCAGCACGTGCGCATCGGAGCCCAGCCGGATCAGGAAAGCCCGGATCAGTGGCCCACCCGCCAGATCGAACGGCACGACCTCGGCCTGGCCGACCAGCACGCGCGCCATTCCCACCGGATCGGGGCCGCCGGACACGTCAACGACCGACAGCGGGAACGGTGATGGCGGGTCGATCACCTGATGTGCCACCCCGTCCGCACCCGCAACCAACCGCGTCCGCAACACCTCATGCCGCGCCACCACCCCGCTCAACGCCGCACCCAACGCCGCCACATCCAGCACCCCGCCCAACCGCACCGGCGACGACACGTTGTACTCGATCGAGGCGGGCTCGAGCTGATCCAAGAACCACAACCGCTGCTGCCCGAACGACAACGGCAACTCCCGGCCCCGATCGACCGCGACAACGGGTGGCGCCACCACACCCGCCGCGCCCTCGATCACCGACGCCAGCCCCCGCACCGTCGGCCGATCGAACAACGCGGCCAGCGGAACCTCGGCCCCGAACACATCCCGGATCCTGGACACGACCTGAGTGGCCAGCAACGAATGCCCACCCAGCTCGAAGAAACCGTCCTCGGCACCGACCCGGTCCACGCCCAGCACCTGCGCCCACACCTCAGCCAGCAACTCCTCGGCAGGAGTGGCCGGAACAACATACTGGTCGGCCAGGTCAGGCCGCCCGCCGTCCGGGGCGGGGAGGACGGCCCGGTCGATCTTCCCGTTCGGGGTCAGCGGCAGGCCCGCCAATTCGATGAAGACCGCCGGGACCATGAACTCCGGCAGCTGCCCACCCACGAACGCCCGCAACTCACCCACCGGCGGGACGCCGACGGCTGGATCGGCCGGGACCAGGTAGGCGGCGAGCCGCCGGTTGGCCTCACTGCCGAACGCGATGACCACTGCCGACCGCACCCCGGGATGTGCGGCGAGCACCGCCTCTATTTCGCCGGACTCGACCCGGAAACCCCGCACCTTCAGCTGATCATCGGCCCGGCCCAGGAACGCCAACTGCCTGTCGGGCCGCCACCGCACCCGGTCCCCGGTCCGGTACATCCGCGACCCGTCACCGGCGAACGGGTCGGCCACAAACCGCTCCGCCGTCAACGCGGGCCGTCCCCCATACCCGCGCGCCACTCCGGCACCGGCGACGAACAGTTCCCCCGCCACCCCCACGGGCGCCAGGCGCAACTGTGGGTCCAGCACGTACAGGCGGGTGTTGGCCAGCGGTTTCCCGACCGGGACCGGCTCGGACACCTCCCAGTCGGCGGTCACCTCGAAGACGCTGCACCCTACCACCGTCTCTGTCGGGCCGTACCCGTTCACCATCCGGTGATGACTTCGCCACTTCGCGGCCAGGCCGGCATTCACCCGCTCCCCGGCAGTGATCAGCGTGCGGACCCCGGCGAGATCCCCCGGCCGGAGAACATCCAGCAGCGCCGGCGGCACGGCCGCCACGCTCACCGCGGCGCCCGCCAGCAGAGCGGTCAACCTGCCCGGCTCAGCCCGCTCCTGCGGCGTGGCCACCACCAGCGTCCCCCCCATCGCCAGCGCCATCATCACTTCCCCGACTGACCCGTCGAAACTGAATGGGAAGAATTGCAGGACGACGTCATCCGCGTGCGTTCCGATCGCTGTTCGCAGAGCGGTCACGAGGTTTACGATCCCCCGATGGGGGACTTGAACGCCCTTCGGCATCCCGGTAGACCCTGACGTGTAAATCACATACGCCAGCTGATCCAACGCGACGACGGTCTGGGGTTGTGTGCGCGGCGCCGCCGTCACTGCCGGATCGTCCAGCGTGATGACCTGGAGGTTCTCCGCCATTCCGGCGTCGCCGACCAGCACCCGCGCTCCGCTGTCGGCCAGCATGAACTCAACCCGCTCCGGCGGATACTCCGGATCCAACGGCAGATACGCGCCACCGGCCTGCCACACTGCCAGCATCGCCACCACCATGTCAGCGCCACGCGGCAGACAGAGCCCCACCACCGTCTCGGTCCCAACCCCCACCCCGCGCAGGTAGTGCGCCAACTGGTTCGCGCGCTCCGTCAGCCCCGCGTAGCTCAGCGACCGGTCGGCGGAGACCACTGCCACCGCGTCCGGGCACAGCTTGGCCTGGACGGCGATCAGCTCGTGCGCACCGCCGACCGCCGGCAGCGCCGCAGCTGTGTCGTTCCATTCCCGCACGAGGTGGTCACGCTCATCCGTCGTCAGCAGCGACAGCCGCGACAACGGGCGGCTCGCGCCGGCGGCAACCTCCCCCAGCAGCGTGGCCATATGACCGGCCATCCGTTCCGCCGTCGCCGTATCGAACAGGGCGGTGCTGTATTCGATGACTCCTGCGATGCCATCACTGTCGTCGGCCAGAATCAGCCGCAGATCATTCCTCGCAACCACCCCGGCCTCGACGTCCCGTAGTGTCTCCCGGTCGCCTTCCTGCTGCTCACCATCGCCGAAGTAGTGGAACATCGCCTGGAACAGCGGGGTGCGGGACAGGTCCCGCTCGGTGACCAGCGCATCGACGAGCTGCTCGAATGGCAGATCCTGGTGAGCGTAGGCCGCCAGCGCGCTTTCCCGTACCCGCTGCAACAGCTCAGTGAAGGTGGGGTCCCCGGAAAGGTCGGTGCGCAACACCAGCGCGTTGATGAAGACCCCGATCAGGTCTTCGGTATCAGTGCGGTTGCGGTTCGCTACCGCCGTCCCCACCACCACATCGTCCGTGGCGCAGTACCGCCCCAACAGGACGGTGAACGCCGCGAACAATGTCATGAACATCGACGCGCCGCTTTCGCGGGTCACCCGCCGTAGCCCTTCGACGGTGTCCGCCGGTACCGTGAACCTCCTCATCGCCCCCGCGGTGGAGCGCACGGCGGGGCGGGGCCTGTCGGTGGGCAACTCCAACGTCGGCACGCCGTCCAGCTGGTCGCGCCAGTAGGCAAGTTGCCCCTCCAATACCTCCCCGGCCAACCATTCCCGCTGCCACACCGCGAAATCTGCGTACTGCACCGCCAAGGGCGGTAATGGATCCGGCTCACCCGCCCGGAACGCCGTATACAGTGTCGACAATTCCCGATGGAAAATGCCAGCCGACCACTCATCGGCGACCACATGATGCACCGATAGCACCAGCACCTGGTCATCCGTGGCCAGCCGGACGAGACACGCCCGGATCAGTGGCCCGCCCGCCATATCGAACGGCGCCCTCGCGTCCTGGCCAACCAGCATCCGCGCGGCTGCCACCGGGTCTGCCTCGCCGGACACGTCCACCACCGGCAGCGGGAACGGAGACGGCGGGTCGATCACCTGATGCGCCACCCCATCCGCATCCGCCACCAGCCGCGTCCGCAGCACCTCATGCCGCCTCACCACCCCGGCCAGCGCCGCACCCAGCGCCGCCAGATCCAGGTCACCGCCCCACCGCACGGGCATCGGCACGTTGTACTCGCTCGAGCCCGGCTCAAGTTGATCCAGGAACCACAGGCGCTGCTGCGCGAACGACAGCGGCAGCACCCCACCTCGACCCACCGGCCGCACCGGCGGCACCACCAGACCGGTCACCGCGCTCTCGACCACCAGCGCCAGCCCCCGCACCGTCGGCCGGTCGAACAACGCGGCAAGCGGAACCTCGGCGCTGAACACATCCCGCACCCGGGACACCACCTGTGTGGCCAGCAGGGAGTGCCCGCCGAGTTCGAAAAAGTTGTCGTTCACCCCAACCCGGTCCAGGTCGAGCAGTTGCGCCCAGATCTCCGCGAGCAACTCCTCAGTGGCATTGTCTGGAGCGACATAGCCGCCGGACCGAGCACCGTCAGGGGCGGGCAGGGCCGCCCTGTTGATTTTGCCGTTGGGAGTCAACGGCAACGCCGCCAGCTCGGTGTACACCGCCGGCACCATGAACTGCGGCAACCGCTCACTGGCAAACGCCCGCAACTCTCCCACCGGCGGAATCCCCTCGGCAGGATCGGCAGGAACCACGTAGGCCACCAGCCGCCGATCCACCTCGTGCCCGAACACCGTCACCACCGCGGTCTGTATCTCCGGATGTGCCGACAGCACCGCTTCGATCTCGGCCGGTTCGATCCGGAACCCCCGCACCTTCACCTGCTCATCGGTTCGGCCAAGGAACTCCAACCGCCCATCGGCCCGCCACCGCACCCGATCCCCCGACCGGTACAACCGCGACCCGTCACCCACAAACGGATCCGCCACAAACCGCTCCGCCGTCAACCCCGGACGCCCCCGATAGCCCCGCGCGATCTGCGCACCGCCAATGAACAACTCACCGGCCACACCGACCGGCACCGGATTCAAGGAGCGATCCAGCACATAAACTCTCGTATTCGCGATCGGCCCACCAATCGGCGGCATCCCCACGCCATTCGGATCCACAAGCGCGACATTCGCACATACCGTCGTCTCGGTCGGACCATACGCATTGAACAGCCGCCGGCCCCGACCCCACATCCCAGCCAGCCGCTCTTCCAACGCCTCCCCCGCCGCCACAAGCACGCCCACCCCGAGCAGGTCATCGGGCCGCAGCACATCCAGGAGTGACGGCGGCACGGTCGCCACCCCAACCCCAGCCCCCCGAGCCATTCCGGCAAAAGCACCAGGCTCGGCCCGCTCCTGTGATGTGGCCACCACCAACCGCGCCCCCACCACCAGCGCCATCACCAAATCCCACACCGACGCATCAAAACTCAGCGACGCGAACTGCGCCACCACATCTCCCCCGCCAATCCCAAACACCCGCCCTTGCGCCACCGCCAAATTCACCACACCGCCATGCGTCACCTGCACCCCCTTCGGCACCCCCGTCGACCCCGACGTGTACATCACATACGCCAACTGCCCCGGCGCGACCCCCGCCCGCGGCGCCGCCACCGGCACCGACCAGGCCGCCGGGTCATCCAGCCGCACCACCGTCTCGGCAACCAGATCCACCCCCACACCCGACCGCGTCACCACCACCGGCGCGCCGCTGTCGGCCAGCATGAACGCAAGCCGCTCAGCCGGATACTCCGGATCCAACGGCACATACGCGCCCCCCGCCAACCACACCCCCAGCACCGCCACCACCATCTCCACCCCACGCGGCAGGCACACCCCCACCACCGACT
>WNGJ01001726.1_pt1 | contig 42871 bp, 40 predicted proteins | sample 5400611 | NCBI WGS metagenome assembly WNGJ01 (sample SAMN13153375, study PRJNA577476) | soil metagenome | isolation source: 40 cm soil or saprolite under Garry oak tree replicate 1 | place: USA:California | collected 2016-06-15
CGGCTCGGCCAGAAGCTCACCAAGAACGAGCTGGGCGGCTGGGAGATCCAGCTCAAGGCGGGCGCCGTCGACGATGCCGTCGACAGCGAGGAAGAAGCCTTCGCGCGCGTGCGGCGCTTTCTCTCGTACTTCCCGTCGTCGATCGACGACGTGCCGCCCCGCGGCCCGCGCGGGGACGATCCGCAGCGCCGCGACCCCTGGCTCTTCGAGGCGATCCCGCACGACCCGCGAAAGCCGTACAAGATGCGGCGCATCGTCGAATCGGTCGTCGACCAGGGCTCGTTCTTCGAGGTCGCGCCGCTCTACGGCCGCTCGGTCATCACGGGCTACGCGCGGCTCGACGGCTGGCCGGTGGCGCTGATGGCGAGCGATCCGTACTTCTACGGCGGCGCATGGCCGGCCGACACGTGCCAGAAGGTCGAGCGCTTCCTCGACATCGCGCAGACCTTCCACCTGCCGGTCGTGTACCTGGTGGACTGTCCTGGCTTCCTCATCGGGCTCGACGCCGAGAAGAGCGGTACGATCAAGCAGGGCGTGCGCGCGATGTCCGCGATGTGGCAGACCACGATCCCCTGGTGCGCCGTGATCGTTCGCAACTCGTTCGGCGTCGCGGGCGCCGCGCATCGCAACCAGAGCCGCTACTGCATGCGCTACGCGTGGCCGTCGGGCCGGTGGGGTTCTCTCCCGCTCGAGGGTGGGATCGAGGCCGCCTATCGCGCCGATCTCGACGCGGCGCCCGACCGGAAGGCGAAGATGGCGGAGATCGAGGAGCGACTCAACAAGCTCCGCTCGCCCTTCCGCTCGGCCGAGACCTTCTGGATCGAGGAGATCGTCGACCCGCGCGACACGCGGCCGCTGCTCTGCGAGTTCGCCAACCTGACGGCGCCGCTGAGACGGCCGGGGCCGTCGACCTTCGGGATGCGCGGCTAGACGGCGCGGGCGCAACATGGCGGACAACGCGCGCCAGCCCCACGTGCTCTCCTCCGAGTTCACGCGGATTCTCTGCATCTCGGCGCACCCGGACGACAACGAGTTCTCGATCGCCGGGAGCGTCGCCCGCTGGGCGCGTGAGGGACGCGACGTCGTGTTCTGCCTGGTCACGACCGGCGGCTCCGGGACCAACGAGCACACTCCCGACAACACGGGGCTGATCCCGATCCGCGAGCGCGAGTCGTGGGACGCGGCGAAGATCCTCGGAGTGAAGGACCTCGTCTTCCTCGGCTATCAGGATGGCGTCATCGAGCCGACCATCGCCTTGCGTCGCGACCTGACGCGGGTGATCCGGCGCGTCAAGCCCCACGTCGTGCTGTGCGGCGACCCGACGGTCCGTTGGTACGGCAACGAGTACCTGAACCATCCGGACCACCGCGCGGTCGCCAGCGCGGCGCTCGACGCGGTCTTCCCCTCGTCGGAGACGCGCGTGATCTTCCCCGAGCTCCTGGCGGAAGGTCTCGAGCCGCACAAGGTGAAGGAAGTCTTCATCAGCGGCGCGATTCCGCCCGACACCTACATCGACATCGGCGACACGCTCGCGCTCAAGTGCGCCGCGCTCAAGGCGCATGTCTCGCAGGTGGGCAAGGGCGAGTGGGTGGACGAGCTCTTGCGAGCGTGGGCGTTGCGCGACGGCAAGGAGGTTGGTGTCAAGCACGCCGAGGGCTTCCGGCGGATGGCCCTCTGGCGGGGCGACAGCTAGGACGACCGGCGGCCGTTCGCCTGATCGGCTACAGCCCCACCAGAAATCCTCCACGATCGTTTGGCCGCTGCGACTGGCCGGCGACCCGATCGACTTCGTTGCTCCGACACACCGGGGGAGTCGCACGATGAGACTTCTAACCGCGCTCCGCGAGCCGACAAAGGTGGTCAACAGCCTCTACCTCTCGGCGCGCTCCACCGGAACACCGTTTCGTGAGATGCCGGTGGTCGCCACTTCGAGCTGCCGCGTCGAGCGCCATAGGACGGCACGGCTCGAGATCGATGGTCGCCTCTATCTCGGATGTTTCATGCCTGAGGTGGGAAGAGTCGCCGTTCGTGGTGCGGCCACGGAGATCAGACTTGCCGAGTCCGCGGTGATGCGATGCGATGGGATCGTCCAGCTAGGCCCCGGCGTTCGCATTACGGTGGGAAAGGACGCCCGCCTTTGCATCGCCGATGGAACCTACGTGACATGTGATTCCCTCATCATCGCCACATCGTCGATTCGCATCGGTAGGGGTTGCGCCATCTCCTGGGGCGTCCAGATTCTGGACAGCGGCTTTCATAGCATGGACCGTGATCCAAGCGTCTCGGAAGCGGTCGTGATCGAAGACCGGGTCTGGATCGCTTCAAACGTCACGATCCTCAAGGGCGTCACAGTTGGAAGCGGCTCCATCGTCGCCTCGGGTGCCGTGGTGACAAAGGATGTTCCAGCACGGTCGTTGGTGGCCGGCATCCCTGCTCGCGTAATCCGCAGCGAGGTTGACTGGTCATGAGCGGGTGGGGTGGTCCTAGATCTGAATGTGAAGCGAGCTACTTCGACTCGACGATTTTGTGGCGCTGGGTGCCGAGGCCGGTGATGCCCATCTCGACCACGTCGCCGGGCTGCAGGTACCGGGGCGGCTTGGCGCCGTGGCCGACGCCCGCCGGCGTTCCGGTGGAGATCACGTCGCCGGCGCGCAGCGACATGAAGCGGCTGACGTAGGCAATCAGGGACGCGACCGAGAAGATCATCTTGCCGGTATTGCCGTCCTGGCGGCGCTCGCCGTTCACCGTCGTCCACAATGCCATGGCTTGCGGATCGCCGGCTTCGTCGGCCGTGACGAGCCACGGGCCCGTCGGGCCGAACGTGTCGGCGCTCTTGCCCTTGGTGGTCGTGCCGCCGTGCTCCATCTGGAACGCGCGCTCGGAGACGTCGTTCACCAGGCAGTAGCCGGCGACGTAGCGGAGCGCGTCGGCCTCCTCGACGTAGCGCGCCTCGCGCCCCAGCACCACGCCGAGCTCGACCTCGTAGTCGAGCTTCGCCGCGCCGCGCGGGCGCACGATGGGATCGTCGGGGCCGCAGATCGCGCTCGGCGCCTTGATGAACAGGGTGGGTTCTTTCGGGAGCGCCATGCCGACCTCGGCCGCGTGGTCGGTGTAGTTGAGCCCGATGCAGACCATCTTGCCCATGCCCGCCAGCGGACAGCCCAGGCGCGGGCGGCCGCGCACGACCGGGAGTCGCGCGAGGTTGACGGTGCGGAGCTTCTTGAGCATCGCCGGCGCGAGTGCCGCCGACGTCACGTCCTTGATCACGCGCCCGAGGTCGTGGAGCTTTCCGTCAGCGTCGATCGCGCCGGGGCGCTCGGCGCCGGGTCGGCCGTACCGTACGAGCTTCATGTCAGTCGCCTCTCATGTGTGCCGCGCTCCGATCTCGTGCCGGACGCCTCACGCGTACCGGACGCCGATGATCTCGCCGACCAGCGCGGGCTTCTCATGCCCTTCGATCTCCACCGTCATCTCGGAGCTGACGCGCACGCCGTTGCCGGCCACCTCTTCGGCGCCGGTGATGCGCTGGCGCACGCGGATGCGCGCTCCGGCCTGGACCGGCGAGATGAAGCGAACCTTGTTCGAGCCATAGTTGATGCCGCGGCTCCGCTTGGTGACCTCGAGCAACGTCGCGGCCATTCGCGGGACCAGGGACAGGGTCAGGTAGCCGTGGGCGATCGTCTTGCCGCCGGGCATCTCGCGCTTCGCACGCTCGACGTCGACGTGGATCCACTGATGATCTCCGGTCGCCTCGGCGAACTTGTCGATCATCGCCTGATCGACCGTGATCCAGTCCGACGGGCCGAGCTCGCGTCCGACGAGCTTCAGCAGATCCTTGGGATACTCGACTTTGAGCGTGGTCATCTCTTCCTCCTGGCAATCAAGTGCTCGCGCGCGGGGGCACGGCCCACGCCATCTCCGTCGAATGGCGCGCCTCGAACTCGCGAATCCTGTCCTCGAAGCCCAAGGTCAGCCCGATCTCGTCCCGGCCGGTCAGGAGCATCTCCTTGCCAAACGCGTCGACCTCGAATCGGTGCCGGGCGCCATCGGGCGCCGTCACGGTCTGCGACTCGAGATCGACCGTGAGCGTGGCGCCGGGCTCGTCGTGGAGTCGACGCCGGAGCTGCGCGACGACGTCGGCCGGCAGGATCACCGGCAGCAAGCCGTTCTTGAAGCAGTTCTGATGGAAGATGTCGCCGAGGCTCGGCGCGATCACCGAACGGATGCCGTAGGCGGCCAGCGCCCACACCGCGGCCTCGCGCGAGGAGCCGCAGCCGAAGTTCTCGGCGGCGACGACGATCCGGGCTCCGCGGTACGGCGGCTGGTTCAGGACGAAGTCGGGCCGCTCGGCGCCGTCGCCACCGAAGCGCACGTCGTGAAACAGGAAGCTCGAGTACTCGGGAACGCTCCGGTCCTTGCGGAGGAAGCGCGCCGGGATGACGCGATCGGTGTCGACGTTTGCGAGATCGATCGGCACGCCGACGGCGGTGACGCGCGTAAACGGTTCCACGGCTACGCTCCGAGGGTACGCACGTCGGTGAGTCGTCCGGTGACGGCGGCGGCCGCCGCCATCGCGGGCGACATGAGATGCGTTCGCGCCCCCTGGCCCTGGCGGCCCTCGAAGTTACGATTCGACGTGGACGCGACACGCTCGCCCGCGGCGGCGGTCTCGCCGTTCATCCCGACGCACATCGAGCAGCCCGCCTCGCGCCACTCGAAGCCCGCGTCGACGAAGACGCGGTCGAGGCCTTCCGCTTCGGCGGCACGCTTGATCAGCCCCGACCCCGGCACGATCCACGCCGGCACCACCGCGCGGCGCCCCTTCGCGATGCGCGCCGCGGCGCGCAGGTCGTCGAGACGGCTGTTGGTGCACGAGCCGATGAACACGCGATCGACCGTGATGTCGCTGAGCGGCGTGCCCGGGCTGAGGCCCATGTAGGCGAGCGCGCGCGTCATGCTCTCGCGCCGGCCGGCGTCGGCGATATCCGATGGATCGGGGACACGCGCGGTGATCGGCAGCGCGTCCTGCGGGCTCGTCCCCCAGGTGACGGTGGGCGCGATCTCGCTCGCGGCCAGCGGCACCTCGCGGTCGAACGTCGCCCCTGCGTCGCTCGGCAGCGCCTTCCACTCGGCCAGCGCTTGCCGCCACGCCTCGCCGCTCGGCGCCAGCGGCCGGCCTTCGATGTAGGCGAACGTCGTCTCGTCGGGCGCGATCATGCCGGCGCGCGCGCCGGCCTCGATCGACATGTTGCACACGGTCATGCGCTCGTCCATCGACATGCCGCGGATCGTCGTGCCCGCGTACTCGATCGCGTGGCGCACGCCGCCGGCGGCGCCGATCTTCGCGATGATCGCCAGGATCACGTCCTTGGCGTTGACGCCGGGCCCCAGTCGCCCCTCGACCGAGATCCGCATGGTCAGGGGCTTCTTCTGCCACAAGGTCTGCGTGGCCAGCACGTGCTCGACCTCGCTCGAGCCGATCCCGAACGCGAGCGCGCCGAACGCCCCGTGCGTGGCCGTGTGCGAGTCGCCACAGACGAGCGTGATACCCGGGACCGTCAACCCCTGCTCCGGGCCGATCACGTGCACGATGCCGCGACGGGGATCGCCGACACCGAAGTAGAGGATGCGCCGCTCGGCGGTGTGACGCCCGAGCGCCTCGACCATGCCCCGGGTCTCGGCGTCGGTCGTCGGCGATCCGGGCGAGGTCAGAAGGTAGTGGTCGGCCGTCGCGAAGCTGAGGTCGGGGCGACGCACCGTCCTCCCGCTCCGCGCCAGCCGCCCAAACGCGGCGGTTGTCCCCTCGTGGAGCAGGTGGCGATCGATATAGAGGAGCACGTGCCCGCCCGGGCCTTCGGCCACCACGTGCCGGGCCCAGATCTTCTCGAACATCGTGCGCGGTGCGGTCCGCGCGGCAGGCCGTCGCGGGGCTGGGGCCCCCCCGCTCGAAGCGCGGCTATCAGTTGTGGACACCGAGGCGCTCTCCCGGCCGGAAGAGTACTCGGTGGCCCAGAGCACCTCAACTACTAATTGCGCTTGGTCTCCTCGGCCGCGACGCGCATGCCTTCCTTCAAACCGTCCGGCGGGCTCACGACGAGGCGCTCGCTGCCGCTGAGCCCCGCCACGATCTCGACTGATTGTCCGAGGTCTCGGCCGAGCTGCACGCCCAGGTAGTGCACGGTGCCGTCGCGGCGCACGTCGACGACTTGCGGCCCGGCCGAGCGCGCGAGCAGCGCGGTCGCGGGGACGATCCACACGGCTTCTGTGGGCACGAGGCTGAACTTGACCTGCGCGTACATCCCGGGCATGAGCGCGTGGTCGTCGTTACGAAGACGCACCTCGGTGAGCAAGGTGCGCGAGGTGGAATCGAGGGCGCCCGCGGTGCTCGCGATCTTGCCGACGAACGCCCGCTGCGGGTACTCGGGCACGAGGATCCGCACCTCCTGACCCGGCAGGATCGAGCGTACGAACGTCTGAGGGACGTTGACGAAGATACGGAGGTTCTCGACGTGGGCGATCCGGAACAGCAGATTCGCGCCGCTCCCGCTGCCCGAGGTGATCAAGGCGCCGCGGTCGATCCCGCGCGCGGTGATGATGCCGGCGAACGGCGCCTCAACCCTCTGGAAGGACTGGAGCGCCATCAGCCGCTGCACGTTGGCCTCGCTCGCCGCCACGCTCGCGCGCGCGGCGTCGACGCTCGCCTCGAGCGCGCCGAGATTGGCCTGCATCGCCTCGACGTTGGCCTGGGACACCGCCGTGGTCGCACGCGCGGCGGCGTGTGCCGTCCGCTTCTCGTCGGCGTCCTGGTGGGCGATCAGCTCGTCACGTTCCAGCTTGCCGAAGCGATCGGCGGTGACGCCGGCAAAGCTCTCGTTCGCCTTCGACTGCTCGAGGCCCGCGCGCGCCTGGTTGAGGTTCGCCTGCGCCTGAGTGAAGCTCGCGCGTGCCTGCGCGAGACCCGAGCGCGTCTGGGCCAGCGCGGCGCGGGCCTGGCTGAGCTCCTGATCGAGCTCCGGGGTGTCGATCTGGGCCAGGGCCTTCCCCGCCGCCACGCGGTCGCCGATGTCGACGTAGCGCTCGCGGACGTAGCCGCTGGTACGCGCGTAGATCGCCGCCTCCTCGATCGCCTGGATGTTGCTCGGCAGCACGAGGTGGATCGGCCCATCGGCGCGCTTCGGAGCGATCACGCTCACCTGGACGAGCCCGGCATCCGGCGCCGTCGAGGCCGCGACGAGCTCGGCGTTCTGGCGCAGGCGCGGCACGATACCGATGACGACGAGCACCGCGAGGAGCGCGGTCCCGATGAGAAGACCCCACCCTGTTCGTGACTTGGGCATCGTTCACTCCTGAGCTGCTGGCGACGCCGAGTCGTGCTCGGAATCGGCCAGGAAGTCCCGCCGGGGCGGACGCCGCCGCAGGATGCTGTAGACGAGAGGCACCAGGAAGAGCGTGGCGAAGGTCGCCACCGTCAGGCCGCCGATGACCGCGCGCCCGAGCGGCGCGTTCTGCTCGCCGCCCTCGCCGAGGCCGAGTGACATCGGCAGCATCCCGATGATCATGGCCAGCGCGGTCATCAGCACCGGCCGCAGGCGCGTGGCGCCCGCGGCGAGCGCGGCGCTGCGGGCGTCGTGGCCCTCCAGCATCTGGTCGTTCGCGAAGGTCACCATCAGGATGCTGTTCGCGGTGGCCACGCCGACGCTCATGATGGTGCCCATCAGGGCGGGCACGCTGAACGTCGTGTGGGTGACGAAGAGCATCCACACGATGCCGCAGAGGCCGGCCGGTAGCGCGGTGATGATGATGAACGGGTCGAGCCAGGACTGGAAGTTGACCACCATCAGCATGTAGACGAGCAGGACGGCGAAGATCAGGCCCAGACCCAGGCGCAGGAACGCCGAGTTCATGCTCTCGACCTGGCCGCGCACCGAGATCGTATGGCCCGGCGGCAATTTGGGCCGGAGCTCGGCCACGATCCGCTGGACGGCGGCGGCGACGGTGCCGAGGTCGCGATCCTGAACGTTGGCGTACACGTCGAACACGGGCTGCACGTTCGAGTGGCTGAGGACCGCCGCCACTTCCCGCCGCTCGAGCGTGGCCAGATTGCTGAGCAGCTGCGGCGGTCCGGCGGTCGCCGGGGTCACCGACGTGTTCATGAGGTTGTTCACCGAGTCGACCCGGCCCTGCGGCGTCTGGACCGCCACGACGTAGTTGATGCCGCTGCGGGGATCCGACCAGTAGTTCGGCGCGACGACCGCGCTCGAGCTCAAGGTGACGAGGACGTTGTTGGCCACGTCGCGTTGAGTCAGGCCGAGCTCGGCAAGCCGCGATCGATCGACGTTGACCATCAGGGACGGTGAGTTGACGACCTGGTGCAGGTGGACGTCGGCCGCGCCCGGAATCCGCGCCATGCGCGCGGCGGCCTCCAGCGCGATCTCGTGGGTGGCCTGCTGGTTGAACCCCGTCACCTGCACGTCGATCGGCGCCGGCAGCCCGAAGTTCAGGATCTGGCTCACGATGTCAGCCGGCTGGAAGAAGAAGGTAACGCCCGGAAACTCTCGGGGCAGCGTCTCGCGCAGCGTCTTCATCCAGCGCGCGGTCCGCTCGTGGTGCTCGGGATTCAGCGCGACGAGGATCTCGCCGTCCGAGGGACCGATGGTGACGCTGTCGGTGAAGGCCAGGTTGATGGGCTGCGGCTGGCCGATGTTGTCGATGATCAGCTGGATCTGGCCCCTGGGAATCTGACGGCGGATCGAGGCCTCGACCTGGGCGAACACCTGCTCGGTCTCCTCGATCCGCGTGCCCGCCGGCGCCCGCACGTGCAGTCGGAACTGGCCGGTGTCGACCTCGGGGAAGAAGTCGCGCCCGACGAACGGAAGGAGCGCCGCGCCGCTCACCGCGATCACGCCGAAGACGACGAAGACGCGTCCGCGCCGCGCCAGCGCGGTCTCGAGGACACCGACGTACGCGGTCCGGAGCCGCTCGAACTGACGCTGGAATCCGGCGTGGATCCGGCCGAAGAAGCTCGACGGCACGCCGGCGCCGGCCTCGTCGTGGACCTCGGCCCCCAGCAGATACCGCACGAGTGTGGGGACGATCGTGCGAGAGAGCAGGTACGAGGCCAGCATCGCGAACACCACGGCCAACGCCAGCGGCGTGAAGAGATACTTCGCCGGGCCCGTGAGGAACACGACCGGGACGAAGACGATGCAAATCGAGAGCGTCGAGACGAAGGCCGGCGTCGCGATCTGCTGGGCCCCGTCGAGGATCGCCTGCACCAGCCGCTTGCCGAGCCCGAGGTTGCGGTGGATGTTCTCGATCTCGACGGTGGCGTCGTCGACGAGGATGCCGACGGCGAGCGCCAGCCCGCCGAGCGTCATCACGTTGAGCGTCTGACCGATCGCGCTCAGGATCGCCAGGGACGTGAGGATCGAGAGCGGGATCGACGTGATCACGACGAGCGTGCTCCGCCAGCTGCCGAGGAACAGCAGGATCATCAGGCCGGTGAGGCAGGCGGCGATGGCGCCCTCCGTGAGCACGCCGGCGATCGCGGCGCGCACGAAGAGCGACTGGTCGAACAGCTCCTTGACCTCGAGCCCTGGCGGCGCGGCGGCGCGGATCGACGGGAGCAGCGCCTTCAGCTGCTTGACGATCGTCAGGGTCGAGGCCCCGCCCTTCTTGATCACCGTGAGCAGCACCGAGCGGCGGCCGTCCTGGCGGACGATGTTGGTCTGGACCGCGAACCCGTCGCGCACGTGCGCGACGTCCCGCAGGTAGACGGTGGCGCCGTTGACGACCTTGACCGGCAGCTCGTTGAGCGCGGACACGGCGTCGGGGCTGCTGTTCAGGCTCACCCGGTACTCCTGCGCTCCGAGCTTCACGCTGCCCGACGGCAAGGTCAGGTTCTGGAGGTTGACGGCGTTGCTGACGTCCGCCGACGAGATCGACTTCGCCAGGAGCGCCTGCGGATCGAGGTCGACCATGATCTGACGCGGCTTGCCGCCGTACGGCAGCGGCAGGGTGATGCCCTGGATCGGCGCGACCTGCTGACGGATCCGATAGATGCCGTAATCGTAGAGCTGCGCCTCCGGGATCGCCTTGCCGCTGAGCGCGAGCTGGATGATCGGCACGCTCGACGCGTTGTATTGAAGGATGAACGGCGGAACCGCGCCGGGCGGCATGCGGCGCAGGATCGTCTGCGACACGGCCGTCACCTGAGCCAGCGCCCCCTCGACGTTCACGTTGGGCTGGAAGTAGATCTTGATGACGCCGACCCCCGGGTAGGTGTGCGACTCGATCGAGCGCACATCGCTGACCGCCGACGAGATCGTGTACTCGGAGAACGTCGTGATCCGTGAGGCCATGTCCTCCGTCGTCAACCCGTCATAGTTCCAGATCACCGAGACGACCGGGATGTCGATCTCCGGGAAGATATCGGTGGGCGTCGTCACGATCGCCGCGATGCCGAGCAACAGGATCGCGAGGCCCATCACCACGAAGGTGTACGGGCGACGGAGCGCCAGTCGAACGATCCACATGAGACCAAATCCCCCTTCCCCCTGTTGACGCGGGGGAACCGCCGGGCGATTCGTCGGTGGATCGCATGTCAGCGGCCTGACGACGTGTTCGAGCCGTTCGGGCAGAAAGCCCGATCGATCGCGCGGATGGCTCTACGTCAGCGCGGCATCGAGCCGGGGCGCCGGCGCGCGATGCGAGAGAGCCGATCGAGGACGTGCCGAAGCAGCGGACGCTTGCGCCCACCGGCGGCGTCGGCCGAGCGCGGTGGCGCGTCGAGAGACTCGACGAACGCAACGATCTCGCGGTTCACCCATTGCGGCGCTTCGAGCGGAACCATGTGGCCGGCGCCGTCGACGATGCGCAGGCGGGACCCTCGGATCAGCGCGCTGAGCCGCTCGGCCAACGCCGGTGTCGTGAGGCGATCCCGGCTTCCCGCCAGGACGAGCGTCGGGACGTCGAGACCGCCCGCCTGCTCGGTCAGATCCATCGCCCGGGCGGCGCGTACATCGTTCAGGATCGTCTCCGGCCGACACGCGCGCAGCTCCTGCATCGTGATCGCCACCGCGTCGGCAGACGCCTCCGGCGCGAACAGGACCTTCTTCACCATCGAGAAGAAGAGGAGCCGGCGCAACGGCGCAGGCAGATACGCGACGAGCCGTTCGCCGACACTGTCCACGAACGGAAGCTTCACGCAGCTCGCGATCAGCACGAGGCCTCGCACGAGGTCGGGCCGCCGCGCGGCGAGCGCGATCGCGATCGAGCCACCGAGCGAGTGACCGACGACCACGCGGGGGCCGCTCTCGAGCGCGGTCAAGAAATCGGCGGTGGCGGCGGCGTACGCCTCGACGCTCGCCGCCGGCGCCGGATCGGATTCCCCGTGTCCCGGCAAATCGAGCGCGACCATGCGGAGCACGCCGCCCAGCTCCTGAAGCTGACGAACCCAGGAGTGGGCGTTCATGCCCGAGCCGTGGATCAGGAGCGCCGGTTGACCGCCGTGACCGCCGGCGGTGAGATAGGAGACGCGGCGGCGACCCGGTAACTCGATGAAGCTGCGAAGAATGTGGTGTCCGCGCTAGCCGGACGTTCGCGCGACACGCACGATGGTGATTCGCCCCTCCTGCGCGAGACGTCCAAGTAGTGATGTCACCGCTTCGGTCGACATCCCGATCTTCTGACTCAGCTCTCCGGGCGTCAACGACTCCTGCCCGACGAAGCAGTTGACGATTTCGTCGTCGAGGTCGCGCCACCAATCCGTCATCACTGCCTCCGCCCGGGCTCCGTCGGCCCGATACCAGTCGAGCACGATTATTCGCGCTCGATAGTCGACGCACGACGCGTGCCAACGATTCGCCAGACCCAGATCGTGTCGCTAAGTCCGGTCAGAAACGAGCGTTCGCTCGGTGGTTGTGTGGGTCGCGCCTTCGTGTGGGCGCGACGCCGTGCCGATTAAACAGGCAGGTGCCCGAGCCCACACCCCCAGCACGTCGCAAATGTGGCCGGGCTCGGTCGGGCCGGGCTGGTCGGAGATCGCGGCCCGCTCCATCGCGATCTCGGTCGATGAAAGAAGATCGTCGATCCGGTCTCGGGCCGTCCCCGCGATCAGGAAGTACTCGTTCGCGTCCATCCACGCCATCTCCCTACGCCTCGCGCCTCCGCGCCGGGCGAGCGAGGAAAAGCCTCGCTCACCCGGCTCATCTTCAACCTCGTGGAGCCTGGATGTCCTCGTTGCTCTGGCGCGGCGACTGGAGCTCGCTGGTGCGCGGCGCCTGGATGTCATCGGACGCCTTCGGCGAGGCGCTCGCGACAGCCGTGAGCAGTGCGGTTCCCAGGAAGATTGCCAGTGCGGTCGTACGCTTCATGTCTTCGTCCTCCTTCGTCGTCTTGTTCGAGCTGATCAGCCGCTAGAGCAGAGGACGTGCCAGACTCGAACTCGATGAAATCATTGAGGACGCGTGCGCGGCGAGCTCTCGCGCTGGTTCCAAGCCGAAACGCCGGGTTCACGCTGAAACCGAGCGCACGAGCGCGGGCGTTGCCGCTCGTCGGTTCCGCAGTGGAACGGCGTTTCGAAGTGGAACGCTCGCGCGTCGATTTCTCCTGATTCGACGCAGGCCTCGCGTGGCATGCGATTTGCCGTACAGCGTAGACTGAACTGGAGGTCGTGATGCCGGCGCCGCTGATCCTGACGTTCGTCTCGACGGTCGCGTTCGCGGTTCAACTCTTGATCTTCGCGTACCTCTATTCGTCACACCGGGTTCGCTTCTTCCAGTACCTGCTCCTGGCGTGGGGTGCGTACACGCTGTCGAAGGGTCTCAAGCTCGTGGACGTGCTCGTGCTGGGCGTCGATCATCCGAGCTTCGTCACCGACCTGACGACCGTGGCCGCGGTCGGCTTCACCCTGGCGGCCGCCTTCGCGCATCGCTGGAGCTATCGGTTCAGGGCGCGAGACGTTCTGATCGGGACCGCTGTCGCGGTCGGCCTGACCCTGGCCGGCGACGTGAGCGGTGAAGAAACTCAGCGCGCCGTCGGCATCACGCTCGGCGTCGTCCAGATGGCCGCCGGCTTCCTGTTCTGGCCTTTCCAGAGCCGCATGACCCGCTTTCGCGGCGAACGGCTGCTGGCTGGATTCCTCACGCTCTGGGGCGTTCACCGCATCGCGTCGCAGTTCGTGAGCATGGTCCCGGGGTCGACCGGGTACCTCGTGGTGCACGCCGTGTTCATCCTGCTGTACTTCCTCTCGACCTTCGCGGTGATCATCATGGTGCTCGAGCGCGCGCGCAGCGAGAGCGAGCGGCTCCACGCCCGTCTGCGGGAGGCCGAGCGCCTGGCGACGGCGGGGGAGCTTGCCGCCGGCATGGCCCACGAGATCCGCAATCCGCTCGCGGCCATCCTGAACGCGACCGCGCTCCTCACCGACGAGACCGGGCTCACGCCCGACGAGCGCGCCTCGACGCTCGCGGCGCTCAGGACCGAGGCGCGGCGCCTCAACCGGATCCTGTCCGACTTCCTCCAGTTCGCGCGGCCCCAGGAAGCTCGGCGGGCGCCCGGCGATATCAGCGAGGTGGTCCAGCACGTGAGCTCGCTGATCCGCGAGGACCGCTCGCGCGCGCCGCGCGTGGACGTGCGGGTGGCGGTCGATCCAGCCGTCCCGCCGTTCGCGTTCGATCGCGACCAGGTCATCCAGGTGCTGTGGAACGTCGCGCTCAACGCTGTCGAGGCGATGAACGGGCGCGGTCGCCTGTCGCTCGAGGTCAACCGCCGAAACGGCGACGTCGCGCTCTCGGTCAGCGACACCGGCGCCGGGATCGCCGCCGAGAACCTTCCGCGCGTGTTCGAGCCGTTCTACACCGGCAAGCCGAACGGCAGCGGGCTCGGGCTCACGATCGCCGAGCGCATCGTGGACGCCCACGGTGGGCGGATCGAGATCGACTCCGAGCTCGGCCGCGGAACGCGCGTGACGCTGCTGTTTCCGCTCGCGGCCGCATGACGATGGCGCACTTGCTGGTGGTAGACGACGAGCCCTCGGCGCGGAGCACTCTGGCACTGCTGCTCAGGAAGCGCGGACACCGAGTGCTCGAAGCCGACGGCGTCGCGTCGGCGACGACGCGGCTCGCGGAAGAGATGTTCGACCTCGTGGTGACCGACCTCCGCATGCCCGACGGTGACGGGCTCGACGTGCTGCGGACGGCCAAGGCACACGCTCCCGCGACCGAGGTGATCCTCCTGACCGCGTACGCCGAGTGGAAGTCCGCCAAGGAGGCAATCCGCCTCGGCGCCCTCGACTACTTCGAGAAGGGTCAGGAGCCCGACGAGCTCTATCACCGGATCGACAAGGCGCTGGCCGGGCGCGCGCTTCGCCGCGAGAACGAGAACCTGCGCGCCCAGCTCCGGGAGCGCTATGGGTTGCCCGGGCTCATCGCGCAGTCGCCGGCCATGCACACCGTGCTCGACCTCGTCGAGCGCGTGGCCCCGACGGATGCCACCTTGCTGATCCAGGGCGAGTCGGGCACCGGCAAGGAGGTCATCGCCAAGGCCGTGCACCACGCGAGCGCGCGCGCGGCGCGTCCGTTCGTCGCCGTGAACTGCGGCGCCGTGCCGGAGACCTTGCTCGAGTCCGAGCTGTTCGGTTACATGCGCGGCGCCTTCACCGGTGCCGCGGTCTCCAAGCTCGGCCTCTTCGAGGAAGCCGACGGGGGCACCTTGTTCCTGGACGAGATCGCCGAGATGCCCGCCGCGCTGCAGGTCAAGCTCCTGCGCGCGCTCCAGAGCGGCGAGGTGCGCCGGCTCGGCGCCACGCAGTCGACCACCATCGACGTCCGCGTGATCGCGGCTACCCACGGCGACCTGTCGGCGCTGCTCGCCCAGGGGAGCTTTCGCGAAGATCTTTTCTATCGCCTGAACGTCATCCAGGTGGTCCTGCCGCCGCTCCGCGATCGGCGCGAGGACATTCCGGCGCTGGCCGAGCATTTCCTCGCGCGTTCCGGCGGCAAGCTGGGTCGCGAGCTGCGGCTCTCCCCCGAGACGGTGGAGCGGCTGCTCCGCTACGCGTGGCCGGGCAACGTGCGCGAACTGGAGAACGCGATCGAGCGCGCGGCCATCCTGGCTCGCGGCGACATCCTCGAGCCGACGGACCTGCCGCCGCACGTATCGGCGGCCCTGCAGCTCGGCCCCTCGCCTCAGCTCCCGCGGCAAACGACACTCGCCGAGGCCGAGCGCGTGCACATCCTCCAGACCCTGGAGCGCTTCGGACGCAACCACTCGAGCGCCGCCGAAGCGCTCGGGATCGGCCGCACCACGCTCTGGAGGAAGCTCAAAGAGTACGGGATCGACCGCTGAGCTTGGGACCCCGCTGTTCTCGGTCGTGAGCGTGAACGGCCTGGACATCTATTTTCACCGGCTGACCGGCAGGATCGATGGGGTCGGATTCAGTGCCCCCACGGATTGCAGATCGGACGAAGTCCGCTGACCAGCTCCTCTTGCCGCCAGGCTCGCCTCGGGGAAGGGATGAGCTCGTAACTGAAGGTCAGATCCGGGAACACGGAGATGCAGGCGTTGGCCCCGTCCAGATGCTGGAGCAGTTGCGCGCGGATATTCTCGCCCTCACCGATGTAGACCCACGTCGCCTTCGAATAGAGGGCATACACGCCCGACCGTTCCGGCGCGTTCAGGACGACGGATGTCCGAGTGTACGCGTAGGTAGTCTGGTTGCCCCACGGCATCATGCTTCTCCTCCGATTCGAAGCTGACGGACTCCTCCAGCCCTCGCCATTCTTGGTGTCGCTGTACCGTTGTCAATCAGGGATTTCCCTCAAGAGCTGCTCGACCTCTCGGGCTCTGAATGAGCCGGATCCGGGTTGTCGTGGTATGTCCGTGGTATGAGAGAAGCACATGAGGGGCGTGTCGGAAGACTTACGCGCCGGGAAGTTCTTGGCCTGATGGCGGCGGCCGCTGCGCTGCCGGCCGGGTCCGGTGCCGCGTCTCACATGCTCCGTCGTCCCATTCCGGCCAGCGGCGAGACGATTCCGGTCGTCGGCCTCGGTACCTGGCGGGTGTTCGACGTCGGCGGCTCGCCGAGCGAGCGCGGACCGCTCAAGGACGTGCTCAAGAGCCTCGTCGAGCTGGGCGGGCGCGTGGTCGACTCGTCGCCGATGTACGGCGCGGCCGAGTCGGTCGTCGGCGATCTGGCGTCGGAGCTCGCGATCACCGATAAGCTGTTCCTGGCCACCAAAGTCTGGACGAGCGGCCGTGACGCCGGCGTGGCGCAGATGGAGCAGTCGGTCAAGCGGCTGCGCGCTCAGCGGCTCGACCTGATCCAGATCCACAACCTGCTCGACTGGCGAACACATCTTCGCACCCTGAGAGAATGGAAGGCGGCCGGGCGCATCCGCTACCTCGGCGTCACGCACTACACCGCGAGCGCCTACGACGAGCTCGAGCGCGTGCTGCGCGCCGAAGCCCTCGACTTCGTCCAGGTCAACTACTCGCTCGGCGAGCGCGAGGCCGAGCGCCGCATCCTGCCTCTGGCCCGCGATCGCGGGGTCGCCGTGCTCGCCAATCGTCCCTTCGCGGAGGGCGACCTCTTCCAGCGCGTGCGCTCAGTGCCGGTGCCGCCGTGGGCCGTCGAGTTCGACTGCGACAGCTGGGCCCAGTTCTTCCTGAAGTGGATCCTGGCTCACCCGGCCGTCACCTGCGCGATCCCGGGAACGAGCCGGCCGCAGCACCTGGTCGACAATCTCAAGGCAGCCGTCGGCAAGCTGCCCGACGCCGCCACCCGCGATCGGATGGCCGCGCACGTCCGCGCGGTCTGACCGCGACGCGCAATCTGACCGGGCCCGACCGTTTCGTCGAGAAACGTCGTGTTCCGTTTGGAAACGCTCGCGCGGCGGCGCGCGGCCAACCTCGCGGAAACGCGCGCCTCGGGTATGGCACCGAAGTTGAGTGTGTCCCATCGGCATGAATACCAGGGTGATGCTCGAACGGTTCACGCCCTTCAAGCGAGACTCGGTGCGGCGCATCGACCGGGTGATCGACTATTTCGGCGAGACTCGCGCGATGCGCGGACCCCGCGGCGGCCGGAGCCGGCACGCGCGCTTCTCGAGCCGCGAGCCTCGGCTCAGGAGCGCGCCTCAGCTCAGGAGCCGCACCGAGAGCGGCGTCTCCGCGATCGTGTCACTCTCGGCGCATAGCCGGTAGCCGCGCGCCATCGGGCGCGAGGCCACGCAGGCCGCGAGGTCGGTGTCGACGAAGTGCAGCGCGGCGCCGTCGTCCGCGGCGTACCCGGCCGGGAATCCGCCGCGCACGAGCCCGCGATACGTCGGGCGCCGGTCCTTCTCGCCGTCGTAGTGGGGGCACGCGCTGCCCGGAGGCCTCGCGCATCATCCGGTCGACGCCGTGCACGCGCCACACCGCGAGCATGTTCGCGGTGTTCCCGCCGCCGACGTAGATGATGTCCTGACTCGCGAGGACACTCGCCATGTCCGTCCGCGGCCGACCGAAGAGGCCGAGATGAGTCGCCGCGGCCCGATCGCCGAACGCCTCGTAGAACTTCGTGATGTAGACGGGCGAATCGCCGCTGGCGGTCGGGACGAAACAGATCTTCGGTCGCGGTTTACCCGCCAAGGTCAGCACGTAGGCGTCCAGCGCCGAGCCCTCCGGCTCGACGCTGAAGCTGCCGCCCCCCATCGCGACGATCTGCTTCTTCGCACGCGAGGCCGTCACTTGCGCGTCGGCTGATGGCCGACCGAGTCGGTGTACTTCTCCAGCTCCTCGGGCGGCAGGTACTGCGCCTCCCACTCACGGACGCGATCGAAGCCGGCGAAGGTGTGCACGTCACCGAGCGGATGCCGCTTGAACCGCTCGGCGAAGCGCTCCTCGGCCAGCGGCCCCTCGTCCCGGAGCGCCACGGCGAGATCGTAGACCGCCTCGATGGTGGCGCGAAACGTCGCGCCGGGCACGATCGTCACGGCGATGCCGAGCTCCTGCATCTGGGCGAGACTGAACCGCGGCGACACGCCGGTCTGGTTGTAGAAGACCCGGCCCTTCACCTCGCGACACACCCGGCGCACCTCCTCGACACTCGTCGGGCCTTCGACGAACGCGAGATCGGCGCCGGCCTCGAGGTAGGCGTTGGCGCGGCGAATCGCCTCGTCGAGCGAGCCGCCGGTGGCGCCGCGGGCGTCGGTACGCGCGATGAGGACGAAGTCCGGATCGAGCTCGCGTCGCACCGCGTCGGCCGCTCGATACTTGCCGACGGCCTCCTCGATCGGGATCACGCGCCGGCCGGCCACGTGGCCACACCGCTTGGGGATCACCTGGTCCTCGATGTGGATGCCGGCCACGCCGGTGCCGATGTACTCGCGCACCGTCCGCATCACGTTGATCGCGTTGCCATAGCCGTTGTCGGCGTCGGCGATGACCGGCACCGCCACGGCATTCGCGATGTAGCGCGCGTTCAGATGCATCTCGGTCATCGTGGCCAGCCCGGCGTCGGGCATCCCCAGCAGCGAGAGCGAGGTCCCGTAGCCGGTCATGTAGACGGCCGGGAAACCGACGTCGGCGAGGATGCGGGCGCTGAGCGCGTTGTAGCACCCGGGAACGAACAGCGTCTTGCCGGAGTTCAGAAGCTGCCGGAGCTGCGAGGTGGCGTGCATCGTGAGTCCTCCTGGTTCGACCGGAGGCGCCGGCCGGTACGACGGGTGATACGCGCGGGACCCGCGGGTGTCAAGCCGCCGGGCCTTGACAGCACCCGGCCGCCGCGCCTACTGTCCCGAAATCACGTCCGGGAGCCCCGGGCCCGGACCCGGAGGACCGCATGAACACGCGTCGCGACTTCCTGACCGTGACCGCGGGCGCCCTCGCCGGTGCGACGCTCGCCTCCCGTCGCGCGGCCGCCGCGCCCAAAGCCATGACCGTTGTCCGCGAGAGCTCGTTCATCAAGCCCTTCGACGACTACTTCGCCAATACGCTCGCCGCCGAGTACGAGAAGCTCACGGGGATCAAGATCAACTACGAGGCGGTGAGCGTGGGCGGGATGCTCACCCGGCTCACGACCATCGCCGAGACCAAGTCGGGCCCGGAGATCGTCGGCACCGGCGTCAACTGGCCCTGGCTGTTCGATCAGAGCCTCGTGGACGTCAGCGACATCGCCGCCGAGATCGGCAAGAAGGTCGGTCCCTGGCACGACAACGTCTTCCCCGCCGTCGTGGTGAACAAGAAGTGGAAGGCGCTGCCGTGGGGCAACATCGGGCAGCTCGAGGTGTACCGCACCGATTGGTTCAAGGAGGTCGGAGTCGCCAAGTTCCCCGACAACTGGGAGGACCTGCTGGCGGCCGGGCGACTGCTCAAGAAGAAGGGGCACCCATTCGGCTTCGAGCTCGGTCACGGCTTCGGCGACAACCACGGCTGGCTCTACCCGCTGCTGTGGTCGTATGGCGGACGCGAAGTGGATCGCGACGGCAAGACCGTCCTCATCGACTCCGACGAGACGGCCAAGGCCGTCGACTTCTGCCGGCGCTTCTACAAGGAGACGATGCTGGAGGACGTGCTGGCGTGGACCGACGTGAACAACAACAAGGCGTTCCTCGGCGAGCAGATCTCGTGCACCAACAACGCGTCGTCCATCCTCGTCGTGGCCAAGCGGGACTTCCCCGAGATCGCCAAGGTCACCGACCACGCGCTCAACCCGCAAGGGCCCAAGGGGCGCTTTCACATCATGCAAGCGGCGTCGCACGCGCTCATGACTCACGCGCCCGACCAGGCGGCGGCCAAGGCCTTTCTCCGGTGGCTGTACGACGACAAGCAACTCTCCCGCTGGCTCGCCGCCGGTGAGGCCTACTACGCGCCGTTCCTCACAGCCTACGAGAACCACCCGATGTGGAATCCGGAGCCCCGCTACCTACCCTACAAGGAGTCGCTCAAGACGACGCACCTGCACGGGTGGCCCGGGCCGCCGAGCCACGCCATGTCGGAGAGCGTCGCGAAATACGTCCTCGTCGACATGTTCGCCAAGGCGTGCCGCGGCGACTCGACCAAGGACGTCGTCGCGACGGCGGCGGCTCAGCTGAAGCAGATCTACAAAGCGAAGTAGCCGATGGCCGTCGGGCCGGCGACGCTCGCGCGCCCCGCTCCCCTTGCCGGCCGGCGGCTCACGCTGCGCACGTTCCTCGAGCGCGAAGCGGTCTTCGGCTGGCTCATGCTGGGCCCCGGCGTCCTCTTCCTGCTCGCATTCGTGGCATACCCGTTCTTCTACGGCATCTTCCTGAGCCTCGAGGAGCGGCGGGTCGCCAGCCAGGGCACCTTCGTCGGCTTCGCCAACTTCGTGACCCTCGCGCACGACGCCGTCTTCTGGCAGATCGTGCGCAACACCCTCGTGTACGTGGCGGTCACGACGGTGCTGAAGCTCACGGGCGGGCTCGGGATGGCGCTGGTCATGAACCAGGCGTTCCGCGGCCGGAACCTGGTCCGCGCATCGCTCCTGCTCCCCTTCATCGTCCCGACCGCGTTGTCGACGGTCGCCTGGATGTGGATCCTCGACCCGACTTTCAGCGTGGTGAACTGGCTGCTCGTCCACGGCGGCATCATCTCCAGCGGCTACTCGTTCCTCGGCAACTCCACCCTGGCGATGGGCTCGCTGATCGTCGTCAACACCTGGCGCGGCATGCCGTTCTACGGCATCACGCTGCTGGCGGGGCTGCAGACGATCTCAGCCGACCTCTACGAGGCGGCCGCCATCGACGGCGCCACCGGCGTCCAGCGCTTCCTGTACGTCACCCTGCCCGTCATCAAGCCCGTGCTGATCATCGTCACGATGTTCTCGGTGATCTTCACGTTCGGCGACTTCCAGCTCATCTACGCGCTCACCCACGGCGGGCCCGCCAACGCGACCCACGTCTTCTCGACGTGGTCGTTCGATATCGGGATGTCGGCCGGGCAGCTCGGCATGGGCGCGGCGGTGGCGCTGGCCATCTTGCCGGCGCTGGCCGTGCTGATCGTCGGGCTCACGTTCTATCTGCGGCGCGAATGAACGCTTCGGGGATCTTCGCCGAACGGGTGTCTCGCCGAACGTCGAGCGCCGGAGGCTCTGCGCAGGCGCTCCGACGGCCAATATGATAATCGGCGGCCGAGGACTCGGCGGACGCGTGCTGCGGCTCTATGTGCCGCTGGCGGTGTTCCTCGTCGGCATGCTGTTTCCGTTCTACTGGATGCTGATCACCTCGATCAAGCCCAATCGCGAGCTCTACAACGCTCGGATCATGCCCCTGATCGTCTACCAGCCGACCTTGAAGCACTACGTCGATCTGCTGTACGAGACGAACTTCCTCACCTGGACCTACAATACGATGCTGGTGGCCGTCGTCACCACGGTGATCTCGCTCGTGCTCGGAACGATGATGGCGTACCCGCTCGCGCGCATGCGGTTCCCCGGCACCGCCGTCGTCGCCATCGGCGTCGCCGCTACGTACCTCGTGCCGCAGCCGCTCCTCTTCATCCCGATGTCGGACATCATCAACCGGCTCGAGCTGGGTAACACGCTGAAGGCGGTCATGCTGACGTATCCCACGCTCTTGATCCCGTTCAGCGCCTGGCTCTTGATGGGGTATTTCAAGAGCGTGCCACGCGAGCTGGAGGAATCCGCGCGGATCGACGGCGCCAGCCGGCTCCAGGCGATGACCCGCATCGTGCTGCCGCTCTGCACGCCCGGGTTGCTGTCGGCCGGCATCTTCGCGTTCACGCTGGCCCAGAACGAGTTCCTCTACGCGCTGATCTTCCTGACCAAGAGCGACGTGCGGACGGTGCCCGTCGGCGCCATCACCGAGCTGATCCGCGGCGACGTCTTCTACTGGGGCCAGCTCATGGCGGCGGCGCTGCTCGGCTCGGTGCCGGTCGCCATCATCTACTCGTTCTTCGTGGAGTACTACGTGGCCGGTCTGACGGCCGGCTCGGTGAAGGGCTGAGAGCAATGAAAATCGTCCGAGCGGGTACCTTGATCGACGGCACCGGAGCTCCGGCGGTGCGCGACGCGATGATCCAGATCGACAACGGCCGGATCGAGGCCGTGACGACGGCCGGGCCGAGCGGAGGCTGGCCGTCCGGCACGGAGGTGATCGACGCCTCGGGCCTCACCGTGCTGCCCGGGCTCATCGACTGCCACGATCATCTCGCCTTCCACGGCTACGAGCTCCCGAAGCGCTGGGGTCTCGACGAGCCGCGCTCCACGTGGCATTTGCGCACGGCGTCCGTCGCGCGGCAGATCCTCGAATCCGGCTACACGGCGATCCGCGACGCCGGCGGGCTCGACGCGGGGTTTCGCGTCGCCATCCAGGAAGGGTTGATCTCGGGACCGCGGCTCGTGCTGTCGCTCGCGATCATCTCGCCGACCGGCGGTCTGGGCGATCGCGTGAGTCCGTCGGGCCACCGGGCGCCCGCCGAGAGCGATCCGTGTCTGCCGTCGAGCGTGGCCGACGGCGTCGAGGCGGTGCGGACGACGGTCCGCACGATGGTCCGCGCCGGCGCGGACGTGATCAAGTGCGCGACGACCGGCGGGGCCAGCTCGCGCGCCGGTCACGGGCCGAGGGATTCCGAGTTCACGCTGGAAGAGATGAAAGCGCTCGTCGACGAGGCGCACTCGCTCGGCCGGCGCGTGATGTGCCACGCGCTCGGGGGAGCCGGGCTGCGCGTCGCGATCGAGGCTGGGGTCGATTCGATCGAGCACGGCTGCTATCTCGACGAGGACCGGGAGCTGATCCCGATGATGGCCGAGCGCCACATCTTCTTCGTCCCGACCTTGACGGTCTACGAGTATCATCGCGAGTCGCCCGCGCCGCACGTGCGTGAGCGCGCCCACGCGCTGCGCGCGCATCACGTCGAGAGCGTCGGGCGCGCGCTCGCGGCCGGCGTCAAGGTGGTCGCGGGCACCGACGCCGGCGGCCACGGCCATCCGAGCAACGCGCTCGAGCCGGCGCTGTTGGTCGCTGCCGGGATGACGCCGATGCAGGCGCTCCAGGCGGCGACCGGCCGCGCGGCCGAGTGCCTCGGGCTCGAGGCCGAGATCGGGACGGTCGAGAAGGGCAAGTGGGCGGATCTCGTCTTCGTCGACGGTGATCCGCTGCGGGACATCACCCTGCTCCAGGACAAGCGCCGCATCAAGCGCGTGCTCAAGGGCGGCGTGGCCGTCCGCGGGTAGCGGCCGCGAGCGTACCGGCAGGCGTCCGCACGAGTATTAGTCACCCCGCGCCGGCGATTGCCCAAGAGAGAGGCAATCGGAGTGACGTCGGTCCGGCGTGCCGAGAACTGGAGCATAGAGAACCGCGACTTTAGTCACGCTCCCAGCCTGGCGTGGTCCTTGCTGATTTATTCTGGTCTCCCGGGCGCTGGTGGCCGCGCCTGGGCGAAAAACATTCGTGTGGTGGCGATGTGCGCTGCAGGCCGTCGCGGGGCTGGGGCCCCACCGGCCGAGGCGCGCCTACAAACTAAGGAGCCGGAATGAGGGAGCTCGTGGAACGACTCGATCGTCGGGAACTCTTGATGGGCCTCGCGGGAGCCGGAGTGGTCGGCGCGCTCGCGGCCGCCGGACGGGCGCTCGGGGCCGACAAGCTGGTCGTGGGGGTCATCTACGTCGGCCCACGCGACGACTACGGATACAACCAGGCGCAGGCGCAGGCGGCCGCCGCCCTCAAGAAGATGCCGGGCATCTCGGTCGTCGAGCAGGAGAAGGTGCCGGAGACCACCGACGTGCAGAAGACGATGGGCTCGATGATCGAGCAGGACGCTGCGACGCTCCTGTTCCCGACCTCGTTCGGCTATTTCGACCCACACATCCTGCGCATGGCGGAGAAGTATCCGAAAATTCGGTTCGCCCACTGTGGCGGGCTCTGGACGGACGGCAAGCACCCGAAGAACGTCGGCAGCTACTTCGGCTACATCGACGAATGCCAGTACCTCAACGGCATCGTGGCCGGCCACACCACCAAGACGAAGAAGCTCGGCTTCATCGCCGCCAAGCCGATTCCCCAGGTGCTCCGCAACATCAACGCGTTCTCGATGGGCGCGCGCACCGTCGATCCGAAGATCACGACCCAGCTGATCGTCACCGGCGACTGGTCCTTGCCGGTGAAAGAGGCCGAGGCCACCAACAGCCTGATCGACCAGGGCGTCGACGTCGTCACCTGTCACGTCGACAGCCCGAAGGTGGTCGTGGAGACCGCCGAGCGCCGCTCGATCTTCGTATGCGGCTATCACGCTGACCAGTCGGCGCTCGCGCCCAGGGGCTATCTGACCGGCGCCGAGTGGAGCTGGACGACGCCGTACACGACGCACGTCAAGGACGCGATGGCCGGGAAGCCGATGAACAACTTCATGCGCGGCGGGCTGAAGGACGGCTTCGTCAAGACCGGGGCCTACGGCCGCGCGGTGGCCGACCACGCGCGCAAGAGCGCGGACAGCGTCAAGGCGCAGATGCTCAAGGGCGACTACGTGATCTTCAAGGGCCCACTGAAGGACAACGCCGGCAACACCGTCATCCCCGCCGGAACCGCGCACAAGCAGACCGACGTGGTGCTCGAGCAGATGAACTATCTGGTCGAGGGCGTGATCGGCAAGGTCTGACACGGCGGCGATGGCGTCCGACCGCTCGGGTCAGTGGCGCCACGCCGCCGAAGCGCTGGTGATTCCCATCGCCGCGCTGGCGGCGGCGATGGCGGTCTTCGGTGTCTTCATGGCGGCGCTCGGGCAGCACCCGCTCGAGATCTACGCGCTCATCTACAAGGGCGCCTTCGCCAGCGCCTTCTCCTGGCAGAACACGCTCTCGCGCGCGGCGCCGCTGATCCTCACCGCGTTGTGTGTCGCGCTGCCCGCGCAGGCCGGCCTGATGGTGATCGGCGGTGAGGGCGCGGTCGTGCTCGGGGGGCTCACCGCCGCCATCGTCGGTCATCTGCTGAGCGTCGCCGCGCCCGCCGGCGTGAAGGTGTCGATGATGCTGGTCGGCATGCTCGTCGGCGGGCTGTGGATCGCGCTGGCCGGCGCGCTCCGTCAATACCGGGGCGTCAACGAGACGATCTCGAGCCTGTTGTTGACGTACGTCGCCGTGGCGCTCTTCAATCACTTCGTCGAGGGGCCGCTGCGAGACCCCTCGAGCCTCAACAAGCCCTCGACCGCGAGCATCGGCGACGTCAACATGATCGGCAACCTGCCCGGCCTCGACATCCACTGGGGGCTCGGCTTGGGCATCGTCTTCTGTATCGCGATGCACGTGCTCGTCCACTACACGACGTACGGCTTCGCGCTGCGCATCGTCGGCGGCAACCCGCGCGCGGCGCGCCTGGCGGGCCTGCCGGTCGGCGCGCTCGTACTGACCGCCTGTGTCCTGGGCGGCGCCGCCGCCGGTCTTGCCGGCGCGGTCGAGGTGGCCGCGGTCCACGGGAGCGCGAACGCCTCGCTGATCGCGGGCTACGGCTACGCCGGCATCGTCGTCGCGTTCATCGCCCGCCAGAATCCGCTGGCGATCGTGCCGGTCGCGGTGCTGGTCGGGGGCCTGTCGGCCTCGGGTGGCATGCTGCAGCGCCGCCTCGACCTGCCCGACGCCACCGTGCTCGTCCTGCAGGGCATCGCCTTCATGCTGATCCTCGGCAGCGAAGCGCTCTACGGCCGGCTGAAACCCTTCCGCGCCCGGGCAGCCTGACCGTGGTCGAGCTCGGGTGGTGGGGCGTACCGATCGGCGTCGTAGGCGGCGCCATCAGGGTGAGCACGCCGTTCCTGTTCGTGAGCCTGGGCGAGTGCATCACCGAGCGGAGCGGGCGCATCAATCTCGGCCTCGAGGGAATTCTGATCATGGGGGCGATGAGCGGCTACGCGGTCTCGTACGCGAGCGGCAACCCATGGCTCGGCGTGCTCGCGGCCGGCGGCGCCGGGCTGCTGCTCGGCCTCCTCCACGGCCTGGCGTGCAATTTGCCGCGCGTCAACGACATCGCCGTCGGCATCGGGCTCATGCTGTTCGGGACCGGGCTCGCGTTCTTCCTGGGCAAGCCGTACGTGCAGCCCAAGGCGCCCACGTTGCCGGCGATCCCGCTCGGCGCGTGGAGCGACTCGCCGCAGATCCGCGCGGCGCTCCAGGTGAACCCGCTCTTCCTGATCGGTGTGGTGCTCGCGATCCTGCTCGCGTGGGCGTTTCGGAACACGCGGTGGGGTCTGGTGGTCCGCATGGTCGGCGACAGCTCCGATGCCGCGCGGGCCATGGGCTACGCCGTGCCGCGCGTGCGCACGCTGTCGACCGCCCTCGGCGGATTTCTGGCGGGCGTCGGCGGTTCGTTCCTGTCCCTGTACTATCCCGGGAGCTGGAGCGAGGGGCTGTCGAGTGGTCAGGGGCTGATGGCGGTGGCGCTCGTGATCTTCGCGCGCTGGAACCCGATCCAGTGCTTCTACGCCGCGCTGCTCTTCGGCGGCGCTGGCGCGCTGGGACCGGCGCTGCAATCGGTCGGCGTCACGTCCGGGTACTATCTCTTCAACGCGGCGCCCTATGTCGTCACGCTCGGCATCATGATCGCGACGTGCTCGCCGCGCCGCACGCTCGTCGGGGCGCCGGGTGAACTCAGCATCAACCGATGAGCACTCGGCACTCGTCGCCAGGCCGGGCTATTCATGAGCGACCTCGCTCGAGGCGGGCGGGGCCTGTCGCAGGGTCCGGCCCAGCCGGGTGGCTCCATCACCCGCTCGCCCGAATCGCAGCTCTTCGAGCTGCGGGCGGGACGAGGGGGTCCCACTCCGCCACCCGGCTGGGCCGGACCCTGCGCCACCCGCCCGGCTTCAGCGGGTCGACGCTCATGAATAGCCCGGCCTGACAACGGGTGTCGATGCTCAGTGTTCTTGCTTAGAACGGAGGAGAGATGACCGACGGTGGGAATGCGACCGGGCGGTACGTGAAGGCGGATCCGTATCCGTGGCCGTATAACGGGGATTTGCGGGCGGAGAACACGGCGCTGGTGGTGATCGACATGCAGACCGATTTCTGTGGGATCGGGGGCTACGTCGATCGTATGGGGTACGATCTCTCGCTGACGCGGGCGCCGATCGAGCCGATTCGCGCGGCACTGGCCGCGGCGCGGGCCGGCGGCTTCCACGTGATCCATACGCGCGAGGGTCATCGCCCGGATCTGTCCGATCTTCCGGCCAACAAGCGCTGGCGGTCGCGGCGCATCGGCGCCGGCATCGGCGATCCGGGTCCGTGCGGGCGCATCCTCGTTCGCGGCGAGCCCGGCTGGGAGATCGTCCCCGAGCTGGCGCCGCAACCCGGCGAGGCCGTGATCGACAAGCCGGGCAAGGGCTCGTTCTGCGCGACGGATCTCGAGCTGATCCTGAGAACGCGCGGTATCCAGAACCTGGTGCTCACCGGGATCACCACCGACGTCTGCGTCCACACGACGATGCGGGAGGGCAACGACCGCGGCTTCGAGTGCCTGCTGCTCGAGGACTGCACGGGCGCCACCGACTACGGCAACTATCTGGCCGCGATCAAGATGATCACGATGCAGGGCGGCGTCTTCGGCGCGGTGTCGCGCTCGACCGATTTCATCGCCGCCATCCGGGAGCCTGCGTGACGCACATCGCCGACGCGACGGCGCGCGGTCGAGGCCGCGCGGTCGAGGCCGAGGTGCTCGGCATGACCAAGCGCTTCGGCGCCTTCACCGCGCTCGACGACGTGTCCCTGCGCGTCGAGGCGGGCTCGTTCACGGCGCTCCTCGGCGAGAACGGCGCCGGCAAGAGCACGCTGGTGAAATGTCTCGTCGGCTATCACCAGCCGGACGCCGGCCAGATCACCGTGGGCGGCCGCGAGCGTGACATCCGATCGCCGCACGACGCGCACGCCCTCGGGATCGGCATGGTGTACCAGCATTTCACCCTGGTGCCGAGCATGACGGTGGCGGAGAACCTGGTGATGGCGCGCGACGAGGTGCCCGCGGTCGTCAACTGGCAGGCGGAGTGGGACCGCCTGAGTGTCTTCATGGCCACCGTCCCGCTCCGGCTCGATCTCGACCGTCCGATCGCGCGCCTCGCGGCCGGCGAGAAGCAGAAGGTCGAGATCCTGAAGCAGCTCTACCTGCGCCGCCGGTTCATGATCCTCGACGAGCCGACCTCGGTGCTCACGCCGGCCGAGGCGGACGAGGTGTTGGGCATGTTGCGCGCGATGACGCGGGCGGGCGACGTGACCGTGCTGATGATCACGCACAAGCTCCGCGAGGTGATGGCGTTCGCGGACCAGGTGGCGGTGCTGCGGCGGGGCAAGCTCGTCGGCAAGGGACGGACGGCCGAGCTCACGCCGGCCGTCATGGCGCAGTTGATGGTCGGCACGCGCGAGATCCCACAATCGCACGCGAGGAAGACGGCGCGACCGCGCGACGGCGGCGCGCCGAGGCTCGTCGTCCGCGACCTCCGGGTCGAGGACGACGCCGGGCGTCCCGCCGTCGACGGGCTCAGCCTCACGATCCACGGCGGCGAGATCGTTGGCGTCGCGGGCGTGTCGGGCAACGGACAGCGCGAGCTGGTCGAGGCGCTCATCGGGCAGCGCCCGCCGGCCGGCGGCGAGATCCTCGTCGGCGGCGAGCCCTTCCACGCCACGCGCGCCGAGATCCGCCGTCATCGCGTGTTCAGCCTGCCCGAGGAACCGCTGCGCAACGCCTGCGTCCCCGGCATGAGCGTGGCGGAGAACATGACCCTGCGAAACTTCGATCGGCCACCGCTATCGTCCGGCCCGTGGCTCAAGCGCGGCGCGCTCCGCGCTCAGGCCGAGCGCTGGATCGACGCGTTCGGCGTGAAGACGCAAGGCGCCGACGCGCCGATGGCGACGCTCTCGGGCGGCAACGTCCAGCGCGCGGTGCTCGCTCGCGAGCTGTCCGAGCCGGTGTCGGTGCTGATCGCCGCCAATCCGGTCTTCGGCCTCGACTTCGCGGCGGTCGTCGAGATCCACGACCGGATCCTGGCCGCGCGAAACGCGGGCGCGGCCGTCCTGCTGGTCAGCGAGGACCTCGACGAACTGCTCGAGCTCTCCGACCGCATCGCGGTCATCTTCGGCGGCCGCATCGTCCACGAGACGGCGACCGCGAAGGCCGACATCACGGTCATCGGCCCCTGCATGGCCGGGCATCACTCGGCGCCGCCGGCGCTCGCTCCCGCCCGTGCCTGAGATCGCCGCGCGGCCGTACCCGTACTCGTTCGCGCCCGCGGGTACGGCGCTCGTCGTGATCGACATGCAGCGCGACTTCATCGAGCGCGGCGGCTTCGGCGAGGCTCTCGGCAACGACGTGAGTCGCCTGGCGGCGATCGTCCCGACCGTGAGAGACCTGCTCGCGTGGGCGCGCGGTCACGGGATTCGGGTCGTGCACACGCGCGAAGGCCATCGTCCGGATCTCGCCGACTGCCCGCCGGCCAAGCGGCAGCGAGGACGGCCGGCGCTGCGAATCGGGGACGCGGGGCCGATGGGGCGGATCCTGGTCGACGGCCAGCCCGGCAACGACATCGTGCCGGATCTCGCGCCGCGCAGCGGCGAGACCGTGATCGTCAAGCCGGGCAAGGGCGCCTTCTACGCGACGGCCCTCGACGAGATGCTGAGCTCGCAGCGGATCACACACCTGCTCCTCGCCGGCGTCACGACCGAGGTCTGCGTGCAGACGACCATGCGGGAGGCCAACGACCGCGGCTACGAGTGCCTGCTGGTCGAGGACGCGACCGAGAGCTACTTCCCGGAGTTCAAGCAGGCCACGCTCGCCATGATCCACGCACAAGGCGGCATCGTCGGCTGGACCGCTCCGTTCGCCGCCGTGCGCGCCTCCTTGCCGTAGGACCCGCGCCGCAGTCTAGACGACCGCCAGCGCCTCGACCTCGATCATGTAGTCCGGGTGCGAGAGCGAGGCCACCTGCACCATCGTGGAGGCCGGCCCCTTCTGGCCGAAGACCTCGTCGCGCACGACGCGAAAATCGAGCCGGTAGCGCACGTCGGTGACGTAGGTCGTGATCTTCACGACGTTGGCGAGGCTGCCGCCCCCCGCCTCGACGAGCGCCTTGACCGCGCCGAACACCGCGCGCGCCTGGCCCCTGAAGTCGCCCCGATGCTTCACGGTGCCGTCCATCTCGTAGGGCACCTGCCCGGCCAGGAACAGGATCGTCTGTGCGCCCGTCACCTTGATGGCCTGGCTGTACCCGGGCGGATCGTAGACCCCCGGCGCGCAATACTTCTCGATCTTCGCCGCCATGAGTGTTCTCCTCTCGATGAATGAGCCTGATCAGAGCTGCCCGGAATCGCCCCATTGTTCGACGAGCGCCCGATACGCCGGATCGTCGTAGCGGGAGAGCAGGAAGGCCGGCGCATACCGCGGAAGCTTGCGCTCGGCGATGTGATCGGCGAGGAGATCCGCGGCGCCATTCGAGGACATGAGCCCGTAGCCGGAGAGCGCGCCCAGCACATAGGCCCCCTCGATCGGCAGCGGCCCCGAGAGCAAGCGGTTCTCACGCGTCTTCGTGTAGTAGCCGCCGTCGACGACGACGCGTGGCAGCCGGTCGAGATATCGGGACAGGGCCGGGATCATCCGAGACATCCCGCGCAGACAGATCTCGCCGTACGCGTCGTCGAACGCGATCGGGAACGTGGGCTCGACCGGCTCGATGTCGTAGGTCCAGATCAGCAGCACCACCGGGCTGTCGCCGGCGCCCTCGGGCCGGCCGTGCACGCCCGCCGGGAACTCCTCGACGAGACGCTTGTGCTCCGCCGACGCCGAGAGCTCGCGCCGCTCCTCCTCGGACCACGGAAGCGTGATCGGATCGGTCCAGATCGTCATCGGCGCCCCGCGCGGCACCGCGCCCAGCGAATCGTTGAACGCGACCTTCGCGTGGCGCTCACAGAACACCGGCAGCTCGAGGCCGAGCATGCGCCCGACCCGTCCGACGAACGGACCGGCCGCGTTCACGAAGCGGGGCGTCGCGATGCGCACGTTCCCACCGCGCGCGGCGATCTGCACGCCGCGCACGCGTCCACCCGTCGTGTCGACTCGCTCGAGCCGCCCTTCGAGGAGCCGCACGCCGTGCTCGCGGGCGCGCTCGAGCAAGTACATGCCGAGCTGCTGAGCGCTGAACCAGCCGCAGCGGCGCGCGTGCAGCACGGCCACGGTGTCGCTTGCCAGGTGTGGAAAGCATCGACGCACGAGCGTCGGGTCGGTGATGACGTCCGTGCCCGTCGGCTGATCCTCGAAGCCGTCGGCGGGCGCCGGCTGATAGTCGCTCGAAGCGTGGCGGTGGATGCGGGCGGGGCCGACGCCGCGATCCGCGGCCTCTCGAGCGCGCTCGATGAACATCGGCACCTGCGTCGGATCGGCGGTCACGAAGAGATAGCCGCGGCGGTTCAGCAGGAAACGATTGTCGCTCTCGCGCGCCAGCTCCTCGAGCAGATCGATGCTGCGGTTCATGAGCGCGACCATGTCGTCGCCCGGCCCGGGCCACCAGTTGCGGTAGCACTCGGTGGACTTGTCGCTGGTCAGGGAAAGCGGCGGACCCTCGTCGACCAGGACGACCCCGGTGACGCCGCGGCGCACCGCCAGGTGATACGCGGCCGCGATACCGGCGATGCCGGCGCCGCAGATCACGACTTCCGCGGTGGGCGCGCTCATTCGATCGTGGAGAGCAATATCCACACGCCCCGCGAGCTTGTCAACGCTACCGGATCGGCTGGATCGTCAGCTCGCCGGTCGAGCGCAGCGTGATCGAGTAGACGCGGTCCTTCCGGAGGCGTGTCGAGACGGCTTCGCCGTGCAGGGCCCGGACACCGCGCTTCTTCGCCTCGCCAGGATCGTTGGCCAGCTCCCAGAATCGTGCCCAGAGCTCGCGCTCGAACGCGGTCGGCGCTCGTTCGGCGGCGTAGCTCTGTGGGATCTGGCCCTCGCGATCCAGTACCTCGCCCTCGGCCGGACGGCGGCGGTCGCTGAAGATCCGCCTGAACAGCAAGAGGGCCTTGCCCTTGAGCGCGTCGCCGGCGGTCACGAAGTCGTCCTCGAACTTGACCACGAGCGTGTCGACGTAGACCTCGTCGCCCTCGAGCGTCATCTCGCGCGGCTCGCCGACCGGGTCGCCCTGCGAGTCGAGCTCGGTGAAGCGGACACGCGTGCGCGGATGTCCCTCGGGGCCGGGAGCCTGGTCGAGGACCACGAGGCGGGCGCGCCGCTCGGTGTGACGCAGCAGCCGCACGGCCGCTTCGAGGGCTTGATTGCGCGCGGTCAACTCGCGGATCTGCGCGTCTCGCTCGGCGAGCTGACGCTGGACGGCGCGTCCCGGCTCCAGCACCAGCCTGTCGGCCAGATAGACGCCTCCGGCCGCGGCGGCGACGAAGACGAGCGCCCACACGAACCCGGGGCGGAGCGCGCTCATGTCGGTTCCTCGATGGTACACTCACCGCCGATGATCGCCCGCACACTTGCGTACTCGGCGCTCTGGCTGATGCTGGCGCTGAGTGCCTTGGCGCCGGGTGCCGCAGGCGCCGCCGACGGCTTGCACCTGGTCCTCACGCCTTCGCAGAAGCCGACCGATCTCCTGGCCACCGGCGAGGAGTTCGCCAAGGTGCTGACGAAGCTGACGGACATCCCGGTTCGCGTGACCGTCGCCTCGGACTACGCCGCGGTGATCGAAGCGCTGAGGAACCGCACCGCGGACCTCGCGTTCGTCCATCCGGTCGGCTACGTGCTGGCCAGCCGCGAGGCGAAAGCCATGATCGTCGTCAGGAATCTCTGGCACGGCAAGAGCTCGTTCACCTCGCGTATTTACGTCCGCAAGGAGTCCGGGCTCAAGAGCCTCGAGGAGCTGCGCGGCAGGACGATGGCGTTCATCGATCCGGCCAGCTCCTCCGGCTACACCTATCCGATGGTGCTCCTGATCCAGCGTGGGCTCGTGAAGAACCGAGACCCCAAGACGTTCTTTCGCGAGGTCGTCTTCGCGGGCTCGCACGACGCCGGGATGCGCGCGCTGCTCAACGGCCACGTCGACGCGCTCGCCTCGTTCGACATGGCGCGCGAGCAGTACCTGAAAGATCCGGCCGAGCGCGAGCGCATCGTGTACGTCGCGGAGTCTCCGGAGATCCCCGAAGCCGGGATCGCCGCGCGCGCGGGCCTGGATCCAGCGATCTTCGCGAAGGTGCGCGAGGCACTCCTGCAGATCCGCGCGCCAGTCTACGCCGGGCTGCTGCTCCGTCTTTACGAGATCGACGGATTCGCGCCGGCCGACGACCGCGACTACGATCCGGTGCGGGCGGCGGTCGAGCTGCTCGGCGTTCGACCGCGCTGACCGCGTCCGCCTCTTCTCCGATGATCGAGGTCGCGGGGCTGCGCGTGGTCCTGCCGCCCTCGACGGTTGCGCTCGACGGGGTCGATCTCGTCATCGGGCGCGGCGAGCTCGTCGTCGTCCTCGGTCCCAGCGGCGCCGGCAAGACCACGTTCCTGCGCTCGCTGAACCGTCTCGTCGAGCCCACCGCCGGGACGATCCGCGTGGCCGGCCGGGAGGTCACCGGCGCCGGGGCCGCCGACGTGCGGGACGTTCGGCGCCACATCGGCATGGTCTTCCAGCAGTTCAACCTGGTCCGGCGCGCGTCCGTGATCGAGAACGTCCTGGCGGGGCGGCTCGGCTACGTGCCGACGATTCCCAGCGTGTTCGGAAGCTTTCCGCGCCCCGACCGCGAGCTGGCGCGCGCATGTCTGGATCAGGTGGGGCTCGGCCATCTCGCCGATCGGCGCGCCGACACGCTCTCGGGCGGCGAGCAGCAGCGGGTCGCGATCGCGCGCGCCCTGGCCCAGCGACCCGAGGTCGTCCTGGCCGACGAGCCGACCGCGAGCCTCGATCCGGCGCTCACCAGCAGCATCATGGACACGCTCAAGGCGATCAACGAGCAGGGGCTCACGCTCGTCGTGAGTCAGCACCAGCTCGAGACCGCGCTGGCCTACGCGACGCGCATCGTCGGCTTTCGCCGAGGGCGCGTCGCCTTCGACGGACCGCCCGGAGCAGTGACGCCGACCGTCGTGCGCGCCATCTACGGCGACGAGACCTGACCATGAGACGCGCGGTGCTCTTCGTCGCACTGGTCGTCCTCGCGTGGCTCGTCTGGGACACCGGCGCCGACCCGGTGCGCCTGGCCCGCGGTCTGCCGTGGATCCTCGATTTCCTCCGTCGCATGATGCCGCCCGATCCAAGCGTGCTCCCGGCGGCGCTGCTCGGGGCGATCAAGACCGTCGAGATCGCGCTGCTCGGTACCGCCGTGGCCGCCGTGCTGGCGCTGCCGCTCGGATTTCTCTCCGCGCGGAACGTCGCGCCCGGCGCCGTGTTCTACCCCGCGCGGGCCGTGCTCAACTTCTTCCGGAGCGTGGACACGCTCGTCTACGCGCTCGTGTTCGTCGCGGCCGTGGGGCTCGGCCCCTTCCCCGGCGTCCTGGCGGTCGTGGCCTACACGACCACGTCGCTCGCGAAGCTCTACTCCGAGGCCGTCGAGGGCGTCGACCCCGGGCCGGTCGACGCGATCACCGCGACGGGCGCGACCCGCTTGCAAGTCCTGCGCTTCGGCGTGATCCCCCAGGTCCTTCCGCTCTTCCTCTCCTACGTCCTCTATCGGCTCGAGACGAACATCCGCGCGGCCACGGTCCTCGGCTTCGTCGGCGCCGGCGGCATCGGGTTCTATCTCCAGACGTATCTCCGGATGATCGACTACCGGGCGGCGTCGACCGTGCTGCTGGTGACGGTGGCCATGGTGATGGTGGTCGACGCGATCAGCTCACGGCTGCGCGATCGGCTCGTGTGACGGTTTCGTGGCGAGCCCTGACAACGGGCTCGGTCTGGGCTAGAATCGCCACCACCTCGCGAAGGGAGGGCCCTCATGGATCACAGATCAATCAGAGCGTGCGTACTGCTGGTCGTCGCGGCGGCGATCGGGTTCGCGGCGACCAGCGTCCGCGCCGCGAAGGCGACCTTGACGGTCTACACCGCCGTCGAGGCCGACGACCTCAAGAAGTACGCCGCTCGCTTCAACGAGGACCACCCGGACGTCGAGATCAAGTGGGTGCGCGATTCGACCGGGGTCATCACCGCCAAGCTGCTCGCCGAGAAGGCCAATCCACAAGCGGACGTCATCTGGGGTCTGGCGGCGACGAGCCTCCTGGTGCTGAAGCCCGAGGGCATGCTCATGCCGTACGCACCGAAGGGTGTCGAGCGGCTCGACGCGCAGTTCCGCGACAAGGACAATCCGCCGGCGTGGGTTGGCATGGACGCGTGGGTCGCGGCCATCTGCTTCAACACCGTCGAGGCCCAGAAGAAGAACCTGCCCAAGCCCGCCTCGTGGAAGGACCTGACCAAGCCCGTGTACAAGGGCACGATCGTGATGCCGAACCCGGCCTCGTCGGGGACCGGGTTCCTCGACGTCACGAGCTGGCTGCAGGTCTTCGGCGAGACCGAGGGCTGGAAGTACATGGACGCGCTCCATCAGAACATCGGCGTGTACACGCACTCCGGCTCCAAGCCGTGCACGATGGCCGGCGCCGGCGAGTATCCGCTCGGCGTGTCGTTCGAGTTCCGCGCGGCCCGTCAGAAGAAGCAGGGCGCGCCGATCGACATCGTGTTCCCGTCCGAGGGCTCCGGCTGGGACATGGAGGCGACCGCGATCGTGAAGGGCTCGAAGAACCTCGAGGCGGCCAAGACGCTCGTCGACTGGTCGGTCACCGACAAGGCGATGAAGCTCTACAACGAAGGCTACGCGGTGGTCGCGATCTCCAAGATGTCGCAGCCGATCGAGTACCTGCCGGGGAACATGCTCGAGCACATGATCAAGAACGATTTCCAGTGGGCGGCGACGAACCGCGCCAAGATCCTCGCCGAGTGGGAGAAGCGCTACGGCGCGAAGTCGGAGCCCAAGAAGTAATCACGTAGATCCGTGCCGTCGTATCTTCGGATCAGCCGCCTCACCAAGAAGTTCGGCGGCTTCACCGCCCTCGACGACATCTCACTCGAGATCGCCGAGGGCGAGTTCGTCTGCTTCCTGGGGCCGTCGGGTTGCGGCAAGACGACGCTCCTGCGCGCGATCGCGGGCCTCGATATCCAGACCGCCGGCCGCATCGAGCAAAACGGCCGAGACATCTCGGCCTTGCCGCCGACCAAGCGCGACTTCGGCATCGTGTTCCAGTCCTATGCGCTGTTTCCCAATCTGACCGCCGCCAAGAACGTCGCCTACGGGCTCCAGAACGCGCGGACGCCGCGTGCGGAGGTGGCCCGGCGCGTGAGCGAGCTGCTCGACCTGATGGGTCTGAGCGCGCACGGCACGAAATACCCGGCGCAGCTCTCCGGCGGCCAGCAGCAGCGGGTCGCGCTGGCGCGCGCGCTGGCGACTTCACCAGGGCTCTTGTTGCTGGATGAGCCGCTCTCCGCGCTCGACGCGAAGGTGCGCGTGCACCTGCGCCACGAGATCAAGCAGCTCCAGCGCCGGCTCGGCGTGACGACGATCATGGTCACCCACGATCAGGAAGAGGCGCTCACGATGGCCGACCGCATCGTCGTGATGAATCTCGGCGCGATCGAGCAGGTCGGGACGCCGCTCGAGATCTATCGCGAGCCGGCCTCGCCGTTCGTGGCCGACTTCATCGGCGTGATGAATTTCCTGGCCGGGACGGTCGTGGGCGACCGCGCGGTGCGACTCGGGCGCACCGCGCTCGACTGCGAGATCGACGGCCTCGCCGCCGGCACCGAGGTGACGCTGGCGATCCGGCCCGAGGACATCGTGGTCCACGAGGGCCGAGCGACCGAGCCCAACACCCTCACTCTGCGCGTCGACGCGCTCGCGTTCCTGGGCTCCTTCTTCCGCGCCGACCTGGTCGGCGACGCGAGCGACGGCGTGCTCCTCCGCGCCGACCTTCCCGTCGACCTGATCCGTCGCCGGGGAATCGGCGAGAAGAGCATGCTGTCGGTCCTCCTGCCGCCGGATCGGATCCGGATCTACCCCGGGAGCACCGTCCATCGCTGACGCCACGCTCGCCCGCGCCGACACCGCCGCCGCGATCGTCCGGCCCGAGTCGAGCCGCGACGACCGGCTCATGCGGCTCTTCATCGGCGTCATCGGGCTCTACCTGGTCGCCGCGCTCGCGCTACCGCTCGGGCTCATGCTCGCCAAGAGCCTCGAGGGACCCCAGGAAGAGTTCGTCGGTCTGGCCAACTACGTCCGGTATTTCTCGACACCGGCTCTCTTCCAGTCGATCGGCAACAGCCTGTGGGTCTCGATCCTCAGCACGGTCATCACGGTGCCGACCGCCTTCGTCTATGCCTACGCACTCACGCGCTCCCGCATCCCGTTTCGCGGATTCTTCAAGACGGTCGCGCTCGTCCCGATCCTCGTGCCCTCGCTCCTGCCCGGCCTCGCCCTCGTCTACCTCTTCGGCAATCAGGGGCTGCTGAAGGCCGCGCTGCTCGGGCACAGCATCTACGGTCCGATCGGCATCGTGATGGCCGAGGTCTTCACGACCTTTCCGCACGCGCTGCTGATCATCCTGGCCGCGCTGGCCCTGGCCGATGCGCGGCTCTACGAGGCCGCGGTGGCGCTTCGCGCGTCGCGGGCACGGATCTTCTGGACCGTCACGCTTCCGGGCGCGCGCTACGGCCTGATCAGCGCCACCTTCGTCGTCTTCATCACGGTGGTCACCGACTTCGGGGCGCCGAAGGTCATCGGCGGGCAGTACAACGTGCTGGCGACCGACGTGTACAAGCAGGTGATCGGCCAGCAGAACTTCCAGATGGGGGCCGTCGTCAGCGTGATTCTGCTCGTGCCGGCGATCTTCGCCTTCCTCGTCGATCGCGCCGTGCGGCGCCGGCAGGTCGCGCTCCTGTCCGCGCGGGCCGTGCCCTTCGAGCCCAAGCCGCAGCCTCTCTTCGACCTGGCCATGCTGGTCTATTGCGTCGTCGTCGGTTTCGCCCTCCTCAGCATCGTCGCGGTCTCGCAGTTCGCGGCCGTGGTGAAGTTCTTCCCGTACAACCTGACCTTGACCTGGGCGCACTACGACTTCGACCAGAAAGGCGGCGGCGGGTGGGCCTCCTACTACAATTCGATTCGACTGGCGCTCCTGACGAGCGTGGTCGGCACCTTCGTCGTGTTCGTGGGAGCCTACCTCGTCGAGAAGGCCCGCGGATTCGCCCTGGGACGTGGGCTCTTCCACTTCCTCGCGATGCTCCCGATGGCGGTGCCGGGGCTGGTCCTCGGCCTGGCCTACATCTTCTTCTTCAACGCGCCGGGGAATCCTCTGAACGTGCTCTACCGCACGATGACGATCCTGGTCATCAACACGATCGTGCACTTCTATACGGTGGGCCACCTCACGGCGTTGACCGCGCTCCGCCAGATGGACCCGGAGTTCGAAACTGTGTCCGCATCGCTGAAGCAGCCGTTCTACCGGACCTTCTGGCGCGTGACGGTCCCGGTGTGCCTACCCTCCACGCTCGACATCGCGATCTACATGTTCGTCAACGCCATGACGACCGTCTCGGGCGTCGTCTTCATCTACGGCCCCAAGACCGAGCTGGCCGCGATCTCGGTCCTCAACATGGACGACACCGGCGAGATCGCTTCCGCGGCCGCCATGGCGATGATGATCTTCTACACGAACGTTGCGGCTCGCATGCTCCATCTGCTCCTGGCTCGCTGGCTCGAGCACCGTACTCAGGCGTGGCGTCGTCGGCGGCATCGGGGTTTGGCGCCGGAGGCGCCGGGTGGGCGGGCGCGGGAGGGATCGCCGGACCACGCGGCACGCTTGCGCTGCTCCGCGGCGGCTGGGCTCCATCCGGGCGCGCGACCTCCGATGGTGCTTGGAGGGAACGGGTCCGGTCGACCCCTCCCGCGCCCACCCACCCGGCGCCCCCGACATCCCGCGTTGGCCTAGCCCTGAGGCGATCTCCATCGATCGATCCCGGATGGCGTCGGGCTTGATCGGCTGGGCGGGGCAGATGGGATGGCGGCGCTACTTATGAGGGAGCAGGCGCGCGTCGTCATCGTTGGCGGCGGCATCGCGGGGTGCAGCGTCGCCTATCATCTGGCGCACAAGGGCTGGACGGATGTCGTGCTCGTTGACAAGGGCGAGCTGACCAGCGGATCCACCTGGCCGGGCTCTATCGCCGCCTGCAGGCCGAGCCCGGTGCGGCGCACCACTGGCACGAGGTCGGAAGCCTTCGCGTCGCCTCGAGTCGCGATCAGCTCCGGTTCCTCCAGCGTCAGGTCGGGATGGCCCGGGCCATCGGTCTCGACGTCGACACGATCTCGCCGTCGGACTCGCTTCGCATCTTTCCGCTCATGTCCGGCGAAAATCTCCACGGCGCGATGTACCTGCCCGGTGATGGCTGGCTCGATCCCAGTGGCGCGACGATGGAGCTGGCCTCGCACGCGCGCCGGCTGGGCGTCGAGATCCGCACCGGCGTGCGCGTCACCGGCATCACGCGGACCGCGCGGGGCCGGGTCGCGGCCGTCGAGACCGACCACGGCGCGATCCGGACAGAGCTCGTGGTGAACGCGGGCGGGATGTGGGCAGCACAGGTCGCCGCGATGGTCGGCGTGAACCTGCCCATCACGCCGCTGGTCCACCAGCACCTGGCGACGAAGCCGATCGCCGGCAACGAGCTCGCGCGGACGACACCGTGTCTGCGCGATCCAGAGAACCTCGTCTACATGCGCGAGGAAGTCGGCGGCTTTCTCGTCGGTGGCTTCGAGCGAAGCCCGGTGGCGTGGTCCGTCGGCGGTGTGCCGTGGGAGTTCACGCAACAGCTTCTGCCCTCGGACTGGGAGCTGTTCAACGAGATCCTCGAGGGGGCGATCCGCCGCGTGCCGATCCTGGCCAAGGCGGAGATGGCGCACCTCGTGAACGGCCCCGAGGGCATCACCCCCGACAGTCGTCCCCTGCTCGGGCCGGTGCCCGGCGTGCCAGGGTTCTGGGTTGCGGCCGGGCTGTCGCACACGGGCTTCGGCGCCGGGGGCGCGATCGGCCACATCGTCGCCGACTGGCTGGTCGACGGCGAGCCGCCGCACGACGTGACGGAGCTGAACGTACGTCGCTTCGGGCCGGTGTACGAGGACCACGCGTACGCCGCGGAGCGCGCGCGCGAATCGTACAAGTACTACTACGTGCTCCGCTATCCTCACGACGAGAACGAGTGGGCCCGCGCGCGCCGCCTGAGCCCGCTCGACACGCGGTTGAGCGCGGCGGGCGCGGTGTTCGGGGAGAAGAACGGCTGGGAGCGCGCCAACTATTTCGTGCCCGGGACGCCGGGGCGCCGAGCGGGCGCCGATCAGCGCCGCTGGGGCTGGTCGCGGCCCGTCTTCTTCGATCGCGTCGGTATCGAGCACCGCGCCGTCCGGGAGCGTGTCGGGCTCTTCGATTTCACCTCGTTCGGCAAGCTCGACGTGAGCGGTCCCGGCGCCCTGGCGCTGCTCCAGCGCCTGGCCGACAACGACGTCGACCGCCCGGTTGGCACCGTGATCTACACGCAGCTCCTCAACCCACGCGGCGGGATCGAGAGCGACCTGACCGTGACACGCTGGGCTTCCGATCGCTTCCGGGTCACGACCGGCAGCAACTTCGTCGCGAGCGATTTCGGTTGGATCCTGATGCACCTGCCGCCCGACGGCGGCGTCGAGGTGCGCGACGTGACCGATCAGTTCGCCTGCATCGGTGTCTGGGGCCCGGACGCGCGGCGCGTGCTCCAGGCCGTCACGACGAGCGACGTGTCGAACGCCGCCTTTCCTTATATGTCGGCGCGACCCATCGAGATCGCCGGCGCTCCCGTCGGCGCGCAGCGCGTGACCTACGTCGGCGAGCTCGGCTGGGAGCTCTACGTCGAGAACCTGCGCGCGGTCGCGGTGTGGGACGCGCTGCTGAGCGCCGGCCGGCCGTTCGGGATCGAGCCCGCGGGGTACAAGGCCGTCGACTCGTTGAGGCTCGAGAAGGGTTATCGCTACTGGAGCACCGATCTCACGCCGGCCGAGAATCCGTACGAGGCCGGCCTCGGCTTCTGCGTGCGCCTGGACAAGGGAGACTTCGTCGGACGCGAGGCGTTGCGCCGGATCAAGGCCGACGGCCCGCAGCGAAAGCTCTGCACGGTGACCTTGTCGGCGGCGCTCCCCGAGGATACGGACCTGTACGGCGGCGAGGCGGTGTACACGGACGGGCGCGTGGTAGGTCGGCTGCGGAGCGCGGGCTGGGGCTACACCGTCGCCCGGCACATCGGCCTCGTCTATCTGCCGCCGGCGCTTGCCGCGGCCGGCACCCCGCTCGAGGTGGAGGCGTTCGGTCGGCGCTTCGGCGCGGAAGTGGCGCCGGACGTGCTGTACGATCCGGACGGTTCTCGGCTGCGCCTGTAGGCTACCGGCTCCGTCCTGAATCCGGCTCCGCCTACAGTGCTCCGCCTATAATAATGAGACGATGTTGAGCGCGTTCTTGACGGCCTCCCAGCTCGCCGACGCCCGGGGGCTCCTCGGGCGTCTGATCAGCGAGCACAAACCCGGGTACGCGCTCCAGCGCGAGTTCCAGACCGATCCCGGGATCTACCAGCTCGACCTCGACCGGATCTGGCGGCGCGGCTGGCTCTTCGCGGGCCACACGTGCCAGGTCAAGCAGCCCGGCGACTACTTCGTCTTCGACGTCGACACCGACTCGATCATCCTCATCCGCGGCGATGACGAGCGGATCCACGCGCTCCACAACACGTGCCGCCACCGCGGCATGAAAGTCTGCCAGGCCGAGTCGGGGCACGTCGGGCGCATCGTGTGCCCCTATCACCAGTGGTCCTATGCGAGAAACGGCGAGCTCGCCGCGTGCGGCGGCATGGACAAGGAAGGCGACCTCGACTTCCGCGACTTCGGCCTGCACCGCGTACACGTCCGCGAGGTGGGCGGGTTGATCTTCGTCTGCCTGGCCCCCGAGCCCATCCCGTTCGACGAAGCCGAGCGCTCGCTCGGCGCGCTGCTACGCCCGCAGGGCCTCGAGCGCGCCAAGGTGGCGGCGACGCGGAGCTACGAGGTGCGCGCGAACTGGAAGCTCGTCTGGGAAAACAACCGCGAGTGCTGGCACTGCAACGTGAACCACCCTCAGTACGTCAAGGCCAACTACGACAACGCGCCAATCGACGACGCCGCGCTCAAGCACGAGATCGAGGCTCGGGCGGGGGCAGCCTCGGCGCGTCTCGAGGCCGATGGGGTCGCGATCGACTATCGAGAGGCCGGCATGGTGCCGTTCCCATCGCGGGACTGCTGGTGGTCCATCAACCGCACGCCGCTGGTGCCGGGCTGGGTCAGCGAGTCGATGGACGGCCGGCCGGTGGCGCCGCTGATGGGCGGATATTCCACGCGCGACGTCGGCACCCTGCGCATGCGCACGATGCCGAACTTCTGGGACCACGCGAGCAGTGACCACGCGGTGTCGACGCGCCTGGCGCCGGCCGGTCCGCAGAAGACGCTCGTTCAAGTCCAGTGGCTCGTCCGCGAGGACGCCGTCGAGGGCAAGGATTACACGCTGGACGCGCTGCTCCCGTTCTGGGAGCTCACCAGCGAGCAAGACTGGGATCTCTGCGAGAGGAATCAGGCCGGGGTGAGCTCCTCGGCGTTCACGCCGGGACCCTACTCCACCAGACGGGAGTACAACGTGATCCGCTACACGGAGTGGTACTTGCAGGAAATCGCCAAGCCGTAGTGCTCCGCGGCCTACCATCCCCCGACTTATCTCGGCGCATCGACCGGGACCTCTGTCTGTATATAGTCTGTATATAGGCTATGTACGATGGTCGCCCGATGCTGATGCTCTCGACCGTGGTCTCGGCGTACCGCGTCAGGCTGGCA
>WNGJ01000732.1_pt1 | contig 42841 bp, 37 predicted proteins | sample 5400611 | NCBI WGS metagenome assembly WNGJ01 (sample SAMN13153375, study PRJNA577476) | soil metagenome | isolation source: 40 cm soil or saprolite under Garry oak tree replicate 1 | place: USA:California | collected 2016-06-15
CGGCTCGCCGAAGCGGTGCTCGCCGACCACAAGCGGCTCGACGTGTTCATCAGCAATGCCGGGATCGGATCGCGGACATCAGGGCCCGAACGGCGGACCAGCGCGGACGGCTACGAGCTGCGATTTGCGGTAAATTACCTGTCCGGATTCCTGCTCGCGCATTTGCTGCTGCCCTTGCTGAAGGCCAGCGCGCCTTCGCGCATCGTGAATGTCGCCTCGCTCGGCCAGCACCCCATTGATTTCGACGATGTAATGATCGCGAAAGGCTACGACGGCAGCCGCGCTTATGCACAGAGCAAACTGGCGCAGATCATGTTTACCATCGATCTGGCTGCACGCCTCAACGGATCAGGCGTCACGGTGAATTCGCTGCATCCGGCCACCTATATGAACACCACGATGGTGCGTGAAGGCGGCATCACGCCGATCAGCACGGTCGAGCAGGGCGGTGAGGCAATTCTGCATCTTGCGGTTGGCGACGATGTGGCCGGCAAGACCGGACTGTTCTTCAACGGCCTGCAACAGGCGCGGGCCAACCCGCAGGCCTATGATGCGACGGCCCGCCAACGATTGCGCGCGCTCAGCCTCGAACTCACCGGCCTGCCGGCGGCTTGATGTGGCCGGCTGCGCGAGCCGCTGACGCGTTATGGTTAGCAAAACCTTGAGATCGCCCGTGGTCACAACCCAATCGGCCCATTCGCGGCCTTGATCGCTTCTGGTGTCGAGGGGATTGGCGTCGAAAGCAGCGGCCTCTGCGCTAAAGTACGGTCCCCCCGGCGGTTTAACCTTTACGCGTCTTTAAGTGCGGCGACGTAGGGTCTGGTTGCGTGGCTCGGGATGGGCCCCGTCTCCGTCCAGAACGGCCGGTCGTTCGCCTACGCGTTGGAGTTCCCCATGGATATCATGACGAGCGTTGGGCTCGTGTCCGGCATCATTGTTGTGTCAGTGATAATGCTCATGGGCGGCGATATTCACATGTTCATCAGCGAGCATGCTGTCATCATCGTCGTCGGCGGATCGATCGCCGCGACCATGATCAGGTTTCCGCTCAGCGCTATTCTGCATGGTGTGCCGCTGGGCGCCAAATTTGCCTTCACGATGAGCCGGCTGTCCGCGCGCGATCTGGTCGATGAATTGGCCCGCATCGCTGAAATCGCGCGCAAGCAGGGACCGGTCGGCCTGGAAAAAGTCGAGACCGACGAACCGTTCTTGGCCAAGGGAATTCGTTACGTCGCCGACGGCTACGATCTCGAATTCATCCGCGACAATCTCGAACGTGACCGCGACAACTTTCTGATGCATCTCGACGAGGGCGGAAAGATCTACCGCGCTATCGGCGACTGCACGCCGGCGTTCGGCATGGTCGGCACATTGATCGGCATGGTGCAGATGTTTGCCAACATGACCGATCCTTCCAAGCTCGGTCCGTTCATGGCGACCGCCTTGCTGGCGACGCTGTACGGCGCGATGATCGCGAACCTGTTCTGCCTGCCGATTGCCGACAAGCTGCATGGCAAGCTGCTCGACGAGGAGACCAATCGCACGCTGATCATCGACGGCATCCTGATGATTCGGGATTCCAAGAGCCCGACGCTAGTCCGCGAAATGCTGCTGGCGTACCTGCCGGAAAAACACCGTCAGGAAGAAGGCGAGCCGGTCCCGGCCTGATCGGGCTGGTCACAGCGGTCTGGGAAGCAGGCGATGGCCAAGAAAAAACGTGGCGCGGGACATGCAGGAGGGCACGGCTGGTACGTGTCCTTTGCCGACCTGATGGGTCTGATGATGAGCTTCTTCGTGATGCTCGTCGCCTTCTCCACCATGGACAACAACAAGCTCAAGATTGTCGCCGGCTCGATGCGCGACGCTTTCGGCGTGCAGACTGAGGCGCGCTATTCCGGAATCATCGAATCCGACGGCCTGCCGACCCGACCAAAGCTGAAAAACCTCGATCACATTTCCCCGGAAGAATCATCCAACACGCCGACCCCGGACGAACAGGAGCGGAACCGCACCATCGGCGCCCGGCTGAAAATCGATCGCGAGTTCGCGCTCGCTTCAGCGTCATTGCGGCAGGCGCTACAGGACATGCCGGAGCTGACCGAAATTTCAAAGCACGTCATGTTCGAAGAGACCAAGCAGGGCCTCAATCTGGAGATCGTCGACCAGGATGGCCGGTCGATGTTCGCCGACGGCTCCAAAGTGCTGTATGATCGCACGCGCCGGTTGATCGAGAAACTTGCCGCGCCGCTCAAGGCGACGCCGTTGCGGGTTTCCATCGTCGGTCACACCGCGGCGGGCTTCGTGCCCGCGCGCAGCGATTACGGCGCGTTCGACCTTTCGGCGGATCGTGCCAACGCGGTGCGCCAGATTCTCGAGCGGGAAGGGCTGCCGCCCGCGCATATTTTCGCGGTCTCGGGAAGGGCGGACAGCCAACCGCTATTTCCTGACGATCCCTCGCTATCGGCGAACCGTCGCGTGACCATCACCTTGATGCGCGAGGATCCGGCGTTCCCGCCTGACCTGAAGCCGTAATACGGCTACTATAATACCTCAGCGCTGTATGATAAAGTCGCTTTGTGGGCAGGTGCGGCGCTGTCGGCAGTGCTATGGTTGATTGGTTGACAGGCTTTGCAGAAGCGTCGATAGCCGGCCCGGATCAAATCAACCGATAGAGCGTTTTTCCCACCATCATGGCTGTCAGCGTCACATCAACCGAAACCCATGATGGGCCGGTCACCTCCGGCTTTTGGGCCCTCACGCTAGGAAGCATCGGCGTTGTCTTTGGCGATATCGGAACGTCGCCATTGTATGCGTTTCGCGAAGCTGTCGCCGGCGCCGCGCAGGGCCAACCGATTACGCGAGTCATCGTGCTCGGGGTTCTGTCGCTGATCCTGTGGGCGCTTTTCATCGTCGTGACTGCTAAATACGTGCTGTTGCTGCTTCGCGCCGACAATAATGGCGAGGGCGGTACGCTTTCGCTGATGGCCCTGGGTCAGCGTGCGCTCGGCCGAAGAAGCTGGCCCTTGCTGGCGCTTGGCGTCATCGGCGCTTCGATGTTCATCGGCGACTCCATGATCACGCCGGCCATTTCGGTGCTGTCGGCGGTCGAAGGCCTCAAACTCGCAGCGCCGGCGCTCGAGCACTATGTGGTGCCGCTGACGGTGTTCATCCTCGTCGTGCTGTTCTCGGTCCAGAGCAGCGGCACGGCGCGGGTTGCCTCGGCTTTTGGACCGGTCATGATCGTCTGGTTCGCGACGCTGGCGGTGATGGGTCTCGTTCACATCAGCGACGATCCCTCGGTGCTGGCCGCGATCAATCCCTGGTACGGGATACATTTCCTGCTGACCCACGGCACCATCGGAATGGTGACGCTGGGCGCGGTATTTTTGGCGGTGACCGGCGGCGAGGCGCTTTACGCGGATCTGGGTCACTTCGGACGCAAACCGATCCAGGCCGGATGGCTCTATTTCGTATTGCCGTCGCTCCTGATCAACTATTTCGGTCAGGGCGCGCTGGTGCTTTCCAATCCGGCCGCAATCGAAAATTCCTTCTATCGGATGGTTCCGGAGATCCTGCTGTTGCCGCTGGTGGCGCTGGCGACGGCGGCCACCGTGATCGCGAGTCAGGCGGTGATCACCGGTGCGTACTCGCTGACCCGTCAGGCGGTGCAGCTCGGCCTGTTGCCGCGCTTCGAGGTCCGCTACACTTCGGAGACGCATGCCGGGCAGATCTATCTGCCGCGCGTGAACCGGCTGTTGCTGATCGGCGTGTTGCTGCTGGTGCTGCTGTTCCGCAGCTCGAGCGGATTGGCTTCCGCCTATGGCATCGCCGTCTCCACGACCATGGTCGCCGATGGCATCATGGGTTTCGTCGTGATCTGGAAATTGTGGAATTGGCGCGCGGCCACCGCGGCGGCGGTGATCGTTCCGTTCGTGGTCGTAGACATGACGTTCTTCAGCGCAAATCTTCTGAAATTGCTTGAAGGCGCCTGGGTGCCGCTTTTGTTCGGATTCGCGATGGCGGTGATGATCTGGACCTGGCGACGGGGGGCCGCGATTCTCATCATGAAGACCCGTCGCATCGAAGTGCCGCTGACGGACCTGATCAAGAGTCTCGAGAAGCGTCCGCCCCATATCGTCAAGGGTACCGCGGTTTTTCTGACCAGCGACCCGGCCTTCGTACCGACGGCGCTGTTGCACAATCTCAAGCACAACAAGGTGCTTCACGAGCACAATGTGATAATCACCATCGAGACCGCGCAGACGCCGCGTGTCGATCCGTCCGAGCGGGTCCGGATGGAAACCATCAGCGACAAGTTCGCGACTGTGCGGCTGCGCTTCGGCTTCATGGAATCCCCGAATGTTCCCAAGGCGCTGGTGATCGCGCGCAAGCTCGGTTGGCAGTTCGACATCATGGCGACGTCGTTTTTTGTGTCACGGCGCTCGCTGAAGCCGTCGACGCAGTCCGGAATGCCGCAGTGGCAGGACCATTTGTTCATTGCGATGAGCCGGTCGGCCAACGACGCCACCGACTATTTCCAGATTCCGACCGGGCGCGTGGTTGAGGTTGGAACCCAAGTCACCATCTAGCTCTGAATCCATTGCCTCAGCGAGCTATACTATTTTTGCATGGCGCCGGCCCAAAATCAGGGTAGGCTATGCTCAGAGCGCGGGACTATAAGCCGCTCGCTTCACTATTTGTGCAGTGAAGCATTTTGAGGCCAACTTCCATGTCCAGTGATGTCTTAGCTCCCGCCGCGGAAGCCACCGCGGCCAATGGGCATGGCGAAGCCCATTCCACCGCGGGCTTCAAGGCGCTCATGCTGGGGAGTATCGGGGTCGTCTATGGCGACATCGGCACCAGCCCGCTGTACGCCCTGCGCGAGGCCGTCATCGCGGTCGGTGGGTCTGCGGGCGCCGTCAGTCCGCAAGCCGTCCTCGGGGTGCTGTCGCTGATCCTGTGGGCGCTGATCATCGTGGTGACGCTGAAATACGTGGTGATCCTGCTTCGCGCGGATAACAACGGCGAGGGTGGAACACTGGCGTTGATGGCGCTGGCGCAACGCGCGGTAGGTTCGGGTGCCAGCAAGATCGTTCTTCTCGGAATTATCGGCGGCGCACTTTTTTATGGCGACGCGGTGATCACGCCGGCGGTATCCGTGCTTTCGGCCATCGAAGGCATGACAATCGTCACTGCCGCGTTTGAGCCGTATGTAGTGGCGCTGACGGTGGTGATATTGCTGGCGCTGTTTGCGGTGCAGTCGCGCGGCACAGCTCGAGTCGCAGCTTTTTTCGGACCGATTATGTGTGTGTGGTTCGCGGTGATCGCAGTGGCGGCCTTGCCGCAGATCGCACGGCATCCGGAAGTGCTGCTGGCCTGTTACCCGGGCTATGCCGTGTCGTTCATGATCCATCACGGCATCATCGGATTTGTTACGCTCGGCGCGGTGTTTCTTGCCGTCACCGGAGCCGAGGCGCTTTATGCGGACCTCGGACATTTCGGCAAACGCCCGATTCAGATGGCCTGGCTTTTCATCGTGCTGCCGTCGCTAGCGCTCAATTATCTGGGGCAGGGCGCGCTGGTTCTGGAAAATCCGAAGACGCTCGAAAATCCTTTCTTCCTGATGTTCCCGCATTGGGCGTTGTTTCCGATGGTCGTACTTGCCATCGCTGCCGCCGTGATCGCGAGCCAGGCGGTGATTACGGGCGCCTATTCGTTGACCCGTCAGGCCATTCAACTGGGGCTGATGCCGCGGTTTGAAATCAGGCACACCTCGGAATCCCATTCTGGCCAAATCTACATTCCCCGGGTCAATATGCTGCTCTCGATCGGCGTGGTTCTGCTCATCGTCCTGTTCCGTTCATCGAGCGCGCTGGCGTCCGCCTACGGCATCGCGGTGACCGGAACCATGGTGGTCACGGCCCTGATGGGGTTTGTCGTGATCTGGCGGGTTTGGAAATGGTCGCCGTTCGCGGCCGCGGCGCTGATCGCGCCGTTCCTGTTTCTCGACCTCACCTTCCTCGCGGCGAACCTTTTGAAAGTGTTCGAAGGCGGCTGGGTGCCGCTGGCGCTGGGGGCGGTGGTGATGCTGCTGATGTACACCTGGCGGCGCGGCAGCCGGCTGTTGTTCGATAAATCACGCAAGCTGGAATTTCCGCTGGCCGATCTGGTGGCGATGCTGGAAAAGCGGCCGCCGCAGCGGGTTTCGGGCACCGCGGTATTCCTGACCAGCGATCCCGTCAGTGCGCCGACGGCGCTGATGCACAGCCTGAAGCATTACAAAGTGTTGCATGAGAAGAACGTCATTCTCACCATCGAGACCGCGCCGACGCCGCGGATCGACCCTGCCGAGCGCGTCAAGCTGGAACAGATCAGCGCGACGTTTTCCAAGGTAACGCTGCGGTTCGGATTCATGGAATCGCCCAATGTGCCGAAAGCGCTGGCGATCGCGCGCAAACTCGGCTGGCAATTCGATATCATGTCGACGTCGTTCTTCCTGTCGCGGCGCGCGCTGAAGCCGGCGGCGCATTCCGGAATGCCGCGCTGGCAGGATCACCTGTTCATCAACCTCAGCCGCGCCGCCAATGACGCGACCGACTATTTCCAGATCCCGAGCGGACGGGTGGTCGAGGTGGGAACGCAGGTGACCATCTGATCTCTGGGAGGTCTCAAACGCTCTTCTTGCGCTTGATTTTCGCCGCGCGAGGGGCGAGGTTGGCCCTGAAAAACGGCAATCGGTAGCAGTGGATCGTTGGGAGGAATTGCGTGGCGGGCCATCAGGTCAAGGATTTGACGGCGGAGGAAGTATCGAAGGGAATGGCCGACGGTCGCTACCTTCTGGTCGATGTCCGCGAGCCGAATGAAGTGGCGGTGGAAGCCTATCCCGGCGCGGTCGTGGTGCCGCTTTCGGGTTTCGACCCGCGCGATATTCCCGATCCCCAGGGCAAGCAAGTGGTTTTCGCTTGCCGTTCCGGGAAGCGGTCGGTAACGGCCTCCCTGGCGGCGCAGGCCGCGGGCCTTGCCTATGACCAGCATCTTGCGGGGGGCATACTGGGCTGGAAGGCCGCGGGATTGCCGACCAGGACCGGCGGCTGACCTTTGCCGGGACTCCCATTGCCATGACTTCCATGAACAAGGTCTTTGCGGACCTCCCCGTCACCATCTTCGAGGCGATGTCGCAGCTCGCGCGCGACAACAACGCCATCAATCTCGGCCAGGGTTTTCCAGACGATCCGGGCCCCGAGGACATTCGCCGCGCCGCCGCGGACGCGGTCATGGACGGCTACAACCAATACCCCTCGATGATGGGCATTCCGGAATTGCGGCAGGCGATCTCGGCGCATTACGGCCGTTGGCATGGGCTTACCCTCGATCCCATGACGGAAGTGATGGTGACGTCGGGCGGCACCGAAGCGCTGACATCGGCCATTCTTGCCGTGGTCGAGCCCGGTGACGAGGTGATCGTTTTCCAGCCGGTGTACGATTCCTACCTCCCGATCATCCGCCAGGCCGGCGGTATCCCGCGCCTGGTGCGCCTCGAGCCGCCACATTGGCGGCTGACCGAAGAGGCGCTGCAAAGCGTCTTCAACCACAAGACCAAGGCTGTCCTGTTCAACAACCCGCTCAACCCCGCCGCGGTCGTCTATCCGCGCGAGGACCTCGAATTGCTGGCGCGATTCTGTCAGGAGTTCGATACGATCGCGATCTGCGACGAGGTGTGGGAGCATGTGATCTTCGATGGCCGCGAGCATATTCCGCTGATCACGATTCCGGGCATGCGCGACCGCACCATCAAGGTGGGTTCCGCGGGCAAGATTTTTTCGCTGACCGGCTGGAAGATCGGCTTTGTCTGTGCCGCGCCGCCGCTGTTGCGCGTCGCGGCGAAGGTGCACCAGTTTCTCACCTTCACCACCGCGCCCAATCTTCAGGTCGCAGTCGCCTATGGGCTCGGCAAGCCGGCGGATTATTTTTACGACATGCGCAAGGAGCTGGCGCGGAGCCGCGACCGTCTCACGAGCGGACTGGAGCGCATCGGCTTTCCGGTGCTGCGGTCGCAGGGCACCTACTTCCTCACCGTCGACCTTTCGCCGCTCGGTCTCAACGAGACCGACGAGGCGTTCTGCAAGCGCATCGTGACCGATTACAAGGTCGCGGCGATTCCAGTGTCGGCGTTTTATGAAAAGGATGCGGTGACCTCGGTGGTGCGGTTTTGCTTCGCCAAGCAGGACGCGACCCTCGACACCGCGCTGGAGCGTCTGTCGGACGCAGTGCACCGCCGATAAGAGGTAGCCATGATGCGCGACTGGAGCCGCACCCAAATCGGATGTGTTGCCGCGATGGCCGCTGTCCTCGCGCTGCTGTCGCCTCAGGCGAAAGCGGAGGAGCGCATCGTCAATTTCTACAATTGGTCGAACTATATGGCGCCGGGGGTGCTCGAAGACTTCACCAGGGAAACCGGCATCAAGGTCGTCTACGACACCTTCGACGCCAACGAGACGCTGGAGACGCGATTGCTTGCGGGAAAATCCGGCTACGACGTCGTCGTTCCCACCGCTTATTTTCTGCAGCGCCAGGTCTCGGCGAATATTTTCCAGAAACTCGACAAATCGAAGCTGCAAAATCTTGCCAACGCCTGGCCGGAAGTGACCAAGCGGCTCGCCATTTACGATCCCGACAATAGTTACGGCGCCAACTACATGTGGGGCACCACGGGCATCGGCTATAATATAAAGACCGTGCAAAAAATTCTCGGTCCCGATGCGAAGATCGACAGTTGGGACATCGTCTTCAAGCCCGAGAATCTGGCAAAATTCAAGGATTGCGGCATTCACATGCTGGATTCCGCCGACGACATCTTGCCGGCGGCGCTCGGCTATCTCGGGCTCGACCCGAATTCGACCAAGCAGGCCGATCTGGAAAAGGCCGCCGACCTCGTCATCAAGATCAGGCCGTATGTCCGAAAGTTTCATTCATCGGAATATCTGAGCGCGCTGGCCACCGGCGAAATCTGCTTCGTGGTCGGCTGGTCGGGCGACATCATGCAGGCGCGAAGCCGCGCCGCGGACGCGAAAAACGATATCGAGATCGGCTATTCGATTCCGAAAGAGGGCGCGCAGATGTTTTTCGACAATCTGGCGATTCCGGCGGATGCCAAGAACGTCGCCGAAGCCTACGAGCTGATCAACTATCTCTACCGGCCTGAAGTTGCCGCCAAGAACTCGGATTTCCTGTCCTACGCCAACGGCAATCTGGCGAGCCAGAAGCTGATCGACCCGAAAATCCTCAGTGACAAGAACATCTATCCGGATGACGCGACACTTGCGAAACTGTTCGTGATCACCGCGCGCGATCCGGCGACCCAGCGAGTCATCAACCGGCTTTGGACCAAGGTGAAGACGGGACGATAGCGAAGTCAACGTACCCCGGGTGGAGCGCGGCGAAATCCGGGGCCGGTCTCACGTGTTTTCCCGGATGTCGCTGCGCTCATCCGGGCTCCCTATGCAGTCCGATCACCGCCAGCGGCGGTGCAGCCACAGCCACTGATCCGGATATTCGCGTATCCAGCCTTCGATCACCGACGTCACCGCCTGCGTCGTTCCCTGAATATCGATTTGCCCGGTGGCATCGCGCACCGGCTTCACTTCTTCGGATAATTCTGCGCGAAAACGATGGCCGGGCAGGCGGATGATGCGGACGCCGTGGATCGGACATTCGATCTGCCGCAAGAGCCGCGCCAGCATTGGATTGGCCTTGGTCTTGCGGCCGAAGAACGTCACCTCGACGCCATTGGTCAGATACTGGTCGACCAGCATCGCGACGTGCTGGCCGCTTTGCAGCGCCTCCGCGAGTTTTAGCGGCGCGTCACGGCCGGCCGGAATCAGCGTGCCCATCTTGACCGCGCGCATATCCTGGATGATGCGATCGGCGGAAGCGATGTTCGGCCGGCGATACAGGATCGCGGCGTCGAGACCGTGCGCGACGGCGGCGAGCGCCGGCAATTCCCAGTTGCCGAGGTGGCTTGCAAAGATCAGCGCCGGCTTGCCGTCGAGCCTAAGCTGCGCAAAAAGTTCATGCGTGCGCGTTTGGATCTCGATGCGGCTTTGCTCGGGATGAGCGGGATCGTGCTCCCAGATGTGGTCGAGATGCGCGAATTCGGCGCCGACCCGGCCGAGATTGTCCCACACGCCGGCGAGAATGGTCTCGATTTCCTCCGGCGATTTTTCCGGGAAGGCGGCGGTCAGATTGGCGCGGCCGATCCTTTGCTCACGCAGCATGGGGCCGATCGCGCGCGTAATCCGGCCGAACAGATTGGCGGTCTTGATCGGATCGAAATAGCGGGTGGTGCGCAGCATGCCGATTGTCAGCGCGCCGACCGCGGCTTCACCGAGCGGCTTGGTCAGGGCGCGAACGCGGGCCTTGGTGCGAAGCAGGAGGGGATGCATCAGAAACCAACGACGATCTTGCCGAACACCTGGCGGCTTTCCATGCGCTTAAGCGCGGTGGCGACATCCTCGATCGGCACCTCGGTGTCGATGATCGGATGCATGCCGCCGGCCATTTTGTCGAGGCTGTCGGCGATATTGCGCATCGTCGCGCCGAACGAGCCGAAGATACGGTATTGCTGCTGGAACAATTGCATCAGGTTGAGCGTCGTGGTCGGTCCGGAGGTCGAGCCGCAGGTCACGAGCCGTCCGCCGCGCTTCAAACACAGCAACGAGCCGTTGAATGTGTCGGCGCCGACATGCTCGAACACGACGTCGACGCCCTTTTTCCTGGTGATCTTGCGGGTCTCGTGCTCGAACCGGTCCTTGCGGTAGTTGATGACATGGTCGGCGCCGAGCGCCTTTACGCCGTCGATCTTGGAATCGTCGCCGACCGTGGTGATGACGGTGCAGTCGATCGCCTTGGCCATCATGATGGCGACGGTTCCAATGCCGGAGCCGCCGGCGTGCACCAGCACGGTTTCACCGGATTGTAGTTTGGCATTGTCGAACAGCATGTGCTGCACGGTGGAGAATGCGATCGGCGCGCAGGCCGCGTCGCGGTCGCTGACGCCGTCCGGCACTGGAACCACCAGCCTTTCGGCCAGATTGAGGAATTCGCGGGCGAATCCGTCGACATGGAAGCCCATGATGCCCGCGACATTTTCGCAGAGATTGTCTCGGCCTTCGCGGCAGGCCCGGCAAGCGCCGCAGGTGAGGGCACCATACATCACCACCTTTTGTCCCGGCTTGAAGCGGGTGATACCTTCGCCGATGGCTGTGATTTCGCCGGAGGCTTCGGCGCCGACCACCAATGGCAGCTTGCGCTTCGCAAACGCCATGCCACGATAGCCCCAGACGTCGATGTGATTGAGCGCCACCGCCTTGACGGCGATCTGCACTTCGCCGGTGCCCGGAGGCGGAGGCGCCGGTATTTCCGCGATCACCAGCTGACGATCGGCAACAAGAGTGAGCGCACGCATGAAGCCGTGTCTCCGGCAGGACGAAAGGTTTGTGATCGCGTGCGTATCGCTGGTCCATGCGATGACGTCAATCGCCGAATGAAAGCCTGGTGCCGGTTAAACCGGTTCGTGCGTCAGGATCAGCACGGCATTCTGGCCGCCGAATCCGAACGAGTTCGACATGACCGCGGTAACGCGGGCGTCGCGCGCCTTGTTGGGAACCACGTCGAAGGGTATCGCCGGATCTGGAACATCGTAGTTGATGGTTGGCGGAATCCGCTGATGCTCGAGCGTCAGCAGCGAGAACACCGCTTCGACAGCGCCGGCCGCGGAGAGGGTGTGGCCGACCATCGACTTGTTGGAAGACACCGGAACCTGGCCGGTGCGGTCGCCGAACACCGTCGAGATGCCCAGATATTCCATCTTGTCGTTTTCCGGCGTGCCGGTGCCGTGGGCATTGATGTAATCGATCTGCTCGGGACCGATGCCGGCATCCGACAGTGCGTTTCGCACGCATCCGATGATCGGTTTGCCGTCAGGACTCGATCGGGTGCGGTGGAATGAATCGGCGAGTTCGCCGCAACCGGCAACGATGCCGAGGATCTGGGCGCCGCGTGCGGTGGCGGCCTCATAGCTTTCCAGCACCAGCGCACCGGCGCCTTCCGCCATGACAAAGCCGTCACGGTTCTTCGCGAACGGCCGGACCGCCGCGTGCGGCGGATCGTTGTGGGTCGAGAGCGCCGATAGCAATGAGAACCGCACCAGGGCTTCCGGATTGACCGATCCGTCGGTCGCGACGCAGAGCGCGGCGTCCGCCTCGCCGCGGCGAATGGCTTCGACACCGAGCTGGATGGCGCTGGCGCCGGAGGCGCACGCCGTCGATAGCGAAATCGGCGAGCCCTTGGTGCCGAAGGTTTCGGCAACATGATCGGCCACCGAACCGAACATAAAGCGCCGGTGATACTGCGTGAATCTTCCACCGCCACCGACGCGCAGCAGCACGTCGTAATCGAATTCCGTCGCGCCGGAGGCGTGTCCAAGTTCGAACCGCTGCGGCCACTCGACCTCGACAGGCGCGACCGCGAGAAACAGCGGCCCTGGAAAATCGCCCTTGCTGCCGATTGCCGATTGCGCGATGGCTTCCTCAGTGGCGATGTCGGCAAGCCGCTCCGAAAGATCGGTCGAGGAAAACGGCTCGACCGGCACGAAGTCGACGGTGCCAGCCATCGTGGTCTTGAGGCCGTCGGTTGGGAAGCGCGTGATGGTCCGAATGCCGGATTCCCCGGCGGTGAGTTTTGCCCAGTTATCGGTCTTGCCGGAACCGAGCGATGTCACGACGCCCATGCCGGTGACGACGACGATCGGTCTGCCGAATTTATCGCGCGTAGCTGTCATGTTTTCCCCGTCGGTCGGCGCCGTGCTCAACTGATCGCTTCGACCAGTCCCATGCCTTCGCCCCGCCAGTGACCGGCCCCGATGACTACAATCTGGGTTGGTGCTTCGGACATTTCAATCTCCAGGCCGGACGAATCGTTGGGCGGAAACAGCGCTCGGCGCGAGATCGACAGCGCCGCGAGACTTAGTCCCAGCGGAAACTGGGTTTCCATGGTGTGTCCAAAGCTGGTCCCGGTCGCCCGCACCGCAAAATCCGGATGCTCGCGGAGGAACGTCCGTTCCTCCGAGGTGACTGGTTCGGCGCCGGTCGCGCCGGTGATGATGGCGCCCTTGCGTTCAAGCTTGCCGAGCTTCGACCACAGCTTTTCCAGCGTCGCCGTCACGTCGCCGGGATGCTTGCGGTACGACAGGTCGGCGACGACGTTGGTCAGGCGCGCATAGGGTTTTGCGCCGCGGGCCTTTGCATGCGCCTTGGACTCGATGACCAGGAAGGCGCCGGCAGACCCAAGCGCGAAACCGGCGCCGTTCTGGCGCGCCCAAACCGGCGCGAACTTGTCCCTGAGGTTGAAATTGTCGAATTCATAGAGAACCAGCAGGTCCTTGCGCTCGCCGTTTTGCGAACCACCGATCAGCGCGATGTCACTCTGACCGGCCGCGATACGTGCAAGCGCGATCCTGGCGGCGTCGACGCCCGCGGCTTCCTCGCCCATGAAGGTGCGCGACGACCCGGTGACGCCGTGCACGATGGCGATGTTGCCGGCCAGCAGGTTCGAGAGCTGCGCCAAGAACAGCGTCGGCCGCAGATCGTTCATCAGCCGCTCATTGAGAAAACCCGGCGCGGCATTTCCTTTGGCTTCCGAAGTCAGGATGCTGCAGTCCACTGCGAGGTCGCGTTCGCCGCCGCCGGCGGCCACGATCATGTCCATCCGCGCCAGGATTTCCTTGTTGCCCTTGACGCCGGCCGAATCCAAAGCGAGTCCGGCCGCATAGGTCCCGATGCGCTGCCAGGCTTCCATCTGACGCTGATCGCCTTTTTTGGGGATCTGGGTGTCAAGATTCACCGGTGCGAAGGGATGAACGATGTACGGCGCGAAACCTTTCTCGTCGACGTTGACGCGCCGCGCATTGAGCGCGTCCCAATTGGCGTCCAGCCCCTCGCCGAGCGAGGTGGCCAGACCGATGCCGGTGATCCAGACCTCCACCGGCCCCGAACTCGCAGATTTGGTCTCAGTCATGAGAGATGGCCTGTTGCGGAAAGCCGATGCGCTGGGCCATCGCGTCCATGTACACGCGCAGCTCCGGATTCGGGAAGGGCACAATACCGAACGTGATCGTGGCGTTGCACCTTAATTCGCCGGCAACGCGGACCTTGGCGGCCGTAATCGCATAACCCGAACCTTCGTGAACGATGTTCGCCTCCACCTTGAGCAGTTCGCCGGGGCTGACGAAGCTTCGCATCTTGGCTTCCTTGACTGCGGCAAGGAACGGCATGCGCTCGAACTTCGTCAGGGCGATCAAGAGCCAGCCGGATGTTTGCGCCATCGCCTCAATCAGCAGTACGCCGGGCATCAGCGGATAACCCGGAAAGTGACCTTCGAAGATGGTATTTTGCAGCGGAACCTGCGCCTCGACCGTAATGGTGCGCTCGCCGACATTGAGGTCGACGATGCGGTCTATGAGATGGAAATACTGGAGATCCATGGCGGGCGGTTACGCGCCCTTGGCCGCGACCAATTCGTCGATGCGCGCGCTGAGGTTTTTGAGGACAAAGTACTGCTCGGTTGTCGCTTTGCCGTCGTTGACTTCCTGCGTCCATTTCTCGAGCGGCAGCTTGATTCCGAACGCCTTGTCGATCGCAAACGCGATGTCGAGAAAATCGAGGCTGTCGATCCCCAAATCGTCGATGGCGTGGCTCTCCGGGGTGATCGTGTCGCGCGGGATGTCGCAGGTTTCAGCGATAATCGTGGCGACCTGATCGAATGTTGAGGACATCACTAAACCTTTGATATATTGAAGATAAATTCCTGAGCGGCAGGGGAAGCGGGCGCGGCGCCCCAGAACGCCCTATCCGCCATCGGGAGTCGAGTGCCCGTATATCGGAGCGCCGCCCCGAGTTCAATGGAGGCGGGCCATGCCGGTTGCATCGGATTGGCGGCAAAGGGCTGGTTTTGCCTGAGAATCCTGGCCTGAAAATCGTGGCCCGAAAATGCTAGAGCGGGATGACTTTTCTTCGAATCGTCATCCCGCTCTATCTTTTTGTTTGAGCATGATCTTTTCGGAAAACCGGTACCCACTTTTCCGGATCATGCTCTAGATGTGCGGTGTGGAAATCGGTGCACAGTCGCGCCGTCCCATCAGCACGCAATCCTGGGTCCTGCGCAGATCGGCGATGCTCATGGCAAGCCAGATTCCGATCGCCGTCAGCGCGACGGTAAAGGCAAAGGCCGCGATATTCGCCAGCATGCGATGGCGAAAATCGTCCGGGTCCTCGCGGTCGCGCTCATAGCGTGACAGATCGTTCGGTTCTTGCCGGGCCTTCTCGGCTGTGGCCTGCCGGCCCAACTCTCCCCGTTGGCCCGGCGGGCGAGCCAAGGTGCGTGGCCTGAATTTGAGCACGCGATGCTCGTCATCCGACGCAATGGGCTGCCGGGTTTTCACGTCTGCCAGCTCCGAACATCCTCCCGTGGTGTTTAGCACGTGCCGCCGCGTATCTCACAGTTAATGTTGGCATGGCACCGATGCCATAACCTATCCCCGAACGGTCTCATGGAACCTGCCGTAATCTACCCTAAGCCGGCCGTCTTCCGCGGTGCCGAGAATATCGGCGTAACGATGTCCGAAGCGGATATCGGGATGATCGTAGGACCGCCGTGCGTGGACAGTTTGCGCTGCAACGACATCATATCCGGAGACCACCACGACCAGCGAGGCGTTCGATGTCTCGAGATCGTCGGCCTTTAGCCCGTAAAGCGGACTTTCCTCATCGAGGATGTGATAGAGGGTCCAGCTCAGCGCAAGCGCGGGGCTCTCGTTGCGCGCCAGCGGTAATTCGTAGAACCTTCGAACCGACTGGCCTTCCATGGAGACCACACTCTTGAACAACCACAGCCTGGCGGTGGCATTGCTGATGATGTTGTGACGCTCGTTGGCGAGGCGAATCATCAGGGTCGGCTTGCCGTCATGGCTTGAAATCACCGGATTGTCGGCGAACAGCAACCGGGCGTTCGGTCGCGAGAACCGGGCAAAGATCAGCCCCATCATCAGCGACATGGAGAAAATGCCGGTGAACAGCTCCACGGTCGCAATGAAATGTCCGTAATGCGTTTGCGGATGCATGTCGCCGTAGCCGGCGGTCGAGAGCGTCTCCATGCTGAAATAGAGATAGTCGATATAGGCACCGCCAGGCACGTTCGAGATCGGCTGATGTCCGATCCAGTAGAACAAGGCGAACACTGTGTTGAAGGCGACAAACACCAGTGCGGCGCCGGCGATGAAGGCCGGCCATGACGCCGTCATGCAGCGATGGCTGATGTCGGCCCAGAAGTTGAGGTGAAGGCCCTCGGTGATGATTTCGCGGCCGCCAAGCCGGACCACCCGCGCCTTCGCTGTCCGCTCGTTTGGGGTTTTGGCCATCGTTAATCGCCGGCGCCATCATGGCATAATCAAATACATTTCAGAGCGATATTTGCCGGTCAAACAGGGGTTTCAAGTCATGGCGAATACGCGCGAGCCGATCCTGCATCCGATCCCGATCCTCTCGCTGCGGCCGACGCAGATGACGGTCGGAATGAGAGAGGTGAAGGAAAAACGCAAGCGCTGGCGTGCACACAAATCGAAGAAAAAACAGGCGGAGCTGCTCGGCAAACATATGATCCCGGTGGTGCTGGGACCGGACCAGCACCATTATGTGGTCGATCATCATCATCTGGCGCGCTCGCTTCACGAAGAGGGCGTCAAGGACATTCTGGTCAGCATCATCGCCGACCTGACGATGGTCGATCGCGACGCGTTCTGGGGCGTGCTGGATAATCGCCGATGGGTCTACCCCTATGACGCCAAGGGCGAACGCCGGCACTTCCGGGACATTCCCAAAACGGTGGCGGAACTCAAGGGCGATCCTTTCCGCAGCCTGGCCGGCGAATTGCGCCGTATCGGAGGATTTGCAAAGGACACGACGCCGTTCGGCGAGTTTCTGTGGGTAGATTTCCTGCGCCGCAAAATCGCGCGCGAGAGCGTGGAAGCCAATTTCGAGAAGTCCCTCGAGAAAGCGCTGGCTCTGGCGAAAAGCAAGGACGCGGTCTATTTGCCGGGCTGGTGCGGACCGGCGTCGGACCATTAATCTGGCGGGGTGTCTGGCGGAGAGGCCGGGGCGGTCGATGTCGGCGCTGGCGATTCCTCCCCGCCGAGTGCAACATGCAGCCAGCGCTCGATCCGGCCGCCGACAATCAGAATGGCGAATGTGATTGCCAGCGCGACCGCGACGATCCGCCATTGTCCGATCCCGCAGGCAATGCCGACGCAGGCTGCGAGCCAGGTACAAGCGGCGCTGGTCAGCCCGCGAATCCGGAAGTGATGCTCGGCGTGGACGATGACGCCGGCGCCGAGAAAACCGATGCCGGTGAGGATGCCCTGTATGACGCGGCTGGCGGCGTCGGAAATTTTCGCGCCTTCCCCGGACGGATCGGCCAGCATGACGACCATGGCGGTGGCAAGCCCGACCAGGCCGAGCGTCTTCAGTCCGATCGGCTTGCCGTGCAGATCGCGATTTAGACCGATCAGGGCGCCCGCCAGTGTCGCGGCGCCCAGACGCATCACAATCTCAAGCCAGTCAGGCAAAGCGGTTTCCTCCTTTCGGGTTCCGCCTTATTTCGGCAGACGTCCCATCAGGTAGAACTCATCGTTCGGGCGCATCGCGGTGACGTTCGCGATCCGGTTCGACAGCGCGAAGAACGCTGATATCGCGGCAATATCCCAGATGTCGTCGTCGCTGAAACCGTGGGCAGCGATCGTCGCAAAATCTTCCTCGGAAATCCGGTTCGCCTCTGCGCTCACCTTCATCGCGAAGTCGAGCATGGCTTTTTGGCGGGGCGTGATATCTGCCTTGCGGTAGTTCACCGCGATCTGGTCCGCAACAAGCGGGTTCTTGGCGCGGATGCGCAGGATCGCGCCGTGGGCGATGACGCAGTACTGGCATTGGTTGGCGCTGGAGGTCGCGACCACGATCATCTCGCGCTCGGCCTTGGTCAGGCCGCCGTCCTTGTCCATCAGGGCGTCGTGATAGGCAAAGAACGCCCGAAACTCATCGGGCCGATAGGCCAGCGTCAGAAACACGTTCGGGACGAAACCGGATTTTTCCTGCACCGCGAGCAGGCGGCTGCGGATGTCGTCCGGCAGTTTGTCGATCGAGGGGGTTGGAAAGCGCTTGGCAATCGGCTGCGTCATCGAGATATCCCGGCTTCACACCGCGCAATGCGGTCGGCCGGGATCATAGAGCATGATCCGGAAACATGGGTACCGGTTTTTCGACAGGCGACCGCGCCCAAACAAGAAGGCAAATGACGGCTCCTGGCCGTCAGCGCAGCGGCTTTTTAAGCAGCGAGAAACGGTCGGGGTCGAGCCCCATCGACGGCTGCAGCATCGGTGCTTCCACCGCGCGCACGGCTGGCCGTTCGTTGGCGCCGGGATCGTTGGGAATGTCGCGCTGCGAGGTGGCTCCGCGCCAGCGCTCGAGCACGGCGCCGACGAAATGCATATCGTGGCCGGCGGCGACCGAGGTTACGGTCGCGATCGTGGCTTCGCTTCGCGGCAATTGGTGCAACGGCACTTCCTTGAAGCGCAGCCGGGTCGGCAGCGCCACGCCTTCGCCGAAGGCGAGGACTTCGCGGGTACCGAGCGAAGGCACGAACGACAGCAGGTTGGCCGCGGCGTCCGAGACCGCCGAGCGCAGCAGCGTCTGGTCGCGTTCGTTGGCAAGGCGCATCGCGAACAGCGTATTGCACTGGGAAATGATGGTGGCGTCGAGTTCGGCGGGACGCTGGGTGATAAGGCCGAGATAGACGCCGTATTTGCGGCCTTCCTTGGCGATACGCGAGATCGCTTTGCGCGTCGGCCCGAATCCGATGCTGCGGTCGGCCGATGCGTAGCGATGGGCTTCTTCGCAGACGAACAGCATCGGCGAAACGCCGTCGCTCCACAGCCCGAAGTCGAAAGCCATCCGGCACAGCACCGACACCACGGAATCGACGACTTCGGCGGGGAAGCCGGCGAGTTGCATGATGGTCATCGGCCGCCCATTGGCCGGCAGCCGGAACAGATGGCTGAGGACTTCCGCCATGGTGTCGCCGCCGACATTGGCGTTGTCGAACATGAACGCGTAGCGCGGATCGTTGCGCACGGTCTCGACCCGCGAAATCAGCTTGTGATAGATGATGCGTGAGGAGCGGTTTTCGAGCTTGCCCATGCGCTCGTCGATCAGCGAAATCAGATCGACCAGGCGATATGGAACCGGCGTATCGACGGTATAGACCGACTTGGGATCGGCGCGCTTCAATCCGACCCGGTCGGAGTTCTGGTACTGGGTGTAGATCCCCTTCGCCATCGGAATGATTTCGGCGAGGATATCCAGCTCCTCAGGCACGCCGGGCCGGCCGGCGAACAGCACATCGACGATTTCTTCGAAATTGAACAGCCAGAACGGCAGTTTTAAATTGCGCGGATTGAGCACCAGCGCGCGGTCGCCGAAGCAGCGTCCATATTCGTTGTGAACGTCGAGCAGGAAAATCCGCAAACTCGGGCGTGCCTTGAGGATCTCGTTCAGCAACAGCGATACGCCGGTCGACTTACCGACACCGGTGGAACCCAGCACCGCGAAGTGCTTGGAGAGCATCTCCTCGACGTCGACATAGGCGATGACGGATGGGTCCTGCTGCAGGGTGCCGACATTGATCTGATCCGATCCGGATGGCGCATACACCGTACGCAACTCCTGATTGGTGATCAGATCAACGGCATCGCCGATCGTTGGATAGTTGGTGACGCCGCGCTGGAATTTGGGACGATCCGGGCCGCCGAAGATTTCGCCGAGCAGATCGACCCCGGCAGTTGCGATATAGATGTCGGAAGTAGGCAAGTGTTCGCACGACACTTCCGTGATCATGGCGACAATGACGGAATTGGCGCAGTGGATGCTGACGAAGCGGCCGACGGTTGCCCTTATTTCCGAGACGGGCATTTTGCCCGCCGCCAGCAGTCCCACCCGGGCGAGGGAGCCCCGCACCGAAATCACGCGTCCGAAAGATGTCACAGTGGTCCAGCCCGGTCTGTCATGAACTCATGTCTGTGCATGACTATGCAGATTCGGATTGGACAAACGGTTAAGCCGGCAGACGCCCGGGTTGGTCAAATCTGCGGTATCTCGGTCAGGATTGCGATTTGTGTGCCGTTCCGGTTCGTCCGTCGCTTGCAGATTCCAAGGAAAATCGATGTTTTGAGTCCACCCCGCACGCCTCGGCGCGCGTCCGGCTTAACGCCTGGTTTACCAATGGCAGAGGAGGTCTGTTCGACGATCTGTTTTTTACGGAACCGCGCGCCGAGGTCGACGACGGAGCTGCCGCGGCAACTTTTCAGCCGTCCGGCAATCGAGCCGCTGTGAGGTTCGCCTTTACCGTTTGCTAACTGCCCCTCCTAACGTTGCTTCCATTACTGCTGGGTTATGTTGTCAGAATAGGGTGAGGCATGCGCAAACCAGGTTCTGACGGCGGCCAACGATTGCCACGTGGTCAAGCCAATCAATCCAATGGCAAATCCGACCGGGCCCCGGGAAAACCCTGGGCAATCTGGTGGCTGATCTTTTGCGGCATTGCTCTGGCCGCGATCCTTGTGACCGACAGGGGATTCTCTATTTTTGACGGTTGGCTGCAACCGACCAAACTGCTGGTCGGCGTGATTGTGCTTTGCCTGCTGGTAGCCGCCTTCGTTCTCATTTCAATGGGCCGCGTGCTGCTGAAGAAACGCCAATGGTCCGATCGAAAGCTGGTGATGGAACGGCATCAGCTCGGCATCGCCGTGAACAATATTCCGCAAGGCCTTGTTCTTTACGACACGTCGGCGCGGGTCACGGTTTGCAATCAGCGCTATCTGGAGATGTTCGGGTTGTCACCGGGTGTCGCCAAGCCGGGCTGCACCATGCGGGACCTGATCTCGCATCGGAAAGAGACCGGATCCTTCAACGGCGATGTTGAGGAATTCTGCGCTGACATCATCCGCAACATGGAGCTCGGAAAAATCACCCATCAGATCACGGAGACCGCGGACGGCAGGGCGATCCAGATTGTGAACCAGCCGCTGGCGGCGGGCGGCTGGGTGGCCACCATGGAAGATGTCACGGAGCGCAAGCGCTCGGCCGAGAGAATAGTCCATCTGGCGCATTACGACGCGCTCACCGATTTGCCTAACCGGGTGTTGTTTCGGGAGCAGCTCGAGCGGGCGCTCAAGAAGGTTCAGGCCGACGAACGCCTGGCGGTTCTGTATATCGACATCGACGAATTCAAGGGCATCAATGACGCCTTGGGACATCCGGTTGGCGATGAACTCCTGAAGGCGATCGCGGGTCGCTTGCGCGGCTGCCTCGAAGAAAACGATATCGCCGCACGGCTGGGCGGCGACGAATTCGCCATCATTCAGACCGGGGTAAAGGGCCCGTCGGACACGACTAATCTCGTGGAGAAAATCTATGCGGCGATCCGGCAGCCCTATAGTTGCGTTGGTCATGTGATCACCACGGACGCCAGCATCGGCATTGCGATCGCTCCAGAGGACGGTGCGCATCTGGATCAATTGCTCAAGAATGCCGATTTGGCCATGTATGGAGCCAAGGCTGATGGACGTCGAACCTACCGATTCTTCGAGTCGGGGATGGATGAACGCGTCAAGGCGCGGCGAATGCTGGAGCTGGATCTGCGTCGAGCGATCACGGATGGCGGGTTCGAGGTTTACTATCAGCCATTGGTCAATCTCGGGGACAACAAGATCAGCGGCTGCGAAGCGCTTCTGCGTTGGCGCCACCCCGAGCGAGGGATGATATCGCCGGCGGAGTTCATCCCGATTGCAGAAGAGAGCGGCCTCATCAATCAGCTCGGCGATTGGGTGCTCAATACCGCATGTGTCGAAGCCGCGAGCTGGCCGGATCATATCCGCGTCGCGGTCAACGTCTCGCCGGTTCAGTTCAAGAGCCAGACCCTGGCGCTTAATGTGGCCTCCGCGCTCGCGGCCTCGGGCCTTGCGGCCGGCAGGCTCGAACTTGAGATCACCGAGGCGGTGCTCATCCGTGACGATGAAGCTGCGCTCGCTTTGCTGCATCAGCTGCGCGAACTGGGGGTGCGGATCGCGCTGGACGATTTTGGCACCGGCTATTCTTCGCTCAGCTACCTGCAGCGGTTTCCGTTCGACAAGATCAAGATCGATCGCTGCTTCGTCAAGGACCTTGGCGGGACGGCCGGATCGTCGTCGATCGTCCAGGCCGTGGTGAACATCGCCGCCGCGAGCAACATGACGACCACAGCGGAAGGTGTGGAAACGGAGCCGCAACTGGAATTGCTGCGCCTGCTTGGTTGTACGGAGATGCAAGGATATCTCTTCAGTCCGGCAGTCTCGGCTCCGGAAATAGCCAAGCTCCTGCTCTCGCCTCCGGGGGCGGTCGCGTCGGCCGCTTGAACCGCCGGCGCCCGCCGGCGATTGCCCCCATGAATCGGCCGCCGGGGGCTGGCTTCAGCCGTCGCGACGCGGTAAATCCTGTCTCAATAAGAAACAGGGCAGGGTGGAACGCGATGAAACGCGGCATTGAATTTTGAGCGACTTCGCGCGGCCTTCCGCGCTCGCACCCTTCCGTATCCGGAATTACCGTTTCCAGTGGCCCGCCGATCTGCTCACCTCGTGGGCGTTCGAGATGGAGACGCTCATTCTCGGCTGGTACGTGCTGGTTGAGACCGGATCGGTGTTGCTGCTGACCTTGTTCGCGTCGCTCACTTACGTTGGCACGCTGATCGCCCCGATGTTCGGCGTGATCGGCGATCGCATCGGTCACCGCGATCTGCTGGGGATGATGCGCGGGGCCTATGCGGTGCTGGCGGGCACGCTGATGACGCTGGCGCTGACCGGTCATTTGACGCCGCTCTACGTCATGATCATCGTAGCGGTCATGGGCCTGGTTCGGCCGTCGGATCTCGGCGTGCGGGGGGCGTTGGTTGCCACCATCATGCCGCATGATCAATTGATCGGCGCCATCAGCGTTTCCAGGACCACGATGGATACCGCGCGCATCGCCGGCGCGCTCAGCGGAGCCGGGTTGTTCGCGGCGCTCGGCATGGGACCGGCCTATGTCGCGATCGTCAGTCTCTATGTCGTCAGCACACTGCTGACGCTGTGCGTGGTGGCGCCGTCGAAGCCGCACCCCGTCGACGACGCGGCTGACGGCGTGCTGCGGCGCTCACCGATGCGCGACCTGCAGGAGGGCGTGGCCTATGTCTGGACCACGCCGCGAATGCGGGCGGCGATGTGGATCGCGTTCCTCGCCAATCTGACTGCGTATCCCCTGTCCAACGGATTGCTGCCCTACGTGGCGCGGGAGATCTACCGCACCAACCAGACCGGGCTCGGCTATCTCTCGGCGAGTTTTGCCGTGGGCTCGCTGGTCGGCTCAATCGCGTTGAGCCTGATCAGCGGCATCCGGGTGGCGCGGCTGATGATCGGCGCCACCGTCATGTGGTACGCGACTCTGCTTGTGTTCGCGCAAATGCAGACGGTGCCGGCCGCGATGGCGTGCCTGTTGCTGGCGGGTTTTTCGCAAAGCCTCTGCATGATCTCGATCGCGGTGATCCTGATGCGAACCGCGAGCGAACATTTTCGCGGCCGGGTGATGGGCGTGCGTATGATGGTCATTTATGGCCTGCCGCTCGGGTTGCTGGCGGCCGGCAGCATGATCGACCTGATGGGCTTTGCAGCGACCGGCGTGCTTTACGCGACGATCGGTCTGGCGCTGATGATGGCCGTTGCGCTGCACTGGCGCGCGGATCTCTGGCATGTCCATGCGCCGGCGAATGCGAGGTGAGCGCTGGTGGAAGCCTAGGGTTCCGCTGTAACAGCGCCCCTTAATCCCGCTTCCCGCTGGATCCGCCCTAGAAGCCCGTTGGTTTGCATCTCCCGCACAAAGCTTTCAACGAGCGGCAGGGCCTGCTCGCGTCCTTTCGGAATTGCGATGGCCATGTGCTCCAGTCCCCAATTGCCATCGAGGATCCGTGCACCCGGCATCGAATCCGACATTTCGAACAGGATGGCCTTGTTGGTGGCATACACATCGAGATCCCCCCGGCGCAGCATCTCGATTGCAAGCTTGACGCTCTCGGCAGCAACGATTTTCGCGTTCTTGAACTTTGCCGGCAGAGTCCGTTCCGACGTGCTGCCTTTGGTGACACCCAGTCGGATTCCGGACCGATCGATTTCGTCGGCTTGGACGATCGGTGAATTCGCAGGCACCAGGTACCCAAGCTCGACCGACAACAGAAGTTGGCTGAAGCTGACATCATTTGCTCGCGCGGGCGTAGCATTGGTCACCGTGAAATCGATGTGACCTTCCCTGATGGCGTTGACGACGTCCGCAATCCGCTGGAACGTCACATATTCAGCAGGCGCGTCGAGGCGCGCCGCAAGCTCCCGCCCAAGGTCGTAAGTCAAGCCATGGGTTTGACCGGTGCCGGCATCGGTCACCATGGAGGTCGGGCTACCCGGATAGATGCCGACGCGCAAATGACCTGTTGGAGCCAGCAGTTCTTTCTCGCCACCGGCATGGGCGCAAAGCACTCCCAGCGCGCCAATGAACATAAAGGCGAGCAGCACGCTCCGAGCGCGGTATGATATCCGCGCGCCTGAACGCATCGTCGAGCGAAGCATTTTGGATGATATCATCGCGACGAGGCCCGCCGACGGTTTGCTGCGCTGCATTGGGCTTACTGCGCCCGGATATTGGCCGCCTTGAGCACCGGCTCCCATTTTGTGACCTCCGCATGCATGAACGCTTTAAATTCCTCAGGTGTACTGCCCACGGGCGCCGCGCCGATCTTGTCGAGCGTCGTCAGCACATTCGGATCCTGCAAGGCGGCGTTGAGGTCGGCTTGCAGCTTCGCCACCAGTTCGGGTGCCATGCGGGCCGGTCCAAGAAATCCCCACCAAACCGAGACGTCGTATCCCGGCACCCCGGACTCCGCTACCGTCGGAACGTCGGCCAGCGTTTTGGAACGCTGTGCCGAGGTCACTGCAATGGCACGCAGCGGACCTTGCTCCAGCTGTCCGACAACTTCCGCAAGCGGATTGATGCTCATGGGAATGTCGCCCGCGATCACGGCCATGAGTGCCGGCGCGCCGCCCTTGTACGGAATGGAGAGAATTTTCACCCCGGTCATATACTTCAGCAACTCGCCGGCCAGATGCGCTGATGTCCCGTTGCCAGACATGCCGTAGGACAGGGCGTCCGGATCTTTCCGTGCCATGGCGAGCAGGTCTTTGAGGTCTGTATACGGACTTTTCTTTGAAACGACGACGGCGAGGGGCGAAGAAGCGATCTCGGTGATCGCCGTGAAATCCTTGAAGGTGTCGTAGGGCAGGCTCGGATAGATGAACTGGTTGAGCGGGTGACCGCTCGCCACCAGGATCAGCGTGTAGCCATCCGCGGGCGCCTGCGTAAGCGCCTGCGAGGCAACGATGCCGCCGGCGCCGGGACGGTTATCAATGACGGGTTGCTGGCGCCAGATCTTTGCCAGCGACTGGCCGAGCGTGCGCGCGAGTGCGTCCACCGCACCGCCCGCGGCATAAGGCACCAGGATGTGGACCGGCTTGCTCGGAAAATCTTCCGCATGGGCGCTGACGCCGGCCAGGAGCAGCGCCGCCCCCGCGAACAGGCTGCCGATCTTCTTGCTCATGCCCACCATCCCCGTTCGCTCCACTTGGTTTTGCTTTTGTTGCGGCTCATCGGCGTGACTTGCCGGGGCAGGATTGCCAGACAATCCAAGCGACGAGCGTCTCAAGGCATCAGTACTAATGCCCACAGATATTGTTGACTAGACTTTATCTTTTGTACGATAGTACAAATGATGGTCCGCCCGTCCGCCAGCCAGAAAGCCGCAATCCGCAAGCCGAATCTGCGGGAGGCGATTTTGTGCGCCGCAGAAGAATTGTTCGCGACCAATGGCTTCAACGCCGTTTCGGTTCGGGACATTGCGCAAGCCGCCGGCGCCAATCCCGGCAGTGTGACCTATCATTTCAAGACCAAAGACGGGCTGCTTCTCGAAATCTACCGCCGTCACTGCGGACCGATGAACCGCAGGCGTTCCGAGTTGCTGGCTGCAGCCAGCCGGGTGCGCGACCTGCAGGACAGGCTAGAGGCGATCGTCCGCGCCTATGTGCTGCCCGCATTCTCGTCAGGTAGCGATCTTGCGGGGGGAGGTGCGCGTTTCACACGGCTCCGCGCGGTCATGTCGGCTGAAGGAAATGAAGTCGCGCGCAAAATTATCGCGCAGACCTTCGACGACACCAGTCATGCCTTTATCGACGCGATCCACCGGAGTTTGCCGCACATTCCGCGTAATGAAATCGTCTGGCGCAGCCACTTCCTGCTCGGAGCGCTCTACTACACGCTGGTAACGCCTGAACGTGTGTCTCGCCTGTCGCGGGGCGGCGCGGATGGGGCTGACGCCGGAAATGCTATCGAGCAACTGGTGCGGGCGACGGTTGCTTCATTTCAGGCATCTGCACTCGATCCGCCCACGCCCCTGCGGCAACGATCTGCAGCACAAAACAAGACTTAGACGAGCGGCCGACACGGCGCGCTTGCGGGTCTGCCGGAATCGTTGAACCAGGGAAGAGGACCGGACGCGGTGGAGCAGACGCCCAAGGCTATTCCAGCAATCGGCCCACCTGATCCGAATACCAAGGTTCCGGAGTTCAAGCTGCCGCCCAAATCCTGCGGCACCCATACGCATATCTTCGGTGCTTAAGGCCGCCATGTTGACGCCCACGATTCCAGGACCTGATCCCGATACGAGAGCCCCGAAATTGAAGCTGCCTTCGCTCGCATGCGATGCGCACTGCCATATCTTCGGGCCGAACTCGAAATATCCCTATGCTGCGGATCGGCCCTATACCCCTCCCGACGCTCCGCTGGAGGCGTTCCGGGCGTTGCATGCAAAGCTGGGCATTGGCCGGGCCGTCATCGTCAATGCCAGCGTGCATGGCACCGACAATCGTGTTGCTCTCGATGCGATTGCCGCCAGCCATGGCGCCTATCGCGCCGTTGCCAATATCAACGGCAAAATCACCGAGCAGGAATTGCGTGGACTTCATGACGGAGGTTTTCGAGGCTGCCGGTTCAACTTTGTCCGTCATCTCGGCGGCGTTCCTGACAAGCGGGTGTTTGACCGGGTAGTCCAAATGATAGAACCGCTGGGTTGGCACGTCGATCTGCACTTCGACGCCATCGATCTCCCGGAATATGCGGAGATGCTGGCGCGCCTTCCGGTGCGCTACACCATCGATCATATGGGAAGGGTGAAGGCGTCGGACGGTCTCGATCAGCTATCGTTCCGAACGCTGATCGACCTGATGAAGCGCGATGAAAAGTGCTGGGTCAAAGTCTGCGGTTGCGAGCGCGTATCCTCGGCCGGTCCTCCGTTTCTGGATGCGGTGCCGTTCGCCCGGCGTATCGTTGAGACGGCTCCGGACCGGGTCATCTGGGGTACCGACTGGCCCCATCCAAACGTGAAGGTGATGCCGAACGACGGCGATCTGGTCGATCTGATTGCCTTGTTCGCGCCGGAGTCGGAGTTTCGGGAGAAGATACTTGTCACCAATCCTGCCCGGCTTTTCGAATTCAATAGCTAGGGCGCAAGCATAATTCAAAGCGGCATTCCTGCCGCATCGGGACGGGAAATGACGACTCTGGCGATAGAAATGCGGCGCACGAAGGCCTGGTGGAAGGAACTCTGGGTCCAGGTTCTGATCGCCATGGCTTTTGGTATTGCGCTCGGCGTCGTCCATCCGGACCTTGCCAGCAAGATGCAGCCATTCGGCGACGCCTTCATCAAGGCGATCCGAATGCTGATCGCGCCGATCATCTTCTGCACCGTCGTCCACGGCATTGCGCACATGGCCGACATGGCCCGGGTCGGCCGTGTTGCGCTGAAGGCCATCATCTACTTCGAGATCGTCACAACGATCGCGCTCGTCATCGCGTTGATCATGGTCAATCTGCTGAAGCCCGGCGCCGGAATGAACATTGATCCCGCCACCATCAATGCAAGCGTGGTCGAACCCTACGTCAGGCAAACCGCTGCGGTCGGGTTTGTTCCGTTCCTGATGAACATCATTCCCGGCACGTTTGTCGGCGCCTTTGCGGAAGGCAATATCCTGCAGGTCCTGTTTATTTCCGTTATGTGCGGCTTCGCCCTGGTCCTGCTCGGCGACCGGGCCGCCGCACTCGTCGACATCATCGACGTCGGCGCAAAGATGATTTTCGCGGTGGTCGGAATCGTGATGTGGGCCGCCCCCATCGGTGCGTTTGGCGCGATTGCGTTTACCGTCGGAAAATTCGGGATCGGCTCTCTCGCTTCATTGGGGAAGCTGGTTGGAGAGTTCTACGTCACGTGCCTGATCTTCGTGATCGTTGCGCTTGGCCCCGTCGCGCGGCTTTGCGGCATAAGCCTGATAAAATTGATCCGCTATCTCTGGGAAGAATTGCTGATCTGCATTGCCACGACATCATCGGAAACAGTGCTCCCGCGCATGATCTCCAAGCTGGAGCACCTCGGATGCGAAAGGAGCGTTGTGGGATTGGTGATTCCGACAGGCTATTCTTTCAATCTGGATGGCACGTGCCTCTATTTGGTGATGACGGCCGTCTTCCTGGCCCAGGCGACCAATACACCTTTGGACCTCAGTCAGCAGATCGGCCTTCTCTTCATCCTGCTGGTCACGTCCAAGGGGGCGGCGGGAATAGCCGGCGCGGCATTCGTGGTGCTGGCGGCAACGCTTGCGGCTACCGGCACCATTCCTGTGGCGAGCGTCGCACTCGTTCTCGGAATCCACCGGCTGATGTCGCAGGCGCTCACGCCAACGAACCTGCTCGGCAACGCCATGGCAACCATTGCTATCGCCAAATGGGAGAGCGCCCTCGATGAGGAGCGCTTGAAGCGGGTGCTGAATGGAGAAGTTCCGCCCCCGACCATGGCGTAGTAATGTTTGGCTCGCCATTACAGGTAGATTTCTACAGTATCAACGGAGGGAGTTCGCATCCCATGAAGACCGGTCTTGTCATAACCGCCCATCCCGGAGATTTCGTCTGGCGCGCCGGTGGTGCAATCGCACTTCATGCCCGGCGCGGTTACCGTATGAAGATCGTTTGCCTATCCTATGGCGAGCGCGGCGAGAGTCAGTTCGCCTGGAAGGAACCAGGCGCGTCACTGGCCTCCGTCAAGGCCGGGCGCAGGGACGAGGCCGAACGCGCCGCGAAGCTGCTCGGCGCTGAAATCGAGTTCTTTGATTGCGGTGACTATCCGCTGAAGCTCAACGAGACGCATTTCGATCGGATGGTCGACATCTATCGCGAGCTCAACCCCAGCTTCGTGCTCACCCACGCGCTTGAGGATCCCTACAATTTCGATCATCCCGATGCGGCGCATTTTGCGCAGCAGACGCGTGTGGTGGCGCAAGCCATGGGCCACAAGCCGGATGCAAAATACCAGTATTCCGCCCCGCCGGTGTTTCTGTTCGAGCCGCACCAGCCGGAAATGTGCAACTTCAAGCCGCAGGTCATCCTCAACATCGAGGAGGGCTGGGATCTCAAGCGCAAGACCTTTGAGATTCTCGCGGCGCAGAAGCATCTGTGGACCTATTACGAGCGGGTGGCGCTGCAGCGGGGCATGCAGGGCGGGCGCAATTCCGGCAAGGCCATGACCTATGGCGAGGCCTATCAGCGGCTATTCCCGATGGCGGTGGAGGAACTGGTATGAAGACGATCGTTGTCCGCAATATCGTCAGGGCTGAAGCTGATGTCGTTAAACGGCTCGGCGCGCTCGGCACCTCGACGGTGCACGAAGCCTATGGCCGCTTTGGGCTGATGAAACCCTACCTTCGCCCGGTGTGGGCCGGCGGCGAGGCCGCGGGCACCGCCATCACCGTGTTGGCGCATCCCGGCGACAACTGGATGATTCATGTCGCGGTCGAGCAGTGCCGGCCGGGCGATATCCTGGTGGTCGGATGCAGCGCCGACAATACCGATGGGATGTTCGGCGATCTCTTGGCGACTTCGCTGAAGGCGCGCGGCGTCACGGGGCTTGTCATCGATGCCGGCTGCCGCGACGTCAAATCGCTGCGCGAGATGGGTTTTCCGGTGTGGTCGAAGGCGATCTCCGCCAAGGGCACGGTCAAGGCGACGCTGGGGGCCGTCAACGTCCCCGTCGTATGCGCCGGGATCAATGTCTATCCCGGCGATGCCGTGATCGCCGATGACGATGGCGTCGTGGTGGTGCGCAAGAAGGATGCTGCCGAGGTCGCCGCCAAGGGTGAAAAGCGCCAGGCCGACGAGGAGGGCAAGCGCAAGCAACTCGCTGCCGGCAAGCTTGGGCTCGACATGTACAATATGCGCGAGCCCTTGGCGAAGGCAGGTCTCGTCTATGTCGACGAACCCGAGCCCGAGTGAGGTGGCGATGCGGTTACGCACACTGCTCGGCGACCATCCCGGCACGGCGGCGCTGAAGAATGGATCGGTCAGGTCCGATTCCGTCACGCTGGATTTCGCGGAGTATTCGCCGACCAACAAAGGCTTCAAGCCGATGGTGCGCGAAGGCGCCTTCGACGTCTCGGAGATGGCCATCGTCACCTATCTGATGGCGAAAGGTTTTGGCAAGCCGATGGTGCTGTTGCCGAGCGTTGTGGTGGCGCGGTTTCAGCACGCTTACGCGCTTTACAATGCGAAGCAGAGAACCCTGAAGAACGGCAAGCGCGTCGGTATCCGCTCCTTCACCACCACGACCGGCGCGTGGTTGCGCGGCATTCTCGCCAATGATTACGGCGTCAACCTCAATTCGATCGATTGGGTCACGTTCGAGGACGCCCATGTCGCCGAATTCAAGGATACGACCAAGCGGGCCGCACCAGGCAAGCAGATCGTCCAGATGCTGCTCGACGGCGAGCTCGACGCGGTGCTCGGCGAGAAGGTGGAACATCCCGGCCTGAAGCCGCTGTTTGTCGATGCCGGCGCGGAAGAAAACTCATGGTTTGCGAAGCACAATGTGGTGCCGATCAACCATATGGTGGTGGTCAGTGAGACTCTGTCTGGCAAACACCCCGAGGCGGTGCGGGAGGCTTTCCGGTTGCTGCGGGAGAGCGCAGCGCTGGCGCCGCCGGGCACCGCGCCAAAGTTCAGCACTGACGAAATGCGCCGCTCGCTGGAATTGATCATCCACTATGCTGCGCAGCAGGGACTTATTCCCCGTGCGTTCGAAGTCGACGAATTGTTCGACGACCTGACGCGGACGTTGCGCTAGAGGGAGCACGCAAATGAACCCCGAGCCGATCTTCGATCTCGCCCATCTCGGCCACATGGAAATGCTGACGCCGAAACCCGAAGAGAGTGAAAGGTTCTTTGTCGAGGTGATGGGCATGACCGTCAGCGGCCGCAAGGGCGAGTCGGTCTACCTGCGCGGCTGGGATGATTACGAGCGCTATTCGCTCAAGCTGACCGCTTCCAAAACCTCGGGCATGGAGCACATGGCGCTGCGCGCGCGCAGCCCGCAGGCGCTGGAACGCCGCGTCGCAGCGCTGAAAGGTTCGGGGTTCGAGATCGGCTGGACCGATGGCGACATGGGGCAGGGGCCGGCGTTTCGTTGCAGGGATCCCGACGGCCATATCATCGAACTCTATTATGAGACCGAGTGGTATCAGGCGCCGCCTGACCTGAAACCGGCCTTGAAAAATCAGGCGCAGCGCTTTCCCGCGCGCGGCGTCAATGTGCGCCGGCTCGATCACCTCAATTGCCTCGCGGTCGACATCAAGGCCAACCGCATCTTCTTTGAAAAATATCTCGGCTGCCGGCTCACCGAGCAGATCGTCCTCAACGACGGCACCGAAGCTGCGATGTGGATGACGATGTCAAACAAGAGCTACGACTTTGCCTATTCACACGATCATTCCAACACGCCGGGCCGCTTCCATCACGTCACCTATGCGCTGGACAGCCGCGAGGAAATCCTGCGCGCCGCCGACATCTTCCTGGAGAACGGCGTCTACATCGAGACCGGCCCGCACAAGCACGCCATCCAGCAGACCTTCTTCCTCTACGTCTACGAACCCGGCGGCAACCGCGTCGAAGTCGCCAATGCCGGCGCCCGCCTCATCCTCGCGCCAGACTGGAAACCGATAGTCTGGACCGAAGAGGAGCGCAAGAAAGGCCAGGCGTGGGGGCTGAAGACGATCGAGTCGTTCCATACGCATGGGACGCCCCCGGTCGTGGGTTGAGGTAAGGACCGGCTGCAGCGTTGCGACCGGAGATACGGTAGGACAGACGATCAGGTGCATCGGGCACATTTGCGCGTCTTTTGCCCCCATCGCCCATAATTTTTGCAACCACTGCCTAAATCTTGGGATCACTTGATCCAACTTTTTGTGCGCCCCGAGCGAAACACCCTTAGAATGATATCGTCGAAACATGCCGCTCGGTTTTTTGGGGCGGCATGGACCAATTTGACGGAGGCAAACATGACGCGCAGGGAAGTGTTTTTCTACGGCGCAGTCGGCGGCATTTTACCAATCCTGGCCAATATACTCACCATCGACTTCGCTCCAATCATTGATCATCCCGGCTCGCTAACCCTCGGCAATTACATCGGCTACGGGATAAGGCTTGTCGGGCTTGTAATCGCCGGCGGCATCGTGGCGCTGGTCAATGGCGACGTAAGACAGCCGCTCGCTTTGGTGCAACTCGGAGTCGTCGCACCGGCGCTTGTCACTTCGTACATAAATGGAGTTTCTGCCGCGCCTGCGTCGCCAGCTCGGCAGGCTTATTTCTCGATCGTATCGACTGCGAATGCACAGGAAATCGTTTCGCATCCGCGAATACGTTTGGCAGGAGGATTTTCGGACGTCATTAAAGATATTGGTCCGGCTTTGGGAACACGGCTCGACACGTTGAGCGCAGCCAACAGAGGCGTCGGGAGCTTTTGCGTGACTGGGCAGGGGAAGACTCTCATGCCCGGACCAGCAGCCAGAATAGGTAGTCAGTGCTCCGTTACAACGCCCACCGGGCAGGCGGGCGGCTTGGTGACGAACTGAGCAAGAACGCAGTGCGGCGTTGTGTCTGAAGACGCGGGCGAAGTCGGCTGAGCACGAGCATCGGCCGCACTTGCGTATTTCTTGCCCCTATCGCCCATAATTTTTGCAGCGCCTGCCTAAATCTTGGGATCACTTGATCCAACTTTTTGTGCGCCCCGAGACAAGCCTCGGGCGGGCGAGTGACCGTAGGCTCCTTCGAACCCCAGACATGGCACCGCCATGACAACGTCGAAGGAGAAAACAGATGCTTGAGCGGTTTTCCACCGAAGACCGGACGCGGCGGTCGTCATCCGCCACGGTTGCCGGGTTGCGCCATGCGGCAATGGCCGCATTCCTGGTCGCGGGCATTTGCGCACCGATGTCCGCCAAGGCCGCGGCACCGGCAGGCTGCGCGGCCTTGCAGGCAAAATATCCCGATTTGAAGGGCAAGAAGCTCGTCAACGCAATCAACCCGCATACGCCGGGCTATGAGGCGATCGATCCGAAGGATCCGAACAAATATGTCGGCTTCGATATCGATCTCGGCGAGCAAATCGGCGAATGCCTCGGCTTCACGCTGAGCTACAAGGCCGTGACCTTCGCCGCGCTACTCACGACGTTGTCGAGCGGGCAGGCCGATATCGTTATCTCCGATATCTATGCCACCGAAGAGCGGGCCAAGGCGGCCGATTTCATCACCTATTCGAAAGTGTTCGATGGCGTTCTGGTGGCCAAGGGCAACCCGAAGAAGATTACCGGCATCAACGCTTCAATGTGCGGCGCGGCGGCAGCCGAGAACACCGGTTTTGTGGAAGTCCCGTTGGTTCAGGCGCTGATTCCGCAGTGCAAGGCCGAAGGCAAACCCGAGCCGACCCTCCAGCTCTATGACAACAACGCCAATTGCATCCAGGCCATCCTTGCCGGCCGCGCCGACACCTATGTCAACGACGTCAACACCGTCGATCAGGCGGTGAAAGCCAATCCTGACAAGCTGGAGAAGGCGATCGCGGTCACCATTCCCTATTCGGTGGGGATCGCCGTTCCCAAGAACAAGCCTGAATTCCGCGACGCTGTGATGGCCGCGCTGATCGAAGTCCAGAAGGCCGGCATTCACATGGATCTCTTGAAGAAGTGGGATCTCGATGTGAACAACTTCAAGGAGCCCGACATTCTTTCTGTGAAGTAATGTTGCTCTCCGTCAAGTAATGTCGCTATTCGTCCATTACCTCAGCCTGCCATATCTGCTCGAGGGCATCTGGTTCACCATCGCGGTGACCGCCCTCGGGCTCCTTGGCGGGCTGATCCTCGGTCTGGTCCTCGCGGCGATGCAGCTCAGCCGCTTCTGGATGCTGGCCGCGTTCGCGCGGGGCTACACCGTGATCTTCCGCGGCACGCCGCTGATCCTGCAGATGGTATTCGCCTACGACGCGTTGCCGCAGATCGGCCTGAAGTTGAGTGCGATCGGCGCGGCCGGTCTGGCGCTGGCCGCCAACGAGGCGCCCTTCATCGCCGAGATGCTGCGTGCCGGCGTGCTCGGCGTCGATCGTGGCCAGGTCCTGGCCGGCCAGGCGCTCGGGATGACGCCGGCATTGCTGATGCGACGCATCATCGCGCCGCAGGCTATCCGTACGATGATCCCGGCTTTCGGCAACGAAACCGTTAGCGCCTTGAAAAATTCGTCGCTTGCGAGCGTCATCTCGGTGCAGGAGCTGACGCCGATCTTCTTTGCCTCCGGCCTGATCTATCTGGGGCTCACGACCGCGGTCAGTGTGATCCAGCTGTTCGTGGAACGCGCGCTCGATCTTGACCGGCCGGCGACGGCCAATCGCTTCGCCCGTTTGATGCCCTGGTACCGCGCTCCGTTGACGTTGACCCCGGTTATCGTGGAGCCGATGGTGGCCGCCGACGCGGGGTCCGGCGAAGTCGTCCCGTATGCGGCACCCCCCAAGGACGCCAAGGCATCAAGGGCGGACCGGACCAAACGATCGGCCACTCTCACGCGCAACGACGTCGTGGTCGACGTCAGCGGATTGTACAAGGCTTACGACAGCCAGGCCGTTCTCGCCGGCGTCGATATCACGGTGCGTGTCGGCGAAGTCATTGCATTGCTCGGCCCGAGCGGGTCGGGCAAGAGCACGCTGTTGAGATGTATCAATCATCTCGAGGGCTGGGACGCCGGGACCGTCAAGATCGACGGCCGCCGCATCGGCTTTCGGGAGGACGGCAAGCCGCTTTCGCCACGTGACATGGCCAACGAACGCGCCACCGTTGGCGTCGGCATGGTGTTCCAGCAATTCAATCTCTTCGGCCACCTGACGGCGCTGGAGAACATCGCCGGCCCGCTGCGCTGGGTCCACGGCGTGTCGCGGGGAGATGCCGACCGGCGGGCGCGCGAACTGCTCGAACGCGTCGGCCTCAACCATCGCGCCGACGCCTTGCCGCGGCATTTGTCCGGCGGCCAGCAGCAACGCGTCGCGATCGCGCGCGCGATTGCGCCCAATCCCAGCGTGCTGCTGCTCGACGAGCCGACCTCAGCGCTCGATCCGGAACTGGTCAATGAAGTGCTGGAAGTGATCCGGCGGCTCGCGGTCGAAGATGGCCTGACCATGATCATCTCGACGCACCAGTTGCGTTTCGCCGACGAGGTCGCCGATCGCGTGGTCTTTCTCAGCGGCGGCTCCATCATCGAGGAAGGACCTGCGCATGAGGTCCTCACCAACCCCCGCAACCCGATCACGGCGCGCTTCCTCAGCGTGATGGAGGCCGACAGAGCGCCGGAGAAAACCGCATGACCACCCAATTCCGGATCGCTGCTGAAGAGGCACTCGCATGAAGCATCACACACTATCGGTATCGCCGGCCAATGTTCACTGGGGATATTTCAGCAAGAAGGTCGTGCCTGCTCTGACGCTGCGCTCGGGCGACCGCGCCACCATCGAGACGCTGACGCATCACGCCAATGACGATTACGAGCGCATGATCGCCAACGATCCCGGCGCGGAAAGCGTGTTCCATTGGACCCGCGAGCATAAGGCGGTGATGCGTCGCGGCGCTGGCCCCACGGAAGGTCCGTTTATTCGCGGCTCGGGCGAGGGCGTCGGCGTTCATCTCTTGACCGGGCCGGTCGCGATCGAGAACGCGGAGCCCGGTGACGTGCTGGAGGTCCGTATCCTGGATGTGCGGCCGCGGCCGAGCTGCCATGCCTGCCATGCCGGCCGTTGCTTCGGTTCCAACGCCGCGGCGAATTGGGGATTTCACTACCACGACCTGATCGAGGAGCCGAAGCCGCGCGAGGTCATCACGATCTTCGAACTCGACACCTCAGGCGAGCCGTTCGCGAAAGCGGTCTACAATTATGTCTGGACCCCGCAAACCGATCCTGATGGCATCGTGCATTCCACCATCGATTATCCCGGCGTGCGGGTCGATCACACGACCATCCGCAAGCGCGAGAATATCCTTAAAGCCGTGAAGGTGCCGGCGCGGCTGCATTTCGGCACCATGGGACTGGCGCCGTCGGAATCGGATTTCGTCAGTTCGATTCCGCCGAGCTACACCGGCGGTAACATCGATGACTGGCGGATCGGGAAGGGCGCCCGGATGTATTATCCGGTTGCAGTACCCGGTGCGTTCTTCTCGGTGGGCGATCCGCACGCGGCCCAGGGCGACAGCGAATTGGGCGGCACCGCCATCGAGACTTCGCTCACCGGCGACTTCGAGTTCATCCTGCACAAGCACGGCGATCTCGGCGGCACGGCCTTGGAAGGGCTCTCCCATCCGATGCTGGAGACCAAGAGCGCCTGGTCGGTCTACGGGTTCACCTATCCGAATTACCTCGCCGAACTCGGGGCCAACGCGCAGACCGAGATCGCCAATCATTCGAGCCTCGATCGCGCCATGCGCGATGCGTTCCGCAAGATGCGAAGATTCCTGATGACGGTGCATGGGTTGAGCGAGGATGAAGCGATTTCGCTGATGTCGGTGGGCGCGGATTTTGGCGTGACGCAGGTGGTCGATGCCAATTGGGGCGTCCACGGCACCATCCGCAAGAACGTGTTCCGGTGTGACTGACGTTTCCAGGAATTGGAGTACCGGTGGGTTTGACGGTCCCTTGAGGATATCCGGAAGTTGTATCCGGTGGCCGCCGGGCCACCCTGCGCCGCGGTTTTGGCACGGAGGTTGCTTCGATTCCCCTGTTGGGGGTCGATCCATGAGCTTCCGCCCGTTCACCAGTGAATCCTATTCCGAGGACGCCCGGCCAGAGGCGTGGCGGGACGTTCTCAGTGCGGTCGGTTTGCAGCCCTCGGCGGCCTCGAGCGTTCCCACCGGACATGCGACGGCCTCGCGCCGCTCCGCCGAAGGCATCGTGCTGGTGAGATTGTCGGCGGGATCCCAAGCGGTATCGCCATTGTCCAATCTCACTGGCGACGTGCCGATCGTGCTGTTGCCGATCGAGGATGGCGTCACCTTGCGGACACCGGCGGGCCACCAGATCATTTCAACCGGGCAGCTGTTGTTGTTGCCGCGCAAGGCCGACTGGAGCGTGGCCTTCCAGCGTGACATGCGCGCGGTGGTATTGTCGGTGACCTCGGATGCCTTTCATGGCCGCAAGGTCAACAAGCCGGGCTTCGACGAGGTTCGGGTCTTGCCACCGGGCGGTTTCACGGAAGTGTTTTCCCGCACGCTGGAGACGGCGGCGCGAAATCTGGAGACATTGTCCGATCCCGAATAGGCGGCGGTCGCCCAGGGCCTCGCCGACCTGCTGCCGACATTCATGCAGCAGATCGCGACGGCGACAGAGGCAGGCGGCACCGCAACGCAGGCGGCGATCCTGCACCGCCTTTGCCAGACTGTCGAACGCAAGCTCGACGATCCCGATCTGACGCCGGCGCGGGTGGCGGAGGCGGAGGGAATATCCGAGCGTTACCTGCAAAAGCTGTTCGAAGGCTCCGGTACGAGCTTCACGCATTATCTGCGCGAGCGCCGGTTGCAGCGGGCATCGGCGGAATTGGCCAATCCCGCGGAGGCGCATCATTCGATCTCCGAGATCGCTTACCGCAACGGCTTCAACGACTCCGCGCATTTCAGCCGGGTGTTCCGGCATCGATTTGGCCTGTCGCCGCGCGAATTTCGCCAGCAGGAAGTCGAGCGCGCGACGGTCTCCTCCGTGGCGGCCGGCCAGCGCGGCTGGCCGCAACAGGCGCTGGCGCAACTGCGCAATCATCATCCGTTGGTGAATGCTCGAAAGAGCGCGGCGCCTCCGCAGGCGGATTGCATCCTGCCGAGCAATGGGGGCGAGCACCGTCACCATCACCTTGCGGTGGAAGCTTCACGCGTGCATTGGGGCTATTTCAGCCGGTCGCTGCCGCCGCAAGCCGAGGTCAATTCCGGCGATACCATCACGATCGAGACCCTGACACAGCATGCGTCTGATGATCCCGCGCGGATGATCAAGGGCGATGCCGGGGCTGAAAGCGTATTCCGCTGGACGCCCAACGCCAAGAATGTCGACCGGCGCGGCGCCGGGCCGATTGATGCTTCGGTTTACGGCCGTGGCGCCGGGGAGGGGTTCGGGGTCCACATCTGCACCGGCCCGGTGGCGGTGAAGGATGCCCAGCCCGGTGATGTGCTGGAGGTCCGCATCCTCGACGTGGTGCCGCGCCCCTGCCGCAACCGCGATTTCGAAGGCCAGGTGTTCGGCTCGAGCGTCGCGGCCTGGTGGGGCTATCACTACAACGAGTTGCTCACCGAGCGAAAACCGCGCGAGGCGGTGACGATCTACGAAATTGTCGAGGATGCCGAAGCACGTTACGCGCGGGCGCTCTATTCCTATCGCTGGGAGCCGCAGACCGATCCGTTCGGCGTCGTTCACGCGACCTACGATTACCCCGGCGTGCCGGTCGTCCCCGGCTCCGTCAAGCGAAGGCACAATGTGCTCGACGGCATTCGCATCCCGCTGCGTCCGCATTTCGGCGTGGTCGCGCTGGCGCCTCGCGAGGTGGATTTTGTCGACTCGATTCCGCCGTCCTATTTCGGCGGCAATCTCGACAACTGGCGGCTTGGCAAGGGATCGGCGGTCTATCTGCCGGTGTCGGTGCCGGGCGCCTTACTCTCGGTCGGCGATCCCCACGCGACCCAGGGCGACGGTGAATTGGGCGGCACCGCCATCGAATGTTCGATGACCGGAACGTTCCAGCTTATCCTGCACAAGAAAGCCGACATGGCCGGCCGGGTCTTCGCCGACCTGACCTATCCGCTGATCGAAACCGAGACCGACTGGGTGTTGACCGGGTTCAGCCACCCGAACTATCTGGCGGAGTTCGGCGCCAAGGGGCAGAGCGAGGTCTACGCGACCTCGTCGCTCGATCTCGCGATGAAGGACGCATTCCGCAAGATGCGCCGCTTCCTGATGAACATCAAAGGGCTCAGCGAGGACGAGGCGATCGCGCTGATGTCATCCGCGGTGGATTTTGGCGTGACGCAGGTGGTAGATGGCAATTGGGGCGTTCACGCCATCCTGAGCAAACGCCTGTTCGAACATGTTCCGCGATCCTAACGGCTAAGGCGCATCCGTTGAAATTCCACATGATCGAAGGCGGGCCGACACCGGTAGCGCCGTTCAGCCATGCCGTCGAAACCGACGGATTTGTCTTTGTCACCGGACAGATGCCGGATACGCCGGATGCGCCGGGCCAATTGCCGGATAATATCGAAGCGCAGACCCGCGCGGTGATGGAGAATCTGAGGCTGGTGCTGGGCGGGCTCGAGCTCGGTTTCGAACATGTGGTGATGGCGCGGATTTATCTGACGCGCTTCAAGCAGGACTATGCAGCGATGAACGACACTTATCGCAGCTACTTCGCGGAAGGTCGCTTGCCGGCCCGTACCTGTGTCGGCGTGACCGGCCTGGCGTATGACGCCCTGATCGAGATCGATCTGGTCTGCCGGCGGCCGAGCGGGGAAATTGCGACATGACCCTTCCGAGCGAACGCACCGCCGCTGACGCCGGCGCGGGGGTGCTGGAGCTGCTGCGCCTGTTCAAAATCGACCAGGCCGCCGCGGACCGGTACGCCGCCGGGCGGCTGGAACGGGCGCGCGCTGTCGAACCTGTTCTGCGGGCATTCGAATATCTCCCCATGGATACCGCACGAAAGCCGGGACCGCTGTCGGGCATTCCGGTGGCGATCAAGGACATCATCGCCACCGCGGACATGCCGACCACCAACGGCTCGCCGATCTACCGGGATCACGTGCCCGCAGCGGACGCCTGGGTGGTCGGGCAGCTTCGCAAGCTCGGCGCCACGATTTTCGGCAAGACGGTCTCGACCGAGTTCGCCTGGCGTCATCCCGGACCGACCGTCAATCCCTGGAACAGCCGGCATACGCCGGGCGGTTCGTCTTCCGGCTCCGCTGCTTCGGTCGCCGCCGGCATCGTGCCGCTCGCCTTGGGGACGCAAACGCTGGGCTCGGTCATCCGCCCCGCCGCCTTCAATGGCGTGGTCGGATTCAAGCCGAGTTTTGGCGCGATCCCGCGCAGCGGGGTGCACCCTCTCAGTCTGTCGCTCGACCATGTCGGGTTCTTTGCGCGACGCGTCGACGACGTCGCCTTGGCGTTGTCGCTGCTCGCAGGCGTTAGCGACCGCGATCTTCACGGCCGGCCTGTCCCGAGATTCGAGGTCGATATCGACAAGGGCTTGCAGCCGTTGGCTGCGCCGCGCCTCGCCGTCGTGCGCTTCGCAAAGTGGTCGCGCGCCGAGCCCGAGCAGCAGAACATCTTTCAAGCGGCGATCGAGACGTTGCGCGGGGCAGGCGCCGTTCTGGAGGAATTGGAGCTTGCCGAACTCGATCGAACCAACTGGGACACGATCAACACCATCCTCGCCAGCGAAGCCGCGGTGATTTTCGCAGAGCTCGTCGAGCGCTACCCGGACCGAACCAGCGATCACCTCAAGCGGCTGGCGCAAACCGGAAAATCCCACTCCGCTTTCGATTATCTCTCTGCCAAGGCGCTGCAGGAAAACTTGCGCACAGCTCTCACTGCGCAAATCTCAGGTTTCGACGCCATCCTGACGCTGCCGGCCTTCGGCGAGGCGCCCGAGGGTCTCAGCTACACCGGCGACGCCGAATATTGCGCGCCCTGGACGCTGCTCGGCGTCCCCGCGCTGTCGCTGCCGGCCGGCTTCGGCGACAAGGGCCTTCCGTTGGGCCTTCAGGTGGTCGGCGCTTACCGCGAAGATCATAGCACGCTTCGTGTGGCGAAATGGATCGAGAGCGCTTTGAAATTTAATCCAGGCATTCCCGGGATTCTGCAGGATTAGGGCTTCGATGGAATGCGCGACGCCGAACGCTCGCGGGCAATGCCGGAAATTTGGGCTGGCAGATGAAATTTCTGGAGGCGGGGAGTGGCTGGCTGGGTTCTTGGATACTTATCGAACTCTGTGCATAGCACCTCCGCGAGAGATTCGTCAGACTTTTGGGTTGCTTAGCGAATTTGCCGCATAACGCACATTAGCCGGACTTGGGCAACGGTCGCGCCCCACCGGTTTGCGAGGTGCGGCAGCGGATTTTGATTCCGCCATTCGGAGGTTCGATCCCTCCCGCCCCAGCCACAAAAAACGTAAATTGCTGAAAACATTGAATAATTCGACCTAGGTGGGGCTGTGTGTACCGAAAACCTAATCCGAGGTGGTGACGTGATGGAATCACCTAAGCTGGCGGAATGATCGGGCTACTCTGTTTCGCTCTGGCCGTCCTGGCCTCGCCATTCAAGTCGAAGGTACGGCTTGAAGCTGAGAACGCGGTGCTTCGACATCAGTTGAATGTCTTGACGCGCAGGCTGCATGGTCGCGTCCGGCTTACGAACAATGATCGCTGGTTCTTTATCCAGCTGTTTCGCTGGTTTCCATCAATCCTGCAGGTTCTCACAATCATCCGGCCCGAGACGCTCGTGCGTTGGCATAGGGCCGGCTTTCGCTGCTACTGGCGTTGGAAGTCGCGCACATTGGGAGGGCGACCGCAGATCGACACGGAGCTGCGCGTATTGATCCGGCGTATGAGCGTCGAGAATCCGCTTTGGGGCGCGCCACGCATCCACGGCGAACTGCTGAAGCTCGGGTTTGAGATCGCGCAGTCGAGTGTCGCCAAGTACATGGTCAAACGGCGGGGACCGCCCAGCCATGGATGGCGGACCTTCTTGCGTAACCACGCGCCGGACATTGCCGCCATGGACCTGTTCGTTGTTCCAACCATCGGTTTCGACCTGCTCTATGCCTTCGTCATCGTCCGGCTGGACCGCAGAAACCTCGTCTGGATCAACGTCACAGCCAATCCCACGGTCGAATGGGTCGCACGTCAAATAACGGAAGCATTTCCTTGGGATGAGGCTCCGCACTACCTCATCCGCGATCGGGACCGGATCTATGGCAGCGTCGTCACGCGCCGATTGCGCGGCATGGGCATCCGGGACAAGCCTACCGCACCAGCCTCGCCTTGGCAGAATGGCTTTGTCGAACGGATGATCGGATCGATCCGGCGTGAATGTGTGGACCACATCATTGTCTTGGGCGAGATGCATTTGCGTCGGGTCCTGAAATCCTACGCCGACTATTACAATTGCGTCAGAACGCATCGATCCTTGGATAAGGATGCGCCGGT
>WNGJ01000299.1_pt1 | contig 42791 bp, 41 predicted proteins | sample 5400611 | NCBI WGS metagenome assembly WNGJ01 (sample SAMN13153375, study PRJNA577476) | soil metagenome | isolation source: 40 cm soil or saprolite under Garry oak tree replicate 1 | place: USA:California | collected 2016-06-15
CCTGGAGGCAGCACCGATAAGGGGAGGGCGCGAAAATGGGGTCGCAGGCGCCGCACCGAGTGGTGTGCCGTGCCCTTGACTGGGAGCTCAGCGCGGCCGATGTGCTGCAGTTGATGCGAGCCGATCCGCACCCGGTGGCGCTGGTGGGGGCCTGGGCCGGCGGCAGCGACATCGTGGCTTCCGATCCGGTGCGGGTGTGCTGTGCACCCGAGTCGGCCGGGGATGTACTGGACACGCCGCTGCCAGGCCCAGCCGGCGCTCGGGCCGGGGCCGTCTTCGGCGGCGGCTGGATCGGCTACCTCGGCTTCGGCATGGCCGGGCAGTTTTTGCCGGTGCCGCCGGCGCCTGGTAAGCCCCGGCGGCTGCCCGCCTGGTGGTTCGGTTACTACGACCATGTGCTTCGCCGCGACCGGCCCACCGGCCGGTGGGCGTTCGAGGCACTGTGGACGCCCGGCCGTGGTGACGCGCTTGAGCGCCGCTTCGATGAGCTGTCGCGCCTGCCAGACGCGGTAGGCTCCGCAGCGCAGGATTATTCCTGCGGCAGCTTCCGGCTGATCCCGTCACCGGATGAGCACCGGTCAGCGGTCCGGCAGGCGATCAGCTACATCCGCCGCGGCGACATCTTCCAGGCCAATATCTGCCTACGGCTCGAGGCGGGTTTCGCGGGGGATCCTCTCGACGCGTTCTGTCGGGCGGTCACCCGGCTGGATCCGCCGTATGCGGCGTTCATGCGGACGCCGGACGGCGCCGTAGCGAGCTTGTCACCGGAGCTGTTCTTGCGCCGCACCGGGACAAGCGTGTGGTCGCGGCCGATCAAGGGCACACGGTCCCGGCCCGCGGATGAACTGGCGGCGCGACGGCAGCGTGAGGTGCTGGAGCGCTCCGCCAAGGATCGGGCGGAGAACGTGATGATCGTCGACCTGATGCGCAACGATCTCAGCCGGGTGTGCGTGCCCGGCAGCGTGCAGGTGCCGGCGCTGCTGCGCGCTGAGGCCCATCCCGGCGTATGGCATCTGGTCTCGGACGTCCGCGGCAGGTTGCCGGCTGGGGCAGGGGACGGGCAACTGGTCGCCGCGGCATTCCCGCCCGGGTCGGTCACCGGTGCCCCGAAGGTCCGGGCTCTGGAGATCATTCACGAGCTCGAGGCGACGCCGCGGGAGGTCTATACCGGGGCGATCGGCTACCGCAGCCCCGTCGCCGGCCTGGAACTGAACGTCGCGATCCGGACCTTCGAGTTCGGCGGCGACCGGGTGTGGCTAGGCAGTGGCGGCGGAATAGTCGCCGGGTCATCCGATGCCGATGAGTACCGCGAGTGCCTGCTGAAAGCCACCCCGCTGATCCGGGCGCTGAACGCCACACTCCGCGAAGGACCCGGAGCAACGTCGCATACGCCTGCCTTCGGCCACCTGGCCGGCCAGCCCTCGCTGCTGCCGCGACCTGCGATGGGAGTGTTTACGTCGGTGCGCGTCGCAGATGGCCGAGGTCACGACCTCGACGGGCACATCGCGCGCCTGGACGACAGCGCCTGGCAGCTGTTCGGCAAGCACCTGCCGCCTAGCTTTCACACAGACCTGGCCGCCTGCCTCGCCGGGCGGCCGTCCGGGCGGCTGCGGGTGACGGCCCGGCCGGTCGGCGGCCCGCTGAAGGTCACCGTCGAAGTGATACCGGCGAACCCCGCCCCGGACACGGTGAGCCTTCACCCCGTTACCATCCCCGGTGGCCTCGGAGCCCACAAGTGGCTGGACCGCCGCCTGCTCGCCCGCATGACCGACGTGGCCGGTCTGGAGCCGGACGAGCATCTCCTGATCCAGGACCGAAACGGGGAGCTCCTGGAGACCGACCGGGCCAACGTCTTCGCGGTGATCGACGGCGTCCTGCACACACCACCCGCAGACGGCAGACTGCTGCCCGGGATCACGAGAGCGGCGGTCCTGCGGCTCGCCGGATGTGACGGCATCGCCACCAAGGAAGAGCCGATAAGCAGGCAGCGGCTGCTGGAGGCCAGTGAGGTGTTTGTCACCAATTCCATGCAGGGCGTCGTTCCTGTCCGGTCCCTCGCGGGCCTGACGGCGGCCCGGGAAGCGGGGCCGATCGCCAGCCACCTGCAGCGCGCCCTCGCCGCGAGGTCGGTTGGTGTGCCTTCCCCGGCCGCTGACCCGGTGTTCCCCCACCGTCCGGGACGGACTCCACCCGGCCGTGCGGGCCGGGCCCGGTCAGCGATCGTCTTGGTCGACAACTACGACTCGTTCACCTACAACCTGGCTCACCTGCTGCTTAGCCATGAATGCCAGGTGGAGGTGATCCGCAACGATGAGGTATCCGCCAGCGATATCGTCGATTTCGCCCCAGACGGCATCGTCATCTCACCCGGCCCCGGCACCCCGGCCGAGGCCGGCGTCAGCGTGGACACCGTCCGTGCCTGCGTTGCCACGACCCCTTTGCTCGGCATCTGCCTCGGGCATCAGGCCATCGCAGCCGGCTACGGAGCCAGGATCATCACTGCCCAGCAGCCGGTCCATGGCCAGGCGTCACAGATCACCCACGATGGCTGCGGCTTCCTCTCCGGGCTGCCCCAGCGTTTCCACGCGGCGCGGTATCACTCCCTGATCGTCGACGAGAGCTCACTGCCGCCAGAGCTGGTGATCACCGCCCGCGGCCCCGCCGGAATCCCGATGGGGCTACGGCACGCGCGGCTCCCGACCGAGGGTCTGCAGTTCCACCCCGAATCCATCCTCACCACCCACGGCAACGACATCATCCGCAACTTCGTCCGGGCCATCCGCAGCCCGGGCCAGGAAATCAGAGACGCCCGGGCGAAGCAACAGCGCCCTTTGGGGTATTGCGGTTGTCCGGCCAAGTCGTGAACACTGTCATTTGACGGGCTTGGGCAAGGGTTACTGACGGCTTGGTTGGTCGCGATGGGGGCTTCCGTGCAACGTTTTCCGGGTGAGTGTGACCCCGCGACTTGGCGCTCGATGGAAAACGAACAATGATCGAGATCGACAACGCCGCCGTTGACGCTGTCCGCACCGCCAGCCAGCCCAGCGACCTACATCCGAGCCTGCAAGCAGCGTTGGTGCTCGAGCACGCCACGATCCCGCTGTATCTCACCGCGCTCTACAGCCTCGTGCCCGGAACCAACCGGGCCGCAGTCGATGCGCTCAAGCCGACAGTGCTCGAGGAAATGCTGCACTTCGCGATCGTCGCCAACGTGCTGAATGCCCTCGGCGGTCAGCCCAAAATTGATCACAAAGACGCGGTTCCTACCTATCCCGGAACGTTGCCGATGGGCGTCGCCGGTGGCCTCCAGGTGGAACTCAAACAGATGTCGATCGATCAGTGCCGCGTCTTCATGACCATCGAGGAACCAGACGTCCCCATCGCCCGGCGCCCCCACCCAGACCAGACCACAATCGGCGACTTCTACGCAGCAATGATCGACAAAATAAGAGAGCTGGGCAGCGACGCGTTCCAATCGCCGTCGGCGCCCCAGGTGAGCTCGCCGTTCTTCCCGCAGCTCCAGCCCGTCACCGACGCCGACTCCGCCGTCCACGGACTCCAACTCATCGTCGAACAAGGTGAAGGCACCCGCTCCAGCCCCTTCGAGGGAACCGGAGCCAACCGTCTGGCCCACTTCTACCGCTTCGCCGAAATCGTGCACGGCGCGAAGTTGATCGCCGATCCCACCGCGCTCGGCGGATTCTCCTACACCGGAGCCCCAGTCATCTTCGACGCCACCGTGGTCATCCCAATGGCCAAACCCGCCACCCTCGCCAGCCTCACCGATCCAAGCGAAGCCACAGCCCTGCGACTAGCCACCACCTTCTGCGGCTGTTACCGGCGACTACTGACCGCGCTGCAACAAGCCTTCAGCGGTCAACCGGACAAGATCGATGACGCGATCGCGCTCATGAACGAACTCAGGGTCGCCGCCCGCAACATGCTCGACACACCCGATCCGAACGACCCCAGCCTCCGGCTCACACCATCGTGGGAGTACCTGGCGGATCCCACCCCCCACTAGTGGTTTCGGTCAATCCTCCCCGGTGTCGTGATCGGGGTGATCGGCTGCGCCGAGCTTCCAGTAGCCCCTGGTGTACAGCTGCTGACGATCCATGCCACGCTCGTCGAGAAGGTGCCGGCGGACCGCGCGCATGGCCGTGGCTTCCAGCCCGACCCAGCACGCGCCGCGCCCAGCGGGCAGGGCAAGGTCACGGACAGCTTCCGCCGCCAGCATGCCGAACCCGGCGTTCCGGTCACGGCGGCGGCACCACACCGTGGTCAGCTCCGCGGTCGTGTCGAACACCAGCTGCTCGGCTTCGTCAGCCACCTCGGCGACGAGCAGCACCCGGGCGCCGGCTGGCGCCTCGTCCAGGATCGTGCCCACCGCGGGCAGTGCGGTCTCGTCGGCCACCAGCAGTGTCCAGTCGGTGCCCTGGTCGATCCGGTAGGCCCCGCGCGCACCGGTGACCACGACGCGGTCGCCGACGCGGGCCGCCTCCGCCCACGCCGACGCCGGGCCGCCGTCGCTGTGCAGCGCGAAATCCACGACCAGTCGCTGACCGGCACGGTCAACGTGGCGAGGGGTAAAGGTGCGCCGCACCGGGCGCGGGTCCGGCCAGCGCAACCCGTCCGGCCCGGACGTCGGCAAGCTGACCTCGGCCTGGCCAGGAGCGGGCAGCAGCAGCTTGAAGTGCGTCGCGGGTCCGTCGTTCGGGTACTCGGCCAGCTTCTCACCGGAGAAGGTGATCCGCCGCATGCGTGGTGTGAGCTGGCTGATGTCAGCCACGGTGACCGGATGGAACGTCGGAGCCGGGCGGCTCCTGGGGGTCGTCACTTCATAATCCCTTCTCCGGAGGATACCTATAGTGAGGTTCCTCATTATTATAGTATTGCTGTTCAACCGTCAGAAGGATGCGCGCAGGTGAGACCCAGAACCGGCAGCGACGCCGTCGATGCCATCCTTTATGCCGCGCACCGGATCCGTACCGCCGCCGACGCCGCCCTCCGGGAGCACGGCCTGTCACTGTCGAGCCTCAAGCTCCTCAAGGCCCTGGGTGACGGTGACCGCTCCATGCGCGAGATCAGCCAGGTGCGGCACGTGTCGCCCCGCACCATCACCGACATGATCGACGGCCTGGAAGGCCGTGGCCTGGTCGCGCGGTGCCCGCATCCCTCCGACCGCAGGGTCACCCTGCTGCACCTCACCGAGGCCGGGGCCCGTGAGCTGGCCGGCGCCAGCACCGGCGCCGAGCGGGTAGCCGCCACCGCCATCAGCGCCCTCAGCCAGGAGGAACAGCAAACCCTGCGCAGCCTGCTGGAACGAGTCGGTCTTCAGGGGAAGACGATCGTGTGATTGCCGTTCCGGATCACCCGGTCCTCGCTGTGCCACGTCACGGCGCGGGAAAGCACCAGCCTTTCCACATCCGCACCCCGGCGCACCAGATCCGTCACCGAGTCGGCGTGGGTCACCCGGACGACGTCCTGCTCGATGATCGGTCCCTCGTCGAGATCTTCCGTCACGTAGTGGGCCGTCGCGCCGATGAGCTTGACGCCGCGTTCCTTCGCCTTGGCATAGGGTCCCGCGCCGATGAAGGCGGGCAGGAACGAGTGGTGGATGTTGATGATGGGCACGCCGGCGCATCTGATGAAGTCGCCCGAGAGAATCTGCATGTACCGGGCCAGGACGACGAAATCGACGTTGCCCTGCAGCAGCCGCAGGTGCTCGGCTTCCGCGGCTGACTTGTCCGGACCCATGGACGGCACGTGAAAGAACGGGATGCCGAAGCTCCGGACCTCCTCGGCCGCGTCCACGTGGTTCGAGATGACCATGGAGACGGTGATCGGCAGTTCGCCCCGCCGGTGCCGCCAGAGCAGGTCGAGCAGGCAGTGATCGGATTTCGAGGCGAAGATCGCGACGCGTTTGGGCGCCGACATGTCGCGGAGCATGAACTCCAGCTCGAATTCCTTCTCCAGTCGTTTCTGGAGGTCCTTCTCGATCTCGGGCAGGACCGCCTTCAGGCGGTCGAGGCTGAAGACCGTCCGCTGGAAGAACGCACCACCGTGCGGATCGTCGGAGTACTGGTCGAGCGAGACGATGTTCGCCCCGTAGCTGGCTAGCACCGAGGTGACGGCGGCGACGATACCGGTACGGTCCTTCCCCTGGACGATGAGCGAGGCATGGTTCCGGGTGACCGGCACGTCAGCCCTCCCCCCGGAACTCAGCGATCCACTCTGTCGTGGACTTCAGCCCGCCGAAGGTGTAGAAGTGCAGCTTGACCTCGCCGTGGCTGCGTGCGTCGTAGCCCTCGGCCAGGGCCCGGATGAACCGGTCGGGTCCGGCCGTGCCCATGAGGTTCGTCAGTGACAGCCCGTACTTCCTGGCGATTCCCGCGCTCGTGCTGACACCGAAGCGCGCGGCGTAGCTCATCAGCCGCCTGACACCCGCCGGGCCGGGCACCCCGATCCGGATCGGCAGGTCGATGCCCCGATCCCGCACCGCCTCGATCCAGCACAGAACCGGGTCGACGTCGAAGCCGAACTGCGTGATGACGCTGCCCGGCAGACATCGTTCCGTGAGGGCGGCGGCCTTTTTCTCGAGCGCCGACCAGAGCACCAGGTCCGCGATGGCGGGGTGCCCCTCGGGATACCCGCTGAGGCTCACGTGGCGGACGCCGTACGGGGGAAGGAGTCCGGACCGGATCACGGCCAGGGCGTCCTCGTACGGCCCGTGCGGGCTGGCCGGGTCGTGGCCAAGCCCGGCGTCATGCGTGCCGCCGGTACCGGGTCCGCGCGTGCTGGTCGAAGGGCGCGGGCTGCACGGTGGCGCGGATACGCGGGAAGCCAAGGTCGGCGTCCGCGGGCGTGCCCGGCCCGGGATGCTCGCCCCACACGACGGTCACCTCGGTCCCCGGCTCGGCGTACTGCGTGTCGATCAGCGCCAGCGAGAGGATCGTCCCCACCGGGTCAATGGATGCCGTCTGGTAGGTCAGGCCCGCGAGCACGGTGCTGGCCTTCACTGGGCTGGCCTTCACTGGGCTGGCCTTCACTGGGCCGGCCTGCACCCGGTGCCGGGCGTAGGTGAGCTGGAATCCCGGATCCGCCCCGATGACCTCGCGTACGTCCTCGGGGTCGAAGACCAGGGTGACCTTCGCGCGCCGGACGCTGTCCTTTGCCTTCTCCAGGGCGGCGCGGCCGATGAAATCGTGGTTGAACGAGATCGACCGGCCGTAGCCCAGCTCGTAGGGCGAGCAGTAGTAGTCCTCGATGTTCTCGGAGAGGAAACTCCCGTTGAGCGGCCGCTGCCCCTCGATGCCGTACAGGGGCAGGTAGTTCCGGTAGTCGAGCAGGTCAGGGTTGGTGTAGATGGCCGGGATCGGCGACGGTATCCAGCCGCTTTCCACGCTGGCCGAGGCATAGGCGAAGGCGCCGACGTGGACGAGGCCCAGTGGCTCGCCCGCGCTCATCAGCGCTTCCTTCACCGCGACCGAGTCCTGCCACCGGCCGATGAACTCATAGCCATCCTGTCCCGCCATATTGTGGCGCAGGGCGCGGATACCGATTCCGTTCAGCGAGACCGGGATCGAATGGAAGAACCTGGCCGGCGGCAGTGGCCCGCCGAACGCCCGGTCGATGAGCTCAGCCGCGAGCGGACCCTGGACCTGATAGCGGAAAAGCCCCGGATCGGCGCCATGCCGGAACGCCGAGGAGGGGTCGGTGACGAACGAGACGTCGTAGCCATCCTTTTCCCCGTGGTACTTGACCCAGTTCTGCGCGGCCGGGATTCCGCTCAGCGTGTACTTCTCCTCCGCCTCGCGCAGCAGGATGCCGTCGGTGACGATGTTCCCGTCGTGCGCCACCGGGATGAACTGCTTGGCCTGGCCGATCGCGAAGGACTCATAGTTGTTCGCGCTCACCGCCGTGAGCAGCCGGGTGGCGTCGGGTCCGGAGATGACCGTGTCGAACATGTGATGGGAGAGGTCCGAGATCGACACGCCGGTATGCCATGCGTCCTGTTCCTGGCGCCAGCCGGCGTACTCGGGCTCGACGACCTCCGGGAGCCACGGCGCGGCGTCCGGCTTCCATAGCAGCCGCACGGGCGATCCGGCCTGCTCGATGCCGTCCTGGAGACTCGGTGCGGGCATGGGCTTCCTCTCGGTCGGTGCCTTAGGCTCCCTATCCGTACGGCTCCCTATTCTCAACAATGCTAGATCGATCTAGTAAATCGATCTAGTAAAGCTAAGGATGCAGCCCCTGCCGTCTGAAACACTTGGAGCCGTGGACGTCCCGGTAGACCGCTATGGATAGTCCGAAACGCATCACGTTGCGTGATGTCGCCGCGGCGAGCGGCGTGTCGCGGGCCACCGTGAGCTTCGTGCTCAGGGACACTCCGAACCAGGCCATCTCGACGGCCACCCGGGATCGGGTCCGGCAGGCCGCGCGCGACCTCGGCTATGTCCCGCACGGGATCGCGCGGGCGCTCCGTGAGGGGTCGTCCCGGATCGTCGTGCTCAACGTCGACTCCGGCCTGGAGGGCAACTACTCGCGCAGCTACATCCGGGGCCTCGACGACGAGCTCGCCGCCCACGACCACGTCCTGCTCGTCCGGCACGGGCACTCGACGCCGCAGGCGACGCAGCAGGTGCTCGACGCGATCGCCCCGCGCGCCGTGGTGCAGTTCGCGCAAGGCTACCTGACCGGCCGCGAGCTGGCCGACGGCGGCTGGAGCGGCGGCCTGGCGGGGAACACGGCCGTGCAGATCGGCTACCTCGCCGCTCGCGGCCATGTTCGCGTCGCGCTGGCGCTCCCGGACGGCGACCCGCCGCTGGGCCAGGTGCGGCTGCGCTTCGCTCGCGAGGCCGCGGCGATGCTGGGCCTGGATCCGCTCACCTCGTTCGTGATGCCGCGGCCCCGGGCCGACGGTGCCCGCGCCGTCCGGGCCTTTCTGGCCGGCCAGCCCGCCGTGACGGCGGTCGCCGCCTTCGACGATGACGTCGCCCTGCGCATCCTGACGGCGCTACGCGACCTCGGGCTGACCGCTCCCGGCGACCTGGCCGTCATCGGATTCGACGACACCGAGTACGGCGCGCTGGCCGCGCCGGCGCTAACCACCGTGCACATCGACGCCGAAGACCACGGCCGCCAGGCGGCCCGGGCCATCCTCGAACTCCAGCCCGTCGACCGCACCCCCGCGCCGGCGGAGGTCATCATCCGTGACTCGGCGTGAGAGGGTGCGTAAAGTTCACCCCCAGATTGCGCGGGCGGTGTCCGCGACCAGCCGCAGCTTGGCGAACTGCTCGTCCTCGGTCAGGTGGTTGCCGCCCTCGGCGATCGAGGCGAAGCCGCACTGCGGGCTCAGCGCGAGGTTGCCGATGCCGACCAACGCCGCCGCCTCGTCGATGCGCCGCCGCAGCTCGCCGGCCGACTCCAGCGCGGGCGACTTGCTGGTCACCAGGCCGAGCACCACGATCTTGTCCCCTGGTACGAACCGGAGGGGCTCGAACCCGCCGGCCCGGTCGTCGTCGTACTCCAGCAGGAACCGGTCGACGGGAACGGTCGCGAACAGGCGCTCGGCGATCGGCTGGTAGTCGCCTTCGCTCATCCACATGCTGGACTGGTTGCCCCGGCAGACGTGCAGGCCGATCGTGACTCCTGCCGGGCGCTCGATCCCGGTGACGGCGGCGGCGTCGGTGTCCACCATGCGCTCGAAGGCGGCTCGCTCACCGTGGGCATGCACCCCGACAAACGAGCCGTAGCCAGGGTTGTCCAGCTGGATGTAGCTGACGCCCTCGGCGATCAGTGCCTCGATCTCGGCCCGGGTGATCGCGGCGACCTCCGCGGCGACCTCCTCGGGCGATTCGTAGACCTGGTCTGTCACCCCGTCCTTCCAGAACTTGTCCACGAGGAAGCCGGGCGCGATCAGCGTCACCTTGACCGGCGCGGAGGTCAGGCTCGTCAGGTAGGCCGCTTCGCCCGCCGCCAGCCGGCTCCGCTGCCTGAGCCGCCCGGTGATCACGAACCCGTTGCTGCGCAGCTTGGTCACGCCCTCGCTGGTCTGCCAGGGCATGTCCCACGACCGCATGTCCATTCCGTCCACGGCCTCGACGAAGCCGGTGCGGAAGTCCCGGCGGCGGAACTCCCCGTCGGTGATGACGTCGACACCCGCGTCCTGCTGTCCCTTGACCGCGGCGGCGATCGCCTCGTCCTCGACGGCGCGCAACTCGTCGGCGCCGATCGTCCCGGCGTCCCGGCGCCGGCGCGCCTCCAGCAGCGGCTCCGGGCGCAGCAGGCTGCCGATGTGGTCGGCGCGGAAGGCCGGTGAGCTGCTCATCATGGCGTCACTCCCGTCGCGTAGCCACGCACGTCCGGGAACGGCGGCTCCACCGGCTGCAGGTCGACCTGGAAGGCGTTGAGCAGCATGGCGAGCATCGAGTAGTTCCCGAGGCTGCCGATCAGGTCGACGAGGCCAGGCTCGCCGAACTCGCTGAGCGCCGTGGCGAAGGTCTCGTCGCTGACGAAGTGGTCCCGGAGGATCTCGCGGCCGAACCGGTAGGCGACCTGCTCGTCCCGGTTCGTGAAGTGCGGCTCGGAGTTCTCCGCGAGTTCGGTCAGCGCCTCGCGGGACACCCCCAGATCGGCCGCCTTGCCCACATGCGCGTTCCAGGAGTACTGCGCGTCGAAATGGCGGGCCGCGATGAGCAGGCTCAGCTCCCGTATCCGGGGATCCAGGGTGGACTCGAAGCGGCAGTACGCGCCGAGCGCCTCGACCTTCTCGCAGAGCCCGGGGCTGCGCAGCCAGACCAGGAACGGTCCCCGGGTGCCGCCGCGGCGGGCGGTGATCCGGTCGCTGATTTCCTTCTGACGAGGAGACAAGTCAGTCAGAGCGGGTAGCCGCATGGCTCAGGATTCCCCTCTATGGCAGGTGCGATTGCATCGTTGACATCACATTCTGCGTCCCTGATCCGGTTCCGGTCCGAACGCTTAGCCTTCACGTTCGCCCGGTAGGGACCTGGAGACGGCGCTATACCCTCGGCCGCATGACGGTGATTAAGGCAGCGAAGGTCGAGCGACTGGGACGCGGCGGCGGTGTCGTGTCGATTCCCCTGATCACGCGGCAGAGCGCGGAAGAGGAGAACAAGATCACGACCGGGATCAGCGTCTACCCCGTGGGGACCGGGGCGCCGCTGCACACGCACAACTGCGACGAGCACGTGACGCTGCTGGCAGGCACGGCCGATGTGGAGATCGCGGGGGAGATCACGCCGCTGGAGGCGGATGACACCACGTATGTCACCGCGGGAATCGTGCATGCCTTCCGTAACACCGGTGACGCTCCCATGAAGATCCTCTGGGTGTACAGCTCCGACTACGTAACGCGCACCTTCGCGGACACCGGCAAGACGGTGGAGCACCTGTCCGCCGACGACCAGATGGTCAAGGACTAGCGTTGCCTGCCGCTCATCCGGCTCGATGCCGTGTTGCTGGTGGTGCCGCGACCGCAACCTCCCCGTGCTCCTGTACCTTCTTCGTTCGCCGGTACTTGACATCGATCAGGGCGATGATTCCGAGCAGCACGATCCCGGAGGCCAGGCTGATGGGTCCTGTTCCAATTTGAAGTCCGTCCCCGAACGGAGCGGGTACGGCTAGAAAGTCGCCGAAAGAAGCACCCAGGGGACGGGTGATGGTGTAGGCCAGCCAGAAGGCAAGGACTGCGTTGAGCCCCAGCCATTTCCAGCCAGCCAGGGGGACGAGAATGACCCCGAGGAAGACGAGCGTTGATGCCAGCGTGCCAAGCCCGAGGGGGCCGGCCGCGAAATCGCCCGCCGCTGTTCCCAAGGCAAAAGTCAGGAGAACGGTCAGCCAGTAGAACAACTCCCGGCGGTGAGTGGTGATGCTGTGAATATTCAGGGTCCTCTCGGTTGCGTACCAGGCGATGAAGACGGTGCTCTGGAGTACCAGGAGCATCAGCGTGGACGCCCACAGCGGCATGCCTAGGTTCTTGTTCAGGAAGTCCGCCGACATCGTCCCGAAGATAGCCACCGCGGTAACGGCTAGCCAGTAGATCCACGGGATGTACCTCGTGGTTGCCAGCTGAATGGCATAGCAGACTAGCAGCAGGGCGAGGCCCATGAGTATGGCCTTGATCCGCCCGATGTAGTCATTGAAGAAGACGTAGTCTGAAAAAGCTTCGCCGAAGCATGTGGTGCCCAGTTTCGCTATCCAGAAGATGAGCGTGACCTCGGGAACCTTGATCAGCATTTCCCGCTTGGTTCTTTCCACGTGATCGCCTTCCAGTCGAAGGAGAACCGGCGTTGTTGACGAATCGATCTGCCATGAGGGTCAGGAACTTGATGCCTGCGACTTAACCAGGCTGTAACGGGGATGTCCACCCGTCGACTCGTCCAGTTTCGGTCGCCATGCGAATCATTAGCGTTCGTATTTCGCCTGCTGCACGTAACGGGCTTCGGGACCTCGCGGCGTACCTAGTGATACCTGGCCAGTCGCCGCAAGGCGGGTGACGAGTGCGCGACTGAAATGTGAGGTGATTGCCTTAGGTTTGCAGCTGCGCAACGGTCACAGGCCGGTACCATAGTACGCATTATCGTGTGCGGGTCGCGGATTTGGACTGCAAGCAAAGGATCGTGTGATGCAGACGCCGTCGAATTAACGACTCAGCGCACTAGCCCGCGTAGACCTCGGCGAGGAACTTGCGCAGGGCGTCGTTGAACAGGTCCGGCGTTTCCCAGTACATGGAGTGGGGGGCGCCGGGGACGATCTCGACGCGGGCGCTGGGCAGCAGTTCCCCGGCCCGGCGGACGGTGCCGGGGCTCAGCACAGCGTCCTTCTCGCCCGCCAGCAGCATGACCGGGAACGGGGCGGCGCCGAGCTCGCCGATGGTCGGACCGTCACTGTTCAAGTTCCGCAAGTCCTGCATCGTGGCGGTGTTGAACGTGCCCATCTGCCGGAACAGGAACGCCAGGCCGGGCTGGCGTGCGCGGAACGCGGGCGTGAGCAGCCGGTCCAGTACCGGCAGCTTCTCGGCCTCGGCGCGGTCGGCCCGCACCAGCGCGGCCAGCTCCTCGTGCCGCAGGCCGCCGAGGGAGTGGGCCAGGACGACGCCTGCCACCCGGTCGGGCCGGGACAGGGCCGCCCGCAAGGCCGCGGCCGCGCCGATGGACTGTCCGACGAGTACCGAACGGTCCGGGCCCCCCGCCCCGGCCACGGCGTCCAGTACGGCGATGATGTCGCCCGGGAACGACCGGGCGTCGTGCTCCTCGCTCCACCGTGTGCAGCCGAAACCGCGCAGGTCCAGCGTGATGACCGAGTAGTCGTCACGCAGCGCCGCGACCTGCTGCCACCAGGCGGCATGGTGGCCGCCCGAGCCGTGCACGAACGCCACGCCGGGTCCGCTGCCGTGCACTTCGTAGTAGACGCGGATGTCGCCATGCTCTGCCCGATTCGTCGGGGCCCAGCTCACTGGGCTCCTCCGGTGGCGGTCGCGGCCTGAGCAAGGACTTCCCGGGCCTCTTCGGTAGATTCGGCGGCGGGCGCGTTCGTGACCGGCTTGGTCGCCGGGTCGCGCTCCATCGGCGGCGGGAACTGGCGGCGGTGGTGGTAGACGAGCTCAATCATCGTGTGATCGGGATCGTGGACGTAGCAGAACATCGAGTTGTTCTCCGGCCGCATGATCGGCCGGGTGTGGCGGATGCCCAGCTCGCCCAGGTGGGCCAGGAAGCCGTGCCAGTCCTCGACCTCGACCGCGAAATGGTACGGCGCCATCCGGTCCATCTCCTCGACCGGCGTGAAGTGCAGGTCGAAGTTGCCCCTGGTCATGAGCACCACCTTGGTGTTGCTCTTGGGCCTGATGTACTTCATCCCGAAGACCTTCGTGTACCACTCGATGGTCCGCTCCGGGTCGGTGGTGGGAAAGTTCACGTGGTGGATGTAGGCGGGTCGGTCGCTCAAGGCTGTGTTTTCTAGGTGGCTCAAGGCTGTTTCTCCTCCGTGACAGGGTTGGCGAGGGTGCCGAGGCCGTCGATGGTGATCTCGACGACCTGGCCCGGGGCCATGGTGGCCGCCTCGTCGGTGCCCATCCACACGACGTCGCCGGGCCGCAGGGTGATGTAGCGCGACATGGCGCAGATGAAGTCGTACGGGTCGAAGAGCATGTCGCCCGTCGGGAACGACGCCTTCACGTCCCCGTCGACCCGGACCGTGGTCGTGGCCGACAGTGGGTTGACGCCGGTGACGATATACGGGCCCATCGGCTTGAACGTGTCGCTGTTCTTGCACCGCCAGAACGTGCGATCGGACCGCTGCCAGGCCCGCGCGCTGACGTCGTTCCCGATCGTCCAGCCGAGCACGGCGTCCCCGGCCTCCTCCCTGGTGCAGTGCCGCGGCACCGTGGTGCCGATGACCGCGACCAGCTCGCCCTCGGCCTCCAGCGGCTCGTCGTAGTCGGCAGGCCGCACGATCGGCTGCAGGTGCCCGGTGAGGGCGTTGCTGGCCCGGTAGCCGATCTCCGGGCGGGTAGGGACGGCATGCCCGCTATAGGACGCCCGCTCGGCGTGCCCCTTGTAGTTCAGCCCGGCGCAGAAGAACGTGCCGGGGACGACGGGCGGGAGCCACCGCAGGCCGTCCTGAGGGCGCACCTCGCCGAACTGGGGTTCATGCGATGTGAACGGATCGCCGGTCACCGGGATGACCGCGTCCCCCTCCACGAGGCCGTAGCGCGCCCGGCCGGCGTCGTCGAAACGGCACCAGATCATGGGTTTCATGGACGCAGCCGGTGTGAGACGCGCTTGGTGATCAGGTAGCCGGCCAGGCCCTCGGGGCCGCCCTCCTTGCCGTAGCCGCTCTCCTTGACTCCGCCGGACGGCGCGTTCGGCACCGATCCGCCGCAGTGGTTGATGGACAGGATGCCCGCCTCGAACCCGGCGATCAGCTTCTCGGCGGTGGCCGCGGAGTCGGTGAACCCGTAGGCCGCGAGGCCGTACGGCAGCGAGTTCGCGATCGCCAGGGCCTCGTCGAGGTCGTCGAAGCCGATGATGGGCGCGAGCGGCCCGAAGGGCTCCTCGTGCAGGATCGCGGCGTCGGCCGGCACGTCGGCCAGCACGGTGGGCGGGTAGAAGAAGCCGGGTCCGGAAGCCGGCTCGCCACCGTGCAGGACGCGGGCGCCGCGCCCGACCGCGTCGGTCACCAGGGCGTGGACCGCGTCCCGGCGGCGTGGGTTCGCGAGCGGGCCCATCTGGACGCCCTCCTGGCGGCCGTCGCCCACCGTGACGGCCTTCATCGCCGCCACGAAGGCATCGCTGAATTCCGGCAGGATCCGCTGGTCGACGAGGAACCGGCTGGGCGAGGTGCACACCTGCCCGGCGTTCGCCACCTTCGCCGCGACGCACGCCCTGACGGCGGCCGCGACATCGGTGTCCGCGCACACGATGACCGGCGCGTGGCCGCCGAGCTCCATGGTGCTGGCCTTCATGGCCGCGGCGGCCAGGCCGGCGACGTGCTTGCCGACCGGGACCGAGCCGGTGAAGGCGATATAACGGATCACCGGCGAGGCGATGACCTGGCGGGAGATCTCGTCCGGCACACCGAACAGGACGTTCAGGACGCCGGCCGGGAGCCCGGCGTCGGCGAACGCGCGGGCCATCGCACACGTCGTGCCGGGGGTTTCCTCGGACGGCTTGATGACGATCGAGCAGCCCGCCGCCAGGGCCGCCGCGATCTTGCGCATCGGTCCTCCCGCCGGGAAGTTCCACGGCACGAAGGCGCCGACCGGGCCTACCGGGGCCGTGCGCACGGACAGGATCTGGCTCGGGTCGGTCGGGATGATCCGCCCGTAGGCGCGGCGCGCCTCCTCGCAGTAGACCTCGAGCTGAGTGGCCGCCCGGTGCACCTCGCCGGTCGCCTCCGGGATCGGCTTACCCTCCTCCAGGGTCATCACCCGCCCGATCTCGCTCGCCCGCTCGTGCAGCAGGCCGGCGGCGCGGCGCAAGATCGCGCCCCGGTGTTCCGGGCCCGCGTCCCGCCAGCCGGGGAAGGCGGCGCCGGCGGCGCCGATGGCGCGGTCCACGTCCTGCGCCCCGGCGAACGGCACCCGGCCGAGCACCTGCCCGTCCGCCGGGTTGACGATATCGTCACCGCGGCCGCCCCGGCCTGGCGAACACTGGCCTTCGGTCCACTCGCCGTCGATGTACAGCGCGACCGTGGGGTAGGTCATTGGTTCTCCCGTGAGCTCTTCAGCGCGAAGATGGTGTGCGGCGGGGTTTCCTCGTGGTCGCGCGGCCCGTAGCCGTCGTCGACCCGGTCCATGTCGGAGGCGAACTCGACCCGCCCCCCGCAGGGCGCGTGGATGAAGCGGAAGAAGTTGGACCCGATGGTGTGCCGTCCCAGGCGCCGTGCCTCGGGCCAGCCGCGGTCGATCATGTCGTTGGCGCCGACGATCACCTCATCCACCGTGGCTACCTCGTACGCCGTGTGGTTGACACCGGCCCGGTCGGCGCGGTGACCGAGCAGCAGGGTGTGGTGGTCGGTGTCACCGGGGGCGCGCATGAATACGCCGACATCGCGGACCCGGTCGGTCGGCACGAAGCCCAGCCGTTCGGTGTAGAAAGCGACGGTCTGTTCCTTACCGGCCTTCGGGATGTTCAGCGCCACGTGGCACAGCCGGATCGGGCGGACCCGCCCCGGATGCTGGACCGGCTGGTTCCACCGGGTCGCGGCGCCCGGCCGGTTGAGTCCCGGGTAATCGCCGTGCCAGGGCTTGGGCGCGCTGACGGCCAGCCCGACGCCGAAGCCGGCCTCGTCGACCGTGTGCACCTCATCGTCGGCCGCCGTGATGTCCCGGTCGGAACTGAGCTCCGCCGCCAGTTCGCCGAGCGCCTCGGAGCTGTCGACGCCCCAGACGACCTTCCGGATGGTCGGCCCGCTCTCCACCGCTGGGGGGAGCAAGGGGTCGTCCACCGGGCGCAGCTCGATGACCTGGCCGGTCTGGGTCGTGAAACGGGTCCCCGGCTGGTTCCCCGCCTGCACTCGCTCCAGCCCGAAATCCTCGAAGAAACGCGTGCACTCACCCAGGTCCGCAACGCCGTAAACAACCCGCTCCACGCGCGTGATCGTCATGGCCGAACAGGCTCCTCAGCTGGAATGGCTCACTGGCTGGAAGCTTAGACGCGCCCAGCTGACACGGGATGAAGCCTTTTGTTGCAGGTTCAGGCCGACTTGGCCCCAGGTTGCCCAAGGTTCGCGGCGGGCTGGGCCTGCTCCTGCGGGAGGTGCGCCGGCGCGACCTTCTGCGATCGCGCCTGACGGCGGAACCAGTCGGTGACGAAGTCCAGGAACAGCTGGACCCGGGCGAGCGTCTGGCCGCCGGGTGCGTACAGCGCGTACAGCGGCCGGTCCGGGACCTCGCAGTCAGGGAGGACGTTGACCAGGGTGCCCTCGATGAGCTCGTCCCGGACCAGCCGGATCGGGAGCAGCCCGATGCCGCGGCCGGCCAGCGCGGCCTTGCGGAGCGTCGCGTAGCTGTTGGACGAGTAGACCGGATCGTTGACCTTGAGGTGAACGTCATGTCCGGCGCGACGCAGATGCCAGATGGGGTCATTGGTGTTCAGCAGGCAGTCGTGATCGCCGAGTTCGCCGACCTCACCCGGCTCCCCGGCGCGGTGCAGGTACAACGGCGCCGCGCACAGCGAGAACTCCAGGTCGGCGATCTTCCGCAGCATGAGGTTGCAGTCCCGCACGTGGCGGGTGTGGAAGGCGACGTCGAATCCGCGGTCCAGGAACTCGTACGAGCGCTCGGACATGCCGCCAACCTCGAAGCGGATGTGGATCTTCGGGTAGTGCGTGGAGAACGCGACGATCGCGTCGCCGACGTCGTTGCTGCCGATCCACTTGGGGCTGATGATGGCCAGGGAGCCCTCGGGCTTGTCCCGCTGGCTCTTCAGCTGCGCGTCCTCCCGGTCGATCTCGTCGATGATCCGGGCGGCGAACTCCGCGTACCTGGTGCCGGCCTCGGTCAGGCTGATGGTTCTGGCCGTGCGGTTGACCAGGCGGACACCGAGTGAGCGTTCGAGTTCGGCCACGTGGCGGGACACCAGGGATCCGGAGATCCCGAGCGTGCGGGCAGCCTGGCTGAAGCTCCGGGACTTGGTCACGCCCACGAAGCTGCGCATGATGGTAAGCCGGTCCATCTCGCCCCTCGTCACTGGGGAACTGTCCGATTATGCGACCGGAGTCCCCAAGGTCGCGATTCCTAGTCCGAAACCTTAGCTTGCACGGTGCGAAACTGGGGCACGCCGAGGGAACTCGCGGCTTCGGTCAGCTCGCGCCAGACCTTCGGCCCCAGCGGGATTCCCGAAGCCAGGCGCTCGAGTTCGCAGCGGTGGCCCCGCTCTCCGGGGATAAGCACCTCGGCCACGCCGTCGGCCGGCGGCAGCGCCTTGATCGCGTCGATGGTGTCATCGACGGTGCTCGTGAACTCCCTGGGGTCGCCGAACGCCGACACGTCCACGGCGAGGATGAACGCGTTCTGCCGGTGCCGCCGCCCCTCCTTGGTCCCCGCGTGGTAGCCGGGCACGATGGGGTTCGAGGCCAGGCCACTGGCGAGCATTTCGAACACCAGGCTCATCCCGGCCCCCTTCGGACCGCCGACCGGGAGCGGGACGGCCGCCAGGGCCGGGTCGGTGGTCGGATCTCCCTCCCTGGTCGCCGCCACACCCGGCGGAAGTTCGGCGCCCGCCGCCTTGAGCAGGGCGATCCGGCCGAGCGCCATGACCGCGGTCGCCATGTCGAGCAGCACGGTCTCGTGCCGGCCGGCGGGCACCGCCACCGAGAGCGGGCTGGTGGCGACGGCGGCGCCACGCGCCCCGGCGTACCCCATGGTGGGCATTCCGGCGACCACGCCGACCGCGGCCATCCCGGCGTCGGCGGCCTGACTGGTGTAGTAGCCGATGGCCCCGGTGTGAACGGTGCCGCGTACCGACGCCCAGCCGATGCCGCACTCACGGGCGCCGGACATCGCCTCGGCGACCGCCCGGTTCATCGCGACCGGGCCTGGCGCGGCGTGCGCGTCGACGATCGCGATGGCGGCACGCGGCCGCTCGACCGTCGGCTGGGCACTGGGCGCGGATTCGCCCTTGTCGAACAGCTCGAGGTACCGCGGCACCCGGGATACGCCGTGTGAGTCAATGCCCCGCAGGTTGGCCCAGACGAGTGCGTCGGCCACCGCGTCGGCGTCGGCCTGGTGGACCCCGCGCGCGGCGAAGATGCCGCTCACCAGGGCCCGCAGATCCTCCGCGCCGACCAGGACCTTGCTCGCTGCTTGGGTGGGCATGAGCCCTCTCCGTTCGGTCAATTATTTGGACAGGACCACGTTGACGACGGCACTGTGGCCGCCGCGGACCGTGGCTACGGCCTTTTCCAGCGCAGGCACAAGCTCCCTGGTCGTGGCGACGGTGAAGCCCGCGGCGCCGGCCGCGGCGGCTACGGCCGCCGCGTCGGGCTGGGCGGACAGGTCGACGCCCAGCTGATAGCCGGTGCGGGCGGCGGCGCCCTGCGGGTACACCCGCCGGTGGTTGTGCCGCATGGACAGGTATTTGCCGTTGGTGAAGACGACCACGAGCACCGGCAGGCCATACTGGGCGGACGCCATCAGCCCCGGCAGGACCGGGTTGTACAGCCAGGATCCGTCGCCGACCGTGAACGCGACGAGGCTTTCCGCCAGCGCGAGCTTCGCGCCGAGCGCGACGCCCAGGCCCTGCCCGAGGCCGCCCTGGACGTACCGGTACCGGCCGGGCGTGTCCGCCATCAGGTGCCGCGCGATCACCCGGCTGTGCGTGATGGTCTCGTCGATCACCACGCCGCCGGGGCCGAGGACCTCGCGCAGCGCGGCCGCGGCGGCGACCGGGTCGACCGGTCCCCCGGCCGGGGCGAGCGCGGCCTGCTCGGCGTCGCGGCGCGAGGCGTCCGCCGCGGCGTGGGCGCTTTCCGCCCGTTCCCGGCGCGCCCGGACGGCCTCCGCGTCCACGCCGGGATCGCCGTCCACGCCGATATCACGGAGCCGCGCGGTGATCGCGCGCAGCGCCGCGGCCATCTCGCCGCCGACGTAGCGATCCGCGGCGAGCACCTGGTAGGCCATCTGCGGGCGGTGCGGGGTCTCGTCGATGACCAGCACCGTCGCGTTCGGCGGCGTGGCGCTCGGCGGATACCACGGGGCCCGGCAGCCGGCCAGGATCACCAGGTCGGCGTCGGCGGCCAGCGGGCCGAGCTCACCCCCCGCGTGCAGCGGATGGGACCGCGGGAAGCTGGCGCAGACGGCGGACTGGGGCTCCACCACCGGAATCGCCAGCAGCTCCGCGAGCTCGACCAGAGCGGCGAAGGCCTCCGGGTCCCGGCCCGCGGTCTCGGTGGCGAGCACCGGGCGCTGCGCGACGGCGAGCAGGCGCGCCGCGGCCTCGACGTCCGCGTCGGCGGGCCCGGTCCGGCCGACCGGCGGCGCCGGGCCGTCGGCGGGGGCGGGCTGCCAGGAGGCAAGCAGCACCTCCACCGGCGTGTTGACGTACACCGGCCCGGCGGGGGCCTGGGCGGCGAGCTCGCCGGCCCGCTTGACCATGCCGTAGAGCACGCGGACATCGGCGGCGGCGCAGGCCCACTTGGTGAAGGGCGCGGCCACCGCCTGCGGGCCGCCGACGACCGACAGGTTCCGGTACCACTGAGATCCCGGATCGGGTCCCGCGCCGTCGCCGTACCCGGTCGACTCGCCGGAGCAGATGACGACCGGAACGCCGGTGAGCAGCGCGCCGTGGATCGCGTTGGCGCCCTGCAGCAGGCCGGCGGCGGCGTGCAGGAGCACGACCTGCGCGCGGCCGGTTACGGCGGCATAGCCTGTGGCCATGCCCACGGCCGTCGTCTCGTGCGTCAGGTCTAGGTAGCGGGGGGCGGGGAGGCCGGCTTCGGCCCGGCGCGCGAAGGCTTCCCAGACGGGCGCCCACTCGGACCCCGCGGACGAGAAGATGTAGTCCGCGCCCAGGTCGCTGGCCGCCCGGATCAGCGCCTCGCCCCCGTCGAGAGCTTCGTCGTCGCTCATGGCGTGCCTCCCGCTCGCCTCACGCTGTCACCGGCACCGGCCAGTTGAGGCACTCGCAGATCCCGCGTCCCATGATCCACTCCAGTTCGTCCCCGGTGAACGGGAAGTGCTTGGTGAACTGCTCGATGGTGTCGGTGTAGGTCAGCCCGTGACCCATCAGCCGGGTCAGGTCCGTGCCCCAGAAGCAGCGCTCCGGGCCCATCTTGTCGACCATCTCGCGCACGTACTTCGCGATGTTGAGGTTGGGGAAGGGGTGCGTCGAGTACCCGGGGATGGCCGAGACCTTGACGTAGATGTTGGGGTGAGGGTTCAGGTCGGCGGTCTCCTGAACCCAGTAGCCGATGGCGTCGTCGACGCAGCGGGCCATGATCCCCATGTGGTCGATGATGATCCGCAGGCCAGGGTGGCGGTCGGCGATGGCGCCGAGTTCGGCCTTCCAGATGGGCGCGTGCACCATCGTGGGGATCCCAAGCTCCTCGGCCAGGGGCCAGTACCAGTCGTTGGTGCCGTCGATCATCCAGTTCCGGTCGATCGGCCGGTGAAAGGTCAGCCGGGTGCCCAGGATATGCGGGTTCTGCGCGAAGTCCCGCAGCATAGCGGCGCCTTCGGCCGGCTTGTTCTGCGGGATCCTGGCCATGATGCCGAACCGGCCGGGGTTCGCCTCGCAGGCCTGCAGGGAGTAGTCGATGCGGTCGCCTTCCCAGGACGGCGGGATGATCAGCGCGCGGTTGACACCCGCCTCGTCCATGAGCTCAACGCACTCCTCGTAGCTGAATGCTTCCTCCCGGTGTCCGTTGAGCCGGATCCGTTCCCGTGCGCCGGGAACCCACGGCCGCTCCGGGGTCTCCTCGCGCCAGATGTGAACCTGAGAGTCAACAATGAACACGGACTGGTTACCTTCCTGTACTGAGCCTGGGCCCGCCAATATTGGGCCCGCCAACATTGGGTGGGGGACAGCAGCGCGGCGGCGCCCGCGACGTCCGGCTCCAGCGCGCGGATGGCCGGCCCGTCCAGCCAGCGCACGCCGGGCACGCCGTTGGCCAGCGCCCGGCGCTCGATCTCGCGGAGCCGCCGCGTCTCCGCCTCGTCCCGGGCGACCACCAGCTTCCCGCGCTCGTCCCACGGCAGGCCGCGGCCGGCGCAGTAGGCGCGCAGCAATTCGGCGCCGCGCCGGCAGTTCTCCGCCTTGGCCGAGCCCGGCGGGTAATAGATCCCCGCGTGCACGACGCCGGAGTTGTGCCCGGACTGGTGCCGCGCGACCGCGGCCTCCTTCTCCCAGACCACCACCGGGACGCCCGACTGGGCGAGCTGGCGGGCCGTGGCCAGCCCGACCAGCCCGGCTCCGATGATCCCGACGGGGTCTTTCACCACGCGTACCTCACCGCCGCGGTCTTGATGCGGGTGTAGAACCGCAGGCCGGGCGCGCCCTGCTCCTTGAAGGGGGACCCGGACTCGCGGAACCCGCCGAACGGGTGGTGCACGTCCCACCCGGACGTCGGCAGGTTGACCGCGACCTGCCCGGTCTCGGCCCGGTCGATGAACTCGCCGGCCCGCCGCAGGTCGGTGGTGAACACGGCGGCGGACAGGCCGTAGCTGGAATCGTTGGTGAGCCGGACCGCCTCGTCGAAGCTGCCTGACGTGGTCACGGACAGAACGGGCCCGAACACCTCGTCATGCCACAGCGACTGCCCCGGCTGGACCGACACGAGCGCCGGTTCCACGTAGCAGCCATGTCGCAGGGCCTCGGCGGCGGGTTTGCCGCCACCGGTGATCACGTCGGCCCCTTCGGACCGGGCCCGCTCGACGTGCCCCAGCACGCCGTCGCGATGGCCGGGCGTGCTGAGCGGGCCCAGGGTGGTCGCGGGGTCCAGGCCCGGCCCGAGGACACACGCTTGCGCCCGGTGGCGCAGCAGCTCAAGCAGGGCGGGCGCCACCGAGTCCGCCACGATCAGGCGGCTGGTCGCGGTGCAGCGCTGACCTGCCTGGCCGAAGGCGGCGGCGGCCACCGTCGTGGCGGCCAGCTCCAGGTCGGCGTCCGCGAGCACCACCGAGGCGTTCTTACCGCCCAGCTCGGCCTGGAGCCGGACGTTACGGTCGCACAGCACGCGGCGCAGGTGGCGGCCGACGTCATTCGACCCGGTGAAGGTCACCGCGTCCAGTTCCGGGTCGGTCAGCAGCGCGTCGGAGATTTCCTCGTTACGGCCCGTGACCACCTCGAGGACGCCGTCGGGCAAGCCGGCCTCCCGCAGCAGCCCGGCCAGCCAGGTCGCGACCAGCGGCGTCTGGCTGGCGGGCTTGAGCAGCACCGCGTTCCCGGCGATGAGCGCGGGCCCGAGCTTGCGCGCCGGGGTCAGCAGCGGGTCGTTCCACGGGGTGATGGCCAGCACCACCCCGACCGGCTCGGTGCGCACCGTGGTCTGGGTGCCGCCGCGGGCGTCGGCCAGGATCTCGCCCCAGGGGTGACGCGCGAACGAGGCGTAATAGTCGAGAAAGTCGGCCGTCTTGGTCACCTCGACCCGGGCCTCGGCCAGCGTCTTGCCGTTCTCCCTGACCAGGGTGACCGCACCGTCCTGGGCTCTGGACCTGACCAGGTCCGCGCCGGCGGCGAGTACCGTGGCCCGGTCCAGCGGGCTGGCCCGCCGCCAGGTCTCGAAGCCGGCGCGCGCCCGCTTGTACGCCGCCGCCACGTCGGCCGGCGTCATGGCGGGGACCTCGCCCACCACCGAGCGCACGTCGGCGGGATCCCGGACAACTAGGTTCAACACGTCTCAAGCTCTCCTGGCGCGGGGATATCGGCGCTGGTCATCCTAGGAACGCCAGAGGCCGAGATCAGCGCCTGGAAGCGCAACCTTAGATGTACGCCCGGAAGGTTCCGCGACACCGCCGGTCACGGACACACTCGTCAGAGCTTGTAAAGACGAGGTAACTCGCGAGTGCGGGAAGGGTGCCGGCCCAGGAAACCCGAAGGCTTAGCCTTCGTCCTGCGCTCAAGGCAACGGAGTAGAAATCTAGCGTTCACGCAGCGGTCGTGGACCGGAGCGTTTGGAGGCATGAGCGATGAGGCTTACCGGTAGACGGTGGCTGTCATCTGCGGCGATGATCACCGCGTTGGCCGGACTGGCGGCGTGTAGTTCATCCAGCAGTTCAACCACTACTTCTCCCGCTAGTAGCAGCTCCGCGGGGAGCACTACTTCCGCGGGTGTGGCGAAGGCTGAGCAGATGGTGGCGCAACTTGAGTCCACCACCTCTCACTATCCGCTGCCCACGACGAGCGTGTCCGGGGTGTCCAGGTTCACCGGCCACACGGTCTACTACGTCCCGCTCGACGCGCACATCCCGGGCTTCGTCGTGACCGCGCAGACCATGAAGGTGGCGCTGGCCAAGGCCGGCCTGAAGTTCCAGGAATGCGACGGCCAGGGCACGCCGAGCACCATCGCCTCGTGCGTCAACCAGGCCGCGGGCGCGGGCGCCGCGGGCATCGTCCTGGACGCCATCCCCTACGGCATGGCGCAGAACGCGCTCGACGGAGCGAAGAGCAAGGGCGTCCCTATCATCATCGCGGACCAGTACCCCGCGTCCGGCGCCACGAACAGCAACCAGGTGGCCTACGTGCCGGGCGTGGTCGACCAGCCCAGCCAGATCGCCTGGTGGCTGATCGCCAACTCCCAGGGCAAGGCCCACGCCATCCTCGCCGAGGAAGCCGATTCACCTTCCTCCATCGCGTACGTGCAGAACTCGCTGTCGATCTTCAGGCAGTACTGCCCGGGCTGCAATATCGTCGTCAAGCAAATCACCGCGACCCAGACCACCCAGCAGCTGCAGGCGGCCGTGAGCTCCAACATCCAGGCCGACCCTGGTGTCCAGTACTACTACACCGAGTTCGAGGACAGCCTCCAGCCGACAATGTCGGGCATTCAGCAGTCCGGCAAGTCCTCCAGCGTCGGCCTGGCGGTCGCGGGCGGTTCGGTGAACGGCCTGGGCCTGCTGAAGAGCGGTCAGGTCGTCAGGGCCGTGGTGGCGGTCGACCAGGCGTACGCGGGCTGGGCGCTCACGGACGAGGTCCTCCGTATGATGACCAAGTCGGGCCCGGTGACCGAGACGTTCCCGTCACGGCTGTTCACCTCGCAGAACATCAGCAGCGTCCAGGTGACGACGGCGGCTCAGGCCTCCGGCGACTGGTTCGGCGACAACTCATACCAGAGCGGTTTCGCCGGGCTGTGGGGCGTTGGATAAGGGAGTTGCCGCGAGCGTGACCATGGTGGAATCCGACGGAACGGGCGTGGCGCACCACCGCCTGGAGGTCGCGCACCTGTCGAAGACCTTCGGTCCGGCCCGGGTGCTGCGTGGCGTCCACCTGAGCGTCGCTCCCGGTGAGCTGCACGGCCTGGTGGGGCAGAACGGGTGCGGGAAATCCACCCTCGTCAAGATCCTGACCGGCGTGTACACGCCCGATCCGGGCGGTTCCATCGCGGTGGACGGCAGACGTCTGCGGACGCCCGTGCAGCCGGCCGAACAGCGCGAGGCCGGAGTTTCTGTCGTCCACCAGCACCTCGGGCTGGTGGACGACCAGACCGTCTGGGAGAACGTCCGGGTGGGGCGCTACCAGGCGCGCGGGCCGTTCCGCACGATCAACCGCCGCGCCGAGCAGGAAGCGGTGGCGGAGGTCCTGGCCCGGCTGGGCCGCAGCATCGACGTCAACTCACTCGCCGGGACGCTCTCGGCGGAGGATCGCGCGACGATCGCGATCGCCCGGGCCATGCAAGATCACCGCCCGGGCGGCGGGCTGATCATCTTCGATGAGTCCACGCGGGCGCTCGGGCAGTCGGCCCGGGCCCGGTTCTTCGCGCTCGTCCGGTCGCTCATCTCGGCTGGCGCCTCGGTCGTGCTGATCTCTCACCAGCTCGAGGAGATCGTCGAGGCGACCGACCGGGTCACGGTGCTGCGGGACGGCGAGGTCGTGGAGACGGGCCTGGATACCCGGGACGTCGACGAGGCGGCCCTCACCCGGCTCATGCTCGGCCGTCACCTGGTCACGCACGGCCGGGTGGACAGCCACGCGCGCGACGACATCGCCGGCTCGATCCGGGCCCTGTCGATCGGCCAGGTCACCGGCCTGGATCTGGACGTCAGGCACGGCGAGATCGTCGGCCTCACCGGGCTGATGGGCGCCGGCTTCGAGGACGTGGCCGAGGCGGCCGGGGGAGCACGGCGGGCGGATTCCGGCGAGCTGGCCGTCGGCGGCCGGAAGATCTCCCTGACCAGCCGTCGCGCGTCCACCGAGGAGTTCGTCCAGGCCGGCGTCGGCTACGTGCCGGAACGGCGCCTGGACGAGGGGCTCGCCGCGGAGATGTCGGTCGCCGAGAACCTCACCCTGCCGCGGGTCCGCAGCCGCGGCCGCCGGTTCCGGACCGGCCGCGCGTGGCAGGCCGAAGAGACGGCCGCCATGATCGCCAAGCTCGACATCAAGCCGCCGGACCCGTCCGCGCCGGTCGGCACGCTCAGCGGCGGCAACCAGCAGAAGGTCGTGCTCGGCAAGTGGCTGGCCGGCCAGCCGGACCTGCTCGTGCTCCGCGAGCCGACCCAGGCGGTCGACGTCGGGGCCAGGCACGACATCATCGACGCGATCCGCGAGGCCGCCCGCGGGGGTTGTGCCGTTCTCATCGCCTCCATTGACGCCGCGGACCTGGCGGTGCTGTGCGACCGGGTGCTCGTCTTCCGCGCGGGCAAGGTCACGGGCGAGCTCAGCGGGGACCTGGACCAGGAGGACATCATCCACGCCACGTTCGGTGTCGCGCCGGCTCAGGACGACCAGGTTGCGCAGGTTGCGCAGGTTGCGCAGGAGAAGAGGGGGGTCGGCTGATGGACGCCGCCCGGCAGGAACACGGCGACCTCGTCAACGTCGCACCCCCGCCCGCGCCGGCCGGGGCGGCCGGGGCCGGGCTGGGCCTGGCGATCCGGCATTTCGGGTCGCGGTACGCGGTGATCGGCGTCTGGGCTCTGCTGATCGTGGTGTACACGATCGCCAAGCCCGGGGTGTTCATGACCACCTCGTCCTTCGAGTCGATCTTCAATGGCCAGTACGCGCTGGTGTTCATGACCATGGCGCTGCTTTGCACGATCATCGTCGGGGAGTTCGTGGACCTGTCGGTCCCGTCCGTGTTCGGGTTCGCGGCGACGATCGTGCCCGTGCTCGTCACCAACCACCACTGGGGGGTGTGGCCCGCCGCCGCCGTCGCCATCCTGGGCGCGCTGGCGTGCGGTGCCGTCAACGGGCTGCTCGTCGTCGTGGCGCGGGTGAACACCATCGTCGTGACGCTGGGCATGGGCACGCTGCTGACCGGCATCGCCCTGTGGATGTCCAACCTGAACACGATCGTGCTGCCGCCGTCCCGTTTCGCGAAGATCGCGATCCTTCCCGTCGGCGGCCTGTACGTCTCGTTCTTCTACGGCGCCGCGCTCGCGCTCGCGTTCGCCTACGTGCTCGGGTTCACGCCGCTCGGCCGCCACATGCGCTTCGTGGGAGCCAGCCGGGAGGTCAGCCGCCTGTCCGGCGTCCGGGTCAACCGGATCCGTTTCGGCTCGTTCGTCGCGGCGAGCGCGCTGAGCGGTATCGGCGCCGTCGTCACGGTCGCCGCCCTGGGCAGCTACAACGCGACGACCTCCGACTCGTACCTGCTGCCGGTCTTTGCTTCGGTCTTCCTCGGCACCGCGGTCATCCAGCCGGGCCGGTTCAACCCCATCGGCACCTGGATCGGCATCTACTTCCTGACGACGGGCATCACCGGGCTGGAGCAGCTGGGCCTGCAGACGTGGGTGTCCAACGTGTTCTACGGCGGCGTCCTCGTCATCGCGGTGACCATCGCCACCCTCCTGCGCCGCCGGAGCTCATTACGGCTGAGCACCGTACATAGATCCATGTGTGTCACACGAACCTCAGAAGCTTATTTGCTATATGCGCAGCAAATGTTTCCCGTATCGCTAATCGCAAATCCCGTCTACTAGCCGGGAGATCCGGAAACCTAAGCCTTCGCCCACGAGCAGCCGTAACGCAGTAGAAAACAAGCGTTCACGATTTGCCTGGTCAGCGGGACGGAGAGGTCTCATGCAATTCGCAAGCAGACGAAGACGCTTTTTCTGGACGGCGCTTGTGGCGGCATCGGCCCTGGCCGGAGGGTGCTCCTCCAGTGCCGGGACCTCTGGCGGAGGCGGTCAGCCTGGCTCCGGCGGCAACTATTCCGTGACGGCCGCCGTGCTGCACGCATTCACCGGCCAGAATGCCTTTTTCGGCCTCAACGCGGCGAACGCGTGTAAGGCGGCCGCACACCAGGTCAACTCGGCGGGCGGCGTCATGGGGCACCCCCTGACCTGCGAGATCTACGACACCAAGGGGGACCCGGCGGATGCCGTCCCGGTCACCAGCCGGATGCTGGTGTCGGCCTCCCACCTGGTGATGGTCGTGGGGCCGGACGGCAACGACATCCCGTCCGTCCTTCCGCTGCTTGAGCAGTCGAAGGTGCCGGAAATGAACACGGTGGGGGACCCGCGCTACGACAAGCAGACCTCAGCGGATTTCTGGCGGCTCACCCCGAGTGATAGCACCCAGGCGCCCGCGCTGGCCTACTACACCATCCACAAGGGCTTCACGAAGGTCGTCGAGATCTACACCAGCGACCTGTCGGCGCAGACGACCACCGGCCCGTTCGCCGCGACGTACAGCCGGCTGGGCGGAAAGGTCCTCAAGAACCTGACGATTTCCCCGGACCAGGCCTCTTACCAGACCGAGGTGGCGCAGGCGCTGGCCGCCCACCCGCAGGCGATCGTCGGGGAGATGGACGCCCGCACCGCGGCCACGTTCCTATCCGAGATGAAGCAGCAGAACGGCTCTGTCATCCCGTTCGTGGTGACGCAGCGCGCCACCCAGGGGGACTGGGCGCCCGCGGTGCTGCCGGCGATCGGCTCGGCCAGCATGGGCAGCGACATCTTCGCGGTCGCCCCGGCGCTCAGCTCTCAGGGCCCGGCCTTCGCGGGGTTCCAGCAGGCGATGAACGCCATCAAGGCCAACCCGTTCCAGCTGAAGAACCCCATCGTGGCCGCCACCTATGACGGCGTGATCGCCTTCGCCCTCGCCATGGACATGGCCAAGTCGACCGCCCCGTCCGCTTACGTCCAGGACATCGCCAAGGTGGCCAGCCCGGCCAGCGGCGCCACCGTGGTGCACACCTACGCCCAGGGCGTCGCGGCGCTCAAGGCGGGCCAGGCCATCCAGTACGTGGGGGCCAGCGGGCTGATGGCCTTCGACCCGTACAACACCGCGAACCGGCCGTACGCGGTGTGGACCTTCGACCCGGCCGCCCACTCCTGGGTGATGGGCGACGTGCTGCCGCAGAACGCGGATCAGCGGTGAGCCAGGTTGTTCTCAGCCTCGGTTTCGGGCTGGTCACCGCGTCCATCCTCGCGATGGGCGCGGTGGGGTTCACCCTGCAGTTCGGGGTCACCAACCTGTTCAACCTCGCCTTCGGCGAGTCCATGACCGTCTCCGCCTTCGCGGGCTACCTCGCTCACGATCAGCTGCGCTTGAACATGTGGCTGGCCCTGGCGGTCGGCGGCCTGGCCGGGATGCTGCTCTCCGTGCTGATCAGCCGCCTGCTCTACCTGCCGTTCCTGCGACGGGGAACGGCGCAGTTCGCGATGGTGATGGTGACGGTGGCGGTCTCGATCATCCTCAAGAACGTGATCTCGGTCTTTTCCGGGTCCGGCTTCTACAGCTACCAGCTCCCGCCGGAGCGGCCGGTGCACATCCTCGGCATGGTCTTCTCGCCGCGGCAGCTGGTCATCATCGGGCTGGCGGTGGCCAGCCTGCTCGGCCTGCACCTGCTGTTCCGGTACACCAGGCTGGGCAAGGCCATGCGGGCGACCTCGGACGACGCCGGGCTCGCCCGCAGCGTCGGGATCCCCACCACGCGCGTCATCAGCGCCGCATGGCTACTGTCCGGGCTGCTCGCCGGGCTGGCCGGGGTCGCGCTGGCGATGGACCTGGGCACCTTCGACGCCAACATGGGCGGCAACTTCCTGCTGATCATCGTGGCGGCCGCGGTCTTCGGCAGCGTCGGCGAGCCGTACGGCGCGATGGCGGGCGCGCTGGTCATCGGGATCGCGAGCGAACTCGCGGCCATCGTGAACCCCGAGCTGAAGAACGTGGTGGCCTTCGGCATCCTGGTGCTGGTACTGCTTCTGCGGCCCGAGGGCCTGATCTCCGGCCGGGTCCAGCTGCGCGCCGAGGTCTCCGCGTGAGCCCGGCGCTGCAGAGCTACACCGCGACCCTGCTCGTCTACCTCGGGGTGAACTCGATCGCCTGCTGGGGGCTGAACCTGCAGTTCGGGGTCGGCGGGGTGATGAACTTCGCGTTCATCTTGTTCCAGTCCATCGGCGCGTACATCACGGCGGCGCTGACCCTGCCCAGGCCCGCGCCGGGCGTACCGGAGACGTACATCCTGGGGTGGCACCTGCCGTGGCCGCTGCCGCTGGCCGGGGCCGCCGTATCGGGCGCGCTGCTCGCCCTGGCGGTCGGGTCGTTCGCGCTGCGGCCGCGCCGGCGGGACTTCCAGGCCACCGTCATGTTGGTCGTCTCGATCATCGCCGCGACCCTGGTCGTCTCCGAGCAGGGCTGGTTCAACGGCGGTCAGGGGCTGTTCGCGATCCCGCAGCCGTTCAGCGGCCGCCTGAACCTCGGCATTTCCGGGTACGACTGGTTCTTCCTCGGCCTCGTCGCCGTCTTCGCGGCGCTGGTCCTGTTCTTCACCGACCGGCTGACCGGCTCACCCTGGGGGCGGCGGCTTCGCGCGATGCGCGACAACGCCGAAGCGGTCGAATCGCTCGGCACCAACGTCCGCGCCGAGAGCCTGAAGGTCTACGTGATCGGCGGCGCGATCGCCGCCATCAGCGGCGGGCTGCTCGTCGAGTTCATCGGCGCGTGGTCGCCGGCCGCGTGGGGAACCGGCGAGACGTTCATCTTCTTCGTCGCGATCATCGTCGGCGGGCTCGGGAACAACTTCGGCGCGTTCTTCGGCGCGCTCCTGGTGCTCGGCGTGTTCCTGGAGCTGCCGACGTTCCTCCCGGCGATCGGGAACTCCAACACCGAGGAATCGGTGCAAGCAGCCGCCATCGGCGTGCTGATCCTGGTCTTCCTGTGGTGGCGCCCGCAGGGCGTCTTCCCCGAACGCAGGCGCAAACTCTCCAGCGCCGTCGCGCCTCCCGGGCGCTCCGAGACGCCCCTTTGTCTCGCCGGCGACCCGGTGACGCTTTCCGTGCGGGATCTCACCCGCGATTTCGGCGGCGTCCGCGCGGTGGACAAGGTCAGCTTCGAGCTGCCCCCCGGGACCGCCACCGGCCTGATCGGACCGAACGGAGCGGGCAAGTCCACCGCCCTGAAGCTGATCGCCGGGGCGCTCGCGCCCAACGGCGGCCAGGTGGTCCTGGGCGCGCGGAACGTGGCCGGGTGGCCGGCCTACAAGGTGTCCAGGCTCGGCGTGATCCGGACCTTCCAGCACGCCAGCGAGTTCGCGCGGCTGACCGTGCTGGAGAACCTGCTGGCGGCGGCGCCCGCGCAGACGGGTGACTCGTTCGGCGGATCGCTGCTCGGGCGGCGTCACTGGCAGCCCCGCCAGCGGGAACTGCTGAAGCATGCGTGGGCGCTGCTTGAGGACTTCCAGCTCACCGCCCTGGCAGACAACTACGCTGGCCAGCTCAGTGGCGGGCAGCGGCGCCTCGTCGAGATCATGCGCGCTCTCATGGCGCGGCCGAAGATCCTGCTCCTCGACGAGCCGATGGCCGGAGTGAACCCGACGCTGCGGCTGACGATCGAGGAGCACCTGCGCCGGCTGCGTGACGGCGGCCTGACCATGCTGATGGTCGAGCACGAGCTCAGCTCGGTGGAGCGGGTGTGCGACTCGGTGATCGTCATGGCCCAGGGGAAGGTCCTCGCGACCGGGACGATGGCCGAGCTCCGCAACAACAAGGAGGTCGTCGATGCCTACCTCGTTGGCTGACGAAGAGGTCCGCGCCACGCTCACGGTGGCGGGCCTGGCCGCCGGGTACGGCGACACCCCGACGATCACCGATGTCGACCTGACCGTCCACCGGGGCGAGATCGTCACCGTCCTCGGGCCGAACGGCGCGGGCAAGAGCACGCTGCTCAAGGCCGTCCTCGGCGTGATCCGGCCCATGGCGGGCTCGGTGTGGCTGGGAGACCGGAATCTCGCGTCGCTGCGCAGCGATCAGATCTGCCGGCTGTCCGTCGGGTACGTCCCCCAGGTGCGGGACATGTTCCCCCGGCTGACCGTGCAGGAGAACCTCGAGATGGGCGGCTACACGCTCCCGCGCAAGGCAGTGAAGGCGCGGGTGGAGGCGGTGATGGAGCTCTACCCGCAGCTCAAGCGGCTGGCCACCCGCCAGGGAGGCCACCTGAGCGGCGGCGAGCGCAAGATGGTGGCGGTCGCCCGCGCCATGATGATCAAGCCGGCGCTCCTGGTCCTGGACGAGCCGACCGCCGGGCTGGCGCCCCAGCCCGCGGCCACCCTGCTCAACGACTACATCGCGACGCTGGCGGGCACGGGAGTCGCCCTGCTGATAGTGGAGCAGCGGGCCAGGGAGGCAATGTCGATCTCCGACCGGGCCTACGTGATGGCCGGGGGGCGCGTCGTGCTGAACGACCGGGCCGATGCCCTGCTCGCCCGGCCCGACATCGGCGAGGTCTTCCTCGGCAGGACTGGTGACTGACGTCCTAGCCGCGGCCGCGGGCGCCGGGAGGTACCTCCACGAAGGAACTCTCGTAGTCCCAGTGCATGTCATGGGTGCGCGGGGACAGGACGCGTGAGTACAGGCCGCCGCGGTCGACGTCCTTGGGAACCGGGGCGAGCGGCCGTCCGTGAGACAGCGCGGTCACCAGCTGGCTAGCGTGCTCTTCGGCGAGGATGGCGCGGAAGACCGCTTCGCGGAGCGTCGCCCCCACGATCACGGCGCCGTGCCAGCGCAGCAGCGCGATCGCCGCGTCGTCCAGGATCTCGATCAGCCGCCGCGCGGCGGGCCGGTCCCGGACCAGCTCGGCCTCCTCCCAGACCGGCATGCTCTGCGGCCAGAAGCTCGCGTGCAGCATGAGCAGGTGCGTGGGCACCTCGGCCATCGCGCTGAGGGCCACCAGGGCGGGGGAGTGGACGTGGATGAGCGATTTCAGGTGGGGCTTGAGCCGGTGCGCCTCGGAGTGCATGTACAGCTCCAGCGGGCGCCCCGGCTCGAACTCGTCGTCAATGTCCAGCTCGAGCACGTCCGTCGAGCGGCACCGGTCCTTGCGGGCCCCGGCTCCCGGGCATACCAGGTACTTGCGCGGGTCGTCGGTAAGCACGCTTACGTGCCCGAACATCCCGATGAGCTGATGCGAGGCCAGGATCCGCGTCGCGGTGGCCAGCTCAGAGCGTAGATCGACAGACATGATCGGCCCCGTAAGATCTCGTTGCCCCAGTAGTAACGCGCCACGGTCTCCACGAGCCGCAGCTTGGCGTTCTGTGCTTCCTCGGTCATCAGCGGGCTGGCCGCGGACTGGGCAAAGCCGCCGTTCGTCGCGATGGCCACGTCCTCCTCCGTGCGCTCGTCGACTACCGGGTCCAGGCGGACCAGAAGGTCCTCGACGGCTTCTGCCGCCGGGACTGACACGTCGACCACCCCGAGACTGATCACCAGGCCGGGCTTGACCCGCTCCAGCGGCAGCCGTGCCGCCGGGTCGGCCGGGAAGTCTACGCATAGGCGGTGGAAGGGGTTCTCGTCGAGCAGCGTGTCCACAGCGGCTGGATCGTAACCCCGTTCGGTCGTCGGCAGCGGTCCCGCGTCGGCCAGGTCGAGCCCGAGCCGGAAGGTTTCCGGAGCCGTGAGCCCCGCCATGATGGCCCGGTCGGCTTCGAGCAGGGCGGTCAGTACCGCGTCCACGTCCAGGCCGGCGGCGGTCAGCCGCTCGCGGCCGGCCACGGTGAGCAGTGGCGGGTAGAGCGGGTTCCCCAGCACCACGTAGGCGACCCCCGCCGCGGCGAGCGCCTGGATCTCCGAGCGCAGCACCGCGGCCAGCGCCGCGCCGCGTGTCCGGGCCGCGTCCACGTCGGCTGAGCCGGCCAGTGCCGAGCCGGCGGCCGCGAGGTACCCGGGCGAGGGGAGCTGGACGAACACCGGCCGGTCCACGGCGGAAAGCACCGGCGCCACCTCGGCCTGGGCGAGCCGTCCCGTCGCCCGCGGGTCATCCGGTGCCGTGCGGCGCCGGGCGGCCGGGATTCCCGCGGCATCGGCCAGCGGCTGGGTTCCGGTGACCGGCCCGAACCCGTCGACGTGGTCGTACACGACAGACTCGAAGTGCTCGCGGCGGAACTGCCCGTCTCCGACGGCGGACAGCGTCAGCCGCCGCAGCGCGTGGGAGATACCGGCGACCGCCTCGGCCTCGGCGGCGGCCAGGGCCTCGGCGTCACCGCTGGCCCGCGCGCCGAGCAACCCGGCCGGCCGGACCAGGCTCCCGTGGTGGTCGATGTGGTATTTGTGGTCGTCGGCCATGGCCGCCTCCGTGCTGGGTGGTCCGTCCTCAGTGCTTCCGCGTGCCCGCCCACTGCGGGAATTCAAGGTCGAAACCGGCGGCCTTGAGCACGTCCTCGCAGATCTGCTGGTCCTCGTCCGGGCTGCCACCGGAGATCCCGATGCCGCCCAGGATGGTGCCGTCGCGTTTGAGCGTGTAGCCGCCCTTGGTGGCGACGATGGGATGCTGGCCCATCCGGCCGACCTGGGTGAAGAACACCGGATCCGAATTCCGCCAGTTCTCCAGCATCTCGGTCGGCCGCTGCATGACGGCCGCCGAGTACGCCTTCGACAGCGCGATGTCCGGTGTCATCGGCCGGGCGCCGTCCATCCGCTCGATCAGCACGACGAAGCCGCCGTAGTCGACGACCGCGATGCTGAGCGCCTTGCCGAGTTCGAGCGCGCGGGTGCGGGCGTTGTCGGCGAGGGCGCGAGCTTCGGCGAAGGGCAAGGTCATGCCGTGAGCGTATGGCGGGCAGGAAAGGCGGATCAACGATTCCAGCGGGCAGGCGGCGAACTCTAATGATTCGCCTGTCGCACTGGCCCGCCGCACTGGCCTGTCGCACTGGCCCGCCGCACTGGGCCCGCGGGCCTGCCCCGGGCGGCGCCGCCTGGGTTGCTCAACGAAAACTCGCCAGGTGTCGTCTATGAGGGTGACGCCGACAACGAGAGGACCACGTGGACAGGAAGCAGACGCGGGCTTTTGAAGGCTTCGTCACCGAGTCCGGTGACGCGTTGCTGCGGACGGCGACGCTGCTCACCGCCGATCCGAACCTGGCTGAGGATGTCTATCAGGAGACGCTGCACCGGCTCGCCATGCGGTGGTCGCGGGTCGACAGCCGCGCAGACCGCCTTGTACCGGCTCAGCTCGGCTGCGGCCGGAATGCCGCGGCCCACGGGTCGTTATGTCGAGCTCACAGAAAAGCAGGACAACTATTACCGAACGAGTGTCCTCGACAGCCTCACCGGCGATGTCTGGACCTACCAGCGGGGAGCCGGGGTCCCCGGCGAACTGCCCGTCGCCCGGCACGATTCGCCCACCGAGGCCGCGTTCGACGCCATGCCCACCGACCCGTCGGCGCTGCGCGCCCTGCTGCTCACCCAGGCGAAACAGCAAGAGGCACAGGCGGTGGCGGAAGAGCAGCGGATGATGGCCGCGCGCGGGAAGAAGGGGGTCGTCACGCAGCCGCACCAGACCGACGACGACTGGGTCTTCGAGCAGGCCACCACCATGCTGTGGAACCCGCTGGTCGGCCCGGACCTGCGGTCCGCCCTGTACAAGGTGCTCGCGGACACGCCCGGGGTGCGGGTCGACAGCCACGCCAGGGACGCCATCGGCCGGTCGGCCGTGGAGATCAGCCGGTACGACCGCGCGACCGGCGTGGACGACCAGACCTTCGAGAGCCCCTCGACCGGCGCCGTGCTCGAGACGGCCTTCGTCTACCGGAACGGGACCACAGGGACTGACCTCTACACGTCGGTTACCAGCAGCGACACCCTGCCGCCCAACCCGTACCGCGGCTGAACCGCCAGCCGGCGCCTGCCCGCGATGCGCCGGGCAGGCGCCGGGCAGGGCGCTCGCCATGCACCGGGCAGGCGCCGGCGGCCCGTTCGGCCTCCCTGCCAGAATGGGTGAGATGCGGTACATCGTCATCGAGGCTGGCGCGGTAGGCGGGACCATCGGCGGCCGGCTGTTCGAGAGCGGGCACGAGGTGGTGCTGGTGGCCCGTGGTCCGCATCTCGACGCGCTGCGCGCCCACGGCCTCCGGCTGGCCACCCCGGACGGCACGTCCACGCTGCGCATTCCCGCGATCGGTGCGCCCGGCGAACTCGAACTCCGCGACGGCGACGTCCTCGTCCTGGCGGTCAAGACCCAGGATGCCGAGGCGGTGCTGGCCGAATGGGCCTGGCAGCCGGTGCGCGGCGGGCCCCGTGGTGACAGTGTGGCGGGGCAGTCGCTACCGGTGGTCTGCGCGCAGAACGGGGTGGCGAGCGAGCGGTTCGCCTTGCGCCGTTTCCGCCAGGTGTACGGGATGTGTGTCTGGCTGCCTGCGACGCACCTGGAACCGGGCACAGTCGAGGCGCAAGGCGCTCCGCTGGCCGGGCTGCTGCATATCGGCCGGTATCCGTCCGGGACCGACGCGATCGCGACGCGGATCGGCGGGGATCTGGCCGGCAGCCGTTTCCTGGCGCCGGTCACCGCGGAGGTGATGCGGTGGAAGCACGGCAAGCTGCTGTCCAACCTGGGCAACGCGATCGAGGCGGTATGCGGCCACGGCGCGGCGGACACGGGTCCTTTGACCTTCCTGCGCCGGCGCGCGCCGGCCGAGGGAGCCGCGGTGCTCGACGCGGCCGGCATCGCCTACGCCAGCGATGAGGAGAGCGCGCAGGTTCGCGGCGACCGGGTGGGGATCCTTCCGGTCAATGGCTCGCCGCGGGCGGGCGGCTCGTCCTGGCAGAGCCTGACCCGGGGCACCGGGTCGATCGAGGCTGACTTCCTTAACGGGGAAATCGTGCTGCTCGGCCGGGAGCGCGGTATGCCTACCCCGGTGAACGAGGTGCTGCAGTGGCTGGCGAACCGGGCGGCCCGGGAGCGCAGGGCTCCCGGGAGCATGACGCCCGGCGAGGTCATGGCCCTCATCGACGCCTGAGGCCGGCCACCGGTCCGGCTCGCCGCCTTGACGGTCCTCAGAAGCCGACCGGTTGCCGGATGAGGACGATGTGGATGCGGCCGGGTAGTTCCTGGTGGATCTCCAGGATCTTGCCGACCGAGCTGTGCTGCCCGTAGGCGGCCTGGGCGCGGGCGTCTTCGAGTTTGAGGCTGTGCTGGTAGATCCGCTCGCGGGCTGCTTCGGGGGTGGGGACGAGTTTCTGGGTGCCGGCGACGAGGATGACGTTGGCGGCGCCCCAGGCGTAGGAGGCGAGCTGGCTGCCGGAGGCCGACGCGATGACGAGGGTTCCGTCGCGGGTGATGGCGTGGACGCTGCCCAGGGCGTAGTCGGGCTGACCGCCGATGGCCTTCATGTCCTGGGCCTGGGTCGCGAAGTCCAGCGCGAACATCTTGTTCCGCGCCGACTCATACGGGCCGCCGTCGTTGATGGCGTCGGCGATGCCGGTGTCCTGCAGGGTCACGGAGGTGTTGGTCATCACCGTGGAGCCGCGGGGGATGCGGGCCAGGACGGCGGCGCGCGCGGCATCGAGGTCATCGACCACCTCGACGCTGAAGCCGTGCTCCTCGAGCGCGACGACGGTCGCGGCGAGCGTCTGGTCATCGGGCAGCGCGGTGAAACGGTCAGATGTGTCGGTCATGCTCACTGCTGGTCTCCTTGATAGGGCCGTTGACGGCGCCGAGCCGCCGCCATCCTGAACGTAAGCGGACTTTACCCCGCTTAGTATTCCGGCCGTAGAGTGAATCTTGTGGACCAGTCCGCGGTGTCCTGGGGAGCGCCGCCCGCCGAGCGCGCCGACGCCGCGCGCAACCGGCTGCACCTGCTGGCCACGGCCCGCGAGATGCTCGCCGAGCAGGGTGCCGACCAGTTGACCATGGACGGGCTGGCGGAGCGGGCTGGCCTGGGCAAGGGGACGGTGTTCCGCCGGTTCGGCACGCGCGCGGGCATCTTCCAGGCGCTGCTTGACGACGCCGAACGGACCTTCCAGGAGCAGGTGCTCTCCGGGCCGCCGCCCCTGGGCCCGGGCGCGGCCCCGCTGGACCGCCTGATCGCCTACGGCCAGGCCCGGATCGGCTTCCTGACCGAGAACCGCGAGATCGCCCGCGCCACCCTGGACGGCAGCCAGCCGGTGCCGGCCGGATCCCGCACGCCGCTGTCCCAGCTGCACATCCGGGTCCTGCTTGGGCAGATGGAGCTCGGCGCCGCGGACCTCGACATCCTCGCCGTCCAGCTCACCGGCGCCCTGGACGGCCCCCTGCTGCTCTACCTGTCGGCCGCCGACCTCACCGAAGCCGCCATCCAGATGGGCGAGCGAGTCGCGCGCGGCTGGCAGGACCTCGTGCAGCGCGTCGCTCGCCCTGAAGCGCTGGTCAAGTAGTGGCCAGGGATCCAGGCCAGTTATCCCGGCTCGTGCACCTGGCCAGTTTGGTCGCCATTGAGGCCGTTGCGTAACTGGTCCGCGCCTGCACCAACGGCGCCTGCCCGCCCTCCGGCCTGCCCCGCCGGCGCTTTCCCGCATGCCCCGTGAGTCCCTCGCGCCCCGCCCGGAACCCGGATCCACCCGCCCGCCCGCGGCAGCAGCCACGCCGATGTCACATCGGTGTTGCCCTGGCCACCCCGATGTCACATCGGCGTGGCTCCGTTCCCGGAGTGAGCGTTATCCGGCGAGTCTGAGGCTGTGCTGCACCTTCGGCGCCATCTTCGGGCTGGACATGCTCGACCGGGGCCGCCGCGACCACTACCGGGAACTGGTCGGCGACATGATCGTCAGCTACCTCACGTCCCCCGCCGATTTACCCGGCAGGAACACGCGAACGTAGTCGGCCGGCATGTGCACTTGAGGGAGTTGTCATTGTCAACGGAATCGAAATCTGGGTCTGGCTCATATCTCGGGATGGTGCCGGGCCAGTGGCGAGAATGTGCACGGCCGTCGTCTTTCCGGCGCCGTACGCATTCTTCCGTCCGCGCAGGGAAGCGGCAGGAGGGCGGTTCAGGCTCGCCTTGGACCCAGGAATCATTCAGGCACTACTTTGCACGTCGCCCTGGAGGAGCGGCAGCCGTATGACGAACTCCGCTCCGGGGCCGGGCGCGCGCTCGCGCACCGTGGCCGTCCCGCTGTGCGCCAGGGCGAGTTCCCTCACGATGGCCAGCCCGAGCCCGTTTCCTCCGCTCGCGCGGGAGCGGGCGTCGTCGAGGCGCACGAACCGGTCCCAGACGCGTTCCCGGTCGGGCCCTGGTATTCCGGGGCCGTCATCGGTCACCGATATGCCCGCCGAGTCATCGGAAACCGAGAGCGACAGTTCCACGGTGCTGCGCGCGTATCGCACGGCGTTGTCCACAAGGTTGCCGACCATGCGGCTGAGCTGGGATTCGTTGCCGAGCACGACGGCCCGCTCCAGGGTGCCGGTACGCAGGAAGATGCCCTCGGGTACGCTTCGCCGGGAGCAATCCGTCACCACGCCCGTGAGATCCACCGGGGCCATTTTCTCCGGGACGCGGCCGTCGATCGCGGCGAGCACGAGCAGGTCGTTGAGCGTGCGGCCAAGACGCCGGTGGCCTGCCAGGAGCTCGCCGATCAGCGCGTCGCGAGTGGTATCCGGGTGACGCTGAGCGATCTCCAGGGTGGCGGTGAGGCCGGCGAGCGGTGTGCGCAGCTCGTGGGCGGCGTCGGCGACGAACCTGCGCTGCCGGTCGACGGAGCGTTCCAGTGAGGCAAGCATTCCGTTGAGCGTCTCGGCGAGCCTGCTCAGCTCGTCCGATCCGGAGAGCGGTAGCCTGCCGGACAGGTGGCTGCTCGAGGTGATCGCCGCTGCGCGTGTGCGCATCCGCTCCACCGGGCGCAGGACGCGGCCGGCCGTCAGCCAGGCGACTATGCCAACGACCACCAGCGCCACCGCGCAGATGGCCGTGGTGGACTCGGCCGCCTCCCGAACCTTGGCTTCAGCTCCGCCGAGTGACAAGGCGGCTACGACGGTCTGCGGGCCTCCGGGTGCGTTTACCTGGATCGCGTACACGCAGGCGCTGGCTCCGGGCAGGAGGGAGAGCTTGCTGACGGTCACCTGCTGCCGCCGGGTCCCCGGCGGCAGCCGGAACATGGCTGGCTTGTCCGCCGATGCGGGATCCCCGGTGATGACCCGGCCGCGGTCATTGAGCACCTGCACCCGCGGTATGCCGGGACCGGTCGGCATCGGGATGGGATCTGGCGGCCGCGGGCCTCTTATCTGCGACGCGATGGCGGTAGCGGTCTGCGCGACGGTGTGCTGCACGGAGAGAGTGATGGATCTCTGGTACAACGTAATCGTGACAAATCCGCCGATCACGAAGATCGCGGCCGCCAGGCTCACGCCCGCCACCGTCAGCCGCAGCCGGAGGCTGGATCGCCACAACCGCCGGGTATCAGTCATCAGGTATCGTCACGCATCCGGTACCCGACGCCCCAGACAGTTTCGATTGGTGAATCCTCTCCATCGGCGCCGACCTTGCGCCGGAGCGAGCTGATGTACACCTGAACGACGTTGTGGTCGGCCGCGTCGTTCTCGCCCCAGACGTGGTCGAGGAGCTCCTGTTTGCTGATAGCCGTGCCCGGGTGCGACATCAGGTACCGAAGCACGGCGAACTCACGCGGTGTCAGATCCAGAACCGACCCGTCCTTGGTGCATACATGGCGTGCGGGATCCAGCGTGAGCCCGCCGTGCTGCAGGACCGGCGGGAGCCGGGCTGGCCCGCGCCGGAGCAGCGCCCGCAGGTGCGCCAGGAGCACCGGGAATGTGAACGGTTTCACGATATAGTCGTCGGCTCCGATATCGAGCCCCGTCGTGTGGTCGGCCGGGTCGCCCAGTGCGGTCAGCATCAGTACCGGCAGGTCACATCCGGACGCGCGCAGTTCCGAGCACACGGCGAGCCCGCTGATTCCCGGCAGCAGGACATCGAGGATCATCGCGTCGTAGGAGTATTCCCTGGCCCGGTGCAGCCCGTCTACGCCGTCCTTCGCCACCTCTATGGCATAGCCTTCCGCGGCGAGTCCGCGCTCCAGGGCGCGCGCAGTCAGCTCATCGTCTTCGACCAAGAGGATCCGCATAGGCACAGTGTGCCGCCTCGAAGCTGAGGGCAGGACGTGGGCCGCCTTCAGCGGTTCTTCAAACGGAATTCGCCAGCATACGTACATGCAGCGCAATCTCATTATCACAGCGGCTCTCGTGGGCGCGCTCACCATCGTCGCAGTGTCCGGCGGGTTCGTGATCGCGCAGCTCACCGCCTCCGGCCAGGCCGGCCGGTACCCCGGTTCCCCCGGCACGGTGGGTCCCTCCCCAACGGGAGGTTCTTCTCCCATGGGAAGCTCCTCCGCCCCTGCCAGCCCGGGCAAGGCGGGCGACTCCTCGAATTCGTCGCTGGCGCAGTTCATCGCGGAGAAGGCGGGCACCAGGCTCGCGGGGAAAGCCCCGCAGAATGTTCCCGCGGGCCAGGTCCGGGCGCTCAGCGACCAGGTCCCCGGCGGAGCCAGCATCGACCGGAACGCCGACACGATCACATTCAGCGGCAGTTTGGTGTCGTTCACGGTAGTGGCCATCGCACCCGGCGCCCCAGACATGACCTTCCGCGTCGCGGGGCTTTCCAATCCCGCGATTATCGTCCCCAAGGGGTCACATGTCGCCGTTCGGTTCATCAACAACGATTCGAACGAGGCGCACGGCTGGCTGATCACGGCGAATCAGCCGCCGTTTGGTTTCGGTCAGTCGGGCACGCCGGCGATCGGCGGGGCGAGGTCCGGGGTCGTCGGAGACCCGACCTCAGCGGGCGACGGGGCGAACAGCTTCAGCTTCGTGGCCAGCAGCGCGGGCAGCTACCAGTACATCTGTCCTATGCCCGGTCACGCTCAGATGGGCATGCATGGCCCGTTCATCGTCCGCTAGCGGGGGCGGGGCTCCATGAAAGGGCGGCTCCCGGTAGCGATGGCCATTCCGCTGCGGAGGCCCGGGGATGCGGCGCGTGTCGTCCTGATCGGCCCGCCCGGCCCGCTGCGCTCGGCGATCGCGGAGCAGCTGCGTGCCCGCACCACGCTGCTGGCGTGCCTCGACCTGCCGGGGCACCTGGAGCACGTCCCGTCCAGGGATCTCTCACATGCGAGGCTCACGGACGCGGCCGTCGTGTTCCTGACCGTTCCCCGGCCACCACGGCTGGCCAGCCGGCTCTGGCGCAAGTACCGCGAACCGCGGCTGATCGCCGCCTTCGAGCAGGCGGCGGCGGCCGCGTGGCACCAGGGTGCTGCCCGCGGAGAAGTGTCATTTCATCTGCTTGCCGAGCGATTCCCGGCGGGAGAGGACCTGGCACCTGCGCAGGATGGGCGGGAAGGTGCTCCGCGACGAGCGGGACTTCCTTGACGTCGGCCGGCGTTACGATCCGGACCTCATCCTCAGCGCGGGTTTCGTGAC